>Ga0302157_10001384_pt1 | contig 29849 bp, 29 predicted proteins | sample I_Bog_N3_3_FD_193502 | JGI IMG/M metagenome (GOLD analysis project Ga0302157, IMG submission 193502) | Peat permafrost microbial communities from Stordalen Mire near Abisko, Sweden - I_Bog_N3_3 | ecosystem: Environmental > Terrestrial > Soil > Wetlands > Peat | place: Sweden: Abisko, Stordalen...
AGGGCGGAAAGGGCGTCTCCGAAGCGGTGGCCGGAAATCCGGCCGTCTTCCTCACCCTGACCGCCCCCGGCTTCGGCGCCGTGCACACCATCAGGGCCGCCGGGGATTGTCACAGCGGGCGGGGGCGACGTCGTTGCGTCCACGATCACCCCAACGTCTGCACCCAACGCCATCGGCCGAGCGACGAGATGGTCGGCACGCCGCTCTGCCTTGATTGCTACGACTACGCCGGCGCCGTGCTGCACAATGCCTGCACGCCCGAGCTGTGGCGACGCACGACGATCTATCTCGCCCGCCAGTTGGCTTGTGCGCTCGGGGTCAGCCAGGCCGTGGCGGCTAGGCGCATGCGTCTCTCCTTCTGTCGGGTGGCGGAGTTCCAGCGTCGGGGCGTCGTCCACCTCCACGCCGTCGTACGGGCGGACGGGCCCGAGGGCGCCTCCCCACCGATCGAAGTCGAGCAGCTGACCGAGGCGTGTGCAGCGGCTGCCCGCTCGGTGTCGGTGTCCCACGCACGAGGGACGGCCCGCTGGGGCAAGGAGATGGACATCCAGGTACTCGGACACGGCGACGAGCGGGCCGCCAAGGTGGCGACCTATGTCGCCAAGTACGCCACGAAGTCCTCGAGCGAGGACCCTCGCCTCGACGGGCGCATCGCATCGCTCCAGGACCTCGAAGCCCGAGCCCTCCCGGATCACCTGCACCGGATGGTCGCCACCGCCCTGGAACTCGACGCCGAACCGGAACTCCGTGATCTGCACCTCGCCCGTCATGCCCACCGTCTGGGGTTCGGCGGACACTTCCTCACCAAATCCCGGGGCTACTCGACCACCTTTGCCGCTCTGCGGGAGGCCCGGGCGCAATGGAACGAGGCCCGACGCCACGGCGGCCAGGTACCCGAAGACCACGTCACCGAAGGCCACTGGCGGGCCATCGGTGCCGGTTGGGCCAACCAGGGCGAGAGCCTCTTCGCCTCCCATCAGCAGCGTCAACGGGCCGAGGACCGGAGGGAGGTGCTCTCCGATTGGTACACCCGAAGCGAGTGAGCCTTTGTCCGGAGGCCAAGCCGCCGCAGGCGGTGCGGCAGCCACCGCATGACCCGTGTGGTCGAACGCAGCCATCGGAGGACTCGTCGCTGAGAGCGGGTGTCCGAAGGTGGCTGGCGCTCGCTCCCCCGCCGGTCACAGCGCTAGCGTCGCAGACATCCAGGTGGCCTGGACCTCCTCCCCGAGGAGTTCCGCCGGCGTTCGCCTCCCAACGAAGACCGTTCATCGTGAGGGAGTCGCTGCCGTGAGCATCCATCGTCGAGTTGCGAAGTCAGGCGGGACCACTTGGGTCGTGCGTTACCGGGATCCCGTGCCCCGGGAGCGCACTTTCGACCGCAAGGCCGACGCCGAACGCTTCGAACGTTCGGTGCGTCACCAACTCGATACGGACCAGTACCTCGATCCCGAATCGGCTCGCATCACGGTGCGCGAGTGGGCCGAACGGTGGTGGCCGACGGTCGAGCAGAGCGAACGGGCGCCTAGCACCATCAGCGGCTACGAGTCGGCCTTGCGGCTGCAGGTGCTGCCCCACCTCGGCGACCGCCGCCTGCGCACGCTGCGACGCATCGACATGGAGGAGTGGCTGAGCGGTCTCCGGGCGGCGGGCTACTCGAACTCGACCATCCATGCCGCCCGCACCGTCCTCGGCATGGTGCTGACCTCGGCCACAGACGCCCGCATCATTGCCGGCAATCCCCTGACCGGTCTGCGGCAGCCGAAGGGTTCGAGTCGGACCCGCAACGCCCTGACGGTCGAGCAGGTCGAAGCCCTGGCGGCCGCCGTCGATCCGTGGTGGCGGCCCTTCCTCCTCGTGCTCGCCTACTGCGGCCTGCGTCCCGGCGAAGCCCTCGCCCTCCGTCGTAGGCATCTTGACGACCTGGGCCGACTGACCGTGGAGCGGGGCATGACCGAGCACCGGGGCGTGCTGCTCGAGCGGGACACGAAGACGCACCGGTCCCGGGTGGTCGAGGTGCCGGCCTCCGTGCTGGCCGAGCTGAGAACCCACGTCGAACTCCGTGTCGGCAGCGACCCGAACGCCTTGGTGTTCACGACGCCGTTCGGCGATCCGGTGCGGCTGTCGAACTGGCGGCACCGGGTCTGGGATCCCCTCGCAGCGGAGCTCGGCCTCCCCGGATGGGCGACGCCGTACGTGCTCCGTCACACGGCGGCGAGCCTGCTCGCCCAGAGCGGCGTGCCCGTCACGGCCGCAGCGGCCTCCCTCGGCCACGACCCGGCCATTTTCCTGCGGACCTACGCCCATCTGTACCCGGGTGATCTCGGAGCGGTTGCCGATGCCATGGACGCCGCCCGGTCCGCCGTCGTCAATGCGCAGCACCAAGGCGACGAAGGAACCTCGGGTGCGCGGGCTCCGAGCTCTGTAGCGCGCGTGGATTTCGCGGGGATGGCCCGACACCGCCGCCAAGAGGCCGAGCTGCATGGCCTCTGACCTGCACTTTCGAGTCGGGCTGCCGGGATTTGAACCCGGGACCTCTTGACCCCCAGTCAAGCGCGCTAACCAAGCTGCGCCACAGCCCGCGTATTGCCGACGCACTTCGAACCGATGCGTCTCCCGACAGCTCGCCGGGGCGACGTCGAGACCAGTACGACGCCCGGATCGTACTCCACCCCGTTCCGAGGGGAATCTGACGTAGGTGTTTTCCCTGGTCCTGGCCGTTGCCACAAGAAATTGTGCTTAAGCACAGCCTGTGCTCTTCCGATTTCACCGACGTGGCCACTCTTGCGCGAGGTACGCAACTCGATCTGCTGCACTATGTCATTGAGACCCAGCGCTTGGTCAATGCCGTTCCCATGGCCATGGGCGACGGCGCCCTGGACATCCTCCTCGACCGCGTGCAGACGGTGACGAACGCCGATGGCGCCGCCGTCGAGGTCGCCGAGGGAAGCGTCATGGTCCAGCGAGCCGTCAGCGGCCTGCAGACCGATCCTGAGGGCACCCGCACCGTCGGCGACAAGACCCTGTCCGGTCTTTGCGTGCGCGTGGAAATTCCGCTTCTCTGCAGAGACACCGAGACAGACAGTCGCGTCGACGTCGAGGTATGCCGGCGCGCCGGAGTCCGTTCGATTGCCGTGGCGCCGATGGTGCGGGGCGGGGAACCGGTTGGTGTCCTTCGGGTCATGTCCCGCGAGGCGGAGCACTTCGACGATGCCGACGTCGCCGTCCTCGAGCTCATGGCGAATCTCGTCGCCTCAGGACTCTCCACCACCTCCAAGCTCGAGCGGGAAGCCGAGCGCGCTCTCCGCGATCCGCTCACGGGGCTGGCCAATCGCTTCATCTTCATGGATCGCCTGGCGCATCACGGCTATGAAGCCCGCCGTTATGGCAGGCCTTACGGTCTCTTTCTCATCGATCTGAACCGACTCTCCGTCGTGGTCGAGTCGCTCGGGCAGGAATGGGGCGATGCGGTCCTACGGTCGGTAGCGCAGGGCCTGCACAACACGGTGCGGGGCGGTGACACCTTGGCCCGTCTGGAGGGTGATCAATTCGCGGTCCTGTGCGGGAACGCCGACCAGTCCATCGTCGAAGAGCGATTGAAGAGTCGGATCGAAGACGTCGTCGCCGACGTCGACAAGGACCTCAGTTTGAACGGCTACACCTTGGCCGCCAGTGTGGGGGTGGCCTGGAGTGACGGCACTGCTGTCTCCGCCGAGGAGTTGCTCGGACAAGCTCGTGCTTCACTCGACCGGGCCAGGACTGCCGGCTAGGTCCATCGTCGACCTGTTCTTCCATCGCCGGCCAAGGGCCAGCGCCCGGGGCAACCTCAGTCGAGCCGGCGCAGTGACGCCCGGTAGCGCTTGGCATTGTTCACGTATTCGGTGGCAGAGAACCCGATCATCGCCACGTCCGACCTGTTTTCGAGGATCCTGGCCGGAACGCCGAGGGCCAGGGCGCCGGGTGGCACCACCATGTGATTGGGCACCACGGCATTGCCTCCCACGGTGGCGCCGGTGCCGATGACGGCCCAGTGGAGGATGACGCTTCCAGATCCGGCGAGCGATCCATCGTGGAGCGTGCAGCCCTCCAGATGGGTCAGGTGACCGACGACGCAGCCGTCGCCGACCACAGTGGGGAAACCGGGGCCGGCGTGGACGACCGTTCCGTCTTGAATGGACGTGCGGGCACCCACCGTGATGGTTCCATAATCGCCGCGCAGGACCGCTCCGGGCCAGATGCTCGACTCGGGACCGATGGTGACATCGCCGATCACGACCGCGTCCGGATGCACGAAGGCGTCGTCGTCAATGCGCGGTGCGACGCCCTCAATCTCGTAGATCGGCATGGCTGGCGACGCTACACGTGGCTGGCGATCCAGGTCACGCCCTGGTAGCCGCGGTAGCCGAGGTAGATCACGCTGGCGATCAACATGGCTTTGAAATACCAGGGGATCGGCGCACGCTCCTGCTCGGCCAGGATGGTGCCGCACGTCGGGCACTCACCCTCTTCGCCCAGATCCTCGTCTTCGACGAGCGTGTCACACTCCTCGCACCAGGCCATCAGGACCGGTCGCTCCTCACTTCCCGCCGATCCGCACGCGCAGCTTCATCGGCGTCGCACCGAGGTCGAACTTCTCGCGAATGCCGCGCTCAATGTAGCGGAGGTAGGTCTGGGGCAAACGGCCATTGGTGAAGAGCGTGAACGTCGGGGGGTCGATGGCACCCTGGACGATGTAGCGGATCTTGTACCGGGGAGCGGCCTGTCGCAGCTGCAGTTCCTGCACGGTGCGGTTGAGGGCTCCGGTGGGTACCCGCTGGTGATAGGCGGTGACGCAGTCGCGCAGAGCAGGAAGGATGCGGTGGACACCCTTTCCCGAGAGGGCGGACATCTTGAGAACCGGCGCTGCCCCCAGGAAGGCCAAGCGGTCGCCGACGCCGGCCAGCACCTCGTCACGATCGTCCACCGCCACCTGATCCCACTTGTTCAATGCCACGATGGCAGGGCAGCCCGAAACGCCGATGCGTTCGGCCAGTCGCTGGTCCTGGTGCGAAGTCCCGATGGTGGCGTCAATGACCAGAACGGCGACATCGGCCCGCTCGAGAGCACGCAATGCACGCATGGTTGCGTGCTGTTCGGTGCCACGATCCGTCTTGGATGGCCGGCGCAGCCCCGCCGTGTCGATGAAGCGCACCGGGCCGTCAACGGTCTCCACCACGGTATCGATGGCATCGCGGGTGGTACCGGGCATGTCGTGCACGATGGCGCGCTCCTCGCCGAGGAGTTTGTTGAACAGTGTCGATTTGCCCACGTTGGGCCGCCCGATGATGGCGACGCTCGGCGTGCCGGGTTCACGATCGCCCCGGGCGCCTCCAGCGGACAGCGGAGCAGTGGCTTCCTCGTCCTCCGGAAGTGGGACGGGCAGCAGGGCCACCACTTCGTCGAGGAGATCGCCGGTGCCCCGGCCGTGCAGGGAGCTCACGGGGAACGGATCACCCAGGCCCAGCGAGACGAATTCCCAGATGGCCGAATCACGGCTGGCACCATCGACCTTGTTCACGACCAGTCGCACCGGCGGTCCGGCACGCCGGATCACTTTGGCGGCCTCCAGGTCCTCGTCGGTCACGCCGGTGGTCACGTCCACCACCATCAGGATCACGTCGGCTTCGGCCAGGGCGCGTTCCGCCTGGTTGCTCACCTTGGCCTCGAGGGCATCTCCCGCGGCGAGCCACCCTCCGGTGTCCATGATGGTGAAGGGCACGCCGGACCACTCGGCCGAAAGCTCCTTGCGATCGCGGGTCACCCCCTTCTCCTCTTCGACGACCGTGGCGCGGGACCCGACGATCCGGTTCACCAGCGAAGACTTGCCGACGTTGGGGCGACCAGCCACGACGACCATGGGGCTCATGCTGCGCACGCGGGCCGGAACGAAGTGCCATCGAGGGCCTGGCGGAGCGAAGCCCCTTCCGTCGGCACGACCTCGACATCTCTCGGGAGGTCCGCCAGGGTCAATCCGTCGAGAAAACGCCCCTCGTTGAGGCAGGCATCGGGCACCAGGCAACGAGAGCCGTCGGGCACGTCCAGCAGCGCCCGAGCCAGGTCCTCGCCGGTCAGGAGGCCGGCCACCCCGATGTTGCCCCCGAAGAAGTCGTTTTCCACGGCATGCAGCGCAATGTCGCTGCGGGGGTGGGAGTCCACCAGGGGGCCGAGGACGCGAGCGCCGTAGGTGCCGGTCATGATCGTGACGGGGCGCCGATCGGCTCCGGCCGGGACAGTGGGGAGCCTGGGCGCCCGGTAGCCCTCGGCCGGGGCGGCGTCGACCGAGGCGAAGAAACCGTGACGGACGCCGCCGGGACCACCGGCCTCGGGCCGGGCGAACGCATCGACAAAGGCCCGCGCCATGCCGATCCCGTTCTCGTGCTGGGGGTACCCGTCGTAGCTCCGGGCCGGAGGCAGGTCCCGCCCCGCCAGGAGGTAGTACTCGTCGGCCGCGTAGACCATGCGATGGCCCAAGGCCTTCTTGTAGAGACGTTGCCACGCGTTGATGGTGTCGAGGACCCCCTCGGCTTCTTCGACGGTGTGCGGGCGCATTTCAGCCTCGTTGGAATAGCGGCTGAGTCCGAGCGGGACCGCCCCCACGCTCGACAACCCGGAGTAGCGGTCCAGGATGCCGGCCAGGGTGTCCTCCAGCGCCGCGCCGTCATTGACGCCCGGGCAGACGACGATCTGCCCGTGCACTTCGATGCCTCCCTGGAGAAGGACCTCGAGCCAGCGCAGGCTGGTCGCCCCCTTCGGGTTGCGCAGCATCTGGGCCCGAAGGTCCGGGTCCGTGGTGTGGATCGACACGAACAGTGGGCCGAGGCGCTCGGTCAGGATGCGTTCGGCGTCGAGCTCGGTGAAACGCGTGAGGGTCGTGAAGTTGCCGTACAGGAAGGACAGCCGGTAGTCGTCGTCCTTCAGGTAGAGACTTCGTCGCATGCCCTTGGGCAGCTGGTAGATGAAGCAGAACGCGCAGTGGTTGTCGCACGTCCGGATCCGGTCGAAGACGGCCGAGGAGACCTCCACCCCGAGCGGCTCTCCTGCGCCCTTGTCGATCCGCACGACCCGGGGAAGTGGCGCACCGGCGCGGCGGACGAGCACGCTGAGGTCACTCGCGTCGCTGAGGCGTTGGAAATCGATAACGTCGCGCGGCTCCTGCCCGTCAATGCTGAGGAGCTCGTCACCCACGGCCAGACCGGCGCGGGCTGCCGGCGACGCCGCGGTGACCGAAGTCACCGTGGGAGCTGACATGGACGACAGGTTAGTGGCATTAACCTGGACTTTGTGCCCGGAGTTGAGCGAGTGATGCTGGCCGAGCCCCGGGGCTTCTGCGCCGGAGTCGAGAAGGCCATCAAAGCCCTGGCCTGGATGGTGCGGGTCTTCGAGCCGCCGGTGTACTGCTACCACGAGATCGTCCACAACCGGCACGTGGTCGAACGCTTCCGTGACCAGGGCGTGATCTTCGTCGACGACGTGGCGGACGTGCCTGCGGGTGCCCCCCTGATGCTCAGCGCCCACGGCTCGGCTCCTGCAGTGGTGGAGGCGGCCAGGGCGCGCGGCGGGGCCGTGGTCGATGCCGTCTGCCCCCTGGTGACCAAAGTGCACCACGAGCTCAAGGTGCGGAGCCGCAAGGGCTTCACCGTCCTGTACGTCGGTCATGCCGGCCACGAGGAGGCCGTCGGGACCATGGCCGTTGCGCCGGAGTCGGTGCGCCTCCTCGAGCACGAGGAGGATCTCGACAGCCTGGACGGGCTGGCCGAAGAGGGCACGCCGGTGGCTCTGCTGGCGCAGACCACCTTGAGCCATGACGAATGGCGTGGCCTCATGGAGGCGGCCCGGCAGCGCTTCCCCGATCTGTGGATGCCCAACCGCAGTGATCTCTGCTTTGCCACCACCAACCGTCAGGCGGCGCTGAAGGCGATCGCCTCGGAGTCCGATGCCGTCGTCGTCATCGGCTCCGCCAATTCGTCCAACACCGTGGCCCTCGAAAAGGTCGCCCGGATGGGAGGGTGCCCGAGGGTGTTGCGCATCAACTCAGCCGAAGAGCTGCCCGACGATCTCTCCGGGACCGTCGGGGTGACGGCGGGGGCCTCGGCGCCCGAGGCCTTGGTGGAAGAGGTCATCGCCCGGCTGGCCCCGGCCCAGGGTGTGACCGAGGTGACGGTCACGACGGAGGACGAATACTTCCCGCCTCCTCCCGAGCTCCGGGAGCTCCTGCGAGCCGTGGGCTCCATGCTGGGCTTCTTTGCCGGAAGGGTCCGTCCGGGCCGCTCCGATCCTGCGGCCGAGGACCGGTCGGTCTCAGCGGCTGACGTCCTCGACCTACTGGCCTCCTGAGGCCCCGAGCGCGATGATTGGCCCATGACGTTCACCCGGATGGACGAATCGACGGCGGAACAATGGCAACACATCATCGTCGAGTCGATTGAGCACCAACCTCGAGTGGCCGACCGTGTGCTCGCCATGCTGGCCTCGCTGGAGGACATCACCGATGGCTTCGAGGTCGACCAACTCGTGCACTCGCTCCAGACGGCGACCCGCGCTGAGGAGGCCGGAGCCTCCGATGAGGTCGTTGTGGCCTCCCTGTGCCACGACATCGGCAAGGCCGTTTCCGTCATGAATCATCCCCGCATCGCCGCCGAGATCCTGCGTCCGTACGTCGGCGAAGACACCTACCGCATGATCGAGGCCCATCAGGACTTCCAGGGGCGGCATTACTACGAGTACCTGGGCCAGGATCCCGACGCGCGGAACAAGTACGAGGGTGCCCCCTGGTACGGGTTGGCCGAGCAGTTCGCCGACGAGTGGGACCAGATCAGCTTCGACCCCGACTACCCCACCAAGCCGCTGTCCCATTTCGAGCCCCTGGTTCGCCAGGTCTTCGCCACGCCGCGGACGTTTTGAAGCCATCCCGCGGCGCCACTTCGGGCGCCGCTGTCCACACCGACCCCGCACGGGCGCGACGCGTCATTGAGGAGTCGCGCCGGGAGTTCGACACCCGTCATCCCGATGTGAAGCTCTCCCCCGTCGTGGGCCTCATCTGTGCCTACGAGGAGGAAGACAACATCGGAGCCGTCCTGGCGGCCATGCCGACCGAGGCCTGTGGCCTGGCGGTGACCACCCTCGTCGTGGTCGACGGTGGAAGCGACAAGACCGACCAGGTTGCCAAGGACTCCGGCGCGGTCACGTTCGTGTTGAGCGAGAACCTGGGACACGGCTACGCCCTCCGGGTGGGCTACTCCCTGTGCATCGAACTCGGCGCGCAGTTCGTCGTCACGTTGGACGCTGACGGACAGAACGATCCGGCGGAAATACCGGTGATGCTCCAGCCCCTCGTCGATGACAGGTCCGACTTCGTCGTCGCCTCGCGCGTGCTCGGACAGGACACGACGACCGACCGCTTTCGCAAGGTTGGCGTGCGCGTCTTCTCCTGGGCCATGAGCGCAATGGGGCACACAAAGCTGACGGACACCTCCAACGGCTACCGGGCGCTGCGAGTCAGCATGCTCGACGATGTGGCCTATCGGCTCGTCCAGCCGCAGTACCAGACGGCGGAGTTGCTGATCATCGCCATGAAGCGGGGATGGCGCGTCAGCGAGGAGCCCACCGTCTGGCTGCCCCGGGCGTCAGGAACGACGAAGAAGGGCAAGAACTGGCTCTTCGGCTTCCGTTACGGTCGGGTTGTCCTCGGGACCTGGTGGAAGGTCCGCAAGGAGCCCCACCACCGGTAGGGCATCCGCCGGCCCGGCTAGTAGCGGCCGGTCTTCTCGCGGGCCTCGTCGTAGACGGCCTGCAACTGCGGAACGAGGGCTTCGGTCGCGCCACGGACGGCGGACCGGGAGACCCGGCCGCCCTCGGTCCGGGCCGGTGCCGGGATCGGCGGTCCGATCACGACCTGAATCGTGTAGGGCTTCGGGATGGCGCTGCCCTTGGGCATGGCGAGGTCGGACCCACCGATACCGATGGGAATGATGGGCGCCCCCGTGCGGGCCGAGAGGAATGTCGCACCTTCCATGAGATCCTCCACGGGCCTGCCCTCCCGGCGTGTGCCCTCGGGGAACAACACCAGGAGCTCTCCTTGCTGCAGGACCTCTTCGGCGCGTTGGAGCGCCTCACGATCGGCTGATTCGCGGTGGACGGGAAAGGCCCCGACGGTGAGGAGCAACTTGCCCAGCCACCGGTTGTTCCACATTTCGTCCTTGGTCATGAAGAAGAGCTTGCGCTCCGTGCAGAAGGCGGCGAACCCGAAATCCGCGAACGATCGGTGGACCGGGGCCAAAATGGCGGGACCGGTCTCGGGGATGTGCTCCCGCCCGACGACCTTGGGTCGGAACCAGGCCCACAGGGCGGTGACGAACAACATGCGTTCGACCCGGTACAGGGCCGAGCGGCGCGGGTCGATCTCGAACGGTTGGTGGCGCCCCGGCGCATCGGGGCCCGCCCCGTCCTCGGCTTCGGGTGAAGATCCCGCTGAGCTCACAGCCATGACAGCACCTCCTCCACCACATCCTGCACGGCGCGCCCGGTCGTATCGAGCCGGTGGGCGTCTGCAGCCTCCCGGAGCGGCGACGCCGCCCGGGTCGAGTCGATCCGATCGCGCCGTGCCACCCCTTCGGGCGCCTCGTCGTTCCGGCGGCGGGCGCGCTCCTCGGGCGAGGCGGTCAGATAGACCTTCAACTCGGCGTCGGGAAAGACGACGGATCCGATGTCGCGGCCTTCGACGACGCCACCGCCATGGGCCGCCACCCAGGCCCGCTGGCGTTCCACCAGGTGACGCCGCACCTCGGCATTGGCCGCCACGACCGAGACGGCGCGGCCGACCTCGGGCGAACGGATGCGCCCGGTGACGTCGTGGCCGTCGATGATCACCCGCTCCCCCACCTCGATGGTCGACGACCCGGCCAGTCTTGCCACGGCGTCGCTGTCGTCCGGTGCTGTACCCAATTCCAGGGCGAGAGCGGCCACGGCACGGTACATGGCACCCGTATCGAGACGATCGACGCCCAGGTGTTCGGCCACCGCCGTCGAGACCGTGGACTTGCCGGCTCCGGCTGGCCCGTCAATGGCAACGAGAAGCGTGCGGGGGGCGGCCGGGCCGGCCGCCAAGCGCACGAGGTCCTCGGCAAAGGTCGGGTAACTGGTGGCGACCGCCCCGAAGCCCGTAATGAGACTGCGCTCGCCGGGACGCGCCGCCAGTGCCGCCACGGCGGCCGACATGGCCATCCGGTGGTCGCCCTGACTGTCGAAGCGGCCCCCCCGGAGCGGCCCCCCCACTCCGGTGATCGACAGGGTGTCTCCCTCAATGGTGGCGTGCGCACCGAACGTCTCGACCATGCTCGCCACGGCGAGGAGCCGGTCGACCTCCTTGACCCGGAGCTCTCCGACGTCGGAGAACACCGTGGTCCCTTCGGCGACGGCGGCCGCCACCGCCAGGGCCGGGATCTCGTCCAGCGAAGGGATCTCGCCGGCTGGCACCTGCGTGGCCACCAAGGGACCGGCCTCGGCGCGGATCGTCGTCGTGCCCGGCTCGCCGGGAACCAACGTGATGGCGGCGCCCATCCGCTGCAGGACGCTGACGTAACCGAGTCGAGCCGGGCCGTCGTACACGCCGGCAACGGCAACGTCGCTGCCGGGCACGACGCAGCCCGCCACGGCGAAGAAGGCCGAGGCCGAGGGGTCGCCCGGCACGGTGCGATCCACCGGCTCGAGGGAGGAGGCACGGACGCGCACTATGCGGCCCTCGCCCCAGGGCTCCACCGTGAGGTCGGCGCCCGCGTCCATCAGCATCTCCTCGGTGTGGGTCCGGGTCGTCACCGCCTCGCGCACGACCGTGGTCCCCCGGGCCGAGAGCCCGGCGAGAATGATGGCCGATTTCACCTGTGCGCTGACGACTTTGGACGTCCAGTCGATGCCGTGCAGCCGGCCGCCGTGTACCCGCACGGGAGGCTGGCAGCGGGAGCCCCGACCCGTCACGTCAGCTCCCATCAACCCGAGAGGCTCGGCCACCCGGTCCATGGGTCGGCTCGAGAGGGACTCGTCGCCGATCAGGTCCGTCTCCCAGTCGAAACCCGCCACCAGTCCCACCAACAGGCGCATGGACGTGCCCGAGTTCCCACAGTCGAGCGGACCGTCGGGCCGGTGCAGACGTGTCCGCCCCCCGTGTATGACGATCGTCCCGTCGTGGTGCCGCTCCACGACGGCCCCCATCGCCTCGACGGCGGCCAACGAGGCCGCCACATCGGCTCCATCCGACAATCCCGAAATGACCGACGTGCCCTCCGCCAGAGCGCCCAGGAGCACCGAGCGATGCGATATGGACTTCTCGCCCGGTGTGCGCACGGTGCCCTGGCACGGGGTACCGCCTTCGACGACGAGGACGCGTGGCGCCGTCATGACAGGTGCTCGGCCCGACAGGGGTAGCCGGCTGTCTCCACCGCGACAGTGAGGGTGGCAGCGTCGGCTCCGTCGACGACGAGGATCAGGACCCCGCGCGGCCCCTCGGCGGAGTGCGCGATCTCAATGTCGTAGATCCCGATACCCGCACCCGCCGCCAGCGACGTGATCTCGGCCAGGACACCGTCGCGGTCCGGCACCGGGATCCGCAGCTCGGCCAGATGTTCGGGCCGGACGGCGCGGGCCGGGAGGTTCCTCCTGGCCGCGCTGGCTCGCTGCAGCGAAGTGAGGATGGCCGCCCGGTCCCGGGCGGCGACGCGGTCGCGCATGGCGCCGAGGTCGGTGATCAGGGCATCGAGTGCAGCCACTATGGGATCTGCGTTCTCCGCGCAGATATCGGGCCAGATACCCGGGTGGCCTGCGGCGACCCGGGTCATGTCGCGAAAACCCCCGGCGGCCAGCCGCAGCAGTGTGCCGTCCTGTTCGGCGCCGTCGGTGGCCTCGTTCATGAGCGTGGCCGCCACCAGGTGGGGCACGTGCGACACGACGGCAACGAGGCGGTCATGGTCCGCCGCCGACAGGACCAGCACGTCGGCCCCGAGGCTCATGACGACTCCCTTCAGCCGATTGAACGCCTCCAGGTCGGTCACGGCGGTCGGCGTCAGTACCCACACCGCTCCGACGAAAAGGTCGGGGTCGGCACCATGGAGGCCGGTCTGCTCGGAACCGGCCATCGGATGGCCGCCGATGAAGCGCGGGTGGTCGGAGTCTTCGACGATCGCCGTCTTCACGCCGCTCACGTCCGTGACGACGGTGCCGGCCAGCCGGTCGTCCCCGTGGAGGAACGGACGAGCGACGCCGGCCGCAGAAGCCGCCGGGACGGCGATGAAGACCACTTCCGCTCGGAGATCGTCTCCGGCCGCATCAATGACTCCGGACGCCAACGCGGCGCGCAGCCGCTCTTCGTCCGCATCCAGGCCGGAGACGTGCCACCCGCGTTGGCGCAGACCGAGCGCGATCGACCCTCCGATCAGCCCCGTCCCGACGACGAGCGCCCGCCGGCGTTCTCCGGCCTCAGCCGGGGAGGTCATCGCGGAGCCCTTGGGCGCCGTGGAGGTAGATGTGCTTGATCTCGTCACGCGAGCGGGTCGTGTGCACGTGGAGGAGCACCCGGATGCAGAGCGGCTTGGAGTCCGGCACCGCGATCTCGGCCGCGCACAGGAGTGGGACGGCGCCGAACCCGATCTCCCGGATGGCCGTGGCCGGGAACGTGCTGGTCACGTCCGCGGTGGCGGTGAACAGCACGCTGATGATGTCGTCCTCGATCAGGCCGTTGGTGGCCATGATCTCGCGCATGAGTTCCTGCGAGCGTTCCGTGACCTGGGCCACCGTGTCCTCGTCGACGGTGGTCGCCCCGCGCAAACCCCTGACTGTGGGAGCAGCTGCCATGGCGGGTCACTCTACCGGCATCGGTCGGAGGCCCAGGTGAAGAGCACGATCTATGCCCTGGGAGCCGCCCCTGTGCCCCCGGGACCGGCCGCGGCGGCCAGGGCACGTACCTCGCCCGGCTCCAGGGCCCGCCACTGTCCGGGCGGCAGATTGGGGTCCCGCACCGGCCCGATGCGGGTGCGCACGAGGCGCTGCACCGGATGGCCGATGGCGCTGCACATACGGCGGACCTGGCGGTTCCGACCCTCGTGGATCACGAGTCGCAGGACCCCCGGGGCCAGGACGCCGACCTCGGCGGGGGCCGTCAGGCCGTCCTCCAGCTCGATGCCCTGGCGCAACGACCGCAGGGCACCGGGAGCGGGTGTCCCCCCGGAGACCTCGGCCACGTACTCCTTGGCCACTCCGTGCGACGGATGGGTGAGGAGCTGCGACAGCGTCCCGTCGTTGGTGAGGATGAGGAGCCCCTCGGTATGGCGGTCCAACCGCCCGACGGCGAAGACGCGCGGTTCTGAAGGCACCAGCGTCATGACGGTGCTTCGGCCCTGGGGGTCGTCCGCCGTCGTGATGACCCCGTCGGGCTTGTTCAAGAGGTAGTAGACGAGATCAGGGGCGACGGGCACGAGCGCGCCGTCGACCTCGACCCGGGCGCTCTCCAGATCGATCCGCCGGCCGAGAACGGCCACCTCGCCGTCCACCCGGACGCGACCGGCGGCGATCAGCTCCTCACAGGCCCGCCGGGATCCGAGCCCGACGCGCGCCAGGACCTTCTGGAGCCGCTCCCCTTCTTCAGACGTCGTCAGCGGACGCCTCGACACCGAGGCCCAATGCCGACTGCAGGTCGCGTTCGAGGTCCCCGGCCACATCGGGCCCGGGGAGGAAGTCCTCGACGGCAGGCAGCTGCTCCAGCGAGTCCAGCCCCAGCCGCTCGAGAAAGAGATCCGTGGTGCCGAAGAGGGCGGGCTGACCGGGGCCGTCGGCATGGCCGACCACCTCTATGTAGCCGCGCTGCTCCAACAGGCGGCTCACGCCGTCCACATTCACACCGCGCAGAGCCGAGATCTGGCCCCGGGAGACCGGCTGGCGGTAGGCCACGATGGCGAGGGTCTCGAGGGCAGCCGTGGAGAGCCGGTGCGACACCTCGCGGTTGGCGAATCGTTCGACGTAGGGCGCCAGGTCCGGGTGCGTCTGCAGCCGCGCCCCACCGGCGATGCGGGCCAGCACGAAGCCCCGGTTCTCGCGTTCGTAGGACAACGCCAGCTCCGTCAGGACTTCGTCCACCCGCTCCACCGGTTCCTCCACCAGCTCGGCCAGCAGTTGGGGCGGAATGGGTTCCACCGCCACCAGGAGGATGGCCTCAATCGTGCGGCCCAACTCTGCGCTTTCCACCGGATGCACGCCCTACCCTTCGTAGTCGTCGATCTCGTAGCCGTCGAGCTCTGCCAAGCCACGGCCACTCGTGACCTCGGCCATGGCGTCGGACGCCACCCACGAGATACTGAGGTCACCGAACGTGGCGCCTTGACCGAGCGTCACGCGGCCCATTTTGCACAGCTCGAGCAGGGCCAGGAAGCGCACGATGACCTCAATGCGGGTGCGGCACCCATCCACCAGGGAGCGGAACGACGTGGCTCGGTCTGCTTCGCGGACGGCGATGAGGTCGGCCACCGCTTCGGAGACCGACAGGGTGTCCACGGTGACGTGGGACAGGTCGACGCGGGGCACCGGACGCTCGGCCGAACCCCGGAGGTAGGCCTGCGCCAGGTCGTCCGGGGTGATCCCGGCCAGGAGGTCCGGTGCGTGCACGACGAAGTCGTCATCGAGCCCCACCTCGCGCGGGAGCGAGCGCGAGGCCTGCTCGGTCATGGCGACGAACACGTCGGCGGCTGCGGCGTAGGCCCGGCACTCGAGCAACCGGGCCAGGAGCAGGTCCCGCTCGTCCCACCCGACCAGGTCCTCGTCCTCGTCGGAGGTCTCGCGGCCCGGCAGCAGCTTCTGGGACTTGAGCTCAATCAGGATGGCCGCCACGAGGAGGAATTCCGAGAGCTGGTTGAAGTCGATCTGGTCGCGCTGCGCCGACAGCACGCTCACGAAGCCGTCGATCACGGGCAGCAGGGGTATGTCGAGGATGTCGACCTCATGGGACGAGACGAGGTGCAGCAGCAGGTCGATGGGACCCTCGAAACTTGGTGTGGAGACCGAGTAGGCCACCTGCCGACGTTACCGAACCTGCCAGTGCCCCCGCGCACCCCTGGTCAGCGGCCGATGTGGCCTCCGGCGCGCCCTACCATGGCGCCCCATGAACCGGATCGTCTCGGGCATTGCGCCCTCGGGCAATTTCACCTTGGGGAACTACCTCGGGGCGCTCCGGCAATGGGTGGAGGTCCCGGACGGCACCGAGGCCCTGTTCTTCGTAGTCGACCTCCACGCCCTGACCACGCCGATCGACCCGGCCGACCTCCGGGCCAACACGCTCGACGCCGCCCTCAACCTGCTGGCCGTCGGGCTGAATCCGCAGCGCTGCACCATTTTCGTGCAGAGCCACGTGCCCGAGCACGCCAAGCTCACCTGGCTCCTCGAGAGCACGGCGACGATGGGCGAGCTACGCCGGATGACGCAGTTCAAGGACAAGGGGAAGGGCCAGGAGTCGGCCCGCGTGTCGCTCTTCACCTACCCCGCCCTCATGGCGGCCGACATCCTCCTCTACGACGCGGCCGAGGTCCCGGTGGGCGACGACCAGCGACAGCACCTGGAGCTCACCCGCGACGTCGCCATCCGCTTCAACCACCACTACGGCGACACCTTCGTGGTCCCGGAGGCGGCCGTACCGCGGGCGGGTGCACGGGTGATGGACCTGCAGCATCCGGAACGCAAGATGTCCAAGTCGGCCGACTCCCCTCTGGGCACCATCCGCCTCCTCGACTCGGAGGAGGAGATCACCAAGAAGGTGCGTAAGGCGGTGACCGACACCGACGGGGAAATGCGCTACGACCGGGAGGCCAAGCCGGGCCTGGCCAACCTGCTCGACCTGCTGGCCGCGGCAACCGGGCGCACGGCCGTGGAAGTGGCGTCGGGCTACGAGCGCTACGGCGACCTGAAGAACGACGTGGCGGCGGCGCTGTCCGAACTGCTGCGGCCGGTGCGGGAGCGGCGGGCCGAGCTCGAGCAGGATCTGCCGTTCGTCTCTGACGTGCTGGCGCGCGGTGCCGCCCAGGCCCACGAAGTGGCTGCGGCAACCTACGCCCGTGCCGCCGACGCGATCGGTTTGCTCAGCCCCGGCTGACGCGGCCCGGGCCGGCGGCCCCTCAAACGCCGAGGACGCTCTCCCACCAGTTGTACAACCGGTCGAAGAGCCACGTGAGCGGGCCGTGGGGATACAAGAAGAAGTTCAACAGCACGAGGCCCAGCAGAATGGGCATGGTGTACTGCCGGTACCGCAGGTAGGTCGGCCAGTACCGGGACGGCAGTAGCCGCTCGAAGAGGACCGAGCCGTCGAGCGGCGGGACCGGGATGAGGTTGAAGGCGCACAGACCGACGTTGACGAGGCTGGCGTAGAAGAGGATCTGGGCGCCGGTCGACAGCCCGCCCGACGAGAGCACGCCCGGCCGGGAGAAATGGATGAAGGCCAGCCCGAAGATGGCGGCCAGGACGGCGTTGACCGCAGGCCCGGCCAAGGAGACCAGCACCCCCTGGTTGCGCGGGCTGTGGAGGTTGGCGGTGTTCACCGGTACCGGTTTGGCCCAGCCGAAGAAACCGACCGAGCCCAACGAGAGCAGTGCGGGAACGATCAGCGTGCCGACCGGGTCCACGTGCACGACCGGGTTCAGGCTCAGGCGTCCCGCCCGTTTCGCCGTGTCGTCCCCGAAGGCGTTCGCCACGAAGCCATGGGAGATCTCGTGCAAAATGATCGAAGGCACCATGACGCAGAAGATGATGATCTCCTGCTGCGAAATGTTGTGGTGGACGACGAGCAGGACGAACACCAGCACCCCGGCCACGACCCAGAGCGTGCGCTTGGTTCGCTGATCCATCGGACGCCTCCCTGAGGGGGCTCCGGGCGGGCGCACCTAGTGCTTGGCGGCGTCGGCGATACAGAGGCGCGCCGCGGGCATCGCTTCGAGCCGGGCGGCGCCGATCGGCTTCCCGCAGACCTCGCAGAGCCCGTAGGTGCCCGCCGCAATGCGCTCGATGGCCGCTTCGACTTCGTCGAGTGCCTCTTGCAGCTCGGTAGCCAAGCGCTCGGCCTCGCCCCGCTCGGCCGTCACCTGGCTGGAGTCGGCGAAATTGGAGTCGTAGTTGAGGCCACTCCCCTGGTCGGCGAACCCGAGTTCCGTCAACTGCGCCTGCAATCCGGCCTGCTCGGTGTGCAGGAGGGCGGCAAAATCTACGTCGGCGGTGTCCGCCGTTGGAGCCTCGTTCGGCATGGGGTCATGCTACGCGGTCCCTCCCCCTCGTTGTTCCCGCCCGCGGGTGGGCGCCCTCGTAGGCACGGCGGAGGTGTTCGGGCGAAACCTTCGTGTAGCGCTGGGTCGTGGCGATGGAGGCGTGGCCGAGGAGCTCTTGGACGACCCGCACGTCGGCCCCTCGACCCAACATGTGGGTGGCACACGAGTGACGGAGGACGTGCGGGCTGACCTTGTCCGCCAGGCCGACTCGGCCGGCGTACTTCTTGACGACGCCGAAGACGCCGACGCGGGTCAGCCGCCCCCCACGGGCGTTGAGGAAGACCGCTCCGGCGTCGCTCCGGCGTGCCCATTTCCTCGGCTCGAGCAAGGGTCGGCCCTGACCCCCGAGCCACTCGGCCAACGCGGCCCGGGCCATCCCGCCGATCGGGACGACCCGTTCCTTGTCCCCCTTCCCGAGTACCCGGAGCAGCGGCAGATCGGTGCCCTCCACCGCGGCAATGACGTCGCCGAGGTTCAGTCCTACGACCTCACTGACTCGGGCACCGGTGCCGTAGAGGACCTCGAGCAGGGCGCGGTCGCGCAGGACCATCGGACCGGTCCCGACAACGGCCCCGAGCAGCAGTTCCGTCTCGTCCTCGCTCAGCGCCTTCGGCAGGAGATCCGTGACCGAGACCGACGGCAGATCGAGCGTCGGATCGTCACTGCGCAACCCCTCTTCGACCAGGAAACGGTGAAAGCCCCGGATGCTCGAGAGGGCCCGGGCCACCGACGACGCGTGCTGGGTGCGCCGCAACAGCTCCAGGTGCGCCGCCACGTCAGCCGAGCTTGCCTGGTCGATGCCGTGCCCCCGTAGCCCTTCCGCATAGGACCCCAGATCGTGGCGGTAGGCCGCCAGGGTGCGGGGCGAGCGCCCGCGCTCGACCTCGAGCCAGGAGAGGTACTCCTCGGCCTGGCGGGGCAACAGCACCGTCAAGGCAACCGGCCCTGGTCGCGCAGGCGCTGGCGGGCCAGGTAGAGCCCGAGCACGGTCGACTCGTCCTTGAGCGAACCAGCGGCCACCAGCGCGTCGACGTCGTCGAGGGGGATCGTTTCAATGGTCATGTAGCCCTCTTCCACGCCCTGGGGCCGGGACGGAATGGAGGAGAGGCCTGTCGCCAAGTAGATGAGGGTCTCCTGGTCGCTGATCCCGGGCGAGTTCCAGGTCCCGAGGAGCAGTTCCCATCGGGCCGCCTCCAGGCCCGCTTCCTCAGCAAGCTCGCGGCGGGCCGTGGCTTCGGGCTCCTCCCCCTGGTGGTCGCGCGTCCCGGCCGGCAGCTCGAACACGTACGCATCGACCGCGGCCCGAAATTGGCGCACCAGCGTCACCGTGCCATCGTCGTGCACGGGGACGATGGTGACGGCGCCGGGATGGCGGATGACGAACCGGTCGAAGGGCTTGTCGTCCGGGTCGAGCAAGTGGAAGCGGTCCACCCGGAAGAGCCAGGCCCGGAAGAGCTCCTCCTCCGAGACTCGGCGGAACCCCGGCACGGGGCTAGGTGACGGCGTCGAGATCGAGCAAGTGGGGCTCGCGCCCCTCCGCCCGCTCCAGCGCCGCCGCGACGAGCTCCCGGAACAGGGGGTGGGCCCGATCGGGCCGGCTCTTGAACTCCGGGTGGGCCTGGGTCGCCACCCAGTACGGGTGGTCCGCCAACTCGACGAACTCGACCAGCCGTCCGTCGGGCGAAATGCCCGAGCACACGAGACCGACCGCTTCGAGCCTGTTCTTGTAACGGTTGTTGAACTCGAACCGGTGCCGGTGGCGTTCGGTGACGCCGAGCGTGCCGTAGGCCTGGGCCACCTTGGAATCCGGCAGGAGGGCGGCTTGGTAGGAACCCAGGCGCATGGTCCCCCCCTTGTCGGTCACCTCGGCCTGGTCGGGCATCAGATCGATGACCATGTGCGGCGAGAGGCTGTCGAATTCTCGTGAGTTGGCAGCATCCAGATCGGCGCGGTCCCTGGCCACGGAGATCACCATCACGTGCAGGCCGAGGCAGAGCCCCAGGCACGGGATGCCGTGGTCGCGGGTGTACCCCGCCGCGGCGATCATGCCCTCAATGCCGCGCTCGCCGAAGCCGCCGGGGATCACCACGGCATCGAGCCCACGCAGGCGGTCGGTCCCGAGCAGTCCGGGTACCAGCTCGGCGTCGATCCAGTCGAGTTCCACGCTGGCTCCATGGTGGAAGCCGGCGTGCCGCAATGCCTCCACGACGGACATGTAGGCGTCGGGCATGTTGACGTACTTGCCGACGATCCCGATCTTCACCCGGCGGGAGAGCGACTCCACCCGGTTGACCAGCGTCTCCCATTCCGAGATGTCGATGGGGTGGGCCGCTTCGTCGATGCCCAGCGTCCGGCAGACATAGGAATCAAGTCCCTGTTCGTGCAGGACGAGGGGGATCTCGTAGATGCTCGGCGCGTCGACGGCCGAGACCACGGCGTCAATGGCGACGTCGCACTGCAGGGAGATCTTGCGTTTCAGGCCGTCGGAGATGGGTTTGTCGCTCCGGCAGACGATGACGTCCGGTTGAATACCGCGACTCCGCAGTTCCGTGACCGAGTGCTGGGTGGGTTTCGTCTTCTGCTCGCCCGACACGAGATAGGGCACCAGGGTCAGGTGCATGTAGCAGACGTTGTCGCGGCCGATATCACGCCGAAATTGCCGAATTGCCTCAATGAAGGGAACGATCTCGATGTCGCCGACGGTCCCGCCGATCTCGACGATGACGATGTCGACGTCTTCGTCGGCCAGCCGCTTTATGCGGTCCTTTATCTCATCGGTGACGTGGGGGATGACCTGCACGGTGCGACCGAGGAAGTCGCCGCGCCGCTCCTTGGCGATGACCGCGCTGTAGACGCCACCGGTGGTCGTGTTCGAGCGCTTGGACAGGTTCTCGTCGATGAAGCGCTCGTAGTGCCCGAGGTCGAGGTCGGTCTCTCCCCCGTCCTCGGTGACGAAGACCTCGCCGTGCTCGCCGGGATTCATGGTCCCGGGGTCAACGTTGATGTAGGGGTCGAGCTTGCACATCGTCACCCGTAGACCACGGCACTTGAGGAGGCGGCCGAGCGAAGAGGCGGTGAGACCCTTCCCGAGCGAACTCGAGACACCGCCGGTGACGAAGATGAACTTGCTCACGCCGCCTTCGGCACGCCGAGCATCAGGTCACGTGATCGGTGCACCCGGCCACGATAATCGACGGCGACAGAACGCGCGGTGGACTACCGGCCATGCGAGGCGCCGAGCAGCTCCCGGGCGTGGGCACGGGCAGCGTCGCTGTCGGGGTGCCCCGACAGCATGCGGGACAGCTCGGTGACCCGGTCCTCGTCCTGCACCACGGTTGCCTTCGTGACGGTGCGACCCCTGGACGTCCCCTTCACCACGCTGATCTGCGCATCAGCCTGGGACGCCACCTGGGCCAGGTGGGTCACGACCAGCACCTGGCGATCCCGCCCGACCTCGTGGAGCGCATCGCCCAGAGCCAGCGCGGCCGCCCCGCCCACACCGGCGTCCACCTCGTCGAAGACCATCGTCTGGGGACCGCCGAGCCCCACGAGGCGGATGGCCAGCATGGCCCGGGCCAGTTCACCGCCGGACGCGGCGCGCGCCAGCGGTTGCACCGCTTCGCCCAGATTCGCTCCCAGCGCCAGCTCGACGGGCTCGCCCGCACCCTCGGATGCCACCCGGACCTCCAGGCGGGCGCCCGACATGGCCAACGCGGCCAGCCGCTCGGCGACCAGGTCGCCAAAGGCACCGGCAGCCTTGGTCCGGACGGCGCGGACGGCCTTCTCGGCGTCGGCCAGTTCGCTGAGGCGGACGTCGCGCTCAGCCTGCAGTCGGGCCGCCTCGCCCTCGGCGTTCTCGAGCGCGGCCAGGCGGACGGCGCCCTCACAGCCGTAGGCCATGACGGCGCGCAGGTCCTCGCCGTACTTGCGACGCAGTTCGGCGAGCAGGCGCCGGCGTTCCTGCACGTCGGCCAGCCGCTGGGGATCGTCCTCCCAGCTCTCGACCTCGTCACGCAGGGTGCGGGCCAGGTCGGAAAGCTCGACGGCTGCGGAGGCCAGTCGGGACTGGTAGCTCTCGAAGGACTGGCGGCCGGCCAGCGCGCCGCCGGCGCGACCGAGCAGATCGACGGCCCCTCCCTCGCCGGCGGGGTCGACCAGTTCCAGCGCCTCGAGCGCGGCGTCGCGGTAGGCCCCGGCGTCGGCCAGGCGGTCCTCTTCCAGCCGCAGCGTGGATTCCTCCTCGGGGTCCTCCAGGTGGGCGTTGGCGATCTCTTCGACCTGGTAGCGCAGGACGTCGGCTTCACGGGCCCGCTGCTGGGCATCACCACCCAATCCGGCCAGCGCCTCGTCGAGCGCGTGCAGCTGGCTCCGGATGGCCCGGACCCGACTCAGATCGGTCCCGGCGAAAGCGTCGAGGACGTTTCGCTGTGCCGTGGGCGTCACGAGAGCACGGTGCTCGTGCTGACCGTGGATCTCGACCAGCTCCGCGGCGGCCTCGCCCAAGGCGGCGAGCGGGGCCATGCGCCCGTCGACCCAGGCCCGGGACCGGCCCTCGGCGGGGACCGAGCGGGTGAGGATCACCTCGTGGGCGGCGTCACCCTGGCCTACGACGAATCTGGCCTCGACCAGCGCTTCGCTGGCGCCGGCCCGCACCATGCCGGGGTTGGCCCGTCCTCCGAGGACGAGCTGGAGCGCCTCGACGACCAGGGTCTTGCCCGCACCCGTCTCGCCGGTAAGGGCCGTCATGCCGGGCCCGAAGACCAACGTCAGGTCCTCGATCACCCCGAGGTCACGGACGTGCAGATCGGTCAGCACGGCCCGCTCACGGGATCCGGTGTGCGAGAAGACGGAAGCGCAGGATGCCCCCGAAGGACTGGGGCTCGTTGCGCACCACCCGCACCGGACGCTCGGCCACGGTGCACGTGACCGTGGCTCCGGGCTGGAGCCGACCGATCTCCTGCCCGTCGATCACGAGGACGCCGCCCCGATCGGGTGCGATCTCAATCGTGACCTCCTGGTTCTCGGTGAGGACCAGGCTGCGGTCCAGCGAGAAGTGCGGCGCCACCGGGGTGAGCACCATGGCGCGCAAGGTCGGGGACAGGATCGGGCCGCCGGCGGACAGGTTGTAGGCGGTGGACCCGGTGGGTGTGGCCACGATCAGGCCGTCGGCCGAGTAGGTGAGGGCCTCCTCACCGTCGACCGAAGTCGCCAGGCGGACGGTGTGCCCGAAATCGATCTTCTCGATCACCACTTCGTTGAGCGCCAGCAAGGCCGTGATGCCATCACCGACCGAACGGTCTGAGATCGCCACGTCCAGCGCGCAGCGCGGCTCGATGATCGCCTTGCCTTCGAACACCTTGATGAGGGCACCGCGCAACTGGTCCGGCAGAAGGTCGGGTAGGTAGCCCAGGCGGCCGAAGTTGACCCCGAGCACGGGGACGTCCTCGGGGGCGGCCAGGCGCACGACGCGCAGGAAGGTGCCGTCGCCACCCATGCTGACGGCCACCGTCGTCCCACCCAGGTCGACCTGGGCCAGCTCGACGTCGATGCCCGCCTCATTGACCTGGTCGGGCCCGCTGAACCGGAGGATGCGGGCGGCGTCCCCCCGCTCGGTCAACCAGGCAGCCGTGGCGGTGGCCAACGCCAGGGCGTCGGGACGGTCAGGGTGGACCAGGAAGGTGACGGTCGCCATCGGCGAGCGATTCAGCCGACCGGAGCGGCCGGTGGAACAGGTCCGTCCGCCTCCGACACGGCGGCGGCGAGAAGGGCGGCGACCTCTGCTGCCGTCGTCTGTGCCACGCCCTTGCGGGCGTGCACGAGGAACTCGACGTTGCCGGCCGAGCCGGTCAGAGGGGAAACCATTGCTCCCATGATGCCGGTTTTCGCGTCGTGCAGCGCGGACACGACCCCCTCGAGGGCGCCCAGCCAGAGCGCGGGGTCCCTGATCACGCCCTTGCCCCGGGAAACGGCGGCCCGGCCTGCCTCGAATTGGGGCTTGACCAGGAGCACCAGGTCCGCGTCGGAGGTCGACACCGGGCCGGAGAGGGCCGGCACCACGCTGCGCAGCGAAATGAAGCTCAGATCGGCCACGACGAGCGGGCACGGTTCGTAAGCGGGGTCGGCGTCCACCAGCTCATCGACGGTCAGCGTCCGCACGTTGGTGCGCTCGAGCACCGTCACCCCGGGATTCCCACGGAGGGCGGGATGCAGCTGTCCGTGGCCGACGTCGACCGCGTAGACGTGGGCCGCCCCCGCCTGGAGGAGGCAGTCGGTGAAGCCGCCGGTCGAGGCGCCGGCATCGAGCGCGCGCCGGCCGGTGACGGCGATCGGGAAACGATCCAGTGCGGCCCGGAGCTTGAGGCCGCCCCGGCCCACGTAGGGCGACGGGGGTCCGAGGAGGACGACGGGCTCGTCCGGGGCGACCAGGCGGGCCGGCTTCTCGGCGCGCGTGCCGGACACGAGAACCGTGCCGGCAGCCACTGCCGCTTGGGCCTCCTGACGGGAATCGACGAGGCCACGGCGCACGAGCTCGGCGTCGAGCCGGCGGCGGGACCCGCTGCTCAGCTGGCGGCCTTCTTGGCCGCCGAGTCTTTGGCCTCGGAGACCTTCTTGCTGTGGGATTTCTTGGCTTCCGCCTTGGCGGAGCTCGATCCTCCCGGGGTCTTTCTGCCGGGCAGCCGGGACGGTGCGACCTTGGTGGCGGCGTCCCGGGCCCTGGTAGCGGTCTTGCCGGCCTGGGCCGTCACGTCCTTGGCGGCCTTGCCGGCCTGGGCCGTGACGCCCTTGGCCGTCTGGCCCGCCTTGTTGGTGGCATCCTTGGCCGACTTGCCCGCCTTCGACGTCACGTCCTTGGCCGTCTTGCCGGCCTTCGACGTCACGCCCTTGGCGGCCTGTCCGGCACGTGTAGTGACGTCCAGGGTGGCGCTACGCCCCGCCTTGGCCGACTTCTTCAGGACCTCGGCCACCTGGTGGGCCAGCGATTCGAGGGACTTGGGGTCGATCTTCTCCAGTTGGCTGGCCACCTCGTGGCGCACCACTTCGAGAATCTGTTCGCTGGACTTGTGGCTGCGTTCGACCAGATTGTCCACCCACTCCTGTGCCTGGCTGCGCTGAATGTCGCCGGCGTTGACCAACTCTCGCACGATCTCCTCGGCGCGGCCACGGCTGACCTGTCCGAGGACGGTCCCAGCATCGAGGTACTTGCGTATGCGCTCATTGGTTGCCATTACACAAGAGTATCTAAAGTGCTAGCTGTCCGCAAGCACTTACCCGGTGCCATCCAAGGCCTGCTGGACCAGTCGGAGCAGATCGGGTGCCACCGCGGCGGGATCGGCATCGGCGGGGACCTCCCCCTTCCTGGTGACCCCCGAGAGGACCAGGCCGAAGGGAATGTCCAGCTGGACGGCCAGGGCCCCGTCGGTCGACGGGCGGTCCCCCACCATGACCCGGAGTTCGCCGGGGCCGACCCGGGCGGCGATGGCATCGGCCGTGGGGCGGTGTGGCTTGCCGGCCACCTCCGGCGTCACCCCGCTGGCGGTCTGGACGGCGGCCAGGATGGCGCCCGCCCCGGGCACCAGTCCGTCGGGCGTCGGGTAGGTGGCGTCCTCGTTCGTACCGATGAAGCGGGCGCCTCCCCGGACCGCGGTCACGGCGGCGGTGAGGGCCTCGTAGGTGAAGCTGCGGGTCAGGCCTACCACGACGGCGTCGGCCGGGCCCTCGGGCACGACGGTGACACCGCGGGCGGCCAGGGCCTCGAGGACGCCGTCGCCGCCCAGGACCACCGCGGTCGACCCGGGCTCCAGCATGCCTGCGGCCACGTCGGCGGAGCGCAACAGGTCGGCGTCGGCGGCGGTGATGCCGCAGTGCACCAATTGCCGGTGCAGCTCGGACCGCGTCGGGAGTGCGTTGTTCGTGGCGAACAGCACCCGCACTCCGACCCCGCGCAGCCGGGCCACCGCCTCGTCGACCCCGGGGATGGGACGCCCGGCGAGCCACACCACACCATCGAGATCGACGACCCATGTCCCCTTGGGTGGTGGCGGCCACATCGGCGCGAGGCTAACCCGGCTCTAGACTCGGCAGGCGTGGCTGACCTGGAAGTCGACGGTGACGAGTTGGTACTGCACCTGCGCTCCCTGGAGAAGGCCGAGGGTATGCACAGCGATATCAGGGTGCCGCTGGCGACGGTGCGTGCGGTGCGTGCGGTCGACGACCCGTGGCCCGAGCTGCGCGGCATCCGGGCCCCGGGAACCGGAGTGCCGAACGTCATCGCCGTCGGGACGCGCCGGGGCGGCTTCGGCAAGGACTTCGCGGCCGTGCACGGCAAGGGTCCGGCGGTGGTGGTGGACCTCGAAAACACCGAGTACGGCCGTCTGGTGGTCACGGCGGACGACGCGGCAGACCGGGCCAAGACGATTGCGGAGGCGGTGGCGCAGGCGGCGGGTGGAGCTGACGCTGCGGTGTCTGGCTGACGATCTGTCCGGAGCCAACCACCCCGCACCGCCTGTGGCGACACCCCACACGCCTGTGGCGACAGGGTGGTTCAGGAAGCCTTGCGGCGGGTCGTGGTCTTGGATCGGGCTGCTGTTTTCGTGGCCTTGACCGCCTTCTTGGCGGGCGCGGCGCGCTTGGCCGTGGCCCGCTTGGCCGGCGGGCGCTTGGCACTCTTCGCTCCCGAGTCGGGCGTGGCGGCGGCCGCGATGCTGGCGCTGAGCGCCTCCATGAGATCGACCACTTTGGCGGCGGGCTCGGGGCCTTCTTGCAGCACGATCTCGTGCCCCTGGCGCTTCTCCTCGATGATGGCCTCGACCTTCTCACGGTGTGTGTCGTGGAAGCGCTCCGGATCCCACTCGCTGTCCATGGACGCAATGAGCAACTGCGCCATGGAGAGTTCGCGGTCGGTCACGTCGCCGGTCTCGGGCAGATCGAGGTCGCGTCCGGGAGCACGCACCTCATCGGAGAAGTACATGGTGTGCAGAGCGAGCGCGTCGTCCTCGGGCCGGATGGCCACGAGGTACTCCTTGTTCCGCATGACGAGGGTGGCGATGGCCACACGCCCGGCCTCGGCCATGGCCCGGCGCAGGAGGGCGTAGGCCTTGTCGGCCCCTTCGCCTTCGGGGGCCAGGTAGTAGCTGGAGCGGAAGAAGACCGGATCGATATCCACCAGGCCCACGAAATCGGAGATCTCGATCTGGCGCGACTTCTTGGGTTCGGCCGACTCGAGCTCCTCTTCGGTGAGGATGACGTACTCGCCGCCGCCGAGGTCGTAGCCCTTGACGATCCGGTCCTGCGGCACCTCCTCGCCGGTCCGCTCATTGATCTTCTTGTAGCGGATCCGGTCCGACGTCCCCTCCTCGAACTGGTTGAAGTGGATGCTCTTGTCGGACGTGGCCGGGTACAGGCCCACGGGGATGTTCACCAGTCCGAAACTGAGAGCCCCCTTCCAGATCGTGCGTGGCACGTCCACCAAAATACCAGCCCAGAGCCGGTCCACCACCTTGTTACAGCCGTTCGTCACACTGAGGCCATGGTGAAAGACGTCCAGACCGGCTTCGGACCGGCCCTCCTCAGAGGGTTGGCCGAGCTCGGCCCGGTGGAGCCGTTCTCCGGGGACCTCTCGCTTGAACTGGGCATTTCCCTCTGGCTCCGCACGAGCGGGACGTCACTCCTCGAAGCCCGGTCCTCACTCCTGGAGATCCGCCGGCTGATCCTGGCGGTATGCGGCCTCGACCCGTCGACCGAGCCTGTCCCGATGGTGGGGCGCTCCCCCAGGTCCGACGTGGTGAACCTGGTCGGCTACATCTCGGAGCTGCTGCGACGGGCATCGGCTCGGTCGGGACGAGGCGTCGAGTCGACCGTCCAGGCCGTCGTGGCCGAATTGCCTGTGCCCGAGAGCGAAGCCCTCGGGGCCTGATCGTCAGAATCTGATCGTCAGAACCCGAAGGCGGCGATGATCTCGCCGTTCAGCCCGGCGGCAGCCTCGCTCCCCAGGTACGGCGCATTGCCATAGGCGAAGACATCACCACGGCCCGAGGCGACCCAGTAGCCCTTGCCGTCGGCAGTCGGGAAGATGGACGTGGCCGGATTGAACCCGTTGACGTAGCCCAATGGGGCTCCCATCCCGACGGCATCCCCGAAGGGGACGACGGCGCCATTGGCGTAGAGCAGCCAGTAGCCGCGCCAGTCCGGGGTGGCGACCGCGTCGACGACGCCCACCGATTGCGCCGATGGCGCTCCGTAGAAGGTGGCGTCGCCGAAGGCGTAGACAGCGCCGACATTGGTCACCAGCCAGTAGCCCTTGCCCGTGCTGTCGGGCATCACAGCCACGGCGCGGCCGGCGCACCCGCCGATGCCCGGGCACGATCCGGCGAAGTGGGCGTCGCCGAACGCGAACACGCCGCCGTCGGAGGCCACCATGAAGTAGCCGTGGCCGGTGATGGAGGGAACCATGCCCACAATCGGGGCATTGAGGCTGTTGGGCAGTCCTGATCCGGCCGGATGGAGTCCGACCTGCGGAATCGACCCGTAGAACGAGGAGGTGCCGAAGCTGAAGATGCCGCCGTCGGAGGCAACGAGCCAGTAGCCGGTGCGACTGGCGGACGGGGTGATGCCCACGACGGGCCGCTGCAGCGGGGTGCTTCCCATGGAGCCGTAGAAGCCCGCCGCGCCGAAGGCGAAGATGCCCCCGTCCGATCCGACCAGCCAGTACCCGCGGGCCGCCGGGCCGACGGGAAACGACTGGGTGTTCCCGGTGGCACCGAAGTAGAGCGCGCCCTGCGCCACGTGAGCGACCAGCGTGCAGTCCCCGAAGCCCACGAAGGTGACGGTGTGTCCGTCTGGGCCGACCGTGCAGACGGCAGTCGAAATGGAGGTGACCGAAGTGGCACCGTCACCCGATGTCGACACGGATGCGGCGAAGGTGCCGAACTCAATGGCGCCGGACGGGATATTGGTGATCACCGGAGTCGTCGGGGTGGCGAGGCCGACAGTGAAGCTCTGCGGCGAACTGACGGAGCTTGCTGCGTAGTTGGCAGATGCGCCGGTCTGCGAATTGAGGGAGCACGTGCCGACACCAACGAAATTGACCGTAGTGCCCGACACGGTGCAGACGAAGGTAGTGGTGGACGTTGCCGACGGCGTCCCGTCGCTGATGGTGGTGAATGCCGGAACGAAACTCGTGCCGTAGATGGCCCCGCTGGGAATATTCGAGATGGTAGGTGGCCCGGGGGTCGCTATATGCACGACCTCCAGCACAGAGTGGTTGTTCGACGAGTAGTTGCCGTCACCGTTGTAGGTGGCAATTACGGTAAGCGGGCTGTCTGCCGCCTTCTCGGTGATGGCACAACTGCCTGCCCCGGCGCTGAGATTCTGGATCGAGCAGCTGCCCCCCTGCCCGTCATTCGTTGTGACACTTCCCGTCGGCGTTGCGCCACTACCAGTCACGGTGACGTCATAGGTCACGCTGCCGGTGGTGCCGGGATTGGGGGTACCCGTGATCGCTACCGTCGGGGTTGCAGGATTTACGGTCTCAAG
>Ga0302157_10001386_pt1 | contig 29832 bp, 33 predicted proteins | sample I_Bog_N3_3_FD_193502 | JGI IMG/M metagenome (GOLD analysis project Ga0302157, IMG submission 193502) | Peat permafrost microbial communities from Stordalen Mire near Abisko, Sweden - I_Bog_N3_3 | ecosystem: Environmental > Terrestrial > Soil > Wetlands > Peat | place: Sweden: Abisko, Stordalen...
GGTCGGGAGCAAGGGGCGAAGCCCCCCCCCGTGTCACGGTTCACCGGTATCAGCGAGGGGAACTCCCATGGAACAGCTTTCAGGATCGGGCGGACCGGACGGCGGCGATGGCCGCCGTCCGGTCATGCTCTCGGTGATCGTGCCCTGCTATAACGAAATCGAGGTGATCGGGGAAACCCACCGGCGACTCAGCCGCTGCCTGGACGCGATCACCGCCGACTGGGAAATCGTCTATGTGGACGACGGCAGCCGGGACGGCACCGTCGAGGCCCTGACCGACCTCGCGCGCACCGAGCCGCGCCTGCTGGTGGTCCGGCTCGCCCGCAATTTCGGCCACCAGATCGCGGTCAGCGCCGGCTTTGACCACGTCCGGGGCGCGGCGGTGGTCATCATCGACGCGGATCTTCAGGACCCGCCCGAGGTCATCGCCGGCATGGTCGAATTGTGGGAACAGGGCGCCGATGTGGTGCTGGGCCGGCGCGAGTCCCGGGAAGGCGAATCCTGGTTCAAGCTCAAGACCGCCTCGTACTTTTACCGCATCCTCAATCGCATCTCCGACGTGGCGATCCCCCTTGACGTGGGCGACTTCCGGTTGATCGACCGGGCGGTGCTCGATGTGCTGCGGGCCATGCCCGAACGGCACCGGCTGCTGCGGGCCATGACCAGTTGGGTCGGGTTCCGTCAGGTCGAGATGCCGTATCACCGCGCCGCCCGTTTTGCCGGAACCACCAAGTACCCGCTGAAGAAAATGCTCCGCCTGTCCCTCGACGGCCTGCTCTCGTTCTCCACCGTGCCGTTGAAAATGATCGGGGCTCTCGGTTTCGCGCTGGCCACGCTGGCGGTGCTGGGCATCGTCTATGCCCTGGTGCTCCGGCTGTTCACCAGCAACTGGGTTCCCGGCTTTACCCTGCTGTTCGTCGCGATGCTGCTGATCGGGGGCCTGCAGTTCATCAGCCTGAGCGTGATCGGCGCCTATATCGGCCGCGTCTACAGCGAGGCCAAGCAGCGGCCGCTCTATGTGGTGGCCGAACGCATCCCGGGCGGATCGCCGCCCACGCCCCGCCGCCGCGGCCGACAGGCGGTGCCGGTGGTCCCGGCGGCGACCGGGGGCGGGGTGCGGTCATGAGGCGCTGGCTGGCCCCGCTGGTGGGACTGCTGGTCGGCGGCGGGTTCCTCTATGCCATCGTCACCCGGGTCGATCTGGTTCAGGTGCGGGACGCCCTGACCGCGGCCGAGGGACGGTGGATCGCCCTGGCGATGCTCTGCGTGTTGTGCGGCTACACCGTGCGGGCGTTGCGCTGGTGGCTGATGTTGCGGGCGACCACGCCGACCGTGTCGCCGCTGGCCTGTTTCCGGCCGTTTTTTGGCAGCTTCAGCCTGAACAACGTCATTCCCCTGCGGCTTGGCGATGTGGTGCGCGCCTTCGGCTTCACCGCGGTCCTGGGGGTCGATCCCTGGAAGGTGGTGGGCACCCTGATCACCGAACGGCTGCTGGACCTGCTGGTGCTGATCACCCTGTCGCTGACCATGCTGACGGTGGTTCCCGGCGCCGCCCTGCCGCCCGGTCTGCAACCGGTGATGCAGGGGGTGGTGGCCCTGACCCTGGGGGCGATTCTGGGCCTGTTCGTTCTGAACCGGCCGTTCCGGATCCTGTTCGACTCCGCCCGGGTGCGCGCCCTGACCGCCCGGTTGGCCGTGCTGGAGGCGGTTCGCCACCGGGTGCTGGAGGTGCTGGTCGCGATCTCGCGCTCCGCCGGCCCCCGGCTGCTGCCGCTGCTGATCCTGGCGTCGCTGGTGGGCTGGCTGTTCGAAGGGTCGGTGATGATCCTGGTGATGGTGGCGCTGGGCCTGCCGGCCGATCCCGCCGCGGCTTTGCTCGGGTTCGGCTGCGGCACCCTGGCCACCATGCTGCCGGGACCGCCCGGGCACTTCGGCACCTTCCACTTCTTCGCGATCCAGGGCCTGACCATGGCCGGCAGCACCGTGGTTGCCGCGACCGCCGTCACCGTCCTGACCCATTTCATCATCTGGGCGACGGTGACGGCCACCGGGGCGGGCCTGCTGCTGACCGGGTATTCGGACTGGCGACGTTGCGTCACGTCCTCAAGGGCAGGGCCATGATTTTGTGGGCACTGACGGGCGATCTTTTACGCCGGTTCGGATAACAGGTACCTTTTGCTCATGGTATCGTCGAAATCGATACAGGCGATCTCGTGGTCGAGCAGGGTACCGACATAGCATCGGGGGTGGATGCTGCCCAGCAGTTCCCGATAGCGGGGAGCCAGTTCCTTGCGGCAGACGAACAGTTTGCCGCTGCCCTTAAGGAAGGAGCCGCGCAGCGGCGTCACCGCAAAGGGCACGAAGCTGTCCCCGCCCCGGGAAAAATAGTCGTAAATGGCCTCGGTCACGCCCAGGCACAGCGGGTTGAGGAAGTCGTCGAGGATGATCACCCCGGCCGGGGCCAGCACGCTGCGGGCCAGGGCGAAATCATGGGCGACCGCGGCGCGGGCGTGGTCGCCGTCGATGCTGAACAGTCGGACGTCGGCGCCCGAAAGCTGGCGCATCAGGCGCGGCGTCAGCTGGCCGGACAGGGTCTTGACCGGCCGGACCACCGAGGGGTCGGTGACGAAGCGGGCGACATTGGCAAGGAACGCCGCTTCGAAGTCGCCCCGGGCCAGATCCGGCCGGTCCGGGGTCTCGAAGCGGTCGATGGCCAGCGCGATCTCGTCGTTCTTCAGGGACAGCGCCAGCAGGATAAAGCTCTTGCCCATCAGCACGCCGATCTCGGCGACGTTGCCGGAAACCCCCAGGACCTGCTGAATCTCGATGATCGAGTGCATCACGGTCATGCAGCCCGGTTGCAGGTGACCGAAGACCGTGGTGACGCCGTCGGTCAGGTAGTTTTTCAGGGCGGTGGGCGAACAGGTGGCGGGCATGGGGGGTCCTTGCACAGGGAATGCCTTCGGCGACCAGGGGCCTTGCCCCTGGTCGCCACCGGGGCGGCGGCCCCGGACCCGGTTACGTGGGGGAGAGCCAGGTTTTGAGGGTGGCGAGGCGGTGTTGCCAGGTGTGGTGGGCGCGGAACCAGCGGGCGCCGGCTTCGGCGATGGCGGCGGCGCGGCCGGGGTCGGCCAGCAGCCCGTCCACCACCGCGCCGATATCGTCCCGTTCCAGGTCCACCTGGACCAGCGCATCGGCCGGGGCTTCGGCCGCGAACCAGCGGGTGCGGTTGGTCAGCACCAGGGTTCCGGTGGCCAGGGAGCGGAACACCCGTTCGTGGCTGCCGTGGTGGGGTGTGGAATCGTTGAGGCTGATCCGCACCCGGGAGGTCAGGTCGTAGACCGAGGGCGTGGGCAGCGGCCGGCGGAAACGCACCCGGCTGTGGCCGCGGTTCCGCAGATGCTCACCCAACCGGTCCCAACCTTCGCCCACCACCAGCAGCGGCCGGTCGGCCAGCGCCGTGACCAGCCGCCAGCGCAGCCGCGCGCGCAGATAGAGATCGATCCACAGGACATAGCGTCGGAAGGCCCAGGGGCTGGTCAGCGCCACCTCGTGGCCGATGGTCTCGGCGATGATCTCGGGCAACGGCCGCGGCCGGGTTCCGGCCAGCGTGACCTCCAGGATGCGGTTGAGGTGCTCCCGGATGGTCGGACCATAGTGCTCCCAGCCGGCGCGCATCTCTTCGGGGTTGCCGCAGCCGGTCCCCGACAGCAGCAACGGAATCGTCCGGTCGCCCCAGTCCGGCGACGGTTGCGGCGCCGCGGCATGGGGCAGGTGCCGGATATCGGCGGGGGGATCGGCCAGGCTCTGCCACCAGGCGACATCAAGGTCCGACGAGGTCGTGACGATTCTGGGGCTGATCGGCAGACGCATCTGCTCCAGGTAGTAGAACAGCGGGTCGTAATAAAGCGATATTAACGGTACCCCCATGCCGCTGTAGGCATTGTTCTCCTTGCCGATGTCGAGGCCGAAGCCGGTGATGGTGATCACCGCCCGGATTCCGCCCCGGTCCACCAGCGCCCGGACCGCGGTGGGATAATCCGGGACCCGGGCATCGATCACATGGGCCTGAAGGCCGGCGCCGGTGCAGGCGGCGGCCAGCTCCTCGGTCATGGTGTTGAAATTCTGATATTGGCTGAAGCCCCGGAACAGGATCACGCCTGACATGGTTTTTCCGTCGGGCCGGGTTTTTCCGTCGGGCCGGGCTTTTCCGTCGGGCCGGAGTCGGGGCCGGCGGAGAGATCGGGGCGGACCGGGATTTTGCGGAACGGCGGCGGGGTTCCGGGCCGGGTCGGGGCCGGGTAGGGATCGGTGATGTTGAGGGTGTCGATCAGGTTCGGCCGGGTCGGGCACATGCCGCAGACCGGCTCTTCGGCGGCGCTGAAGAAGGCCGCCAGCGCCTGGTCGTCGGCGCCAGGGTCGAGGCCGCGATAGGCCAGATAAGGCTGCCAGTCGGCGACCCGGTGCAGGTCGTACCGGTCGGCGATCAGGCCGAGGAAGGCCAGCGGCGGGCATTTCCACAGCCGGCCCTGGTGGAGGGTGATGCACCCCCGGTTAACGCAAACCTGCCAGGACTTCAGGGGGTTGCCCTCGGCAAACGGGCGCATGCCCGGGCCGGCGCCGCGATAGGCGACATGAAAGTGGTTGGTGTTCTCGCGGACCTTGACCTTGACCCCGTGGGCCGCCGCCTGCTCCCTGACGGTGTTCAGAACCTCGACCATCCGCGCCATGTAACGCGGGTCGTGGCGCGAATGCAGGCTGATCTCCAGATACGTCCTGGTGTCATGCAGCGTCGGAAACAGTTCGGGATGGCGATCAAGGAACATGCCGTTGGAGATCACCTCGCGCCGGCTGTCCGGCCACAGCTCCGCCGCAAATGTAACATACCGGCACAGATCCGGGTTGAGGGACGGCTCGCCGCCCAGCAGGGTAAAGGTGCGGGGGGTGAGCCGCGCCGCCCAGGCGGTGAGCCAGGGACCGGCGGTTGCCAGCGGGATCAGGCCCTTCAGCGTGTAGTTGGAATAATGGGCGCAGCCGAAGCAGTGAAGATTGCAGACATGGGCGATGTCCAGTTCAAGCTGGGGAACGATGATCGGCATCCGGGTCTCCCCTTTGTGAACGCATGATCCTAGAATAATGGGGTCCGGGGCCTCAAGACCCCAATGGCGGCCCCGGTGGCGGCTCCGGTGGCGGCCCCGGTGGCGGCTCCGGTGGCGGCTCCGGTGGAACGAGGCCGCTGATCAGGTCTTCCACGAACGCCTCGATCCGCGGATAGTCGAGGGCCGGTTGCCCGACCTCGGGGTGTTTGCCGGCGGCATCCTCGAAGGACAGCGCGAGGCCGGTTCTGGCCCGGAGACTTTCGGCGGTTTCGGCCCGGCAGGCCGGATCGGCGGCGAGGCGCCCGGCATCGAGGATGAACTCGCAGTGGGGCCGGGCCAGGTCCTGGGTCAGCCGCCACAGATAATAAAACACCAGATAGCCGATGTTGTCGCCAACCCCCTCGAACACTCTTTGATACAGCGCGATGTCGTTGGCCACGCAAGAGGTGCGAATCAGCGGCAGGTCGTAACGCCCGATCAGGGGCCGGAGCAGCGGATGATCCCGGTTCTGGCCGCAGATCAGAAACTGGTTGATCAGAAAATAGGGCACGCGGTACCGGTCGCGCTGGTGGACCATCGAGGCCCACTGGCGCCGGGGATCGCGGAACACCAGCAGGTGAACCGCCTCGAAAGTGTGTTTCAACCAGCCCACCCGGCCAAGCGACCGGGAAAACCCCAGTACCGGGACCCGGCCACAGCTCTCGGCATGCCCGATCAGCATCAGAAGGTAACGCCGCAGTCCGGGATCCTCGTCGGTGGCGGAAAGGAAGAAGCGGCGGTAGGAAAACGCCGGGTCGAACTGCCCGATCCGGCCGTCGTCGATCAGGGGCTGGTATTCGGCAAAGTAGGGCGCCTCAAGGGCCGGGTGATGGGAGGCTGCGGGATTGCCGCTAAATCCGGTGAGGCCGGCGCCGGGGGTGGCCAGCACTTCGTGAAGCGGCTCGTAATAGGCCAGCGTCCGGGGGTTGTGCCGGAACCGGCTCCAGAAATAGGTGCTGCCGGTGCGCCAGCCGCTGTGCAGGAAAATCGCGGTCATCGTTCCTCGCGCCCTCCCGGGCCGGTACCGGCCCGCCCTGATCCCCGTGTCGCGAACAGGATGCGCCGGTGTTTCCGGGATTTCGCCCGGGAAATCCGGGTCCCTGAAATTTGGGTCCCTGAAATTTGGGTCCCTGAAATTTGGGTCCCTGAAATTTGGGTCCCTGAAATTTGGGTCCCTGAAATTTGGGTCCCTGAAATTTGGGTCCCTGAAATTTGGGTCCCGGACATTTCTCCTGGAAAATTTTTCCTTGAGATGTCAAGCCGCTTCGAATAAGCTGATGGAGGTGGGAGAAAGCCACCTTTTTCCAGAATGGAGCCAGAAATGTCCGACATCACCCTTACCGCATCGGCCCGCAGCGCCCTGACCTCCTTGCAAGGCACGGCCAGCCTGATGAGCCGGACGCAGGGCCGGTTGACCTCCGGCTTGAAGGTGGCGAGCGCCATTGACGACGCGGTCTCGTTCTTCAAGGCCCAGGGTCTGACCGATCGCGCCTCCGACTTCACCAGCCGCAAGTCCCAGATCGACCAGGGCATCTCGTCGGTGACGGCGGCCGTGAACGGCACCACCATTGCCGGCAGCATCCTGAAGCAGATGCAGGGCCTGATCAGCAGCGTACGGACCGCCGATTCGAGCACGCGCGCGACCCTGACCAGTCAGTTCAACAACCTGGCCCAGCAGTTGAATTCGGCTGAAGGGGACGCCAGCTATCAGGGTCTGAATCTGGTCAACAACAGTACCGCTTCGCTCACGGTTTACTTCAACCAGGGCACCGGCGCGTCACTGACCATCAATGCCCAGAACCTCAACACCTCGGTGCTGCTGTCGCTGGCCAGCGCCGCCTCCAGCGGCGCGCTCAAGACCATGCTGTCCGGCGGCACCGCCGCCACCGATGCCTCCGGCTTCTCGGTGCTGTCGGATTCGTCCTCGGCTGCGGCGGTTCTGAACAACCTGCAAGGTCAGGTGAGTTCGGCGCAGAGCACCGTTCGGGCCGCGTCGGCCCGTCTCGGCGGCAACGTCACCTTCCTGCAAACCCGTCTCGACTTCACGAGCAATTACGTGAACACCATGACCACGGGTTCGGGCAAGATGACGCTGGCCGATCTCAACACCGAAGGCGCCAATCTGGTGTCGTTGCAGACCCGTCAGCAGATCGGCATTCAGTCCTTGAGCATCGCCGGTCAGCAGCAACAGGCCATCCTCAGCCTGCTCCGGTAATCGAAGCGGCATCAGGGGGTAACCATCGGGCGGGCGGAGCGAAGGCTCCGCCCGTTCTTTTTTGGTGATTCTTTTTTGGTGAGTCGGGCTATTTGACCGGCAGCCAGCATCGCCGGTTGGCAAGAGTCGTCAGCGGAACCGCCAGGGCCACATGATCGGGGGTGTCGGCCACCAGCAAGGCGTGATGGGCGTACAGCGTCCCGGGACGGACCCCGATGACCTGATAGATGGTGTCGGCCCAACCGAAGGGGTGAAAGCGATCCCCGATATTGATGATCGCCGTGCCCGGTCCCCGATCGGATTCGGGGGATGTCCGGCGCCTCCCAAAGGCCGGATCACGATGACGTGGACGCCGTCCCCGGGCCTCTGAATGTCGTGTCGGTATCATCGGAGTCAACCATCAGGATGCCATACTTTATAAAGTTATAAGCAAAGGCGGATTTCGTCAAGACCAGCCGGAGGTATTCGGACTCGTTAACCATCAATAATACTATATTGGTTAACATTTTTGCTTGATCTGTGGGGGCACTGTGGATGCGAGACGGGAATTTCGGGATAGGTACTGGCGGGTTGCTCGGAGAGCCCCCATGCGCGGACCGATCGGTCCTTTGAACCCGTGACGTTTTGAGGACCGGGGTGTTGCCGATAACACTGGACGCGATGACCAAGCCGTTATTTTTTGTTAAATCTCACCACCCCGGAACCCAGGATGAGCCTCGATATAAACCACGAGCTCGGCCTGGCTAACATCAATGCCGACATGCGCCGCGTTTTGTGCCATCTTCATGTCCCTTCCTTGCTCGTTCGGGGGTGCATCCCCGAGCGACTGTTCGGGCTTGAGAAGACAGCGGCCGGAGCCGTTCTTCCAGACTTGCTCAAACCTACGCATAGGCAGCTTTGAGGCTGGATTCCTGCTTCATTGAGGCTGGTTTCGTGGCCGGCTTACGCCGACCGCCAGAGCCTTCCTCTCCACAGGCTGACACCGTGGAACTCACGGCCAATTTCATTAGGTTCTTCGCTGCGTTCACGTCCCGATCGTGAGCGCAGCCACAGGCCGGACAAATCCAATCTCGCACCGACAACGGCAAGACTTCCATCTTGTATCCGCATGCCGAACAGGTCTTGCTTGATGGATACCAGCGGTCGGCCACGATAATCCGAGCGCCGTTCAGCTTGGCCTTGTACTCAATCTGCCGCCGGAACTCATGCAAACCAACATCGGCGATGGCCCGTGACAGCCGGTCATTCGCCATCATGCCTCGCACGTTTAAGTCTTCGATCACGATGACGCCGTGATTTTTGGCAATCTCCGTGGTCGCCTTGTGCGTGACATCCTTACGAAGGTTGCTGATGCGGGCATGCAGTCGGGCTATTTTCAGTTTGGCCCTGCGTCGATTGCTCGATCCCTTGACCTTGCGGGACAGGGAGCGAGAAACCCGACGAAGTTTCTTCAAGTTCTTTCGCAGTGCCTTCGGGCCTTCAAAGGTGCGGCCGTCGCTCAAGGTCGCCAGCGCCTTGATGCCGAGATCGACACCAACCGCCGGTCCTTGGTTCTCGGGCACGGCACGATCGGGCCTCTCGACCTGGAGACTGACGAACCAACGGTCGGCGGTGCGCGACACCACCGCCGACTTGACTTGACCGGCAAAGCGCAGCGGTTCACGCATCCGCACCCAACCGATCACCGGCAAACGAACGCGCTTGCCGTCAACAACAACCGCGTCCGCGCCTTTGACCTGGGGACCGTTGTCGGCCCTGAAGCTGTCGTGTACGCCCTTCTTCTTGAATGACGGGAACTTGGCCCGTCCCTCGAAGAAGTTCTTGAACGCCGTTCCCAGATTCTTGATTGCCTGTTGCGGGGCGTTCTTGGTGACATCGCCCATCCAGGGGAATTGTTCATCCTTGATGGCGTTCAACTGCTTGCGCAAGGCCATTTCGTTCGGCTTTCCGCCGCCTTGGTACTGATCTCGCCACTGCCCCAGCGCCCAATTCCACGCAAACCGTGCCGTGCCCGCAGCCTTGGCAAAGTGCGTTGCCTGCCGGTCGTTCGGGTCGAGAGCAATCTTGTGGGCGAGGATCACGACGGGTCTTTCTCAACAGAGCTAACGGCAGCCTTTAGGCCATCGAGTAACTTTTTGTTCTTACGGGAACGCGAGCCATACAAGCGTGCCGAGAATACGGTGATAATCTCAAGAACGTCCTTTGCCAAGTCTTCCTCAAAGGTGGCGTCCTCCCCCTTGTTGACGATAACGACTTCGACGTTTTTTGCTTCACAAATTGCAAAAACAAGTTCTGCGCCGAAGCGAAGCAATATATCCTTATGGAGTACCACTAATCGTCCGACCTTATCGTCGAGAATCGCCCGGAGCAGAAGCCGCAACCCCCTCTTATGGTAGTTCATCCCGGAACCAAGGTCTGACACGATTTCAAACGTCCAGCCTTGGGCGGCGCAGTAAGCCTCTAACACCTGCTTTTGCCGTTCAAGATCGTCTTTTTGATCATGGCTCGATACCCGAGCATAGGCAATCGTCTTCCTGTCTGCCGGGTCGGCAGCTCGGAACATCTCTGGACGGAGCCGCGCCATGTCATATCGCCGCTGGCCGCCTGATGTCCGTTCATCCGGCTTGAGGCGCCCCTCGACTTCCCATCGGCGCAACGTCTGCACCGATACTCCAAGGGCGTCTGCCGCCTCACCGATCGTCACAAATCTGCTCATTTAGATGATTTATGAGCATGTTTAGGCAGTGTCAAGGCACTCTGTTAAAAACCCCCGCACCCGCGCACCGCCGCCCCGGCCACCCGTCCCAACACCCGCACCCCCTGCCCGGGCCAGCCGCCCGGCGCATCCACCGCCTCCACCACCCCCAGGTCGCCGGTGACCAGGGCGTGACCGGGATAGCTCCGGGGCAGCAGGCTCAGCACCTGGATCACCCCGACCTGACCGGGCGGCAACGGCTGCCAGGTCGCGGGATCGCGGATGATCACGTCGGCAAAGCCCGGCGGATGGAGCAGGCCATCCCCGCCCTCCAGAAACACCGTGCCGATCTGTTCGGCCATCCCGTAAAAGTCGTGGATGCGGGTCAGGTTGCACGAGCGGGCAAGGCCGGCGCGGAACGTCGCCCGGTCCACCGCTTCGGCCGCCAGCCGCTTCCAGCCGCCGCCATGGATCAGCACCCCCTGGCCAAAGTCAAGGGTCAGCCCGCGGGCCTCGAGAGCCCGATGGAACTGCCCCCAGACCACCGCGGTCGTGCCATAGACCAGGAATGGCCGCCGGCCGTGATCGGCCAGAAACCCGGCGAGCGCCGGCAGGTCCGGCCCGCCCCCGTCCTCGAGGGCAAAGGCATAGGCGCGCCCCAGTTTCATCATGCCGAGAATGCCCGCCGCCCGGGCGCTGGTGGCGCCCGGGCCGTTCAGGGTCTCCCGGCTGTCGATGATCAGCATGGGCAGGCGCGCCGGCCCCAACACCACCCGCAGCACCGCCGCCAGCGCCCGGGCCTGGAGCCGGACCGCCTGGTCGTCCAGCGCCACCCGGCTCACCGCCCGCCCCGAGGTGCCGCTGGACCGGACCCAACTGCGAATCTCCGCCTCGGGCACCGAGACCAGCCGATGGCTGTGGCTGCGAAACAGGTCCACCGGCAAAAACGGAATCCCGGCCAACCCGGCCGCCCTGCCCCACTCCGGCCAGCCCACCTCGAGCAGCCGGCGATAGGCCGGACAGGCCGCGGCATGGTGCGCGGTCAGCGCCAGCAGCGCCGGCAGCAACCGCCGCTCCTTCTCCCCCTGGGTCCAGGCAAACGGCGCCTGCCCCAGCCAATCCTCCATCATGGGTTCCAAGGGCCACCGGCCTTTGGCGGGTCCAGGGCAGCGCCCTGGTCGGGGGCAAGGGGGCAAAGCCCCCCCTCCTCCAACCGCCGGCGATCGATCTTGCCATTGGGCAAACAAGGAAACGCCGCCACCGCCCGGCAGACCAGCGCCCCCGGATGCAGGCCGGTGGCGGCCGCCACCGCCGCCCGCAACCGCCGCTGAAGCCCGGGATCGGCGGCGGTGGTGACCAGCACCAGCCGCTCGCCCTCCTGCACCGCCACCGCCGGCGCCACGGCCTCGGCCGCGGCTTCCGCATCGGCGAGGTCGACCCGGCGCCCCAGCAGCTTGGCAAAGCCCCGCTTGCGCCCGGTCAGGACCAGGGTGCCGTCGGCCTCGAGCCGGCCCAGGTCGCCGGTGGCCAGCCGGCCGCCGAGCTGGTCACCCGCCGCCAGCCCGGCCCGGTCGCTGGCATAGCCCATCATCACATTGGGGCCATAATAGATCACCTCGCCCACCACCCCCGGCTCCGTGGTCGGACCGGTGTCGGTCAGAATCTCCAGCCGGCCGCCGGGCAGCGCCGGGCCGACCGCCTCGGGCCGGATCAAGGCCTCGCCCGCCGGCAGGGTGGTGATGCGCGGCGCCGCCTCGGTCTGGCCATACATGACATGAAAGCGACCGCCCTGGCCGGCACACATGGCCGCCGCCCGCCGGACCCGGTCGGGGGGCAGCCGGCCGCCGGCCTGGGTAAACAGCCGCAGCCCGGGCACCGCCAGCCGCGCCAGGTCCAGGCGCAGCAGACTTTCCCAGTGGAACGGAACACCGGCCAGCGCGGTCGCCCCGGTGTCGCGGGCCAACTGCCACAGCCGGTCATCAAGCAGGTCCCGGCCGGTCAGCACCACGCTGCCGCCCGCCGCCAGATGGCTGTTGAGCACCGACAGGCCGTAGGAATACCACAAGGGCAGATGGGCCAGCGCCCGCTCGCCGGGGCCGATGCCCAGCACCTGGATGATCGCGGCGGTGTTGGCCGCCACCGCACCCGCCGAAAGCCGGGCAAAGCGCGGGTTGCCGGTGCTGCCCGAGGTGGCCATCAGCAGGGCCAGTTCGGGATGAACCGGTCCGGCCGCGGGCACGGTCGCGGCCCGCCGCCACAGCCTGAGCCCGGCCGGTTCCCCGGACCCGGGCGGCACCGGTACCAGACCGGGAACCGGCGGCTCGGGGTGAGAAGCCGGGGTCAGCACCAGCTCGGGCTCGAAGCGTCGGGCCAGTTCGGCCAGCCGTTCCGGCCCCAGTCCGGGATCCAGCACCGCAACCGCGTGGCCCGCGGCCAGCGCCGCCAGCAGGCCCACCGCCGCCGGAACACTGTTGGGCGCCAGCAGCCAGACCAGCCCCTTGGCCGGCAGGGCCAGGGCCGGGACCGCCCGGGCCAGAGTCCGGCGCAGTTCACCATGACTGAGGCTGATGCCTTCGGGCGGGTCGCCGATCAGCGCCGGGTCGTGGTCGGCACCGGGCAGGGCAAAGGGCAGGGCCGGCACCATCGCCCGTCCCCGCTCACAGGACCATGCCGCCGTCCACGCCCAGCACCTGGCCGGTGACGTAGGCGGCCCGGTCCGAGACCAGGAACAGGATGGCCTCGGCGACCTCTTCGGCCTGCCCGGCCCGGCCCAGCGGAATCCCGGCGCGGCGGGCGGCATCGGTGGCGGCGTCGAGGTGGCGGATCATGTCGGTTTCGATGTAGCCGGGCGCCACCGCGTTGACCCGGATGCGATCCGGCCCCAGCTCCTTGGCCGCCGAAAGCACCAGCCCGATCAGCCCGGCCTTGGAGGCGGCATAGACCGCCTGCCCGGCATTGCCCCGGAGTCCGACGATGGACGACACCAACACCATGGCGCCGCCCTGCCCGCGCCGCATCAGCCGGGCCGCCAGTTGCACGTTGCGGATGGCGGCATGGAGATTGACCTGCATCACCCGCTCCAGGCTGTCGTCGGCGATCATCCCGAGCCGGGCGTCTTCGAGGATGCCGGCATTGCCGACCAGAATATCGAGGCGTCCGAAGGCGGCATGGATGGTCCGGTACAGGCCGGCAATCTCGGCCGGACGCGCCATGTCGGCCATCACCGCAAGACAATGCCCGCCGGTTTCGGCCTCCAGCACCGCCGCCCGGGCGGTCAGCGCCTCGGGGTCGGAATGACCGTTCAGCACCACCCGCGCCCCGGCCCGGGCCAGCGTCCTCGCGGTGGCCCAGCCGATGCCGCGCCCGGCGCCCGTCACCAGGGCCACCCGGCCCTCGAGGAGCCGGTCCCCGGCCCTCCGGTTCAGGACCGGGGCCTCGTCAGGCGCGGGCGGCAAGGTGGTGGCCAACGGTACGCTCCGCATCTTCGAAGCTGCTCATGGCGATGATCTCTTCGGTCTCGAGCATGAGATCGAACTCGGCCTCGATGGCCGCCACCAGCTGCATGTGGCCAACCGAGTTCCAGGCCGGAAGATCGCGGTAGCGCAGCCCCTCCACCGCAACCTCGGGGCCAAGATCAAGGGTGTCCCGAAAGACCTGGAGGAGACGGTTGCGAATGGACATGGGATTGGCTTAACCCCGGTGGCCGGCGCTGTCAAGATGGCAGGGGGCGGGAGAAAAGAGACGGGGCTTTGCCTCCGGACCCCCAACCAGGGCTTTGCCCTGGACCCACCAAGGGCAAAGCCCTTGGAACCCATGACGTCACGGGAGCAAAGCCCCGGCAATCGCCCGCGCCACCCGCACCACCGCGCCTTCCGAAAGGTCGGGAAAACAGGGCAGGCCGAGGGTGGTGGTGGCGAGGCGGTCGGTCTCCGGCAGCGGTTGCCGCGGACAGTCGGCAAAGGCCGGCTGCCGGTGCAGGCCCCGACCCCACCACTGGCGGGTGTCGATACCCGATGCCGCCAACGCCTCGGCCAGAAACCCGATATCGGAAAAATCGGAACCGCAGAGCCGGAGAATGGTGGTGGACGTAACCCAACGGTCGCCATAGCCCTGGGGCAGGACCACCTGCGGCAGATTGCCAAGCGCCCGGGCGTAGTTGAGCGCCACCAGTTGAAAAGCACGACGCGACTGCGACCACTCGTCCAGGGCGGCGTGGCCGACCGCGGCGTGGTACTCGCTGAGCTTGCCGTTGAGGGCCGGAACCGTGGCCATCCGCACCTGATAGAAGCCGAAATTCAGCCGCCGCCGCAGCTCCTCGGAAAAGCCGGCATCGGGGCCGATCACCACCCCGCCCTCGCCGATGCCCAGGACCTTGGTCGCGTGCAGGCTGACCATCACCGGCGCCCGCATCGGCCGGACCGCATCGAAGGCCGCGGCAGCGTCGATCACCACCGCCAGCCGGTGACGTTCGGCAAAGTCATCCCAGGCGGCAAGACCGGCCTCCGGCAGGGTGGGCGGCTGGCCAAACGGCAGCACCGGCACCACCGCCGCCACCGGCCCGGGCGCCGCCGCCAGCGCCGCAGCGGCGATCTCCGGGGTCAGCGCGCCGCTCCCGGCCTCGACATCGACCAGATATGGCACCAGCCCGGCCAGACGCACCGCATGGGCCGTCGCCACGAAGGTCCAGGCCGGCACCAGGCACAACGAACCCGCCGCCGGCGCCATGGCCATCAGCGCCGCGGTCAGGCCCAGGGTGCCGTTGGCGACGGCGACCACCCGTTCCGGCGCGACCTCGAAGTGCCGGGCCAGCCGCGCCTCGAGACGACGGGACAGCGGACCGTAATTGGAATAGTGCCGGCTGCCGTCGATTTCATCGAGGTAGCGGGCGAGGGCGGCCAGCCGCGGCAAGCGGGGCTGCGCAACCGGAAGCGACATCGACCCCTGCCCCTCAACCGGCCGCGACCGGAAAAACCGGCGTCGGAAAAACCGGCGTCGGGAAAACCGGCGTCGGAAAAACCGGCGTCGGAGAACGCGGCGTCGGGGGACACGGCAGCGACGAGGCACCGGGGCTGGTGGGGCCGGTCATGGAACACTCCTTCTGGGGCCGGCGCTGGACGGCTTCTCCGTCCCGATCTGTGGCCCTACCCTCAGGATGGCGGCAATCGCCGCCACCGTCAACAAAATGACACGAGCGGCGGTCGCGGGGCCGGGAGTTGAAAATTTTCAACTCCGGCACCCGGTCGGAACCGATGTTCTTGAGCGCGCGGTTGAGCGCGCGGCTGGCTTCGATCATCTGGTTGATGGTCCGGGCCGCGGCGGCGCCTCGGGCGGCTTCGCGCAGCAGCCGGGTGGTGGCGAGGTCCTTGACGTGCTTTCCGGTGAACAGGTCGTGGAAGGTCTGGTCGTCGAGGCCCGAGGCGGCGTTCCAGACCCGCAGCATCCCGGCAAGGCGGCTGGCCTCTTCGTCGGTCGGCAGCGCGAACGCGCGGTAAAGGCCGATCCTGCCGTGGCCGGGCAGGGTCCGGGGCGCGTCCTACCGCGCTCGGGTCGCGCAGCGGGTAGTCGGGCGAGGACGTGCCGCCGTAGCAAGTCGCCGGGAACACGGCGACCAGCCGGACATTATCGGCCAGGCCGCCAGATGACGAAACTTTCCTGATCATAGGCGCTGATGGCGATCTCCTCGATATGGTTGACAAAATCCGAGATGACCGCCGCGCTGACCTCCCGATTCAAGAACCGCTTCTCATCGACAGGGTGGCCCAGAAGAAATATTAAAATATGGAATCCATTCCCCAACTGGATGGTGCCCATAACCGATTGTTCATCAAACTCCTCACCATTGATGAACCAATACACGGCTGACTCATAGAAAAACTTCAGGTCTTCTGCGCGGTAGTCGACGACATATTTACTCGCCGGCGGGGTGACTGTGTCCTGAACGACCAGGGATGACCCCTGGTGACGACGAGAGAGGATGTGCCGGACCAGGGCTCCATCAGTGGCGGAGGTGCGGACAAGATAGCCTTCATGGAATCTCGTTGCCCGGTCCAGACTGGTTCCCTCGGGCACCAGGGCAACCACCTGTCCCTGTCGGATCGGCAGGTGAGCGGCTCTGGTCGCCAACCCACCCCAACCGGCCAGGGTCTCCTCCACGAAACGAAGACCGGCTTCGCCCGCTCTCAGTTCAATGATTTTTTCCATGTCACGCCTCGTTGTCAGGGTCGTAAGGAACGGTCGGATTGATGTCGATTGATTGTTTTGGCTCCAGCGTACCGTCCGGATACCATCGGTATCCCTTTTCGGCATTTGGCGATCCCTTCGGTGGATTCCAATCCCAGTGCGGCTTTACGCCTGCCGGGTGGTTAAAATCCGGGTAAAGCTTCTCACCAGTTTTGTCGTTCCACCAACTTCCTTGAGGACCACCGGGCGTACTGCCCGGTCGCCCCCGCCATACCCAATCGGGACCGGGTGGCTTGGTGGGGTCGGTGGGGGGATCGGGGAGGGAGGGACGATCCAAAGGCGGATAGTTTCGTTGTGCCCTTGGTAGCTTGGGCGACGGCGGGCGAAGTGGAGGCTCGTCGAGCACGGCCGGCGGTTCTTCGAGGAAGAATTGTGCCTGTTGCAGAGACTTCGACAAATTTGGGACCTCGGCCGCCTGCGCCTCCAACCCGGTCAGCACGCCGGGCCAGCGGTCGGGACCGATGGCCTTGAGGGCGCGGTTGAGCGGGCGGCTGGCTTCGATCATCTGGTTGATGGTCCGGGCCGCGACGGCGCCTCGGGCGGCTTCGCGCAGCAGCCGGGTGGTGGCGAGGTCCTTGACGTACCTTCCGGTGAACAGGTCGTGGAAGGTCTGGTCGTCGAGGCCCGAGGCGGCGTTCCAGGCGCGCAGCAACCCGGCAAGGCGGCAGGCCTCTTCGTCGGTCGGCAGCGCGAATTCGCGGTAAAGGCCGATCCCGCCGTGGCCGAGCAGGGCTCCCTCGAGCAGAGGGTCGACGGGGTCGTGCATGGTGGTGCGCGAACCCCTCGACCGGTTCCAGGAGATCATCGCCCAGTCCTGGAAGTGGCGTGGCGGCTTTTGCGTTCCGACCGACGTGACCGCCGATCCCACCCTCATTCCCACCGCCAGCAACGCTTATTGGAAGCGGGCGGTGGTCATCGAGTGTCTTTGAGCCGCGAGTGTCTTTGAGCCGCTCCCGACCCGGGCTTTTTCCAGTTGAAAATTTTCAACTCCGGCCCTTACCCGGCGCTGACCCCGACCAGCACGCCGTCGCCCAAAATCGCGTCGATGGCGTCCCGCATTTCACGCAGCCGGTCGCGGTCGTCGTCGCCCAGGGGCTGCGGTTCATCGTTGAGTCCGACCAGCAACTGGTGGGCGTCGCGGAGCTTGCGGCTCAGGCGGCGGGGCGTCGTTGGCTCCGGGTTCGGGGCGCGTCCGCCGGGCTCCGGCGCCGCCGGCCCGGTCGCCACCGCCACCGGCGGCGGTTCCGGTTCGGGTGGCGCGGTCAGGTCGGCCACCAGCGCCCGCCACAGCGCCCACTGGCGCTCCGGGTCCTTTTCGGCGGCGATCCGGGTCAGCCGGTACTTGGCCGGCCGCAGGGTGGCGGCCTCGTTGCGGATGGCCTCGGGCAGCCGGCAGAGCGACAGGGTTCGGGAGATTTCGGCCTTGTCCCGGCCGAACCGGCTGGCGATGTCCACCGCCTTGTAACCATGGCGCTCCATCAGGCCGGCATAGGCGTCGGCCTCCTCGAACGGGGACAGGTCGGCCCGATCGAGGTTTTCGATCAGCGCGATTTCTTCGCTGTCGCCGGTGACCAGCACCCCGAAGATGGTTGGCCAGCCCAGCAGCCGGGCCGCCCGCAGCCGCCGCTCGCCATAGACCAGTTGCCAGCGCCCGCCCCCGGCCTCCTTCAGGCCGATCGGCTGTTGCAGGCCGTGGCGTTTCAGGGAGGCGGCCAGCACCGCCATTTCGCCGTCGTCGAACAGCCGGCGGGGCTGGTGGGGGTTGGGGTCGATGCGGTCGAGGTCGGCCTCGACCACCGCCGGCGCATTCTCGGAGACGCCGAACAGCGAATCCCGGCCGAACTGGCCGGTGGCCCCCAGCATCCAGTCGGCCTTACGTTCGATCTTACGCGACATTGACGGTCTCCAGACGTTTGCCCCGTTCCTCGACCAGCGCCGCCGCCACTTCTTCGTAGGCGGCGATGCCCGGGGCGTCGGCGTCGATTTCCACCGCCGCCCGGCCCGACGCGGTGGTCTGGTCATAGATCGCCGCGGCCGGCACCGGATCGAAGATGCGCAGATGTTTGCCGAAGCCCTTATGGATGTCGTCGAGGGTGGCCACGTCGTTTTTCAACCGCCGGTTAAATTTGGTCGGCAGGATGCCCAGGATGGCCAGGCGCGGGTTGGAGCGTCGTTTGGTCAGATTGACGTTGCGCAGCAGGAAGTCGATGCCGACCACCGAGAAGATCGCGGTCTGGCAGGGGATGACGATCACGTCGGCGGCGGTCAGGGCGTTCTTGGTCAGTTGCCCGATATTGGGCGGGGTGTCGATGATCACGAAGTCGTAGCGGTTGCGGCAGGTCCCGAGCCGTTCCTTGAGGGCATGCTCGCCGCCCGACTGGACCATCAGGTCGGGTTCGATCTCGGCCAGTTGGATCGAGGACGGCACCACCCGGATGTCCAGTTCGCTGACCCGGATGGCCAGATCGTCGAGGTCGTAGGACGCCTCGGTCTTGAGCGCGTTGAACAGGGTCGGGCGGGGCCGGCCGCTGACCGCATCGGGCTCGTAGGGGTTGATGCCGAAATGGAGGGTGGCGTTGGCCTGGGGATCGGCATCGATGAACAGCACGCCGTAGCCCTGAAGCGCCAGCACCGTGGCGATATTGACCGCGCTCACGGTCTTGCCGACGCCCCCCTTCTGGTTGGCCACCGCCAGCACCAGCGCCGGTCCCCGGGGCCGGCCCTGGCGCCGGCTTTCGGCCAGCAGGCCGACCACCGCCAGGGGAATCCGCTCGCTGCTGTTTTCCCAGCGGCTGACCTTCTGCTTGTCGTATTTCCGGTTGAGCTGTTGATTGAGCCAGGAGGCAAACTCGGTCTGATTGAGACCGCGTTCCTCACGGATCGTCCGCACGTCATCACCCTGCATCGGCACCATCCTCCCCCCGCTCCGGCGGGGATGACCGAAAAAGTCGCGGGTGCCAAGGACCCTCGGCCCTTGGCGGGGGGCGGCGCCCCGGGGGGAGCCGCGCTCTCCCGCCAGCCGCCGCCCCCAGGCTCTTGACAGGTAGATACAACCTTGTCAATCCCGACGTGTTGTATCTACCTCCACGAGTCCTGCCCCGGCGGCAGAACCACCGCAGGGAACGATCCCGGCGGCGCGAATCACCGTCGCGGCGGGATTCGGACTCTTGTGACGCCGGGGGCCCGGCGGAGCCCTTCGGCGGTGGTTATCCACAGCAAGGATTCGGACTCTTGTGACGGCGGATGCGGACTCTTGTGACGCCGACTCCGCCGCGACTCGGGTTATCCCACGGACTCTTGTGACGAATCTAATAGTAAGACCTAATAGTTTTTACAAATAGCCTGCGTCGCAAGAGTCCGAATTGACAGGCGGGGCAGGGTGGCTTGATTATTGGGACAGGGTGTTTGATTTGGATGATACTGGCGGGCGTAGAGACTGGCGGGCGTAGAGGATAGCTTATGGGGGGCTTTACCCCCCAAACCCCCCACCAGGAGCGGAACGCCCCTGGACCCGCATGCATGGTTTCCAAAGGCCCGCGGCCAAAGGTTGGGTCCAGGGCAAAGCCCTGGTGGATTTGCAGGCAGGTGCAGGACAGGCGGGATATGGGAGAAATTCACCAGCTTATTCTCCGGCACGGCCGGGATGCCGCCAAGCAACTGGTATCACCGGAAGAACGCCGGCTGGTCGATATTGCCGCGCAGGTTCTGGCCTGCGACGACAGCGGCATCGGCGTGACCTATTCGGGTTTCTGCCTGACCGCCTTGCCTCACAAGCGGCTTGCCGAGGATGAAATCTGGGAGCGCAAGACGCCACGGATCACGTTGCTGGTCGAACCCGGTCATTTCTATGAAGGCGAAACCCGGCGGCTGTTCGGCGTGCCCTATGGGTCGCGCGCCCGGCTGATTCTGCTGTATCTGCAAACCCAGGCGGTGCGGACCAACAGCCCCGAGGTCGAGCTTGGTCCCTCCATGCGCGCCTGGATGGAGCGCATGGGGGTGCAGGCCGGGGGCAAGAACTATCGCGAGATTCGCGAACAGAGCGCCCGGCTCAGCGCCTGCCGGCTGACCTTCTTCTGGCCGACCTCGGAGGGCCGGGGGCGCGGGTTCTCCAAGGAAAGCATCGTCGAAAGCGGCATTCAGCTTTATGACTTGGAGGACGAAGACGGCCAGGCCCGGCTGTGGGTCGACACGGTCCGGCTCAGCAGTTCCTTTTACCGTGCCCTCAAGGAACATCCGGTGCCGATCTGGGAACCGGCGGTCAAGCAGATTTCCAACCAGAGCATGGCCATCGACGTCTATATCTGGTTGTCTTATCGCCTGCATGTTCTTGACCGTCAGACTTCGGTGACCTGGACCGCGCTGCACGGTCAGTTCGGCGCCGGCTACAAGCTGATCCGGCAGTTCAAACCACGTTTCATCGATTCTCTTCAGATGGCCATGGCGGTTTATCCCGAGGCCCGGATCACCATCAACGAGACCGGGCTGGTGCTGCATCCCTCGCCGCCGCCGATTCCCGAACGGGAACTGCGCCGTCTGCTTTAAGGACGGCCGGCGGCCGGGCGTCACAAGAGTCCGTACCGCTTGGGCCGGGGCAAGGGAAGCCGGGGCGAGGGCAGGGGGGGGCGTCACAAGAGTCCGAATCCCCCGGACCTGCCTGGAACCACGATCATTTCCGGGAAAATCGACTTGTTCCCGGACCGGTGACCGCTTAGCTTGATCTCCGAACGTCCCGACCGGCAGGCTTTCGTTTCAACATATGGTAGACATGACCGACCGTACCCTGACCACATCGGACTCTGGCGAGGGGCGGGGACCTTCGCCCACCGTGCCCGGCGCCCTATATTTCTTCAATACCTTGAGTCGCTCCAAGGAGCTGCTCCAACCGATCGTGCCCGGCGCGATCGGCATTTACTGCTGTGGACCGACCGTCTACAATTATGCTCATATTGGTAATCTGCGCACCTATCTGTTCGAGGACGTCCTGGTTCGGACCCTGCGCGCCGCCGGGTACCGCACCACCCACGTCATGAACGTCACCGATGTCGGGCATCTTCAATCCGATGCCGACGACGGCGAAGACAAGATGATGCTGGCGGCCGAGCGTGAGCACCGGTCGCCGTGGGACATTGCCCGTTTTTACGAAGAGGTGTTTTTCGCCGACTGCGGCGCGCTCAACATTGTCCGCCCGAACATCGTCTGCCGGGCCACCGAGCACATCGCCCAGATCATCGATTTCGTCGGGACATTGGTCCGGGCCGGCCTGACCTACGAAAGCGAGGGCAATCTTTATTTCGATACCTCGGGTTTTTCCGGCTATCACCAGTTACGCGGCGGACCGGTGGACGAGACGTCGGCGCTGGCCCGGGTCGAAGCCGACCGGGGCAAGCGGCTGGCGGCCGATTTCGTGCTGTGGTTTTCCAAGTCGAAGTTCCCCCGCCAGATCATGAAATGGGACAGCCCGTGGGGGACCGGCTTTCCCGGCTGGCACATCGAATGCTCGACCATGGCCTCGGCCTATCTTGGCGCCCGGATCGACATTCATTGCGGCGGCATCGACCATATCCCGATTCACCACACCAATGAAATCGCCCAGTCCGAGGGCTGCTTCGGCCACCGCTGGGTCAATACCTGGATGCACGGCGCCTTTTTGATTCTCGACAAGGACAAGATGTCCAAGTCGGGTGGCGGCTTCATCACCCTGGAGACGGTGCGGGAGAAGGGGTTCCGGCCACTGCACTATCGTTATTTGTGCCTGGGCGCCCATTACCGGTCGGAGCTGCGCTTCTCGTGGGAGGCCCTTGACGGGGCGCGGCGCGGGCTGGAGAATTTGTACAACCGGGTGCTGGCGTTACGCCTGGGCCCGCCCGGCAAAACCGCGCCCGCCGTCCGGGAGCTGGAGCACCGCTATCGTCAGGCATTCGGGGCGGCGCTGGCCGATGATCTCAACGCGCCGGTGGCGCTGTCGGTGCTGTGGGCGGTGGTCAAGGATCCGCAGCTCGATGCCCGGGTCAAGCTGGCTCTGGTGGCGGAATTCGACCGGATTCTGGGTCTGGGCCTGATGGAGGCGCAACCGCCGGCCCTGTCCGAAGAGTGCATGGCCATGATCGCCGAGCGGAGCCGCGCCCGGGCCGGGGGCGACTGGGCCCGGGCCGATGAAATTCGCGTCCGGTTGGCCGGGCGCGGGGTGATGGTAAAGGATACCCGGCAGGGGACGGAGTGGTATCTGACCGACGCTTCTTGAACGGAGAGTCCATTGGCCTTACGCCTCCGGGGACCTTGCCCCCGGACCCCGCCAAAGGCCGGTGGCCTTTGGACACCGCAATGTTAGGCCGGTGGCCTTTGGACACCGCAATGTTAGGCCGGTGGCCTTTGGACACCGCAATGTTAGGCCGGTGGCCTTTGGACACCGCAATGTCAGGCCGGTGGCCTTTGGACACCGCAATGTCAGGCCGGTGGCCTTTGGACACAGTAATGTTATGACGCTTCGCCGTCGTCTGTTGTTGCTGGTCATGAGTCTGGTCGTCCCGGCGATTCTGGCGGCGGCGTCGACGGCTTATGTTGCCTGGTCGGGGGAACGCACCCAGGCCGAACGGACGCTCCAGGGCACGGCGCGGGCGATGGCGCTCGTGCTTGATCGCCAGCTTTCGGGGATGGTTTGCCTGCTCCAGGGTCTGGCCACCTCGTCGGCGCTCACCGACGGTAATTTTGCGGCGTTCCGGCAACAGGCCCTCGAGGCGATTCACAATGACGGCGTGTGGGTGGTGCTGATGGCACCCTCGGCCCAACAACTGGTCAACACGCTTCGGCCGTTCGGGGCGCCGCTGCCTTTCCATCCGTTTCCCGAAAATGTCCGCAAAGTGTTTGAAAGCGGCAAGCCGGTGATTTCCGATCTGTTTTACGGACCGGTTTCCGGGCAGTATACCGTTGCGGTCGATGTGCCGGTGGTCCGGGACGGCAAGGTTATCTATGATCTGGCGGTGGGACTGCTGCCCGCGGTGCTGACCCGGGTGCTTCATGATCAAAGGTTACCGGAGTCCTGGAGTGCGGCTATTTTTGATCGCAGAAGCGTGATCGTGGCGCGCAGCCCCTTTCCCGAACAGTTTGTCGGCCAGCCGGTGACGCCGATGCTGCGCGAGTATCTGAGCCGGCAGGATGAGGGCATTCTCGAAAACCGGAATTTCGAAGGCGTGCCGGTGCTGGCGGCCTACAGCCGCTCCCCGGAGTCCGGTTGGGGCGTGGTCATCGGGGTGCCGCGGTCGGAACTGATGGCGTCGTTCCGCACCTCGGTCATGCTGGTGCTGGGCATCGGGCTGGCCTTGATCGCGGCCGGGTTGCTGTTGGCGGGCGTGGTGGCCCGGCGCATTTCCCGGCCGATCTCGGCGCTGGTCGGGCCGGCGGCGGCGCTCGGGCGGGGCGAGGCGGTGCCGGTGACGTGCCATGGCCTGAGCGAGGTCGACGAGGTGGCGGCGGCGCTCCGGGCCGCGAGCCTGTTGCTCCAGCGGCGCCTGGAAGACCGCGAACGGGCCGAGGCGGCGTTGCGTCAAGCCAAGCTGGTTGCCGAGGACAGCAGCCGGGCCAAAAGCCGGTTCCTGGCCGCGGCCAGCCATGACCTGCGCCAGCCGCTGATGGCGGCCAACCTGTTCTTTGAAAGCCTGAGCCGACAATTGGCGCCGGAGCTTCACCGCCCGGTGGTGGGCCATCTGCGGCAGTCGCTGACCGCCCTGACCGAATTGCTGGAACTGCTGTTCGATCTGTCCCAGGTCGATACCGGCAAGATGCCGATCAACCGCTGCGACTTTCCGCTGGAGACGGTGCTGGCCGATCTGGCCGACGCCTGGTCGGCGCTGGCCGACGCCCGCGGCATCGGCTTTCGGGCGGTGCCGGTTCGGGTGGTGGTTCACAGCGATCCGGCGCTGGTCAAGCGCATCCTGCGCAATCTTCTCGATAACGCGGTCAAATTCACCGCAAGCGGCCGGATTCTGCTCGGCTGCCGCCGCCATGGCGGCGAGATCGCCGTTCAGGTCTGGGATACCGGCATCGGTATTCCCGCGGACAAGCTGTCCCAGGTGTTCGAGGAGTTCTATCAGGTCGGCAATCCCGGGCGCGACCGGCACTACGGCCTTGGGCTGGGCCTGTCCATCGTCGATCGTCTGGCCCGGCTGCTCGGCCATCCGGTCGGCGTGCGCTCGGTGGAGGGCCGCGGCTCGATGTTCGAAATCCGGCTGCCCCTGGCCGTCGGCGCAGCGGGGGCGGCGTCCGATGTTCCGCAGGGCGCCGCCCTGCACCCGCAAGGAGGCTCGCCTCCTTGACCTCATTCACGTCATGGGTTCAAAGGGCCGACCGGCCTTTTGCGGGTGTGGGCAGAGCCGACAAAATCTCAATCGGCCTGTTGTTTGATTTCATAGACCATGCCGTCCTGGAAGTCGAAATACTGGACGAAAGAGGCCGGACGGTCCGGTCCGAAGAAGAAGTATTCGGTGGTCAGGTCGGCCAGATCGTTGCTGATGGTCCGGGCGGTGCGCGCTTCGGACGGGTCCGCGGGCGTGGTGCCGAGAGCGTTCCGGTAAAGCTCGAACAGCCGCTGCGACCGGGCCGGTCCCGGTTCGCCGGGGACGACCGGTGCCTCGAGGGCCGCCAGGAACGCACGCCGGATGGCGGCCTGGGTAACGGTGGCAAAGGATTCGTCATGATTGACGATGACGGACATGGCGCGGTTCCCGTGTTTTTCGGTGTCGGACGGCCGGACCCACCCGGCCGCCGCCATTCTGCCCGATCCCTGAGCACGGGGCTACCTGTAGGCGCTCGCAATCATCCGCGGCCATGATCGCAATCATCGGGTCTCTGCTCACGCTCATTGCAACTGGGGCCGGGCAGGAAAGCGACCGGTTTCCTGCCCGTGTGGCCGAATAAATGGCATGGGTCGATCCCGTCCCTTGACACCGTGCTTCAATGTACGTACATTTTAATATGTACACGGAGGTTCGGTTGCGCTGGATCTGGGACCCGTCCAAAGACGAAAAGAATCGCCGCAGACACAAGCTGCCACTCAGCCTCGGCGAGATTGCCTTGGCCGATCCGCTGGCCATCTCCTGCCCGGACCCGCATCCAGACGGCGACCGCTGGAATACGGTGGGCGTGGTCCACGACGTGACACTGTTTGTCGTCCACACATGGCCCGACGACGACAGCCCAGGCCGCATCATCAGCGTTCGGCAGGCAACGAGACACGAGCGAAAGGCGTATGAAGATGGCAAAGACTAGAGACCTTACCGTCGAGGAACATGCCGCTCTCGATGCTCTGAGGGGCCGTCCCGAAAGCGAAATCGATTTGACCGATCCTGACGCTCCTGAGGTACGCGACTGGTCCGGCGCGGTTCGAGGCGCCCTCTATCGTCCCCGGAAGCAACCAGTGACCATGCGGCTTGATGCCGACGTGGTGGCCTGGTTCAAGGCTCTGGGCGATGCCAAGGGCTATCAGACACGGATCAATGCCGCTCTACGGGAGTACATCGAAGCCCATCATGATCGCGTGTAGCCGACGTGGCCGGTAAGGCCCAGGTGGTCAGGAAACCCGTTCATGCACGCCAAATTTGGCCATAGATATTTTTACCGGATTGTCTGCCCAATTCTGCCCGCAATCAAGCCCGCTCCGTCACCAGAAGCCATCAGGCAGGAAACCGGTCGTTTTCTTGCCCGGCCCCAGTTGCAATGAGCGTGAGCAGAGACCCGATGATTGCGATCACCAGCCCATTGCAAATGAGCATGTTTGCAATGAATCTGAGCAGGAGCCCCGGAGCCAGATGCAATCAATGTGAGCACGGCCCGCCGATGATTGCAACCATCGGCTCGGATGATTGCGAGCGCCTGCACATACAGACTACTCGCGATAGTAATTATTTGCCCCTTCAGTCGCAGCGAACGGTCAATGGGAGTTTTCGACACACGTTACTATTCCGGCAACAGGGCAATCAACAACACCCTCGCGGGACAGCAGCGAGATCGAGTCCCGGACCACGATCCGCGACAGGTTGTAGCGCACCGACGGCCACCGCTCCCGGATCGGGATGTAGTCCCCGGTCCCCGTCTTTTCTTCGCCGAAGGCGTGGCGCAGCCCGTCGTAGAGCCGGCCTTCGAGGACGCGCGTCAGCAGATCGAGACGGCGGGTCCGGGGTGCGGGTAGTCGGGGTCGGCCGGGATGTCGGTTGCGATGGTGCGGAACATTTCAATTAGTTCTGGCAATTTACCGACTGGTGCGCGGTGCTGGGCGGGGTTTAGGGGGTTCCATCTACCTGACATAGAAAATCCCGCTACGGATCGCCGTGGCGGGAGAAAAAATGCTGGGAGATACGCTTTTTAGTTGACGTTCCGACATTTTGTCGGTACAACTGATCCCAATGGTCAGGGGGCGGGAATGGCCCGCCCCTCCGCCATAGGAGGATAAGCCATGAAGATCAAGTTAGAGTTGATCACACGGGCAAGAGCCTTCCTCCTTCTCCTCGAACTTGGGGTCGGTCGTTTCAAACTGACCATCAAGGCCGAGGCTTAGGAGCGGGGGGCGGGCGATCACCCGCCCCCTACTCCAGGACTCAAGATAAGGGATGTCCAATGTCGAGACAAGGGGTGGCACAGAAGGTGGATATGACCGCGGCGATGACCGCGGATGACCTGAAGGTGTGGCGCCAGACCATGGGGCTGTCGCAGCGTGCGGCTGCGGCGGCACTTGGGGTTTCCAGCCGCATTGTTGAACGATGGGAATGCGGGGTTAACCGCATCGATCTTCGAACCGCCCTGGCATGCGCCGCCCTGCATGCCGGGCTGGCGCCGTGGGGTTCGCCCGGTGCCGGGAGCGATCAGGCGTAGGCAGCGAGACCGTCTCGGATACGCTGGACGGTGGCCCGGGACACGCCGGCATCACGACGTCATGGGCTCAAAAGGGCCGCCCGGCCCTTTGCGGGTGTGGGCAGAGCCAGCAAAACCATTTCATTTCAATAGCTTACTGTATCATGGCGCCTGGGGGGCGTCGCCCGCTTCCCCCCACCAGGGCTTCGCCCTTGGACCCACCAAATGCTGCGGCCCTTGGAACCCAGGATGTCATGCGGGGCGTCACGCTCCTGGTGGGGATTGGGGGGCGGAGCTCCCCAATAGATCATCCTCTATGCTTGCTGGTATTAGAGGATGGGCGGCGGCGCGGTCGGCGCCGGTGCCGGCACCGGTGCCGGCACCGGCGGGACAAAGGCGGCGTAACGCTTCACCGTGACCTTGCGGTAGCTTTTGATGTGCCAGAACTGAAGCTGAAGATGGGCAAAGGCCAGCCCGACTGCGGTGACGAAGGCGATGCCGGCCAGCAGGCCGTAGGGATAGAACGACGGCCGCACCCCTTCGAGCAGACCGTAATCCCACATGACCAGACTGCCGGTGAGCATGAACGCCGTCGACATGAAGATGCCGACCGGACCGATTGAGGTGTAGATGATCGGCCAGACCGCGCCATAGGCCGTGAGCAGGGCAATGCCACAGGCCACCTTGAGCGACAGGTAGTCGTTGTTCCGGCCGGTCACCCAATGATAGTAGGAAATCCCCGACGGGTTGTAGGTGGCGCTCAGGACGAAGAGCGCCAGCAGCCAGCGTGTGGTGAAGCGGCCGACCGTGAACGGGGGAAAATGGGCCATCGGAGGCTCCTTGGGAACGCCGGGGAAAACGCCGCGCGGGTCGCGGCTCCCCCCTTTCTCCTATCAAAATTCCGCGGCCGAACCAAGCCGTCCGGGACGGCGGTCCAGGGCCGGCAGCAAACTGCCGCCCGATCAGGGTCGTCGGGGTGGCCACGGCGGCGGTCATTGTGCGCGACAATTCCCGTCCGGCAGGTCATGGTCGGGCCGGGAACACCCTCAAGGCGCCTCAAGAGAAAGGTTGATCGGACCATGCTGAAAGGACAGGACATCGGATTGGCGGCAATCCGGCACGACGATCAGGAACTGCTGTACCAATGGCTCAACGATCCCGACCTGATGCGGTTGCTGACGCCGTACCGCCCGGTCGATTCCTCCTCCTTTGCGCACTGGTTCAGCAATATCGGCCGCGACGGCAGCATTCTGTTCGGCATCCGCCAGCTTCAGAACGATGCCTTGATCGGCACCCTGCACTTTACCGCCATCAACAACATTCACCGCTCGGCGGAAATCGCAATCAAGATCGGGCGCGCCGACCACCGCCGGCGCGGATCTGGTCGGGCGGCACTGGGTCTTGCGGTTCAGTTCGCCTGGGAAGACCTCAACCTGCATCGTCTGGCGCTGACGGTCTATCATGACAACGAGCCGGCGATTAAGGCCTACCAGGCGGTGGGCTTTGAATTGGAGGGACGGCTGCGGCGGGCGGTCCATGTCAAGGGGGCCTGGAAGGATCTGCTGATCATGAGCCTCCTGAGGCCGGAGGCCTGATCCGCGGGCGGCCCCGGCCGGCCGAACTCTGATCATCCCTGTGTCTGACAATCATGGACTCCAACCCCAGGAGTCCGTCCAGGATTTCTTGTCAGAGCTCGGGCGGGAGCGGTCGGGAAGCCCCCGGCTCTTTGCCACATCATTGATTTATAAAATTATTTTGCGTTAGGTGCTCAGTGTCTGGCCTCTGGCACGGCCCTTGCTTTTAAAAAGGCGTACCGGGCGGTTGGGGTTCGACGGACGGACAGGGTGAAATGCCCGGCGCCTCGGAACCGAACCACAGAACCAAATCGTAACAAGGAGCGGGCAAATGTCGCATTCAACGAGCGTCGGCGTCAGCCAGAGCGGCAAGTCGGGTGGTGATGCGGTGGGTTTTGCCGGAAGCGGCGCGGGCGCCTTTGCCGGAAGCGGCTTCGGTGTCGGTCAGGCTGATGCGGGCGGCTTCGGCGTCGGCGCCGGTGCCAGCGGCCTGGGCCTCGGCGGCAGCGCCGGCGCGGGCGCGGGTTCGGTTGGCGCCGCCGGCGGCGATGTCTCCGACAACACCTCGATCGGCAGCATCAACATCAATTCCTAAGGCCAGAGCCGCGAGGTGTCCCGCCGGGGTGCCTCGCGAACCCTGAAACGGAAACCGGACAGGAAAAGGGAGCGGACACATGTCGTATTCAACGAATGTCGGCGTCAGCCAGAGCGGCAAGTCGGGTGGGGAAGCTTTTGGCAGCGCCGGATCGGGCGCGGGCGCCTTTGCCGGAAGCGGCCTCGGCGTCGGTCAGGCTGACGCGGCCGGCTTCGGCGCCGGCGCCGGCGCCAGCGGCCTGGGCCTCGGCGGCAGCGCCGGCGCGGGCGCGGGCTCGGTTGGGGCCGCCGGTGGCGATGTCTCCGACAACACCTCGATCGGCAGCATCAACATCAATTCCTAAGGCCGGGACCCCTCGCGAACCCTGAAATCTGAACCCTCAAATAAGGAAGCGGACACATGTCGCATTCAACGAACGTTGGCGTCAGCCAGAGCGGCAAGTCGGGTGGTGAAGCTTTTGGTAGCGCCGGATCGGGCGCGTTCGCCGGAGCCGGCAGCGGCCTCGGCATCGGTCAGGCTGATGCGGGCGGCTTCGA
>Ga0302157_10001387_pt1 | contig 29819 bp, 30 predicted proteins | sample I_Bog_N3_3_FD_193502 | JGI IMG/M metagenome (GOLD analysis project Ga0302157, IMG submission 193502) | Peat permafrost microbial communities from Stordalen Mire near Abisko, Sweden - I_Bog_N3_3 | ecosystem: Environmental > Terrestrial > Soil > Wetlands > Peat | place: Sweden: Abisko, Stordalen...
AGCGCGGCGGTGCCGATGATGACGCGCGCGACGCCCTTGTCGAGCCAGCCGACGACGGTGCGCATGTCGCGCACGCCGCCGCCGAGTTGAACCTTCATCTGCGTGCTGACGAGGATTCGCTCGACCGCCGAGGCGTTCATCGGCTGGCCGGCGAAGGCGCCGTCGAGGTCGACGACATGCAGATAGTCGAAGCCCTGGTCGGCGAACTGCTTCGCCTGAGCCGCGGGGTCGGTGTTGAAGACGGTCGCCTGCTCCATGTCGCCGCGCACGAGGCGGACGCATTCGCCGTTCTTGAGATCGATCGCGGGAAAGAGGATCACGGGCGCCATTTCAGGAAATTGGCGATCAGGGCCAGACCCAGCGTCTGGCTCTTCTCGGGGTGGAATTGCGTGCCGATGATGTTGTCGCGCGCGACGATCGCCGTGATCGGTCCGGCGTAATCGGCGGTGGCGACGATGTCGGCGGTCTCGCGCGGGTAGATCTGGAACGAGTGGACGAAATAAGCGTGCAGCCCATCGGGGCCGGTCTTTATGCCCGCGAGCACGGGATGCGGGCGCGCGACGTCGAGCGTGTTCCAGCCCATGTGCGGGATTTTCAGGCGGGGGTCGGCGGGGCGGATCGGGGCGACGTCGCCGGGTATCCAGTCGAGGCCGGCGACGATCTCATGCTCCAGCCCGCGCGAGGCCATCAATTGCATGCCGACGCAGATGCCGAGGAACGGCCGCCCACGCTTGCGCACAGTCTCCTCCAGCGCAGCGACCATGCCGGGCACCGCGTCGAGCCCGCGGCGGCAATCGGCGAAGGCCCCCACGCCCGGCAGCACGATATGCTCGCAACGGGCGACGACCTCGGGGTCGGACGTGACGACCACCTCGCGCGCGAGACCCGCCTCGCGCGCGGCGCGCTCGAAAGCTTTGCGAGCGGAATGCAGATTGCCCGAACCGTAATCGACGATGGCGACGCTCATCTAGCGACCGGCCTCCGGAAACGAACCGATGATCGACGCGCCCTTGAAAGGCGTGGCGGCCGCGCGTGGCGCGACGGCGACACGCGCGGGTTCGACGAGCGCGCCGATCAGGAAGCGACGCTCCGCGTCCTCACGATCGAAGGCCACGACGATGCCGGCGAGCGGTCGCCCGCTTCGGCCGAACGCGGCGCCTCGCAGGCCACGGCCTTCGAAACCGAGATAGAGCGCCGAAAGCCAATACAGCATCGACGCCACTCCCGGCGCGAGCCATCCGCTGGCGAGCGCAGCGACGACGAGCGCCGCTCCCAACACCCAGACCGCAAACGCTCGCCACAGTCCTCGCGCGAGCAGCCAGAACGGGCCGAAGACGAGCGCGCCCCAGGCGAAGCCGAGCCGCAATGTGCGCGCTTGGTCGAAAGCTCCGACGGGATCGCCGTCCAGCGCGGAAGAATGCACCGCGTAAATCGCCATCGGTCCTTTGCCTATGCGTCAGAGCGCGCCCTTGGTGGAGGGTATCCGGGCCGCCTGCCTCGGATCGATTGCAAGCGCGGCGCCAAGCGCGCGGGCGACGGCCTTGAAGCAGGATTCAGCGATGTGATGGCTATTGGCGCCGTAGAGCGTCTCGACGTGCAAGGTCAGCCCGGCGTTCATCGCCAAGGCCTGAAAGAATTCGCGTACGAGCTCGGTGTCGAAAGTCCCGATCTTTTGTGTCGGGAAGTCGACCTTGAATACCAAAAAAGGCCTACCCGACACGTCGAGGGCGCCGCGAGTCAAGGTTTCGTCCATCGGCAGCAAGCAATCGGCGTAGCGCGTGACGCCGCGTTTGTCGCCCAGCGCCTGTTTCAGGGCCTGGCCGAGCGCGATCCCGACGTCTTCTACGGTGTGGTGATCGTCGATATGCAGGTCGCCCTTGGCGGCGATATTCATGTCGACCAGCGAATGGCGCGCGAGTTGATCCAGCATGTGATCGAAAAAGCCGACTCCGGTCGCTATTTTGGCGACGCCGGTCCCGTCGAGATCGACCTCGACATCTACAGCGGTTTCGTTAGTCTTTCGGGAAACGGCGCCTTTGCGCATGTCCGATCCTTCAAATCGCCTAATGTTTGGGCGGCGTGATAGCAAGCCTCGCGGCGAATGACCATGGGTGGCGGAATTTCGGAGGGCGGTGATATGTGTCAATATCGGATGGCGTCGCCTATTTTTTGGGCGACACGTCACCGGTCCGTCATCGCGAGCGACAGCGACGCGATCCGGACGAAGCCGCCGGTTCGAGCCCAGGTCTGGATCGCCACGCTTCGCTCGCGATGACGAAAATCCCGTTCAAATGCGGACGGTCTGATCTGGATACGAAAGCTGCTCGCGCGCCCGCCAGTCGTGCGTGACGTAGTTCAAGATCACCGAGCGCCGCATCCCCTCGATCGGGCGCTTCTCGAAGCCATGCCAGGTGTTGTCGCCGGGTACGAAGATCATCGCCGAACCGCGCTTGAAAGGCGACACGCCGAAATGGCGCTCGGGAGTCTCGTAAATGTCGGTGCCGAGCTTGTCATGCCCTGGGCCCTCCGAGAGGTAAATCAGGCAGGTGAACTTCTTCACGCCGAGATCGGTGTGCGGCTGCAGCCAGAAGCCGTCGACGTCCTGCGCGTATTCGAGCCGCAGGAAGGTGTCGTCGATCGGCGCCGCGAAGACGTCGTGAATCAGCCGCGTGATGCGGATGGACTGCAAGGCCTCCGCGACGCCGCGCATCACCGGGAATCGCGCCACGCCCTCGGCGTCGAAATAGCTGCGCTGATCGTTGTGCAGTTCGCGCTTGCCCGAGACGCCGTTGAGCACGGGCGGCGCGAACGGCAGATGCGCGAGCTCCTCCGAAACGTCGGCCGGGAAAACGTTGTCGAGGAGGTAATGCCGATAGGGCCGGTCGAAACTCTGGCGCTTCGCCACGGCGGCCTCGAAAGCGGCCGCGACGCGCTCGGCGGCGGGACTGAGATTTCCCACTTGGGCGTTCATGGCGTTCCTCATGTTTATTGACGGCTCAATTGATTCCGAGCGCGGCCATGTAGAGGTCGAGGATTTCCTCTTCCTCGCGGCGCTTCTCGCGATCCTGCTTACGGATCGACACGATCTTGCGCATGATCTTGACGTCGAAGCCGTTGCCCTTGGCCTCGCCGTAGACGTCCTTGATGTCGTCCGCGAGCGCCTTCTTTTCTTCCTCGAGCCGCTCGATGCGCTCGATGAACGCGCGCAAATGGCCCGAGTTGACTTCCTCGGTGCCGGTAACGTTCGGATCTTTGCCTTCAGCCATATCGCCAACTTCTCACGACGGGATTTTTTCAGGGGCAAGCCATGGCCGCGCGCGCGAGCGCCGTCAAGCGATACCCATCTCGGCGTGAGTCTTGTGCCCCCCGCCATAGGCGCGGCTGCCCCAATTCTGCGGCTCGCGCATGTCGAGCGGGGCAATGAGCGGAATCAGCAGGTCCGCGAGCCGATCGGCCCAGGATTCCGCATCCTCCTGCGTCGCGATGAGGTCCTGACGCACTTCGATGAGGACGTTGGAGAGGCCGCGCCGCGTCGCGAAGGAATCGATCGTGTCGCCCGCGAGCGCGCCGTCATAGGGCTCGTTGTCGCCGATGGCCTCGGGGCCGAGATCGCCCTCGCTCGCCAACCCGCGCAGCAGCGCGCGCGGCAAACGCGGGTCCGCGTCCCACAACACGCCGACCTTCCAGGGACGCGGCGACCCGCGCCACAGCGGCGTGAAGGAATGCATCGAAAGGATCGCCGGCGGCGCGCCGGTGGCCATCATCGCCTCGACCTTGGCGTCGACCGCGTCGCGATAGGGCGCCCAGAACAGACGCCGTCGCCGCTCCACCTCGGAGGAATCGATGCGCGCATTGCCGGGAACGATGTCGCCGTCGGAAATGCGCATCACCAGCGTCGGATCGTCCGCGCCGCGGTTGGGGTCGATCAGCAGTCGCGAGAAGGTCGAGAGCACCGCGGGGGCGCTGAGGCGTTCGGCGAGCCGGCGCGTCATCCAGGCGGCGCCGATGTCGTAGGCGATATGCCGCTCCAGCGCCTCGCGCGGCAAGCCGAGCGCGCCGTAACCCGGGGGAAACGCGTTGGAGGCGTGGTCGCAAATCACCAGCGCGCCTGCGTCGAGCGGCCCCTCGATTTGTTCCACTGGAGTAAAGGCGTCTTGGGCCTTGGCGATTTCGAATGCGAGTCTGGCGTCCATGGGGCGCCCCCTTGCCCGCGGGTTGCGGCGAGAATATGGACGACACCGCGAACGCCCCGGGAATGTCCCCTCGGCCACGACTGGGAACGGCATCGGATGACGCAAGCCCTGCGCGTGATCAAGCCGCGCATCGACGCGAAAGCGGCCTTCGGCGCGCTCGTACTCGGCGCGCTGGCGATGGGCGCGTCGCCGATCTTCGTGCGCTGGGCCGACGTCGGGCCGTTCACCAGCGCGTTCTGGCGCGTGTTCCTCGCGCTGCCCGCGCTGTGGGCGTGGACGGTTCTGAGCGAGCGAGGCGAGGAAGCCCGGCCGACCGCACGGTTCTCATGGCCGACGATCCTCGCCGGCCTCGCCTTCACCGGCGATCTGCTGTTCTGGCATGTCTCGATCGTGACGACGAGCGTCGCCAACGCCACCTTCTTCGCAACGACCGCGCCGATCTGGGTGGTCGCGTTCGGCTGGCTGCTGTTCCGCGAACGCGTGCGTCGCGGCGTGCTCGCCGGCCTGGCGCTATGCCTCGCCGGCGGCGCCGCGCTGCTCGCGCGCAGCTTGCAAATCCATCCCAGCGGCGCGCTCGGCGATCTCTACGGCCTCGCGACAGGCGTGTTCTTCGGGCTGTATTTCCTCGCCGTGCAGGCGGCGCGCAAGGACTCCTCGGCCCCGCGCGTGACGTTCGAGGCGACGCTGATCACGGCCGCCCTGCTGTTCATCGTCGCGGCTTTCGCCGAGCATGCGCTGCTGCCGCACAGCTTACGCGGCGCTCTCGCTCTGCTGGCGATGGCGTGGATCAGCCACGCCGGCGGGCAAGGCTTGCTCGCGGTGGCGCTCGGACGATTGCCGGCGGCGTTCTCGTCGCTGGTGATCTTCCTCGAAGCCATCGCCGCGGCGGGTTTCGCGTTCCTGTTGCTGGGCGAACCGGTGTCGATGGCGCAGGCTGTCGGCGGTTTACTGATATTGGCGGGAATTTACGTGGCGCGACCGACGTGATTGTCGGTGCACGCGCCGAGCGCGTCCGGCCCGTCAGCGCCTCGTCGAGATCGCATCCGCGGAATCCCACGCGGTCAGCTACCGCATCTACGAGACTCGACCGGTTGACACCGGACCCTCCCGCCGGAATATGACGCGTCGGCGTCACCGCGAGCGATCATGAATCGGAAATACGCGTATTCCCTCCTCGGCCTCGCGCTTCTCTGCGCCACGCCCGCGCGCGCGGATTTTCGCATGTGCAACCTGACCGGCAACCGCGTCAGCGTCGCGCTCGCCTATACCGACGGGCAGCAATGGGTCAGCGAGGGCTGGTGGAACCTCAAGCCGACCGATTGCGACACCCTGGTCAGCGGCGCGCTGGCCGCGCAATTCTATTACGTCTACGCCATGGACGAGCGCGGCGGCGAGTGGAAGGGCAAGGCGTTCATGTGCACAAGGGACCGCGAATTCAAGATCGAGGGCCGCCAGGATTGCTTCGCGCGCGGATTCGAGCGCACCGGCTTCTTCGAGGTCGACACCGGCAAGGACGCCAAGAACTGGACCGTCCAACTGACCGACCCCGCCACGCCCTGAGCGGCCGTCATACGCTTTCCTTGTCCGCGCGCGATACCGCGACGCCGAATATTCGGAGAATCTCCATGTCCCGTCGCAGCCGCCGCATCAAGATCATCGCCACGCTCGGCCCCGCCACGCAAGAACGCTCGGTGGTCGCCGCTCTCTTCGAAGCGGGCGCGGATGTGTTCCGCATCAACATGAGCCACGCCTCGCACGACGGCATGCGCGAGCGAATCGCGCTGATCCGCTCGCTCGAGGAGGAATTCGACCGGCCGATCGGCATTCTCGTCGATCTGCAGGGTCCCAAGCTGCGCGTCGGCCTGTTCGCCAACGGCGCCGAGGATCTGCGCAAGGGTGAGACGTTCACGCTCGACGATAGCCCCGCGCTCGGCGACGCGACGCGCGTGCAACTGCCGCACAACGAAATTCTGGAATCGTTACAGCCGGGCGACCGTGTGCTGATCGACGACGGCAAGGTGCTGCTGCGCGTCAGCGCCGTCGCCAAGGGGAAGGCCGATTGCACCGTCGAGGTCGCCGGCAAGATTTCCAACAAGAAGGGCGTCAGCCTGCCCGACACGACGATCCCGACCTCGGCGATGACGCCGAAGGATCGCGCCGATCTCGACGCCGCGCTGGAGGAGAACGTCGACTGGATCGCGCTCTCCTTCGTGCAGCGGCCGGAGGACGTCGTCGAGGTCAAGCGCATCGCGGCGGGCCGCGCCTCGGTCATGGCGAAGATCGAGAAACCGCAGGCGATCGCGCGGCTCGAGGAGATTCTCGCGGTCTCCGACGCGCTGATGGTCGCGCGCGGCGATCTGGGCGTCGAGATGCCGCTGGAGCGCGTGCCCGGCCTACAAAAGAGCATCACCCGCATGGCGCGCAAATTGGGCAAGCCGGTCGTGGTCGCGACGCAGATGCTGGAATCGATGATCTCGACGCCGGTGCCGACGCGCGCGGAAGTCTCCGACGTCGCGACCGCCGTTTTCGAGGGCGCGGACGCGATCATGCTGTCGGCCGAGAGCGCGTCCGGCCAGTTCCCACGCGAGGCGGTGTCGACGATGAACCGCATCGCCGAGACGGTCGAGGCCGAGCAAATCTACCGCGGCATCATCGACGCGCAGCGCGCGACCCCCGAGGCGACCGGCGCCGACGCCATCGCCGAGGCGACCCGCTACGTCGCCGACACGCTGGGCGTGAAAGTCATCTGCGCCTGGACCGCTTCAGGATCGACGGGCCTGCGCATCGCGCGCGAGCGGCCGAGTTCCGCCGTTCTCGCGCTGACCCCGATCGTCGAGACCGCGCGCCGGCTCGCGCTCGTCTGGGGCGTGCATCCCGTCGTCACCGACGACGCGCGCGACGAGCGCGACATGACCGATCGCGCCTGCCGCCACGCCTTCATCGAGGGGTTCGTCAGCGCCGGGGAGCGGGTGATCGTCGTCGCCGGCGTGCCCTTCGGCACGCCCGGCAGCACGAACAATCTGCGCATCGCGGTGGTCGGCCCGGACGGCGGCTCGGCTTAGCCAGCCGAACCGGCGAGGCCCATCGGCGCCGGCGAGGCCTCGGATTCCGCGGCGCGCCGGTCGACCTCGAGGATCGCATCGATCACGACGTCCGGCGCGCTGTAATGCGGGGAATGGCCGACGCCTTCGAGCACGCGCAACGTCGCGCCGGGAATGTCGCGCGCCGAGCCGGTCGAGTGGATATGCGCGTAGACGACGCTGTCCTGGTCGCCAGTCACGATGGCGGTCGGCGCGCGGATCGCGCCATAGCGCTTCGACAGCACGGCGGCGTGGGCGGCGATGTCGAAGACATCCTCGGCGTTGGCGCGAAATTGCTTCGGCCGCAGCACCAGCGGCAGACGGGTGCGCGCGATGTAGTCGGCGGGCGTCGGGCTCGGCTCGAACACCGAGCGCACGCCGCCCGCCATCGTCATCAGGCCGACCGGCAAGACGACGAGACCGCGGAACAGCGGCCCCCAAAGCTTCGACGCCGCCAGATTGTAATACCAGAGCACGCCGCCGGGCCAGGGATGGCTGACCGGCGAGAGCAGCACGAGCCCGCGCGTGAACCGCGGCGCCTCGAGCGCCATGGCGAGCCCGAGCACGCCGGCGAGCGAATGGACGACCACGATCGCGCGATCGACGCCGCGAATCGCCAGCGCGCGGCGAATCCATTCCGCCTGGATGATGGGCGCCGAAGCGTCGGGCCCACCGAGCCGCGAACTCCAGCCGTGCCCCGGTCGATCGACGGCGAACACCCGGAATCCGAGCCCGGCGAGCCTCGGCGCCAGCGCTTCGTGCATGTCGGCGTAATTGCCGGACGCGCCGTGGACCAGCAGCACCGCGCCGCGCTCGGGCCCGGTAGGCGCCGTTTCGACGACATGGACGACGCCCGGCCCGACATCGACGAGTTCGCCCACGGGAGGATATCGCGCCTCGATCCGGCGCGATTGCGCGAAAGTGAAGAGGGCAAGCGCGACCAGCGCCGCCACGAAAAGCCCGACGATCCAAGAAATCATCGGCGATACTCCGCCCGAGACCTCACAGCGACCGCCTCGCCAGCGCGGCGTTGACGCGTTCGGCGGCGTCGCGCATCGGCTGATATTCCGGCGCGATGGCGAGCGCGCGGTCATAGGCTCGCTTGGCGTCGTCGAGCCGGCCGGATTCCTGGAGGATCGCCCCTAGCCCCGCGAGCGCGCCCAGATGCCGGGGCTCGCGTTTCAAGGTCTGCGCGATGTCGGCCATCGAGCCTCGCGAATCGCCGGAGACGTAGCGGACCGTCGCCCGCTTGTTCCACGCCTCCGCCCATTCGGGCCTCAAATCGAGAATCGCGTCGAGCAGCGAGGTCGCCAGCGTGTAATTCTGCGTCGCCATCGCCTGAACCGCGCGCGCCATCAAGAGATCGCTGGTGTCCGAGCCCGAATGCTGCCGCAACCTGTCGATAGCCGACACGAGCCCCGCGGCTTCCACGGGGTCCTGGGACTTGGCGAGCCGGTCGAACAATTCGTCGGTCTGCTGCGCCTGGGTCTTGACCGGCGCCGATTCGGCGGAGGTCGAGGCGCGCGTCTCCTGCGCGCGGGCGGGCGTCATGGCGAAGAGGGCGACAGCGAACACAGCCCAGGATAAACGCGTCATGCGCGGCAGCATAAAGCGCCACGCGAGGACGGTCAAAACCTAAAAACGCGCGGGAGCGATCCCGCGCGACCGCGCATTAGCCCTGACGGGCCTTGAAGCGCTTCTGGGTCTTGTTGATGATGTAGACGCGGCCCTTGCGACGCACGAGGCGGTTGTCGCGATGGCGATTGCGCAGGGACTTGAGAGAATTACGGACTTTCATGGCCACACCCGAATAAATGACGCTGCGGGCGAAACCCACGGTCGACGTTTGAGGCGGTCCTATGCCCGATTCAGCCCCGGCGATCAAGCGTCTCGAAAGAAAAAGCGCGGGAACGCCGCCGAACCGTTGCGAAAGCTCCGACCAACCCCCTTATTGACCGTACAGCGCGCGACGCAAAACGTGGGAGGAGCGGCAACATGAGCTTCAGGGACATACTCGTCTATCTCGATCCGACGCCGGCCAGCGAGATCCGCCTGGAGGTGGCTATCGGATTAGCCAGGACCCACGGCGCGCGGATCATCGGCGTCGACGCCAGCACCGACGCCGCGTTCCTCGGCGTGTGGAGCAAAACCGCCATCGAGATCGGCGACCGCTTCCAGGAGGCCATGAAAGCGGCGAAGCTGATCGGCCAGTTCATCGGCGAAACCGGCCGGCAGAACGCGGCGTTGCCCGATTATTCGCATTGCGTCGACCTGCTGATCGGCCCCCGGCCCGAGGGCGAGACGCGCGATCTGGTGCAGCCCTACGTGCCCGACGAAGCGCTGTTGCGCGCGGGGGCGCCGGTGCTCATCCTTCCGCAGGACTGGAAGCCTGGTCCGCTCGGCGAAAATGTCGTCATCGCCTGGAATGCGAGCCGCGAGGCGACCCGCGCCGTCCATGACGCGCTGCCGTTGCTGAAAACCGCGAAGAAGGTCGTGATCTTCGCCTTCTCCTCCGGCCACAGCAACCTGCGCTCGTCGGCCGAACGTCTGAGCGATCATCTGCTGCAACATGGCGTCACGGCGATCGTCTCGGATTGGACCAACACCGGCGACATCACCGCTGTCGAGGCGCTGTTCGCCAGTCTCGACACCCAGGACGCCGATCTCATCGTCGCGGGCGCCTTCGGGCATGCGCGCACGTTCGAGGGCCTGTTCGGCAGCGTCAGCCTCGATCTGTTGAAGCAGCCCTCGCTGCCCGTGCTGATGTCGCATTGACCTCCCTCGCCCCCGACAGAATGCGCGCCATGACGTTACGGGCGCGCGGCGCGCCGCTGGAGATGGTGGAGCGTCCGCGTCCCACGCCGGAGCCGGGCGAAATCCTCATGCGCGTCGAGGCCTGCGGCGTCTGCCGCACCGACCTGCACGTGGTCGACAGGGAATTGCCGGATCAGAGGCTGCCGATCGTTCCCGGCCATGAGGTCGTGGGAATCGTCGAGCGGCTAGGCGCCGGCGTCGAGGGGCTCGCGATCGGCGAGCGCGTCGGCGCGCCCTGGCTCGCGCATACCTGCGGCCATTGCTTCTATTGCGATTCGGGGCGCGAAAATCTCTGCGATCATCCCGAATTCAACGGCTACACCCGCGACGGCGGTTTCGCGACCCATATGCTCGCCGAGGCCGCCTTCGTGCTCAAATTGCCTCAGGGCGACGCCGTCGCGATGGCGCCCTTGCTCTGCGCCGGGTTGATCGGCTGGCGCTGCCTGAAGGCGGTCGGAGACGCGAAAAGAATCGGCCTCTACGGCTTCGGCGCCGCCGCGCACATCATCGCGCAGATCTGCCGCGCGCAAGGGCGCGAGGTCTACGCCTTCACCCGCGCGGGCGACATCGCGGCGCGGGAATTCGCCCGTTCGCTCGGCGCCGTCTGGGCGGGAAGCTCGGACGACGCGCCGCCGGAACTGCTCGACGCAACGATCCTGTTCGCGCCGGTCGGCGCCCTCGTTCCCGCCGCGCTGCAAGCTGTGCGCAAGGGCGGCCGGGTCGTCTGCGGCGGCATCCATATGAGCGACATCCCGAGTTTTCCCTATGCGTGGCTATGGGGCGAGCGCGAGATCGTCTCGGTCGCCAATCTGACGCGGAAGGACGGCGTCGAGTTTTTCCAAGCGATCGAGAAAATAAGCGTGCATGTTTCGACGCGGCGCTACGGCCTCGCCGACGCCAACAATGCGCTCGCCGATCTGCGCGAGGGACGGTTACAGGGCGCGGCGGTGCTGGTTCCGTGAGGGGCCTTCACCTCAAGGCGTGAAGCGGCTCTCGTCGTCGTTGGGTACGAGGCGCGGCATCACGGGGAACCGGACGCCTTCGAATATGGCGTCCATCCGCAACGCGATGTTCAGCTTCGGCATATCGATCATCGCGTCCAACCCGCGGATGCGTTGCTCCATCCACTGGCCGTTGTCGTCTCTCGACCACGCCGAGACCAACGCCTCGTTCGGCTCCACCAACAAGATGTAGTCTATACTCGCGACGCCTTTGTATTCTTCCAATTTCTTGAACGAGTCGAAATCGCGAGTGCTGGGCGAAAGCACTTCGATGACGACCCGAGGAAGCGCCGATGTCGTGGCGTTGGGATCCCGGGGTCCACAATCTACCCCCACGTCGGGACGCCGAATTTGGCCGGGGCGGGTTTCCACGCTGCCGTCGCCCGTGAAGGGACGACATCCGCTACCGCGCACCTGCGTCCGCAATTCACCCACGAGATTGACCACGATGTCGTCGTGGACGTTCTTCGCCCCGGCCATCATTTTGAGTGGGCGGCCATCGACGAGCTCGTAACGGTCAGGCTGTTTTTCCTGCCAAGCGAAGAACTCTTCCAGAGTCCAACCCCGACGTCCCGGCTCGGCCATTGCTAACTTCCACGAATTGCCGTCGTTGAGCGACCTCGCAAAAATACTACGCCGGCCGGAAGATGTCACGATGTCTCCGCTCATAGGCCGGCCGCTCGACCCTGCCCCTCACAAAGTCCTTGCGATCAGCACCTTCATGATCTCGTTGGTCCCGCCGTAGATGCGCTGCACGCGACTGTCGCGAAACATGCGACCGATCGGATATTCGTTCATGAAGCCGTAGCCGCCGAACAATTGCAGACATTCGTCGACGATTTTGTTCTCGAGATCGGAGATCCAATATTTCGCCATCGACGCGGTGGCGGCGTCGAGCTTGCCCTCGAGATGCAGGCCGATCAACCGATCGACGAACACCCGCCCGACATTCGCCTCGGTCTTGCACTCCGCCAGCTTGAACTGCGTGTTCTGGAAATCGAGAATGCGCTGGCCGAACGCCTTGCGCTCCTTGACGTATTGAATCGTCAACTCCAGCGCGCGCTCGATCGTCGCCATGCCCTGCACCGCGATGTTGAGGCGCTCCTGCGGCAATTGCTGCATCAATTGCACGAAGCCCCGGCCCTCCTCCTGACCAATCAAGTTGGAGGTCGGCATGCGCACGTCGTTGAAGAACAGCTCCGAAGTATCCTGCGCGTCCTGTCCGACCTTGTCGAGATTGCGCCCGCGCGCGAAACCGTCGGCGTCGTCGGTCTCGACCACGACCAACGACGTGCCCTTGGCGCCGGCGCTCGCGTCGGTCTTGGCGACGACGATGATGAGATTGGCGGTCTGGCCGTTGGTGATGAAGGTCTTCTGGCCGGAGACGACATATTGATTGCCGCTTCTCTTGGCGCTGGTCTTGACGCCTTGCAGATCGGAGCCGGCGCCGGGCTCGGTCATCGCGATGGCGCCGACGAGTTCGCCGGTCGCCATGCGCGGCAACCAGCGGCGCTTCTGCTCCTCGGTGCCGTAATGAAAAATGTAAGGCGCGACGATCGCGTTGTGCAGCGAGGCGCCGAAGCCGTCGACGCCCTTCTTGCCCAGCGCTTCCATGAAGATCACTTCGTGGCGATAGTCGCCGCCGGCGCCGCCGTAGGCCTCGGGGATGCCGAGGCATAGCAGGCCCGCCGCGCCGGCCTCGTTCCACATCGCGCGCTCCACCATATGCTCCGCGCGCCATTTCGCGACGCGGGATTCGGGGGCGTGCTGGTCGAAGAATTTGCCGACCGAATCCTCGAAGAGGACGATCTCCTCTTCCTTCAGATAATCGGGGCGGTCGAAACTCAGGACGGACATGAACGTTTCCTTGTTTATGAGCGCTGGGCGCGGTCGCGCGAGTTCTGGGCCTGGATCGCGTCGCGCGCGGCCTGCCATTGCGAGTCGTCCCATTGGCGCAATTCATAGAAATTGCCGCCGGTGGCGAGCGCCTGCGCGCCGTCCATCGCGATCATCTCGCCCGACAGCCAGTCGCAACCGTCCGAGAGCAGGAAGGTCGCCAGATTCTGCAATTCGGCGAGCGTGCCGACGCGGCGTTGCGGGTTGCGGGCGATGGTCGCGGCGCCGGGCGCAGAGCCCGGGGACAGCCGCTTGTTCATCCCCTCGGTCGGGATTTCGCCCGGCGCGATGGCGTTGAGCCGAATGCCGTGGCCGCCCCATTCGGTCGCCAGCGACATGGTCATGCCCTGGATCGCCGACTTGCTCATCGCCGAGGGCGTCACGAACGGGCCGCCGTTGCGGGTCCAGGTGGTGGTGATGGAGACGACGGCGCCGCGATGGCCGCCCGCGATCCAGCGCTTGCCGACCGCCTGCGTCACATAGAACGTGCCGTGCATGACGATGTTGGCGATGGCGTCGAAACCGCGCGTGGAAAGATCCTCGGTGCGCGAAATGAAATTGCCGGCGGCGTTGTTGACGAGGCCGGTGAGCGGGCCGGATTGGAAGATGTCCTCGACCATCGCGTCGACCGCCGCGGCGTCGCGGATGTCGACGCCATGGGCGGTGACGGTTCCGCCATGCGCCTTCATCAATTCCTCGGCGGTCGCGTCGCAGACGCCCTTGCGCCGGCCGCAGATCGCGACCTCGGCGCCGAGGCTGAGAAACTTCTCGGCCATGGCCTTGCCGAGCCCGGTGCCCCCTCCGGTGACGAGGATTTTCTTGCCCGCGAACAGACCTTGCGTGAACATGGATGTCTCCCTCTTCTCCCATCCCCGTCCTTACGGGGAGGGGTCGGGGTGGGGCGGCCCCACCCCTAACCCCTCCCCGCGAGAGCGGGGCGGGGAACTCTTCACACCCGATCGACGAACCGCGGCGACCTGTTTTCCACATTGGCCATGATCGCCTCGATCTGATTGGCCGAACCAATCAGCGCCGCCTGCTCCCGCGACTCCGCCAACAGCAGCGCCGCCGTATCGTCGTCGCTGGCGCGGTTGAGCAGGCGCTTCAGCCCGCGCACCGCGTCGGGACTGCGGCCCGCGATGTCGCGCGCGGTCTCGCGGGCGGCGGCGAGCGGGTCGGGGCAGACGCGCGTGGCGAAGCCATAGGTCAGCGCCTCCTCGCCGGAGAACACGCGGCCCGTGAGCGCCAATTCTCGGATCACGTCGCCGCGCGCGAGTTCGCGCATCAGCGCCACGCCCGCCATGTCGGGCACGAGGCCCCATTTGATTTCGAGGATCGACAGCTTCGCGTCGGGCGCGACGTAACGCATGTCGGCGCCGAGCGCGATCTGGAAGCCGCCGCCGAGCGCGACGCCGTGGATCGCGGCGATCACCGGCACCGGTAGGTCGCGCCAGACATAGGCCGCGTGTTGCGGCGCGTTGGCGGGGCCGTGCGTGCGCGCCATCAAATCGGAGAAACTGTTCGTGCCGCCGCCCGCCATCGCCGCGAAGCTGCCCTTGTCGAGCCCCGCGCAAAAGCCGCGACCGGCGCCGTGCAGGATGACGACGCGCAAACCAGGCGTCGCGCGCAACCGCTCGCCCGTCTCGACCAGCGCGGCGAACATGCCGGGATCCAGCGCGTTGAGCTTCTCGGGCCGATCGAGCCGGACCTCGGCGATTCCGCCGGAGATCTCGACGTGTATCCTATCGCCTGACGGCGATGAGGCTTCGCCGTTCATGCGCCGCTCCTCGTTTCTCCCATGAGCGAAGACTCGCGGATTTGAGCGAGCCTGTCAATCGAGGGCGTCACTCCGGCCGGGACGCGATGAGATAGGCCTCCACCGCGTCCGCCATGTCGATCGCGGCGGCGCGCAACCGCGCGAGCGGCGCGTCGTTGGGCGTCTCGAGCCTCGTCTTGACGCCGGGATCGGCGCCGAGCCGCGCGATCAACCAAGTCCGCGTCGGCTCCATGCCGCCGCTCGCCATCGGCGCATCGGACACTTCGGCGGCCTGGATGTCGAGCCGCGCGGCGGAGACATGCGCGACGAACACGCTGACCGCGATCAGCATCGCGGACATCTCGTCCAGTCCGCGTTGCGCGCCACGCGGTTCGCCGCCCATCCGCGCCGCGGAATCCGACAGCGCGGTGACCGCTTCGATCAGGTTCTTGCGCGCGAGGCGATAATCCTGATCGGGCGCATCCTCGCGCAGCGCGACGGCGGCGAAGCCGGCGGCGCGGGCGAGCAAGCGGCGCGCGAGCTTGGGCGCCTCGACAATTTCCCAACTCGGCCAGAAGAAGTTGAAGAGCTGCGCGATCGCCGCGCCGATGATCGTATCGGCGAGCCGCGCCAGCACCGGCGCGGCGCCGTGCGGATCGATGAGGTGCAGCGATATCAGCGCCATCATCGAAGCGCCGATCGAGGCGACGCGATAATTCTGGCGGACGAAGGCGTGCGTCAACGCCAGCGAGCCGGCCTGCACGGCGACGAGCGCGCCGACGGGGACGTAGGCGACGGCTCCCGACGCGACGACGCAGCCGATCAGCGTACCCACGAGGCGATCGTCGCGCCGCTGCCGGGTGAGGCCGTAACCGGGCCGCAGGATCACCGCGATGGTCAGCAGCACCCAATTGCCGTGCCCCTCGCCGCCCAGCTCCGTCGCCGCCAGACCGCCCGCCATCATCGCGAGGCTGAGGCGCACGGCATAGCGAAACACCGGGGATTCCGGCGCGAGGTGCACACGCAGCGCGCGCAAATCATAGGAGCGCATCGGCGTGAACGCCTTCAGATCGACGCTGGCGATAGCCGTCTCCGCCGCCGCGTCGTCGCGCAGCGTACGCTCGAGCCGGAAAATCTGCCGCCGCACGGCGTCGAGACGGCTTGCCGTGTTCGTGATGGCTTCGCGCGAGTCGTCGGGGGTGTCGGCGAGATCGAGCAGGCGCTGAACTTCGCGGCGCATCGCGTCGCGCGCGATCGAATGGTCGGCGGGCAAGCTAGGCTCGCGATGCGCGAGCAGGTCGAGGCTGAGATGTTGAATATCGAGCGCCGCCGCGCGCAGCAAAACGCCGATCCGCGTCAAGAGCGTCCTGGCGAACGGCGCGGCGCGCAGTCGCGGCAGATCGCATTGCGCGGCGACCAGCGCGTCGAAGACGTCGAGCAGGACGCCGATCGTCGCGGCGAGGCGAACGCGCTCGGGGATTGCGTGCGCATGGGTCAGCAGCAGCGCCCGCGCGGCCTGCAATTGCTCGGAGAGCGCCGCCTGTTGGCGGATGAGCGCGCCGTAGATTTCGGGCAGATCGCCGCCGGGATCGGCAAAGCGCGCGAACGCCCTGAGATAGGCGGCGAGTTCGCGAAACGCCTCGCTCGTCATCATCCGTCGGTCGCTCGCCTCGACGAGGCGCGTGAACAGGAGCGCGACGCCGATATAGGCGAAGCCCCCCAGCGCGAGGAGAGCCTCGTCGCGCAGAGCGCCCGCGAAATTGGTGGGCGGCAGGCCAAGGACGAACACCATGGGCACGAGCATCTGCATGCTCATCGCCAACGCCCAGCGCCCGAGCCCCGTGACCAGACCAGCGACGAAAGCGATGACACCGATCATCACGATCTGCGCCGCGACCGACCCAGCGACGAGCTGTATCGCGCTGGTCGAAAGCAACGCGAGCGCGAAGCCCGTGAGCATCGTGCGCGCCTTGACCCGCACGGGCGCCGGGAAGTCGCTGATGCTGCCGCTGATCGCGCCCAGCGTCGCCGGCTGTCCGGCGCGAAAGCCGAAGATCGCCGATGAGGCGATCCCGACCGCCATCACGCCCGCGGCGACGCTGACGCCGTTGACGATATGCTGCCCAACGAACCATTTGAGCAGCTTGGGAGAGCGAGTCCAGCGAGCCATGAGGGGGTCTAACGCGAAGCGGGAGCCGTCGCAATTCGGCGAGTCAGCGGCGCGCATGCCCCTCACCCGGCCTCTCGCCGCTGAAGAAGCGGGGCTAGGAGTCCCCAGCCGCCGAGGCCTACCACCTACTCTCCCCGTCTTTACGGGGAGAGGTCGGGTGAGGGGCCTTGCGATCGCGCCCTACGCCTTCAGGAACGGACAACCACCCTTGTCGAGCGGACGGAACGCGTCTTCCGGCTTGATCGTCGCGACCGTCTTGAAGACGTCCCACTCGCCCTTCGACTCCGCCGGCGTTTTCACCGCCATCAGATAGAGCGGGTGCAACTTGCGGCCGTCGGCGCGAATGACGCCCTTGCCGAACAGCGGGTCGTCGGTGGGCATCGCCTTCATCGCATCGACGAGCTTGATCCCGTCGTCGGCGCTCTTCACCTCGGCCATCGCCTTCATCAGATGCGCGGTCGCGCCATACATGCCGGCGTGCATGTCGTTGGGCATCATCTTGTTGGTGTGCAGCGCCTGGAAGCGCTTCGCGAACGCGCGCGTGCCGTCGTTGAAGTCCCAATAGAACGGGGTGCAGATCATCGAGCCCGACACCGTCTCCAAGCCCAGCGACGGGATGTTGGTGATGTTGAGCACGAAGCTGGTCAGCTTCTGCTTCGGCGCCAAGCCGAATTCGTGCGCCTGCTTGAGCGAGGTGTTGTTGTCGCCGCCCGCGTTGGCGAAGGCGACGATATCGGCGCCCGAGGCCTGGGCCTGCAACAGGAAGCTGGAGAAGTCGGCGGTGTTGAGAGGATGGCGCGCCTCGCCGACGACCTTGCCGCCCGCCGCCTCGACCGCCGCCGCGCAATTCTCCTTCAGATCCTTGCCGAAGGCGTAGTCGGCGGTGATGAAGAACCAACTTTTGGCGCCCTGATCGGTCATCGCCTTGCCGATGGCGTGGCCGAGTTCATAGGTGTCGTAGGTCCAGTGGACGAAATCGCGCGAGCATTTCGGCCCTGTGAGCACGGAGGAGCCGGCGCCGGAGCCGATCACGGCCTTGTTCTTCTCGGTGGCGATGGCGAGCACCGCGAGCGCGACCGCCGAGTTCGGCAGATCCATGATCACATCGACGTTCTCGGTCTCGAACCATTTGCGCGCGATCGCTGCGCCGATGTCGGGCTTGTTCTGATGATCGGCCGAGACGATCTCGACGGGAACGCCGAGCTTGGTTGAATAGTCATCGACCGCGAGTTGCGCGGCGATCACAGAGCCCCGACCCTGAAAGTCGGAATAGACGCTCGACATGTCGTTCATCACGCCGATCTTCAGCGGACGCGCGGCCTGCGCGCGGGCGAATGCGGGGGTGAGCGCCAGCGCGGCGCCGCCCAGCAGGATGTCTCTACGGTTCATGCGATGTCCTCCCTGTGGAGCCGCGCCTCTTCAGGGTCGCGGCGTTTGGTTGATCTTTAAGTCAGTTTGGCCAGTCTATTGAGCATGCCTATCAGCACGCGGCGTTCGTTGGAACCCAGCGCGCGATCGATCGCGGCTTCTTGTTCGGCTTGCGCGGCGCGCGCGCGGAGAAGCAGCGCCTCCCCGGCGAGCGTCAGCGCGAGCGCGTAGGCGCGCCGGTCGGCGCCCGAGCGCGTGCGTTCGGCAAGGCCGCGACGCTCGAGTTCGTCCATCATCGCGACGAAATTGGGCCGCTGGATGCCGAGCGCGCCGCCGATGTCGGATTGCTTGCGGCCGGGGTTGTCGCCGATCGCGACCAGCGTCGAATATTGCGCGGGCGTGAGATCGAGCGGCGCGAAGCGGCGCCCGAAATCCTCGAACACCGCCATCTGCGCCCGCCTGATGGGATAGCCGACGATGCCGGCCAGCGACGCCAGATCGACGGGCGCGGAATCCTCCAGCTCGGCGACCGGCTCGACGCGCGCGAGTTTAGGCGCCATGCGCGGTCTCCGACAATCGGCGGATCACGATCTCGGGGATCAGCTTCGACTTCAGCCGTTTGGGGTCGTCTGGGTGCGGTCCCGCCCAGACGCGCGTCTCGGTCGCCTCGATCGCGAGGACCTCGCCGTCAGGCGCCGGCTTGAACGCCTTGTGCTCGACGTCGAAGCTCGAATTCCGGAACGCCGCGATCCGGGTCTCGATGACGATGTCGTCGCCGAAGCTCGACGCGACGAGGAACTTCGCGCGCGTATCGACCATAGGCGTGCCGATGATCGCGAACTCGCGGATCAGCTCCTTCTTCTTCCAGCCCGCGGCCTCGAACAAATGATGCGTCGAAGCGTCGAACATCGCGAAGTAGCGGGGATAGAAAACGATCCCCGCCGCGTCGCAATCTCCCCATTCGATTCGCACCGTTCGGCGATTGACGAACATGTCAGCGCGGCGCCATGCGCAGGGCGCCGTCGATGCGGATCGTCTCGCCGTTAATGTAGCCGTTTTCGACGATGTGGACGGCGAGCAAGGCGTATTCCTTGGGATCGCCGAGGCGCGCCGGGCCGGGAACCGAGCGGCCGAGCGAATCCTGCGCTTCCTGCGGCAGGCCGAGCAGCATAGGGGTGAGGAAGATTCCGGGCGCGATGGCGTTCACGCGCACGCCGAATTGCGACAGTTCGCGCGCGATCGGCAGCGTCATCGCCACCACGCCGCCCTTCGAGGCGGAATAAGCGGCCTGCCCGATCTGGCCTTCATACGCGGCGACCGACGCTGTCGAGATCATCACGCCGCGTTCGCCGCCTTCCAACGGCTCAAGCTTCGAAATCGAGCCAGCGACCAGACGGATCAGGTTGAACGAGCCAATGAGATTGACGTTGATGACCTTGGCGAATTCGCTGAGCGGTTGCGGCCCGTCGCGGCCGACCACGCGCTTGGCGATGCCGATGCCCGCGCAATTGATGAGAATGCGCGCCGGCCCGTGCGCGGCTTCGGCCTGAGCGACGGCCGCCTCGGCGGAGGCGGCGTCCGAGACGTCGCAACGCACGGCGATGCCGCCGATCGCCTTCGCGACCTCTTCGGCCGCCGCGAGGTTGATGTCGAATACGGCGACTTTCGCGCCCTTGGCGGCGAGGGCCTCGGCGGTGGCCCGCCCCAAACCCGACCCGCCGCCGGTAACGATGGCCGCAGCGCCTTGGATGTTCATGTAAAGTCTCCTGGTTGATCAGAACTTCAGAATATCGTCATTGCGAGCGAAGCGAAGCGAAGCAATCCAGACTAAGGGTTCATAATGCGGCTTGGTCTGGATCGCTTCGCTGTCGCTCGCGATGACGGAACCTCACAGTCGCACCACATGCGGCGCGAGCTCGACCGCATACAACGCCTCGACATCCCCCGTCCGGTTGGCGAGCAACGCGCGTTGGTTGAGCGAGCCCTTGTCGGTGACTTCGCCGAGATCGATCGACGGCGGTTCGGCGAGCAGCGCCAACCGCGTGACCCGCGTCGAGGAGCCGGTCGCCTTGCTCGCGAGCCCTTGAATGAGTTCAAGGAACGCCTGTTTGACCCGCTCGTCATGCAGCGCCTCCGCGTAGGGCAGACCCGGCGCGAGCTTCGCGACCTCGGCCGCGTCGGGGAACACAAGCACGCCGACGTCGTCGCGATCATGGCCGGCGATGACGACATCGTTGGCGAGCGGCTTGAAATGCGCGAGGAACGCGAGCCGCAGCGGGCCGACGCTGACCCAGGTGCCGGTGGCGAGCTTGAAATCCTCGGAGACGCGGCCGTCGAACTCGAAGCCGGCCTCGAAATTACCGGGCTCCGCCAGACGCAGCGCGTCGCCGATCTTGTAGAAGCCCTCCTCGTCGAACGCGGCCTGCGTGAGCTCGGGACTGCGCCAATAGCCGGGCATGATGTTGGGGCCGCGCAAGCGCGCCTCCAGCTTGCCGGCGTTGGGCACGAGCTTCAGTTCGACGCCGCGGTGGCAGACGCCGACCAGACCCGGCCGCACCGGATTGCTCACGTTGATGATCGCGCCGGGCCCGGTCTCGGTCGAGCCGAGCGAGGTCGTCATCGGAATGCCGCGACCCGTCTCCGCTATGGCCAGCTCCTGATAGGCGTCCCAGACCGGCTGCGCGAGGCCCGCGCCGGCGTAGAACAGCATCCGCACGTTGGAGAAGAACTTGCGCCTGAGCGCCGAGTCGGACTGCAGATACGGCAGCACCGCCTCGAAGCCCTTCGGCACGTTGAAGAAGATGGTGGGCGAGATTTCGCGCAAGTTCGCGATCGTCGCTTCGATGCCTTGCGGCGTCGGCCGGCCCTCGTCGATATAGAAAGAGCCGCCATTATAGAGGACGAGCCCGAAGCTGCTGTTGGAGCCGAACGTGTGCGCCCACGGCAGCCACTCCACCAGCACCGGCGGCTCCTCTTTGAAGAACGGCAGCGCCTCGGTGAGCATCGCGTGGCTCGCGCACAACATGCGCTGCGAATTGATCACCGCCTTCGGATGTCCGGTCGAGCCGGAGGTCAGCAGGAACTTGCCGATCGAGTCCGGGCCGATCGCGGCGCGCGCGGCGCGGGTTTCGGCGGAGATCGGCGTCGCCAGCAATTCCGAGAACGACGTCGCGCCCGCGTCTCCCGCCGTCGCGTCGCCGGTGATCACGCTTATGCCGCGCGATTTGGCGAGTTCGAGCGCGCGGCGATAGGCGCGCCCGTCGGTGGCGTAGACGAGCCGCGGGGTGAGGAGATCGATGGCGCCCTTCAGCTTGCCCAGATCCTGCGAGATCAGCGAATAGGCGGTCGAGATCGGACAGGTCGGCGCATTGACCGCCATGCCGGCGAGCGAGATCAGGCCGTGCTCGATGTCGTTGCCGGAGAGGATGAGCAACGGGGTTTCGACCGAGGCGCCGTGCGCGAGCAGCCACGAGCCGATGCGCATCACCTTGTCGTACGCTTCACCGTAGGTCAGTTCGAGCCAGCCGCCGGGCGAGCGCTGGCCGAGAAAGGTGCGCGTCGGCGCGACCTTCGCCCAATGCTCGAGCCGGTCGATCCAGGTGTCGGGATAGGCCGGCAGCGGCTGCGCGGTGCGCACGATCATGCTGCCGTCGGGACGCGTTTCGACCACGGGATCGAGTTCGCCGAACAGCGTCAACGGCGGGCGGGCGAAGGTCGCGAGGGGCGCGGCTTGCATGATCCTGTTCCTCCGGTTTCGGGACGACCGACTGACGCGGCCTCGCCCGTGAGCGTCTCAATCCTTATGCGAAACCTTGCCGGCGCGCTTGTCGAGGAAGGCGCGCACGCGCGACTTGGCCTCCGTCGAGCCCGAGGCGATCGAAGCCATCAGCGATTCCATGAGATAGCCGATGCGCGGATCGGCGTCGGCGATGCGCGGCAGCGCCTGGATGACGGCGAAATTGGTCAATTCCGCGTTACCGACCATGGTCCGCGCGAGCGCGAGCGCCTTCGGCAGGCCCTCGCCTTCCTCGACCAGATATTGCGAAAAGCCGATCCCGACGCCCTCGGCGGCGCCATAGGTGCGCCCCGTCAGCATCATGTCGGCCATGCGGGCGACGCCGATGAGGCGCGGCAACCGGACCGACCCGCCGCCGCCGACGAAGATGCCGCGCTGGCCCTCGGGCAGCGCGTAGAACGCCGACTTCTCGGCGACCCGCACATGCGCCGCCGCCGCCAGCTCCAGTCCGCCGCCGACGACCGCGCCTTGCAGCGCCGCCACGACCGGAACCGGCCCGAATTCGATCTTCTCGAAGCAGCTATGCCAGGAGCGCGAGTGCAGCACGCCTTCGTGCACGTCGCGCTCGGCGATGTCGCCGAGGTCGAGGCCGGCGGAGAAGTGCGGCCCCAGGCCATGCAGGACGATGGAGCGGACGTCGGAGGGTAGCGAGGAAAAGCAGTCGTCGAGCGCGGCGATGGTTTCGTCGTTGAGCGCGTTGCGCTTGGCCACCCGGTTGAGGCCGATCAGCAAGACGGCGCCGTTGCGCTCCAGTAGAAGCGGACCTGTGGTTTCGCCCTCGGCCATTTCGTCCCCGTGTCGGTTTGTTATTATGGTTATGAAGCATAACTATATGGAGGAGTCAAGGCGAAAAACCCTTCTCCCGTCTACGGGTGTCAGGGAAAACGCTAGAGCGTTTTCCTGAGAGGTGGCGCGAAGCGCCGGATGAGGGCCTTCGCGGATTTGAGCTCGCCCTCACCCCGACCCTCTCCCGCAAATGCGGGAGAGGGGTTCAGCCTCGACTATCGTAGGGCTATCGTTTCCGGCCTTGTCCTGATGTGCTTCGCCCCGTCGCGCGAGTGAGCGGTCCCTACGGGCCCGAGACGCTCTCCGTCGCGTCGGGAGGACGGAGTTGGGGTTGCCGAACAAGCGGGTCAACGCGGACGACACGTTCGCCAAACTGCTGCGCGTGCACGCTTGGGTGCGCGGCGGCCGTCCCGCGTTTCGTCACAAGGATTTCGGCATCTGGAAGACGTGGACCTGGACCCAGGTTTACGAGGAGACCCGGGCGCTCGCGCAAGGCCTCGCGAATCTCGGCATCGTCAAGGGCGACCGCATCGCGCTCGCCGGCGCCAACCGCCCCCGGCTCTATTGGTCGATGACCGCCGCGCAGATGCTGGGCGCCATTCCGGTGCCGGTCTACGCCGACTCGGTCGCCGAGGAGATCGCGCTCGTGTTCGCGCAATCGGGAGCCTGCGTGCTCATCGCGCAGGATCAGGAGCAGGTCGACAAGGCGTTCTCGATCCTTGACCGTCTGCCCCAAATGAAGCGCGTGCTGCACGACGAGACCCGCGGCCTCGCCGATTACGACGATCCGCGCCTGACCTCGCTCGATGGGATCATCGCCGACGGCCGCGCTTCGCTCGCCGACCCAACTGTGGCCAAGGCGATGGATGAGCGCATCGACGCCGGGCTGGGAAGCGACCCCTCGGTCATTCTTTACACCTCGGGCACGACGGGCCGCTCCAAGGGCGTCGTGCTGTCGGGCGAGCGCTGCATCGCGGCCGCGCGCGACACCGTCGCGTTTGACAACCTGACCGACCGCGACGAAGTGCTCGCCTATCTCCCGCTCGCCTGGGCCGGCGACCATTATCTCAATTACGCGCAGGGTTACGTGTCCGGCTTCTGCATGGCCTGCCCGGAGAGCGCCGCGACCGCCGCCGAGGATTTGCGCGAGATCGGTCCGACCTTCCATTTCGCGCCGCCGCGCGTGTTCGAATCCCTGCTCACCCGCGTCATGATCCGCATGGAGGACGCGAGCGCGCCCAAGCGTTGGTTGTTCCGCCATTTCCTGAATGTCGCGCGCCGCTGGGGCGAGAAAATCGCCAACAAGCAGCGCGTGCCCGTTCTGGCGCGGCTGCATTACGCGCTCGGCGATCTGCTGATCTATGGCCCGCTGAAGAACGCGCTCGGCTTCACGCGCATCCGTGTCGCCTATACCGCCGGCGAGGCGATCGGGTCGGAGCTGTTCGCGTTCTATCGTTCGATCGGCCTCAATCTTAAGCAGCTCTATGGGCAGACCGAGGCGTTTCTTTACGTGACCGCGCAGACCGACGGCGCGGTGCGTTCCGACGCGGTCGGCCCCCCCGCGCCCAACGTGCAATTGCGCATCGCCGCCGACGGCGAGGTGCAGTTCAAATCGCCCGGCATGTTCGTCGGCTATTTCGAGGAGCCCGAGAAGACGAAGGAGGCGATGACCGAGGACGGCTTCATCAAGACCGGCGATGCCGGCTTCTTCGAGCCCGACGGGCAGCTCAAGATCGTCGATCGCGCCAAGGACGTCGGCAAGCTCGCCAACGGCCAGTTGTTCGCGCCCAAATATATCGAGAACAAACTGAAATTCTACTCCGATATTCGCGAGGCGGTGGCGCTCGGTGACGGCAAGGATTTCGTCGCCGTAATGCTCAACATCGATCTGAGTTCAGTCGGCAGTTGGGCCGAGCGCAACGGCATTTCCTACGCATCCTACCAGGAGCTTGCCGGGCATCCGGAAGTCGCCAAACTCGTTCAGAAGCACGTCGAGGCGGTCAATCAGTCATTGGCCGAGGAGCCGGCGATGGCGGGCGCGCAGATCAAGCGCTTCCTCATCCTGCCGAAGGAGCTCGACGCCGACGACGGCGAGCTGACGCGCACGCAGAAAGTACGCCGCGCCTTCATCGCCGACCGTTACAAGCCGCTCGTCGACGGGCTCTACAGCGGCGCGGTGGAAGCGGCGATCTCCGCCGAGATCACCTACGAAGACGGCCGCAAGGGCAAGCTCGAGGGGCGCTCGCGCATTCTCGAGATGAAGAGCCATCCGCTGGCGACGCGGAGCCAGGCGGCATGAGCGAGGCGCCGGAAATCCTGCTGTCGCTGGAACACGTCTCGCTGTCGTTCGGCGGCGTACGCGCGATCTCGGACGTCTCGTTCGACATTCGCCGCGGCGAAATTCGCGCCATCATCGGCCCCAACGGCGCCGGCAAGACATCGATGCTCAACGTCATCAACGGCTTCTATCACCCGCAGATCGGGGTGATAAAGTTCGGCGGTCAGGCGCGCTCGCGCATGAAGCCGCACGAGGCCGCCGCGCAGGGCATCGCGCGCACGTTCCAGAACGTCGCGCTGTTCAAGGGCATGACGACGCTCGACAACATCATGACCGGGCGCAATCTGCGCATGAACAAGAACCTGTTCTGGCAGGCGCTACGCCATGGGCCGGCGCTGAAGGAAGAGATCCGGCATCGCGAGTTCTGCGAGGAGATCATCGATTTTCTCGAGATCGAGGCGATCCGCAAGACGCCCGTCGGCTCGCTGCCCTACGGCCTGCAAAAGCGAGTCGAACTCGGGCGCGCGCTGGCGATGGAGCCGAAGCTCTTGCTGCTCGACGAGCCGATGGCGGGCATGAATCGCGAGGAGAAGGAGGACATGAGCCGCTTCATCGTCGAGGCCAACCAAAGGCTCGGCGCGACGATCGCGCTGATCGAGCACGACATCGGCGTCGTCATGGACCTGTCCGACCGCGTCGTCGTGCTCGAATACGGCCGCAAGATCGCGGACGACGTTCCCGACATCGTCAAGGCCGACGACAAAGTGATCGCGGCCTATCTCGGCGTGTCGCATTGAGAGCCCTCCGATGAACATCTTTTCCGCGATTTTTGTCGACCCTTTCGCGCAGATGATCTCGGCGCCGGACCTGCTCGCGCAGACGGTCTGGGAGGGCCTGGTCGGCGGTGTGCTCTATTCGTTGATCGCGCTCGGCTTTGTGCTGATCTACAAGGCCTCCGGCGTGTTCAACTTCGCGCAGGGCATCATGATGGTGTTCGCCGCGCTGACGCTGGTCGGCCTGCATGAAAAAGGCGTGCCCGCCTGGATCGCGCTCGGGCTGACGATAGCGATCATGTATGGGCTCGCGGTGAGCATCGAGCGGCTGGTGCTGCGTCCGCTCGTCAACCAACCCGACATTATATTGCTGATGGCGACGTTCGGGATCACGTATTTCCTCATCGGCCTCGGCGAACTCGTGTTCGGCGGCAATCCGAAGACGATGATCACCCAGGAGCTGTTGCTGCCCAGCGGCGCGATCGATCTGAGCATTCTGGGCGGGACGGTCACCTTGCAGAAGCTCGACATCGCCGCCGCGGGGATAGCGCTCGCGATGGTGGCCGGGCTCGGCATATTCTTCCAGAAGACCCGCATCGGCCGCGCGCTGCGCGCCGTCGCCGACGATCATCAGGCCGCGCTCTCGGTTGGCATTTCGCTCAATCAGATCTGGGTCGTGGTCTGGTTCGCGGCCGGCGTCGTCGCGCTGGCGACCGGCATTATGTGGGGCGCGCGCTCCGACGTTTCGTTCGCGTTGCAGGTGGTGGCGCTGAAGGCGCTGCCGGTGCTGATCCTCGGCGGCCTGACTTCAATTCCCGGCGCGATCGTCGGCGGCTTGATCATCGGCGTCGGCGAGAAGATGGGCGAGTTCTATTGGGGGCCGCTGATGGGCGGCGGCATCGAACGCTGGCTCGCTTACTTCATCGCCTTGGCGTTTCTGCTGTTCAGGCCGCAGGGGTTGTTCGGGGAGAGGATCATAGAGAGAATTTAGGCCGCGGCCGCCCCGCCCCCTTACCCCTCCCCGTCAAGAACGGGGAGGGGTAAGGGGTGGGGCGCCGAAGCTCATCAAAGCATGGGAATGTCCAGTGTTCTATCGCGAAGCCGGCCAATTCAAGACGAGCTACGCCGCCGACATGGCGATCTTTCCGATTCGCCAGGATCGGATCGGCCTCGCCGTGATTCTGCTCGTCGCCTTCGTCGCCATTCCCGCCTTCGGCGATCAGTTCTTCCTCAACACGATGATGATCCCGTTCCTGATCCTGTCGCTGGCGGCGATCGGGCTGAACCTCCTGACCGGCTACACCGGGTTGCTGTCGCTGGGTTCGGCCGGCTTCATGGGCGTCGGCGCCTATGCCTGCTACAAGTTGCAGACCTATTTCCCGCATGTGAACGTGCTGATCTGGATCGTCGTGTCGGGGCTCGCCTCCAGCGTGGTCGGCGTCTTCTTCGGCCTGCCGAGCCTGCGCATCAAGGGCTTCTATCTCGTCGTCGCCACCCTCGCCGCGCAGTTCTTCCTCGAATGGGCGTTCGCGCGCGTGCCGTGGCTCTACAATTACAACGATTCCGGCGCGATCGAGGTCTCCACCGCGACCCTCTTCGGCGTGCCGATCACCGGCCCCAACGCGACGCCGGCGACGCGCTATCTCGTTACCCTCACCCTCGTCACCGCGCTCGCCTGGATCGCCTCCAACATCGTGCACGGCCGCATCGGGCGCATGTGGATGGCGGTGCGCGACATGGATATCGCGGCCGAATTGATCGGCATCCGCCTGCTGCGCGCCAAGCTGCTCGCCTTCGCGGTGTCGTCCTTCTACATCGGCGTCGCCGGCGCGATGATGGTGTTCCTGTGGTTCGGTTCGGCCGAGCCCGAGGCGTTCGACATCAACCTGTCGTTCCAGCTCTTGTTCATCATCATCATCGGCGGCCTCGGCTCGATCCTCGGCGCGTTTCTCGGCGCCGTGATCATCCATCTGATGCCGATCGGCCTGCGCGCCCTACCCGCGCTGCTCGGCGTCAAGGTCGCCGCCGCGACGGTGGAGCATTTGACCTTTATGACCACAGGCGCTTTGATCATCATCGTGTTGATCGTCGAGCCGCATGGTCTGGCCCGGCTCTGGCAGACGACGAAGAGAAAACTTCGCGTCTGGCCGTTTCCGTATTGAAACGAAGAGAAACAGGAGGAAACAACATGAAAAGCAACATCATCAAGCTCGGATTGGGCTGCGCGCTGGCGCTCGCGCTCGCCGCCCCGGCGTTCGCCGAGGACTCGCTCTACGTGCCGCTGTTCACCTACCGCACCGGCGCCTTCGGCGGCTCGGGCACCCCGATCGCCGACGGCATGCACGATTATTTGACCATGCTGAACGAGCGCGACGGCGGCATCGGCGGCGTCAAGCTGGCGATTGACGAATGCGAGACCGGCTACGACACCAAGAAGGGCCTGGAGTGCTACGACACGGTCAAGCCGAAGAACCCCGTCATCATCAATCCGTGGTCGACCGGCATCACCTTGGCGCTGATCCCTAAGGCCTCCGTCGACAAGACGCCGATTCTCTCGATGGCCTACGGCCTCTCGGCCGCCGCGAAGGGCGACATCTTCCCCTGGGTGTTCAACCCGCCGGACACCTATTGGGACGGCGCCTCGACGATCCTGAAATATCTCGGCGGGGGCTCGATCGACGCGTTGAAGGGCAAGACCATCGGCTACCTCTATTTCGACGCCGCGTTCGGCCGCGAGGCGCTGCCGTTCTTCCAGGCGGAAGCCGCGAACGCGGGCTTCGATCTCAAGCTCTACCCCGTCGCGCCCGCCGACATGCAGAACCAATCCTCGAAATGGCTCGACGTCCGCCGCGACAAGCCTGACTTTCTGATCATGTATGGTTGGGGCGCGATGAACGCCGCCGCGATCAAGGAAGCGATCAAGGCGAACTTCCCGATGGAGAAGTTCGTCTCGATCTGGTGGCCGGGCGACGCCGACACCACCTCCGCGGGCGACGGCGCCAAGGGCTTCAAGGAGCTCAACTGGCACGGCGCCGGGTCGGATTATCCCGCCTTCGCCGACATCAAGAAACTGGTCATCGACGCGGGCAAGAGCCAGACGCAGGCCGGCGAGTTCGGCGGCACGCTCTATGACCACGGCGTCTACAACTCGATGCTGATCGCCGAGGCGATCGCCACCGCGCAGAAGATCACCGGCAAGAAGGTGGTCGACGGCGTGGATGTGCGCCGCGGGCTCGAGAGCCTCAACCTCGACGACGCCCGCCTGAAGGCGATCGGCCTGACCGGCTTCGCCTCGCCGTTCAAGCTCACCTGCGCCGACCACAACAGCCACGGCGCGCTCTTCGTGCAGCAATGGGACGGCGCGAAATGGGTGAAGGCCAGCGCCGCGATCTCGCCGGCCTCGGAGAAAGTGCAACCGCTGATCGACGCCGCCGCCAAGGGCTACGCCGAGAAGAACGCCGGCTGGCCGGTCCGCACCGAAGCTTGCGACAACAAGTCGTAAGCGCCCCACCCCCGGCCCCTCCCCGTAAACACGGGGAGGGGAGAACCGCAGGCCTCGCTCATTCCCCTCCCCGCCCTTACGGGGAGGGGTAAGGGGTGAGGCAGCCCAGGGACCGACATGACCCCGCCCATTCTCGAAGTCGCCAACATCGAAGTCGTCTACAACAGCGTCGCGCTGGTGCTGAAAGGCGTGTCGCTGACGCTTCGCGAGGGCGGCATCGTCGCGCTGCTGGGCGCCAATGGCGCGGGCAAGACGACGACGTTGAAGGCGATCTCCAACCTGTTGCGCGCCGAGCGCGGCGAGGTCACCAAGGGCGAAATCAAATTCAAGGGCGAGCGCGTCGATCGATCGACGCCCAACGATCTCGTGCGCCGCGGCGCCATTCAGGTGATGGAGGGCCGCCATT
>Ga0302157_10001388_pt1 | contig 29818 bp, 26 predicted proteins | sample I_Bog_N3_3_FD_193502 | JGI IMG/M metagenome (GOLD analysis project Ga0302157, IMG submission 193502) | Peat permafrost microbial communities from Stordalen Mire near Abisko, Sweden - I_Bog_N3_3 | ecosystem: Environmental > Terrestrial > Soil > Wetlands > Peat | place: Sweden: Abisko, Stordalen...
GCCTAAACCACGTGATTTCTAGATTGATGCCCCGGCGCAGCAGCCGGACCCAATGAGCTAGATGTTGTGGTCGCCTGACACATCTACATAAGCGTCCTAGCACCCCTCAGCTTCGCTTCGGCACGGGCACGGAGGCAATAGATGTGCAAAAAACGCTATTAATCAGGGATTGAAATATTTCAAATCGAGTGTGATACTTGTCAATATTTTTTGTCGAGGCCTCGATGCTATCAATAAAATCTGGCCTGCCAGTGCACATGGTTTCAAATGCCGCGGTAAAATTGTCCGCACCTTGAACAAATGCCGCCCTACCTACCCGCGCCGCGTAATATACCTCAACTTCAAAAAGCGCCCTATTGAACCGCGTCTCCCATCCCTTGACAGTAAACTTGCGCCCCACCTTCTTTTCCGTAAGCGCCTCTATAAGAGCCTCAGTGCCATCGTTGAATTCCGCGCTCAGGGACTCGACATTGCCCTTGATAACTGGCCAATTCTTATTTACTTCCTCCATTTTTGTATCGAGAAATGGGGTTAAGTTTCCAGTGTATTCCCTGCCGAACAGAGAGAATGATATGTACCGCAGCAAGATCTCGGCATCCCGAAGCCGGGCATCTGGGCCGGACAGATTCAAAACCTTATGCAGGGGCAGTGTTTGGTTTGTGAACTGAACCAGAAAGTCTGCGAAATCGCCTCTGTTAAGAACCTGCCTCAATTCCTGAGAGCTCAGTGGAACTGATCCAGTGTTGAGCCGATAGAATATATCGTATAGGACTTGCGATGATTGATAGTTAGAAATCACCGTGCAACGCATGTCTGCGTTCATAAGCTCGCGGCGGTCGTTATTCCCACCGTCGGAGTCCGCCATAGCAGCAAAGGATAGGCCATTCAGGTCTTCTCGGGTATTGAGGCCTCTGAGTTTGGGCACCTGCCAACTATCGAACTTATCCGGGTCTGCGAACCCGGCAATGGCCATTAGGCGCTGCTTTCCATCTATGACAATAAAAGATCTCTTTTTGTCTTTATCTTCTGCTAGAACGATTTCCGGCACTGGAATGCCCATTATGAGCGACTCGATTAATTTACTTCTTTTGATATCGTTCCATGCATTCCGTCGCTGAAATTTTGGGTTTAAGTCGATATTTCCCTTTGTTATCTGACTGATGATTGTCTCTACTGTCCAGTCACGCGAGTAGACGACCAGCGATCCTATGCCGTCAGCTTTAACCTCTTCTTCAAGCTCTTGGTTCCAGCCATCGTCAAATCCAGATTCTGACATCGGCATAATCCATCGTTGCACCGGCACAGCCGCCGAACGCTCAAGATAGCTTGTCGCTACGTCGGTGGCCACCTCATGTCGGCTATCCACCCACAGCGGTCGTTCCAACCGCGACACCTCCCCCAACGCGGCAATCCCCGCCCCGGAGGAAATCGCACTGGCACTACCCCCCCCCGCACCAGCCGCGATGACGGCGGCAGGCCGGTTAAGATGACCGGCTCGATGAACCTCGCCACCACCAGCCCCGGTCGTCCGGTTGATTCGGGCAGGCGCGCACGTGTGGGCTCCCGAAAAAAGGCAGATCAAGGCCCTCGGGAGCGATCCCCGGGGCCTTTGGCGTTTCGGCCTTCCCGTCCCCAGAATTTCCGCATCACGGATATTGACGGGTCGAATTTCCGTGATACGGTAATTTCGTGGACATCAGCTTCGACCCCGCCAAGCGTGCCGATACCCTTTCCCACCGGGGTCTGGACTTCGCCGATGCGGGAGCGGTGTTCGCCGGCCGCACGGTCACCGTCCAGGACCTACGCCGCGATTACGGAGAGGACCGCTTCATTACCGCCGGCCATCTTGCCGGGCGCTGCGTGGTGCTGGTCTGGACGCCTCGCTTCGGGGCGCGCCGCATCATTTCCATGAGGTACGCACATGCCGACGAAGAAGCCCGCTGGTTCGCCTGACTGGACCGATCCCGACGACGCGCCGGAACCGACCGCCGAACTGCTCGCCAAAGCCGAGACGTTCGAGGGAGATAGCTTCGTGCGCCGTGGCCGCGGGCGGCCGAAGGCCGGGGCGGCGAAGGAACAGATCAGCGTGCGCCTCGATCCGGACGTGCTGGCGGCGCTGCGGGCGGCCGGGCCGGGCTGGCAGTCGCAAATCAACACCCTGCTGCGCCAGGCGTTGCGGCTCGACAAGCCGGCGACGGGGCGCGCCGCCTGATCGCCGAGGTTGGCCCCGGCGAGCGATTTCCGGGGCCTTGTTGGTGGGGCGGTTGTCCGGCCCCGTGCCGCCAAGCCTTGCTGGAAGCGTCCGCGGTGGTTCTTTGCGACCTATTGATAGTTGATCATGATCGTCTTCTTATGGGTAAAATGTTCCAGCATCGATTCCAGACTGGCCTCCTTGCCTAACCCGGACGATTTCACCCCGCCATAGGAAAGATTGGCCTGCACCACCAGATTCTGGTTGATCTGCACCAGCCCCGCTTCCAGCCGGTGCGCCAGATCCAGGCCGCGCCGCAGATCGTTGGTCCATACCGACGCGGCCAGGCCGTATTCGCTGTCATTCGCCGCCGCCAGCACCGCCTCGGCGTCGTCGAACGGGAACACCACCGTGACCGGGCCGAAGATTTCCTCCCGCACCAGCCGCGATGAGGGCGGCAGGCCGGTGAAGATGACCGGCTGGAGGAACCTGCCCACCACCAGCGTCGGATCGTCCGGCAGCTTCGAGCAGGCGCGGGCCACCGCGCCCGGCGTCGCCCGGCCTTCCTCGATGAAGGCGCGCACCCGGGCGGCCTGGGCGTCGCTGATGATGGTGCCGATGTCGGTTTTTTCGTCCAGCGGATCGCCCATCACCATGGCGTCCACCCGTGCCGCCAGCGCCGCGACGAAACGTTCGAAGATCGGCCGCTCGACATAGATGCGGCTGGCGGCGGTGCAGGACTGGCCCTGGCGGGTGAAGCGCATGGAGGTGATCGCGCCGGTGACGGTGCGCTCGAAGTCGCAATCGGCGAACACCAGCATCGGCGACTTGCCGCCCAGTTCCAGCGTTGCCGGAATGAGCTTGTCGGCGGCGGCGCGGGAGACGATTTTGCCCACCTCGACGCTGCCGGTGAAGGTTACTTTCCGCACCAGCGGATGCGCCACCAGCGGGCCGCCGCATTCCGGGCCGAAACCGGAGAGGATGTTGAAGCAGCCCGGCGGCAACACCCGGTTCATCAGCTCGCAGATGCGCAGCACCGCCAGCGGCGCCTCCTCGGCCGATTTCACCACCACCGTGTTGCCGGCCACCAGCGCCGGCGCGATCTTCAGCGCCATCAGCAGCATCGGCACGTTCCACGGAATGATGGCGCCGACCACGCCGAGCGGCTCGCGCACGGTCACGCTGAGCACGCCGGGGGCGAAGGGCACGCTCTCGCCCTTCAGTTCGCTGGCGAGGCCGCCGAAGAATTCCAGCAGGTCGGCGACATTCTGCGCCTCGACGCGGCTTTCGGTGCGCAGGGCCTTGCCGGTTTCCAGGGTGATCAGCCGGGCCAGTTCCTCGGTATGGGCGCGCAGCACGGCGCCGCACTGCGCCACCAGGGCGCCGCGCCGGCGCACCGGCAGCTTGCCCCAGGCTTTCTGCGCCCGGGCGGCGTCCTGCACGGCGGCGTCCACGTCGGCGGCGTCGCCCTCGGCGGCGCGGGCGATTTCCTCGCCGGTGGCCGGGTTGACCACGGCAAAACTGCCCCCGGCGGCGGCCGGCACCAGGCGGCCACCGATCAGATGGCGGCCGGACAGCGCCCGGGCAAGGGCGCGCTCGTCAAGCGTCGGCTCGGCGGGCGGGACTGGCTGTTCTGAATTGACCGGCATTTTGTTGCGCTTCCTCCTGGCAGTCGTTATCCGGGGCGGATAAACCCAACCCAACGTCCAGGGCAAGATAAACACATGATCACCCATCCCGACGCCGCCGCGCCGTCCGGGCCGCTCCGGGGGCTGCGGGTGCTCGATCTGTCGCGCGTGCTGGCCGGGCCGACCTGCACCCAGATGCTGGGCGATCTGGGGGCGGAGGTGATCAAGATCGAGCGCCCCGGCGCCGGCGACGACACCCGCGGCTTCCGCCCGCCGGCCATGCCGGGCACCGATGAGAGCGCCTATTTCGTCGGGGTGAACCGCAACAAGCAATCGGTGACGCTGGACATCGCCGCCCCCGAGGGCCAGGCGATCGCCCGCCGCCTGCTGGCGCATTGCGATATCCTGGTGGAGAACTTCAAGGTCGGCACCCTGGCCAAGTACGGGCTGGGCTGGGAGCAGGTGCATGCCGAATTCCCCGGCGTGATCTATTGCAGCATCACCGGCTTCGGCCAGACCGGCCCCTATGCCCCCAGGCCGGGCTATGACGGGCTGATCCAGGCGATCGGCGGGGTGATGAGCCTGACCGGGGCGCCGGACGGGCCGCCGCAGAAGGTGGGCGTGCCGGTGGCCGACCAGTTCGCCGGCCTGTACGGCTGCATCGGCATCCTGGCGGCGCTGCGCCACCGTGACCGGACCGGCGAGGGCCAGCATATCGATATCGGCATGCTGGACACGCATGTGGCCTGGCTCGCCAACCAGGCGATGAACTACCTGGCCACCGGGGAGAACCCGCCGCGCCTGGGCAACGACCACCCGAACATCGTTCCTTATCAGGTGTTTCCGACCGCCGACGGGCATATCGTGCTGTCGATCGGCAATGATCCCACCTTCCGGCGGTTCTGCGAGGCATTCGATCTGGCGGCGCTGGCCGACGACCCGCGCTTCGCCACCAACGCCGCGCGAGTGGTCAACCGGCAGGCGGTGACCGCGGCGCTGACGCCGGTGATGCGCCGCCACACCACCCGGGAATGGGTGGCGCGGCTGGAGGCGCTGAACATCGGTTGTGGCCCGATCAACCGCTTGTCCGACGTGTTCGCCGATCCGCAGGTGCTGGCACGCGGCATGGTGGTGGAACTGCCGTACAAGCAGGCCGAGGGCGGCGCGGTCAAGGGGGTCGCCAACCCGGTGAGGCTGTCGGCCACCCCGCCCGACTACCGGCGCGGCCCGCCCGCGCTGGGCGAGCACACCCAGGCGGTGCTGGGCGGGGTGCTGGGCATGGCGTCGGCGGAAATAACGGCGCTGCGGGAAAAAGGCGTGGTCTGATCCGCACGCGGGTCAGGCGGCCCGACGGCGGAGCATCCCCAGACCCAGCACGCCACCGGCCAGCAGCAGCACCGAGGCAGGCTCGGGCAGTTCCGCCAGCGCCGCGTCGGCGACCAGCGCCTGTCCCGCCGCGGTCGGGTGCCGGTCGTCCCAGAACAGATAGCTGTTCTGGATCGTCGGGTTGGTGGAACACAGCGTGCCCCCGCCGGCGGTGCCATAGACCGAGCCGGTCCAGCAGGCATCGGTCGCGTTGCTGATGCCATAGGCGCCCGGGTTGGCCACGATCGAGTCGATCGCGCCGAACGTGTCCAGGAAACGCAGGTCGATCTGGGTCGCCGCTTCCACCGCCAGCAGGTCGTTGAACAGGTAGGTGTTGAAGGCCTGCGTCAGCAGGGTCGCGCCGGCGGAAAAGGCGGTGCCGGCGAACGCCGGCGTGACGCCAAGGTCCGGCACGTCGGCCACCAGCAGGTCGCGCGCGTCCAAACTGGCCAGGTCGCTCACCGCGGTGGCGACATTCGCCGCCGCCGCCAGGGCGACCGACTGGTAGAAGGCGATACTCGGATTGCCGCTTGCCAGCGCCGTCAGCAGATCGTTGGCGCCGGCCCAGACGGTGTACAGCGCCTTCGGGTCGGCCGCCGGGTGCAGCGCGGCGAACGCGCCGATTTGCCAGGGCAGGTCGCCCAGCCCGGCGGTGGCCGCCGGCGTGGTGCCGCTGACGGCGCCACCCACCGCATAGTCGGTGCCGCCAGCCAGGCTTGGCTGCAACGGGGCGAGGCCGAGCCGGGCGGCAACGTCGTCCAGCCAGATCGGGCCGTTGCTGAACCGGCCGTTGACATAGGGCGATGCCGGCGCGGCCCCGGCGGTGGCGAGATAGGCGTTGCCGACATCCGACAGGCTGTCGCCGAACGCATACAGCGCGCTGTAGGAACCGGCCCGCGCCGGCCCGGCCGCCGCGGCGCAGAGCAGCACGCATGCGGCGACACGCATCGAAACCTGGTGCGATCCCATTTTGTTCTCTCCCCCATTCTTGTCCCGGCCATGCTGGCATCCGGGCATTGCCGGCGTCAACGGATGCCTTCCGTCCGCTTCGGTCCCGTCGGGCGTCAAGCCGAGTTGACGAAGCGGCGGCCGGGCGCAATGGATCATCCCATGACCGACCTTGCCCTGCCGTTGCTGCGCGTTCTCTCACTCTGGCGGGGCCGCGCTTTCTGGCTCCTGACCGGCGCGCTGATCACCGTGGCCGCGCTCGCCGCCGGCATCGCCATGATGGGGCTGTCCGGCGGCCTGGTGGCGGGGCTGGTGACCGGAACGGCGCTGGCGGTGCCGGCGCTGCTGCGCCTGCTGGGGCCAATTCGGGTGGTGCTGCGCTACCTGGAGCGGCTGATTGCCCACGACGCCACTTTCCGGGCGCTGGCCGATTTGCGCGTGTGGTTCTTCCGCGGCCTGGCCGGCAGCGCCGCCGGGGGGCTGGGGTTCCGCCGCGCCGGCGACGTGCTGGCCCGTCTGGTGAACGATGTCGAGGCGCTGGACGGTCTGTACATCCGCATCCTGCTGCCGCTGTCCTGCGCCGTTCTGCTGGTGGTGGCGCTGCCGGTGCTGCTGTTTCGCCTCGATCCGGCGGTGGCGGCCGGCGTCGGGGTGCTGTTCGCCATCGCCGCCTTCGTTCTGCCGCTGCGGGCCGCGCGCGCCGCCGCCGGTGCCGGGCGGCGCCTGTCCGCCGCCACCGGGGCGCTGCGGGTGGCGGCGCTGGACGCCATTTCCGGCCTGCGCGAGGTGCGCGCGTTCGGGGCCGAGGGGCGTATGCTGGCGCTGGTGCAGGCGCGTGAAGGCGCCCTGCTGGACGCCCAGCGCGAGGTTTCCTCCCGCGGCGCCCGTGCCGGCGCCGGCGCCTTCCTGTGCGGTCAGGCCGCCGTGCTGCTGGTGCTGGCCGCCGCCGCGCTGCGCTGGATACCGGACGCCCCGGCCGCCATCGCCGGCGCCTTCATCGTGGTGGCGGGGTTCGAGGTGGTGGCCGGCCTGACCCTGGCCGGCACCCAGGCCGGCCACGCCAGCGCCGCCGCGCTGCGGGTGCTGGCCGCCGCCGAGGGCGCCGCCCCGGTGCCCGACCCGCCGAACCCGGCGGCCTTGCCGCCGGGCAGCGCGCTGCGCTTCGAGGCGGTGCATTTCCGCTGGCAGCCCGACCGGCCGGAGGTGTTCGACGGGTTCACCCTCGACATTCCCGCCGGCACCCGGATCGCGGTGCTCGGCCCGTCGGGGGCCGGCAAATCCAGCCTCGCGGCCCTGGCGTTGAAGGTGGCGGCGCCGCAATCCGGCCGGGTGCTGCTGGGCGGGGTGGACATCGCCACGCTGTCCGGCGACGCGGTGCGCTCGCGCATCGCCTGGCTGAGCCAGGCCACCCATCTGTTCGACGACACCATCCGCAACAATCTGCTGCTCGCCCGCCCCGATGCCAGCGACGCGGCGCTGTGGGCGGCCCTGGAGTCGGCGCATATCGCCGGGCTGGTGCGCACGCTGCCGGACGGGCTGGATGCGTGGACCGGCGAGGGCGGGGCGAAGGTCTCGGGCGGGCAGGGGCGGCGGCTGGCGCTGGCCCGCGCGCTGCTGTCCGAGGCGCCCATCCTGATCCTGGACGAGCCCTGCGCCGGGCTGGACGCCGAAACCGAGCGCGATTTCATGAACACGCTGAATGAGGTGGCCGAGGGCCGCACCCTGATCCTGATCGCCCACCGGTTGACCGGGGTGGAGCGGCTGGACCGGATATGGCGCCTCTCGGCCGGGCACGCGGTGGCCGCGGCGGGCTGACGGCGCCCGCAACAATTGAATCAAGACATTGATTTAGATCAACATTCGACTGTCATAACAGGGAAATATCGGCTCTTGGCGGGTCGGTGCGATGCGGCCCATGATAGCGACTGCGGCCGGCGCACGGCTTGGCGCCAACCGGGCCAGGCGAAAGATCAGGACCGGCCCAGGAGGTCGCTCGTGCCACACACACCATCCGGTCCCCGCACCGTTGCCTTTGTCGGCCCCTACGGCAGCGGCAAATCGACCCTGTTCGATGCCCTGCTCGCCGCCGCCGGCGGCCCCGCCCGGCGCGGCGCCGCCCCGCGCGGCGGTACCCGCGTCGCCCATTGCAGCTATCTCGACGAGCCCTGGGCGCTGATCGACTGTCCCGGCTCGGTGGAGCTGGCGCACGAGGCCGAGGCGGCGCTGGCGGTGGCCGACATCGCCGTTCTGGTCTGCGACCCCGACCCGGCGCGCGCCGCCACGGTGGCGCCGCTGCTGCGCCGGCTGGACGCGCTGGACCTGCCGGCCATGGTGTTCGTCAACCGCATCGACACCTTCTCCGGCGCGGTGCGCGACACCCTCACGGCCCTGCAGGAACTGACCCGCCGGCCGCTGGTGCTGCGCGAGGTGCCGATCCGCGAGGGCGAGACCATTACCGGCTATGTCGATGTGGTCAGCGAGCGTGCCTACAATTACCGCCGCGGCGGCCCGTCCGAACTGATCCAACTGCCCGACAGCGTCATCGCGCCCGGGTCCGAGGCCAGGGCGGCGCTGGTGGAGGTGCTGGCCGACCACGACGACCGGCTGCTGGAGAAGGTGGTCGAGGACATCAAGCCGACCCCCGACGAGGTGTTCGAGCGGCTGCGCGAGGAGGAATCGCTCGCCCATGTGACCGAGGTGCTGCTGGGCTGCGCCGAGCGCGACCACGGCGTGCGCCGGCTGTGGAAGGCGCTGCGCCACGACGCCCCGACCGCCCTGCTGACCGCCGCGCGTCGCGGCGTGGCCGCCGAGGGGGGGCCGCTGGTGCAGGTGTTCCGCACCCTGAATGCCGGCCATGGCGGCAAGCTGTCGCTGGCGCGGGTGTGGCGCGGGCCGGTGCGCGACGGCGCCACCCTGGACGGCAACCGCATCGGCGGCATCTGGCGCTTCACCAACGGCGAGACCACCAAGATCACCGAGGCGGCAACCGGCGAGATCGTTGCCCTCGGCCGGCTGGACGGGGTGGCCACCGGCGCCGTGCTGGGCGAGGCGGGCGATGCCGACCTGGCCTTCCCGCCGCCGCCGCCGCCGGTCTTTGCCCTCGCCATCATCACCGCCGACCGCAAGGACGACGTGCGCCTGTCCGGCGCGCTGCAGAAGCTGGTGGAGGAGGATTCCGGCCTGGTGCTGCGCCAGGACCCCGACCTGGGCGAGACCATCCTGTCCGGCCAGGGCGAGATGCACCTGAAGGGGGCGATGGAGCGCCTGGCCACCGCGTTCGGCGTGAGAGTGAACGCGCAGCGTCCGCGCATTCCGTTCCGCGAGACCATTCGCAAGCCGGTGCACCAGCACGGGCGGCTGAAGCGGCAGACCGGCGGGCACGGCCAGTTCGCCGACGTGAAGCTGGATATCGCCCCGCGCGAGCGCGGCCAGGGCTTCCTGTTCGTGGACAAGATCGTCGGCGGCGCGGTGCCGCGGCAATACATCCCGGCGGTCGGCGAGGCGGCCGAGGAGGCGGCGCGCAAGGGCGCCTTCGGCTACCCGGTGGTGGATATTTCCGTCACCCTGGTGGATGGCGGGTTCCACACGGTGGACAGTTCCGACATGGCGTTCCGCACCGCCACCCGCATCGCCATCCAGGAGGCGATGCCCAAGGCCGACCCGGTGCTGCTGGAGCCGATGCACCACGTGACCGTGACGGTGCCGAACCACTACACCGCCACCGCCCAGCGCCTGCTGACCGGGCGGCGTGGCCAGATTCTGGGCTACGCCGAGCGGGAAGGCTGGTCGGGCTGGGACGATGTCGAGGCGCTGGTGCCGGCGGCGGAACTGCACGATTTCATCATCGAGTTGCGCAGCCAGACCATGGGCCTGGGCACCTTCCGCCACCGCTTCGACCATCTGGCCGAGGCGCATGGCAAGGTGGTGGCGGAGGCGCAGAAGATGGCGGAGGGGTGAAAAGGAAGGCCGACCTGATTGGCAGCCAAGGAAAACGCAGGCCGGTGGCGAGGTATTGACAGTGAGCGACGCAATCGATCCACAGGATATCGAGCGACTCAAAATCCGACAGATCATTGCCGACATCGACCAGAAGCGCGTTGATGCCGAGCTGAAGCGTGCCCAGTTGCCGTTGGAAAACCGACGGTTCATGCTCCAGCTCGTGGCGACGGTCGCCGCTGCATTCGTCGCCGGCGGCACCGTCGCCGCGCTGATCATTCGCGGGCTGCATGGGTAAGCGCAATGACGCCGGCGCCACGGAAACCATGGTCGGCCCTGGCCGGGCAGCGCCACTTTCCCGGCCACGGCGGGCGTAGCGAGATTGACGCGCCCCCCTGGCGGCGGGCACACCGGCACATCATCGCAATGGGAGATTCGGTCATGCGGCGTCTGATGGTTCTGGGCCTGCTGGTTGCGGTGGGCGCTTGCGCCGATACCGGATCATTCCCGCCGGCCGGGCAGCGCTTTGCGGTGTTCTTCCAGGAATGGTCCGCCTCGCTGGATGACGGCGGGCAGGCGGTGGTGGCGGATGCCGCGACCTGGGCCAACAGCCACCCGGCCGCCGCGGTGCATGTCATCGGCTACGCCGACCCCGAGGGCACGCCGCAGGCCAACCGCGATCTTTCTCGCACCCGGGCGCAGGTGGTGGCGGACGGGCTGAAAGCCGACGGGGTGGCGGCCCAGCGGATCACCATCGAGGGCGCCGGCTCGGTGGCCTATGCCCTGGACTCGCAGGAATCCCGCCGGGTGACGATTTCGCTCGGTACCCCCTGAGTGCCTGACGGGCTGGGCGTGCCTGACAGGCTGGGCGTGCGCGCCGGGGGACCGGCCGGCGTGCCGCTTGACGTTTTGCGGCGGGTGTTCGGCTTTCCGGAATTTCGCGGCTTGCAGCAGGAGGCCATCGACCATCTGGTGGCCGGCGGCGACGCGCTGGTGCTGATGCCCACCGGCGGCGGCAAGAGCATGTGCTACCAGGTGCCGGCGCTGTGCCGTGCCGGCACCGCCGTGGTGGTCAGTCCGCTGATCGCGCTGATGGACGACCAGGTGGCGGCGCTGCGCCAACTCGGTGTCGCCGCCGGGGCGCTGCATTCCGAGCTGGACCCGGACGAGCAGCGCCGGGTCGGCCGTGAGCTAGATGGCGGACGACTCGACCTGCTGTATGTGTCGCCGGAGCGCCTGCTCAGCCCGGGCACGCAGGAGCGTCTGCGGCGGCGCGACATCGCCCTGATCGCCATCGACGAGGCGCATTGCGTCAGCCAGTGGGGGCACGAGTTCCGCCCCGAATACCGCGCCCTGGCGGGGCTGGCCGAGCGTTTTCCCGGGGTGCCGCGGGTGGCGCTCACCGCCACCGCCGACCCGCGCACGCGCGAGGATATTCTGGCCTCGCTGGCCCTGCACGACGCGCAGGTGTTCGCCGCCAGCTTCCATCGCCCCAATCTGCATGTTGCCTGCGCGCCGAAGGCGGGGGAGACGGCGCAACTGCTGGCGCTGCTGAAACGCCACCCGCAGGCGGCCGGCATCGTCTATTGCGGCAGCCGGGCCAAGACCGAGCGGGTGACGGCCTCGCTGAAGGGCAAGGGCATCGCCGCCATCGCCTTCCATGCCGGCCTGCCGCCGGAGGAAAAACGCGCCGGCCTGGGGCGGTTCCGCTCCGGCGAGGCGGTGGTGATGGTGGCCACCATCGCCTTCGGCATGGGCATCGACCGGCCCGATGTGCGCTTCGTCGCGCATCTGGACATGCCGGACAGCCCGGAGGCGTATTACCAGCAGATCGGCCGCGCCGGCCGCGACGGCGACCCCTCCGACACGCTGCTGCTGTATGGCGGCGAGGACATCGCCCGCGCCCGCCACTGGCTGGGCCAGTCCGCCGCGCCGGAGGCGCAGAAGCAGGTGATGCGCGCCCGCCTGGAGGCGATGATTGCGCTGACCGAGACGGCCGGCTGCCGCACCCGCGCGCTGCTGGCCTGCTTCGGCGAGGAGCTTGGCCATGATTGCGGCCATTGCGACAATTGCGGCGCGCCGGTGGGCGTGTTCGACGGCACCACCGAGGCGCAGAAAGTGCTGTCCGCCGTCTATCGCACCGGCCAGCGCTTCGGCGTGGGCCATGTGGTCAGCGTGCTGCTCGGCCAGTCGACCGACAAGGTGGCGCAGTGGCATCACGACCTTCTGCCCACCTTCGGCATCGGCGCCGACCGGCCGGAGGGCTTCTGGCGCAGTGTCATCCGCCAGTTGATCGCCCGCGGGGTGATGGGCGTGCAGGTGGATGCCGAGGAGGGCAAATTCTCCCGGCTGGCGTTGGTGACCGACAAGGCGCGGCCGATCCTGCGCGGCGAGGAGCGGGTTATTCTGCGCGAGGATCTGTCGCCGGTGCGCGACCGCCGGCGGGGGGCGCCGGACCGGGCGGCGCGGGCGGCGCCGGCGGGCGCGGGGGACGATGCGGGGTTCGAGGCGCTGCGGGCCTGGCGGGCGGCCGAGGCGCGGGCGCAGGGGGTGCCGCCCTATGTGATTTTCCACGACAGCGTGCTGCGCGACATCGTCGGCGGGCAGCCGGCCAGCCTGCACGAGCTTGGCCAGATCAAGGGTGTGGGCGCCAGCAAGCTGGCGCGCTACGGGGCGGCGGTGCTGGCGGTGCTGCGGGGCGGCTGAGGCGTCAGCTGCGCCGGCGCCGCGAGCGGGCCGGGCCGAGCCGCGAGGACAGCGTGACCGCCGCGCCGGCGAACACCAGCCCCAGCGCCGCCGGCATCAGCCAGACCGGACGCAGCAGCACCGGCACCGCCAGATTGACCCACGCCCATTCCGACACGCCCTTGCGGACCGCTTCCTGGAACGCCACCAGCCAGTCATGGTTGAACATGGACACCGCCTGACCCAGCGGCAGCAGCGGCGGCAGCATGCTGGCCAGGGCGAACGCCGCCACCAGGAACAACGCCGCGATCACGGCCAGGATGCGCACCCCGGTCACGCCGGCAGCCGCGCGTCGTTGCGGCGGTGATGCCGCGAGGCGCCGTATTCGCCGCGGCCGTTGCAGATGCGTGTTGGCACCATCTCGTCGCTCCCCAGCAGCCTTTCCTGCGCCTGGCTCGGGCGAGGGGGCGGCAGGTCCGGGTTCAGGGTGGCCCGGAAGCCGTACTCGCCGTTGCCGCCTGCCAGCGGAAGCTCACCGGGCGCTTGTCGGTGAACTCCCTTCCATGACCGATGTGGCCGATTCACGCCGTATTTCCAGGGCAGCGTTACCCGGATGGGCGTAGCGTCCTGACCGGCCATGGTCTAGCCGTACATGCCGGCGGAAAGAAAGGCCAGTTAGTTGATCGCCCCGGCCGAACTCGCCGCGCGGTGGGATCGACCCGCCACCGCACCTTCGGCCCGCAAAACGCGGCCGTCGCGGTCAACACCCCATAACACCCCATGGAAACGTGACCTCGCCGGGTTCAACGACCAGACCACGGATTGACCAAATGCGGCATAGGATACCCAGGTTCATCACCGAACGGGAAAAATACCCATGATTCCAATGTCTTTCAAGCGCGCGGTCGGTTGCATGGCGCTGCTGGCAACCGGCTGGCTCGTCGCCCTGCCGCAAGCCGCCGCCTGCACCCGCGCCTTGTTTGTCGGCGATGACGGGCTGGTGATCACCGGCCGCTCGATGGACTGGGAGGAGGAAATGCAATCCAACCTCTGGGCGCTGCCCCGCGGCGCGCGGCGCGACGGCGCCGCCGGTGCCGGCTCCATCACCTGGACCTCGCGCTATGGCAGCGTCGGCGTGTCCGGCTACGAGGCCGGCGTCGCCGATGGCATGAACGAACAGGGGCTGGTCGCCAACGTGCTGTATCTGGCCGAGTCGGATTACGGCAAGCCCGCCGGCGGCAAGCCGCCGATGTCCATCAGCCTGTGGGCGCAATACGTGCTGGACAATTTCGCCACGGTGGCCGAGGCGGTCGCGGCGCTGCGGCGGGAGCCGTTCCAGTTGCTGGCGCCGGTGCTGCCGAACGGCTCGCCGGCGCAACTGCATCTGGCGATTTCCGATGCGTCCGGCGATTCCGCCATCTTTGAATATCTCGGCGGCAAGCTGGTGATTCATCACGGCAAACAGTACCGGGTGATGACCAACTCGCCCCGCTATGACGACCAGCTGGCGCTGAACAGCTATTGGGAGGCGATCGGCGGGCTGACCTTCCTGCCCGGCACCAACCAGCCGGCGGACCGCTTCGCCCGCGCCTCGTTCCTGATCAACGCCATCCCCAAAGCCACCGCGCCGGCCTATATTTCGGCGGTGCCGGGCGGCGTATTCGCCAACCAGGCGGTGGCCAGCGTGCTGGGGGTCATCCGCGCGGTGAGCGTGCCGCTGGGCATCACCACCCCCAACCGGCCCAACATCGCCTCCACCATCTGGCGGACCGTGGCGGACCAGACCGACCGGGTGTATTTCTTCGACTCGGCCACCAGCCCGGACGTGTTCTGGGTGAAGCTGGCCGACCTCGACCTGCGGGAGGGGGCGCCGGTGAAGAAGCTGACCATGACCGGCGGGCGGGTGTTTTCCGGCAACGTCGCCGCCGGGTTCGAGCCGGCGCCGATGCTGACCTTCCTGCCGGCCCGCGCCGAATAGGCAGGTCTCAGCGCCGCAGCCCGGCCACCGCATGCAGCAAATCCGGGTCCTGCACGCTTTTCCAGTAGGCCGCCGTGCAGGCAAGCGGCGGCGGCAGATCGGGGAAGCGGGCGCGGATATAGGCGTCGGCCAGCATTCCGGTCGGGGCGACGCTCTGCACCAGCCCCAGCACCTGTTGCAGCCGCGAATTGCCGCCGGCGGCGTGCCCGGTTTGCTCCAGCTGGGCGGCGGCGAGCGCCTTGGCGCGGTGCTCGAAGGCCGCGCAGGCGCTGTCGGTGCCCTCGGCCCAGGGCGGGTAGAGAAAGATGCCGGCGCCGGCCAGCAGCACGAGCAGAAGCAGGAATCGCATGGGCGCAGCGTAGCCCCGGCAGGGCCGGCAGGCGAGGGGGATTGCAGGGCAATCGCAATTGAACTCCTTTGCCAGGCCCAACCGCCCGCCCCGGCAAAGAACCAAACGAATAAAAGTTTTTTGGTTCTTTTTTTCAAAAAGAACAAGGCTTAAGGCTTCTCTTTGAAAAAAGAAGCAAAAACTTTTTTCTTTTGGCCTTTTTTAATTGCAAGATCCGGCTGGCAGGATGTCAAGAATTCCTGATGCGATTGCCTTTAGGGGGATTGTTGGGGAGGCGAACCCCCTCAGGGCCAGCGCACTTCCGGCGGCAGGCTCATCAGGATCGCCTCGACGTTGCCGCCGGTCTGCAGGCCGAAGATGGTGCCGCGGTCGTGCAGCAGGTTGAACTCCACGTAGCGCCCGCGCTTGACCAGCAGTGCCTCGCGTTCCGCCGGCGTCCACGCCTCGCCCATGCGGCGGCGGACGATGCGGGGGAAGGCGTCCAGGAAGGCGCGGCCGACATCCTGGGTGAACGCCAGGTCGGCCGCCGCGTCGCCGCTGAAAAGCTGGTCGAAGAAGATGCCGCCGGCGCCGCGCGGCTCGCCCCGGTGCGGCAGGAAGAAATAGCGGTCGCAGGCTTCCTTGTAGCGCGGATAGCAGGAAGGGTCGTGCCGGTCGCAGGCGGCGCGGAAGGCGGCGTGCAGGTCGGCGGCGTCCTCGATGGCCTCCGGCGTGTCCAGCCGCAGCGGCGTCAGGTCGCCGCCGCCGCCGAACCAGCCGCTGGTGGTGATCAGCATGCGGGTGTTGAGATGCGCCGCCGGCACGCGCGGGCTGCACATATGCGCCACCAGGCTGATGCCGCTGGCCCAGAAGCGCGGGTCCTGCCCGGCGCCGGGGATCTGGCCGCAGAAGGCCGGGCTGAACGTGCCGGACACGGTGGAGACGTTCACCCCCACCTTCTCGAACACCCGCCCCTTGAGCAGGCTCATCACCCCGCCGCCGCCGGGGCTGCCGTCCTCGGTGGGGCGCTGCCAGGGGGTGCGCCGGAACCGGCCGGGCGGCCGGTCGGCGAGCGGTCCGTCCTGCGCGTCCTCGATGGCCTCGAAGGCGGCGCAGAGCGAGTCGCGCAGCTGCTCGAACCAGGCGCGGGCGGTGTCCTTGAGCGAGTCGTGGGCGGCGGTGCTGGTCATGGCGGCCAACCCTGGCCGAGCCGGCGGGCCGAGGCAAGCCCTGGGCCGGTTGGGATGGCTGGTTGCCGGTGCATGCCTGCCTGCCCGGCCGGGGGTGCAGGCATGTTGCGGGCGCGAAGTGTGCCCTATGGACCCGTCGCGGCGTTTGGGCTAATGGCGCCGTCCAGGGCTTTCGCCTGCCGTCCGCGCGGCATGGCGGCGGCTTGTACATGCCGTGCAATTGCCGCCCGCTGGCCACGCAGGATGAAGTGGGGCGGCGCGAGATAGAGGAAGGCCGAAATACTATGTCTGCGACCGCAACGCCGCCCGACCTCGGCCCGGGGCCGGACGTCACCAAACGGGACTTCCTCAAGCTGGTCGCGGGCGCCTCGGCGGCCATCGGGGCCGGTGCCATCGCCTGGCCGCTGATCGACGCCATGAACCCGTCCAAGGACGTGCTGGCGCTGGCCGAGGTCGAGATCGATCTCAGCCCGGTGGCGCTCGGCCAGGGCATCATCGTTTCCTGGCGCGGCCAGCCGGTGTTCGTGCGTCACCGCACCGAGACCGAGATCAAGGAAGCCCAGGACGTCGACGTGAGCACGTTGCGGGACCCGGCGACCGACGCGGCGCGGGTCAAGGCCGGTCACGAGCAGTGGCTGATCACCAGCGCCATCTGCACCCATCTCGGCTGCATCCCGCTCGGCAGCAAGCCGTCCGACCCGCGCGGCGAGTTCGGCGGCTGGTTCTGCCCCTGCCATGGCAGCCAGTACGACACCGCCGGGCGCATCCGGAAGGGGCCGGCACCGTTCAACCTCCCCCTCGTGCCCTACGCCTTCCTGAACGACACCAAGATCAAGATCGGCTGAGGGCACAGTTTCATGGTTGGCCTGTTCAAAAGCGAAATCAAAAATCCGGTTCTGCGCTGGATCGACACCCGCCTTCCCGCGATCACCATGATCCAGAAGGAATACGGGATCTTCCCGACGCCGAAGAACTTCAACTACTTCTGGGCCTTCGGTGGCCTGGCCATGATCAACCTGCTGATCATGATCGCCACCGGCGTGGTCCTGGCGATGTTCTACACGCCGCATGTCAGCATGGCGTTCGACAGCGTCGAGCGCATCATGCGCGACGTGAACTACGGCTGGCTGCTGCGTTACGCGCACGCCAACGGCGCCTCGATGTTCTTCATCGTGGTGTTCATCCACACCTTCCGCGGCCTGTATTACGGTTCCTACAAGGCCCCGCGGGAGCTGCTGTGGCTGCTCGGCGTCACCATCCTGCTGCTGATGATGGCCACCGCGTTCATGGGCTACGTGCTGCCCTGGGGCCAGATGTCGTTCTGGGGCGCCACCGTCATCACCAACCTGTTCTCCGCCATCCCGGTCGTCGGCGAGCCGATCGTGCACTGGCTGTGGGGCGGCTTCTCGGTGGACAACCCCACCCTGAATCGCTTCTTCAGCCTGCATTACCTGCTGCCCTTCGTGATCTTCGGCGTGGTGTTCCTGCACGTGGCGGCGCTGCACATCACCGGGTCCAACAACCCGCTGGGCATCGAGCCGAAGGGGCCGCAGGACACGCTGCCGTTCCACCCGTACTATACGGTCAAGGACAGCGTCGCGATCTGCGTGTATTTCATCGTGTTCGCCCTGCTGGTGTTCTTCTTCCCGAACTATCTGGGCCACCCGGACAACTACATACCGGCCAATCCGCTGCTGACGCCGTCGCACATCGTGCCGGAATGGTACTTTCTGCCGTTCTACGCCATCCTGCGCGCCGTGCCGTCCAAACTCGGCGGCGTGCTGCTGATGTTCGGCGCCGTGCTGATCCTGTTCGTCGTGCCCTGGCTCGACACCAGCAAGGTCCGCAGCGCCACCTTCCGGCCGCTCTACCGCGTCTTCTTCTGGGTGCTGGTGGTGGCGTGCCTCGCCCTCGGCGTGGTCGGCGCCAACCAGCCGGAAGGCATCTGGGTGCCGATCGGCCAGATCAGCACCGCCTACTACTTCCTGCATTTCCTGGTGATCCTGCCGCTGCTCGGCAAGTTTGAACGGACGTTGCCGCTGCCGGAGAGCATCAGCCATCCGGTGCTCGGGGGCGGACCACTGCCCGCCGGGGCCGCAGCCAAGCCGATGGAGAAGGCATGATGCGTATCCTTCGTCCCGCCCTCATCGGCGCCGCTCTGCTCAGTGCCGTCCTGGTCGGCGTTGCCACCGCGCCGGCCCGCGCCGCCGAGGGCGAGGCCCTGCCGAGCGTCAACTGGAGCTTCTCCGGGCTGTTCGGCACCATCGACCGTGCCGCCGCCCAGCGCGGTTTCCAGGTTTACAACGAGGTCTGCTCGAACTGTCATTCGCTCAAGCAGGCGTTCTACCGTGACCTGATCGGCATCGGCATCAGCGAGCCGGATGTGAAGATCATCGCGGCCAGCAAGAGCGTGCCGACGCTGAACGACGAGGGGCAGCCGGCCGAGCGGCCGGCCCTGCCGTCCGACCATTTCCGCTCGCCGTTCCCCAACGCGCTGGCCGCCCGCGCCGCCAACAACGGCGGCCTGCCGCCCGACCTGTCGGTGATCGTCAAGGCCCGCGAGGGCGGCGCCAACTACGTCTATGGCATCCTGACCGGCTTCGTCGATCCGCCGCCGGGCTTCACCCTGATGAGCGGGCTGAACTACAACAAGTATTTCCCCGGCCACCAGATCGCCATGATCCAGCCGCTGCATGACGGCACCGTCACCTATACCGACGGCACCAACAACTCGCTGGACCAGCAGGCCCGCGATGTCGTGACCTTCCTGACCTATATCGCCAACCCCGAACTTGAGGAGCGGCATCGCCTGGGCGTGCGGGTGGTGCTGTTCCTGCTGCTGCTGACCGGCGTTTCCTATGCGGTGAAGCGCAAGCTCTGGGCCGACGTGCACCACTGATCCGCCGGCCCTGCGGCGACTGTTGCCGCCGCGCCTCCATTGCGGGGGCGCGGCGGTTGCGTTTTCGGCCCCTCAATTTTCGAGGTCTCGCATGAGCGACGCCCCTATTCAGCCGGTTCTCGGCATCATCGGTGGCTCCGGCCTGTATGACGTGGACGGGTTGGAGGACAAGGTCTGGCGCCGGGTGGCCACGCCCTGGGGCGACCCGTCCGACGCGCTGCTGGAAGGCTGGCTCGGCGGCGTGCGCTGCGTGTTCCTGCCCCGCCACGGGCGCGGTCATAAGCTGTCGCCCACTCACCTGAACTATCGCGCCAACATCGACGCGCTGAAGCGGGTCGGCTGCACCGACGTGATTTCGCTGTCGGCGGTGGGCAGCCTGCGCGAGGATTTGCCGCCCGGGCATTTCGTCGTGGTGGACCAGTTCATCGACCGCAGCTTCGCGCGCGAAAAGAGCTTCTTCGGCGAGGGCTGTGTCGCCCATGTGTCGATGGGCCACCCGGTCTGCCCGCGACTCGGTGACGCGCTGGAAGGTGCCTGCCGGGCGGTTGGCCTGCCGGTCACCCGCGGCGGCACTTATCTGGTCATGGAAGGCCCGCAATTCTCCACCAAGGCGGAGAGCGAGCTGTATCGTTCCTGGGGATGCAGCGTCATCGGCATGACCAACATGCCGGAGGCCAAGCTCGCCCGCGAGGCCGAGCTTTGCTACGCCACCGTGGCGATGGTCACCGACTACGATTGCTGGCACCCGGACCACGACCATGTGACCGTCGACATGATCGTGAAGGTGCTGACGCAGAACGCCGACAACGCGAGGGAAGTGGTCAAGCTGGTGGCGCCGGTGCTCGGCCAGCCGCGCGGCGTGTGCCCGGCCGGCTGCGACCGGGCGCTGGAGCACGCCATCATCACCGCCCCGGACCGGCGCGACCCATCCCTGATCGCCAGGCTGGATGCAGTAGCCGGCCGCCTCCTGAAGTAGTGGGTTCCAAGGGCCTCCCGGCCCTTGGTGGGGGTCCAGGGGGCAAAGCCCCCTGGCCTTGCTTCACCCGACCACCCTTGCATGCTGCGCCGCAGCAGCCAATGCTATCAGCCATGGATACCCATTCGACCGACGTCATCGTCATCGGGGCCGGCATCGCCGGCGCCACCGCCGCGGCCCAGATCGCCGCCGATCATCGCGTTGCCCTGGTGGAGGCCGAGGATCAGGCCGGTTTCCACACCACCGGCCGCTCCGCCGCCATGTGGATACTGAACTACGGCCCGGCCGATGTGCGGGTGCTGACCGGCCTGTCGCGGTCCTTTTTCGAGGCGCCACCCGAAGGCTTCACCGAAACGCCGCTGATGTCCGGCCGGCCGTTCTGCTTCCTCGCCCCGCCCGATCAGCTGCCGGCGTTGCGCGATTTGCTCGACCAGGGCATCGGCCTGCGCGAAATCGCCATCGCCGAGTTGCGCCAGCTCGTGCCGGCGCTGCGGCCCGGATACGCGGTGGCGGCGGCGATCGAGGACGACGCCTTCGACATGGACGTGGCCGCCCTGCACCAGGGTTTTCTCAAACTGCTGCGCCGTCGCGGCGGGGTGCTGGCGCTGCGCAGCCGGGCCGGGCGGATCGAGCGCGGCGACGGCGTCTGGCAGGTGGAGGTCACCGGCGGGGCGGTGTTCCGCGCCCCGGTGGTGGTGAACGCCGCCGGCGCCTGGGGCGACGAGGTGGCCGCCCAGGCCGGGCTGCGTCCGCTCGGGCTGCAACCCAAGCGGCGCACCGGCATCATCATCGATCCGGCCCCCTGGGATGTTTCCGACTGGCCGCTGGTCAACGATGTCGCGCATACGTGGTATATCCGCACCGAGGCACGCACCCGCCTGATGGTCACCCCCTGCGACGAAACCGATATGCCCCCCCATGACGTCCAGCCGGACGAACTCGACATCGCCATCGGCATCGACCGCATGCAGCAGGCGCTCGACATCGACGTGCGCCGGGTGGAGCGCGCCTGGTCGGGCCTGCGCACCTTCACCCCCGACCGCAGCCTGGCGATCGGCTGGGACGGCGCCACGGAGGGGTTCCTGTGGAGCGTCGGCCAGGGCGGCTATGGCATCCAGACCTCGCCCGCGGCCGGGCGACTGGTGGCCGATCTGGTGGCCGGCCGCGACCCTGGCGAGGCCGGCCGCATACTGCCCATGGTGGACCCGCGCCGGTTTGCCGCCCACCAAAACTGACCCAAACCGTTCCGGCTTGCCGGCAGGAGAGTCATGTCCATCCATGTCGCGCTGACCCATCGCACGTCGTACCGCTATGACCGGGCGGTCACCGCCGGGCCGCAAACCATCCGCCTGCGGCCGGCGCCGCATGCGCGCACGCCGGTGCTGTCCTATGCGCTGACGATCGCGCCGCAGCCGCATTTCCTCAACTGGCAGCAGGACCCGCAGGGCAATTTCCTCGCCCGCGTGGTGTTTCCCGAAAAGATCACCCATTTCGACGTGACGGTGGACCTGGTCGCCGACCTGGCCACCGTCAATCCGTTCGATTTCTTCCTCGAGCCCGACGCCGAGAACTGGCCGTTTACCTACGACCATGTGCTGGACAACGAGCTGGCGCCGTTCCGCCGCACCGATCCGGTCGGGCCATTGCTGTCGGCGCTGCTGGCGCAGGTGCCGCGCGGCACCCAGCGCACCATCGACATGCTGGTGGCGCTGAACCGCCGGGTGCAGGAGCGCATTTCCTATATCGTGCGCCTGGAACCGGGCGTCTGGACGCCGGAGCAGACGCTGTCGGCCGGGCGCGGCAGTTGCCGGGATTCGGCCTGGCTGCTGGTGCAGATGCTGCGCCATCTGGGCTACGCGGCCCGCTTCGTGTCCGGCTACCTGATCCAGCTGGTCGCCGACGTGAAGCCGCTGGAAGGCCCGGAAGGGCCGGCTGCCGATTTCACCGACCTGCACGCCTGGGCCGAGGTGTATCTGCCCGGGGCCGGCTGGATCGGCTTCGACCCGACTTCCGGCCTGATGGCGGGGGAGGGGCATATCCCGCTGGCCGCCAGCCCCGACCCGCAATCGGCCGCGCCGGTGACCGGCGAGACCGAGACCTGCGAGGCCAGCTTCGACTTCGCCATGCAGGTGGTGCGCATCCGCGAGACGCCACGGGTGACCAAGCCCTACGACGACCGGCAATGGCAGGACATCCTGGCGGCCGGCGCGCAGGTGGACCGGGCGCTGGCGGCGGGCGACGTGCGGCTGACCTTCGGCGGCGAGCCGACCTTCGTTTCCGCCACCGACCAGGAGGCGCCGGAATGGAACACCGGCGCGCTGGGTCCGACCAAGCGCGGCCTTGCCGGCCGGCTGATGCGCCGGCTGGCGAAGCTGTGGTCCTCCGGCGGGGTGGTGCATTACGGCCAGGGCAAGCTGTACCCCGGCGAGCAACTGCCGCGCTGGGCGTTGTCGGCGCATTGGCGCGCCGATGGCGAGCCGGTCTGGCTGGACCCGGCGCGGCTGGCCGATCCCGACCGCGACCGCGACACCGCCACCGCCGAGGATGCCGCCCGCTTCGCCGCCCGGCTAGCGGCGCGGTTGCAGGTCGATCCGGCCCTGGTCATGCCGGCGCATGAGGATGTGCACTACTATCTGTGGAAGGAGCACCGGCTGCCCGCCAACGTGCTGACCGAGGACAGCCGCCTGCGCGATCCGCTGGAACGCGACCGCATGGCCCGGGTGTTCGGCCAGGGCCTGGCTTCGCCGGTCGGCAGCGTGCTGCCGTTGCAGCGGTCCATCGATGGCGGTCGCTGGCAGAGCGGGCCGTGGTTCCTGCGCGACGCAACCCTGTTTCTGCTGCCCGGCGACAGCCCGATCGGCTTCCGCCTGCCGCTGGACAGCCTGCCCTGGGCCGACCCGGCGGACATCGAGCAGCCCTTCGAGGCCGACCCGTTCGCGCCGCTGACCGCGCTGCCGCCGCACGCGGCGCTGTGGGCGCTGCGGGAGGCTGCCGGCGCCCCGGTCCCCGCCTCGCGGCAACCGGCGCCGGTGCCCGGCCGGGCCGAGCCGGGGGTGGTGCGCACCGCGCTCTCGGTGGAGCCGCGCGGCGGCCTGCTGCATGTGTTCCTGCCGCCGCTCACCCAGGCGGTGGACTGGCTCGACCTGATCGCCGCGGTGGAGGCGACCGCCGCCGAGGCGGGGCGGAAAATCGTCATCGAGGGCTACACGCCGCCGTCGGACCCGCGCCTGCTGCATTTCTCGGTCACCCCGGACCCCGGCGTGATCGAGGTGAACATCCATCCCTCCACCGGCTGGCCGGAGCATGTGCAGCGCACCCTGGACCTGTATGAGGAGGCGCGGCAGGTCGGGCTGGCGACCGAGAAATTCATGCTGGACGGCCGCCATGTCGGCACCGGCGGCGGCAACCACGTGGTCATGGGCGGCGCTACGGTGGAGGAAAGCCCGTTCCTGCGCCGGCCGGACCTGCTCAAGAGCCTGCTGGGCTTCTGGCACAACCATCCCAGCCTGTCCTTCCTGTTCAGCGGCCTGTTCATCGGCCCGACCAGCCAGCACCCGCGGGTGGACGAGGCGCGCGACGACGCGCTGAACGAACTGGAAATCGCCTTTTCCCAGGTGACGCCGTTCGAGCCGGCCCCGCCCTGGCGGACCGACCGGCTGTTCCGCAACATCCTGACCGACATGACCGGCAATACCCACCGGACCGAGTTCTGCATCGACAAGATGTACGATCCCAACGGGCCGTCCGGCCGGCGCGGCCTGGTGGAGTTTCGCGCCTTCGAGATGCCGCCGCATGCGCGCATGTCGGCCGCGCAGATGCTGCTGATGCGCGCCGCGGTGGCGGCCTTCTGGCAATCGCCCTACGAACGCCCGATGGTGCGCTGGGGCACAAGGCTGCATGACGATTTTCTGCTGCCGCATTTCTGCGCCCAGGATTTCGGTGAGGCGCTGGAGGATTTGCGCGCGCTCGGTTTCGCCCTGGATCCGGCCTGGTTCGCGCCGCATCTGGAGTTCCGCTTTCCCCAGGTGGGCGAGGTGACGGTGCGCGAGGTCGGGCTGGAACTGCGGCACGCTTTGGAACCCTGGCACGTGCTGGGCGAGGACGCCGCGCCGGGCGGCACGGTGCGCTACGTCGATTCCTCGGCGGAACGCCTGCAGGCCCGGGTGACCGGTTGGGCGGCCGAGCGCTACGTGCTGGCCTGCAACGGGGTGGCGGTGCCGCTCAGCCGGACCGGCGTGGTGGGGGAATACGTGGCCGGGGTGCGCTTCAAGGCCTGGCAGCCGCCGAGCGCGCTGCATCCGACCATCCCGGCGCAGACGCCGCTGGTGTTCGACGTGTACGACCGCTGGACCGGGCGCAGCCTGGGCGGGCTGACCCACCACGTGTCGCATCCGGGTGGGCGCAACTACGAGACCTTCCCGGTGAACGCCAACGAGGCCGAGGCACGCCGCCGGGCACGCTTCTTCCCGTTCGGCCACAGCGCGGGGGAAATGGCGGAACCGCGCGGCGCCATCGGGCCGGAACATGCACGCACGCTGGACCTGCGGCGCTTCGCCTGAGACAGTGGGGCGGTGACAGCCAGTTTCACCCCGTTGCGCCGATGCCTTCGTAAGCTGCCTCCGGGCCGCCGTGGTGAGCACCTATGACCACGCCGGACAGGGCACCGGCCGGCGTGGACGAGATGGTCGATGGCAGCGGCGGGTTGCGGCCGCACTGGCGTGGCGTGCTGGGGGCGATCACCGGGCTTGGCCCGGGCGGCATCGCCGATCGTGGCCGCCGGCTGGACCGTGCCTTCGAGGAGGAGGGCATTGCCAGCGTGCTGCCCGGCGCGGCCGGACGGGTCTGGCGTTGCGACCCGGTGCCGCTGCCTTTGCCGCCCGGCGAGTTCGCCGGGCTTGCCGCCGGCCTCGGGCAGCGGGCGCGGCTGCTGGCCCTGCTGCTGGCCGACATCTACGGCGACCAGCACGTGGTCGCCGAGGGCCTGCTGCCGCCGGCGCTGGTGTTCGCCAACCCGGCCTTCCTGCGCCCGTGCCGGTTCGCCTTCCACCCGCCGGTGCTGCATTTCTACGCCGCCGACCTGATCCGCGCCCGGGACGGGGCATGGCATGTGCTGGCCGACCGGACCGCGGCCACCAGCGGCGCCGGCTATGCGCGGGAGAACCGTCGCCTGCTGTCGCGGGTGGTGCCGGAGGCGTTCCGGCCGGTGCAGGTGCGGCAGTTGCGGCCGTTCTTCGACACCTGGCAGGACTCGCTGCGCCGCCTCGCCCCGCCGGGCCAGTCCACCCCGACGGTGGCGCTGCTCACCCCCGGCACCGGCGCGCCGCAATGGTTCGAGCATATGTTTCTCGCCCGCGAGCTGTCCTGCGCGCTGGTGGAGGGCGGCGACCTGACGGTGCGCGGTGGGTTGGTGTTCCTCAAGACCCTGAAGGGCCTGCAACAGGTCGATGTGCTGGTGCGCCGGCTGGACGGGCGGATGATGGACCCGCTGGAGCTGGAAGCCGGCAGCCAGCTCGGCGTGCCCGGGCTGATCGACGCGCTGCGCCAGGGCAATGTGCGCATCGCCAACGATCCCGGCTCGGGCGTGGCCGAGGCGCCGGCGCTGTCCGGCTTCCTGCCGGCCCTGAGCCATCGTCTGCTGGGCGAGGCGCTGAGGCTGCCCGGCGTGCCCACCCTTTGGCTGGGCGACCCGGCGGCGCGCGAGGCGTTGCAGCGCGATCCGGCCGGCTGGCGGGTTTCCCCGGCGACCGACAGCACCGCGGCCCCGGTATTGCCGCAGGCGCTGCCGCCGGCGGCGCGGGCGGAACTGATGGCCCGCATCGCCGCGCGCCCCTGGGAATGGGCGGCGAGCCGGCTGGTCGAGCCGTCGGTGGCGCCCTGCCTCGGTGGCGACGGCCTGGTGCCGCGGCCGGTGGTGCTGCGGATGTTTCTGGTGCACGACGGTCATGCGTGGCGCGCCATGCCCGGCGGGCTGGCGCGGGTGATGGACGACACCGAACGGCTGGGCGGCGTGGTGCCCGCGGTGGGCGTGTGCAAGGACGTCTGGGTGCTCAGCGATGACCGCGGCGATCTGGTCGGGCCGCCGGCGATGGCGGTGCCGGCGCTCAGGCTGCGCCGCACCGCGGGCGACCTGCCCAGCCGGGTGGCCGATGACCTGTTCTGGCTCGGCCGCTATGTTGAGCGGCTGGACCGGGCGGCCCGGCTCGGCCGTGCCTCCATTCAGCGCCTGGTGCGTCTGGCCACGCTGCAACCGCACGAGGTGATGGAGCTGGAGGCCCTGGCCTGCTGCCTGGTGGAGGCCAAGCTGGTGCCGGAGGAAAGCCGCGCCATGCCGGGGCTTGGCGAAGCGCTGCTGGGCATGGTGCGCGAAAACGGGGCGGTGGCGAAGCTGCTGGGCAGCGTGGCCAGCCTGACCGAGAGCGTGCGCGACCGCCTGACCGGCGAAATGTATGCCACCTTCACGTCCACCCTGCGCACCGCCCGCGCCGGCGCCGCCAGCACCGAGCACAGCCTGGACGGGCTGGCGCACGGCATGGTGGGCATCAACCGTTTCGCCACCGCGGTGGCGGGGGTGGCGGCCGAGAACATGGTGCGCGGCGGCGGCTGGCTGTTCCTCGACCTCGGCCGCCGGCTGGAGCGGGGCTGGGCGGTGGCCGGCGAGGTGGCCATCGCGCTCGACCGGCCGCCGGCGCGCATCGAGGCCGGGCTGCGTCTGGTGCTGGAGTTGTGCGATTCGGCGATCACCTACCGCAGCCGCTATTTCGACGTGTTGCAGCCGGCTCCGGTGCTGGACCTGGTGCTGGCCGAGCAGGGCAATCCGCGCGGCCTCGGCTTCCAGCTGGCGCAGATGCACAGCCTGCTGGACGAGCTCAGCGGCGAGGGCGGCCCGCGCGAAATGCTGGCCGGGGCGGTGGCCGGGCTGCTGACCGAGGCCGAGATGATCGTCGAATCCGTGCTGGCCGCGCCTGATCAGTCGGTTGCCGCGGCGGCTTTGCCGCCACGCCTGGAATCGGTGGCCGACGGCATCGCCGCGGTGTCGGACCGCATCACCCGCCGCTATTTCGCCCTGCTGCCGGTGGCGCAGACGCTGGGCTGGTCGGCCGGGTCCGCGCCGGCGCTGAAGGGGGTCGCGTGAGGTACCAGGTCCGCCATGTGACCACCTACAGCTATGCCAAGCCGGTCGATCTGGCCAGCCACCTGCTGCACCTGACGCCACGCATGCTGCCCGGTCAGGAGGTGCTGTCGGCCTCGTTGAGCGCGGTGCCGGCGCCGGCGCGGCTGACCGAGGCGGACGATCATTTCGGTAACCGCGCCACCTGGATGTTCCTCGACCGGCCGCACAAGGAATTCGAGGTGACGGTCCAGGCCGAGCTGGACGTGGCGTTTCCCCCGCCGCCGCCCGCCACCGCCACGCCGCCCTGGGATGCCCTTTTGGCCGGGCTGCGGGCCGGCGCGCCGGGGTTCTGGCACGCGGCCGAGTTCACCTTCGACAGCCCTTTGGCGCCGGCCGACCGGACGGCCGGGCTGTATGCGCACCACAGCTTCCCGCCCGGCCGGCCGGTGCTGGAGGGGCTGCTGGACCTGACCAGGCGGATTCGCCAGGACTTCGCCTTCCGCGCCGGCGTGACCACGGTGTACACCCCGGTCAGCAAGGTGCTGGCCCAGCGCGCCGGGGTCTGCCAGGACTTCACCCATGTCATGATCGCCGGTTTGCGCGCGCTCGGGCTGTCGGCGCGCTACGTGTCGGGCTACCTGCGCACCCACCCGCCGGCGGGGCAGGCGGCCCGCCGGGGTGCCGACCAGTCGCATGCCTGGGTGGGCGCCTGGCTGGGGCCACAATACGGCTGGGTGGGGCTGGACCCGACCAACGACCTGGTGGTGCATGACGAACATGTCGTGCTGGCCTGGGGGCGCGACTATGGCGACATCAGCCCGGTGCGGGGGGTTATTCTGGGTGGCGGCAAGCATACGGTGACGGCGGGGGTGGATCTGGAGCCGGTGCCCGAGGCGAGGTAGGAGGCGGTGACCGCTCGCTGCCAATGACCGAGGGTGTGCTGACCTCCGGCAATCTGTAGGTCAGGGGGAGCACAGGATGGCTATTTTCCTCAATGGAATACCCGTCACCGAGGCCGCCGCCATCCGTCGCGTGTTCGCGCAGGACGGGGAGCTCGCCGCCATGATCGAACTGCGTCGCCATTTCCCCGGCATCGTGGACAACGCCAAGGCGCGGGAGTGCGTCCGGGCAATCGCTGGGTGGAAGCCTCGCCCAGTTGCGGGAACGACGATGGCACGGCTACGGTCTGGGGGCGGGGCCTGTTGGGACGCATACAGCCGGTGTGACCGCTTGCGATAGAGGGAAATTGATGGCCATGCCGATTTTGTGGCGTGAAGCAATGTCTGTTGACGGCGGAGTGATCGATCGCGATCACAAGGCCTTAATCGCAATCATTAACGAATTCGGGGACACACTTCCTCATATCAACGCTAGAGAGCATTTGAAAAGCATAGTCTCAAAGTTGCGTAACTATGCCAATATACATTTTCGACGAGAAGAGTCTTTTCAGAGGTATATAAAATATCCAGAACACGAATCGCATCGTCACGAACACGCCAAGCTAATTGACGCGCTTTCTTACGTTGAAGAAGAACTTGCTTCGGCACAAGAAAGAGAACTTGACATCGTGCACAAACGCATGACCGAGTTTCTGCGCCACTGGCTTATTGATCATGTAATACAATTAGATTTGCGTATGAAACCATTTGCCGGCCATTTAAGGACGCGGCCAGGTCGGGGCGGGTAAGGAAACCGACGCGCGCCTGTGTCAGCGTCTCGTAATCGAGCTTCAGGCGGCGTGAGCCAGTCAGCGCCCCGATGCTTTGCTCATCTCTCCATCGCTTGGGCAGGAGCACGAAGCCTTTGGCGAAATCGGGGCGCTTGACGACCTCGACGACACGGTTCGCGGCCGCCTGCACTGACTCGATGAACCGCGTCTTGAATGTGGCGCTTGCGCCCAAGGACTTTCTTGCCTGCATCCTATCCCCGCTCCCCCTGCGGGGCGTCGCACTTGACCGATTGTTGGCGGCGACGGAAATCCGCGCATAGACGGCGACGGGGTCCGCTCCGGAGCGAATGCCCCTGCCGTGGGCCAGCTCTGGTTGCGCCGATCGGCGCAACCAGAGCTGGCCCACGGCAGGGGCGGCGCGGCCGCATTGGAGCCTCCTGGAAACAGTGTCAGGACCGGATGCGGTCGTGGCGGAACCGCCTGAGTGCGGTAATCGAGGAACCGGACACCTCGGCAACGCGCCGGAAGCCTGCCAGAATTGAGGGCAAGCACGGCGCCGATCCCAACCTGCAAGTTCTGCATCGACGCCGTGCCGCACACCGTGGCGGGCACGAATGCAGGACCAATATCCTGCCAATGGCGGCGTTCGTCTACGCCGCGTTTGCGACGATGGGCAGAGCGAGCCGCGGTCTGGCCGTCTCTTCGTATGCCCAAGGTGCCGAAGACAGGCAATCGTCTGCCGCTGTTGTGACCGCGGCCAAGTCTACTGCAGCCCCGAGTGTTCACGGCAAGCGCGCCAGGAGGCGCAGCATGCTGCGGCGAAGCGCTACGCGGGGAGTCCTCGTGGCAAGCGGCGCGGGGCCGACCGCTCGCGCCGCTATCGCGGGCGGCACAGAAAAATAGTCACGCATCAG
>Ga0302157_10001389_pt1 | contig 29790 bp, 26 predicted proteins | sample I_Bog_N3_3_FD_193502 | JGI IMG/M metagenome (GOLD analysis project Ga0302157, IMG submission 193502) | Peat permafrost microbial communities from Stordalen Mire near Abisko, Sweden - I_Bog_N3_3 | ecosystem: Environmental > Terrestrial > Soil > Wetlands > Peat | place: Sweden: Abisko, Stordalen...
CCAGTATTATCAACGCTATCGTGAGTAGCGATGTCCCGTTTTTCGCCGTATTCAATGGCGCTTATGGATGCGGAATGTCCGTCTCAAATGCTTGCGCCGCGGCCCCGTTCGGGCGCACTGTGGACTTCAAAATCCGTACCCTTTGCAAGGAGAGAGAGCTGATATGACCGCTGCGATTCCAGCCCTGAGCCATCGCCTGCGTCCGGTGCTGGCCGCGATCTGCCTTGGTTCTTTCCTTGGCGCCACCAGCGTCCTGACGTCGGCGCCGGCCTTCGCGCGCGGTCCCGATGGGATCGCCGACGTGGCCGAGAAGGTGATCGATGCGGTGGTCAACATCTCGACCTCGCAGACCGTCGAGGCCAAGGGCGGCCCGGCTGAGGGCAGGGGCGCGATGCCGCAACTGCCGCCGGGTTCGCCGTTCGAGGAATTCTTCGACGACTTCTTCAAGAACCGCCGCGGCGGTCCGGGCGGCTCCAAGGGCGGCGACCTGCAGCCGCACAAGACCAATTCGCTCGGCTCCGGCTTCATCGTCGACACCTCCGGCATCGTCGTAACCAACAATCACGTCATCGCCGATGCCGACGAGATCAACGTCATCATGAACGACGGCACCAAGTTCAAGGCCGAGCTGGTCGGCGTCGACAAGAAGACCGATCTGGCGGTGCTGAAATTCACGCCGACCAAGCCGCTGGTCGCGGTGAAGTTCGGCGATTCCGACAAATTGCGGCTTGGCGAATGGGTGGTCGCGATCGGCAATCCGTTCAGCCTCGGCGGCACGGTGACGGCCGGCATCGTCTCCGCGCGCAACCGCGATATCAACTCCGGGCCCTATGACAGCTACATCCAGACCGACGCCGCCATCAATCGCGGCAATTCCGGCGGCCCGCTGTTCAACCTCGACGGCGAAGTGATCGGCGTCAACACGCTGATCATCTCGCCGTCGGGCGGCTCGATCGGCATCGGCTTCGCGGTGCCCTCCAAGACGGTGGCCGGCGTGGTCGATCAGCTCCGCCAGTTCGGCGAGCTGCGCCGCGGCTGGCTCGGCGTCCGCATCCAGACCGTCACCGACGAGATCGCCGAAAGCCTCAACATCAAGCCCGCGCGCGGCGCCCTGATCGCCGGCATCGAGGACAAGGGTCCGGCGAAGCCGGCGGGCATCGAGCCCGGCGACGTCGTGATCACGTTCGACGGCAAGGACATCAAGGAGCCGAAGGACCTGTCGCGCGTGGTAGCCGATACTGCGGTCGGCAAGGAGGTCGACGTCGTCATCATCCGCAAGGGCGAGGAGCAGACCAAGAAGGTCACGCTCGGTCGCCTCGAGGATACCGAAAAGGCGGTCCCGGTCGCGGCCAAGGGCAAGGATGAGCCCGCCGAAAAGCCGGTGACGCAGAAGGCGCTCGGCCTCGATCTCGCCACTCTGAGCAAGGACCTGCGCAGCCGCTACAAGATCAAGGACTCGGTCAAGGGCGTCATCATCACCAATGTCGACGGCACCTCGGACGCCGCCGAAAAACGCCTCAGCCCCGGTGAGGTGATCGTCGAGGTGGCACAGGAGGCGGTGAGCAACGCCGCCGACGTCAAGAAGCGCGTCGACCAGCTCAAGAAGGACGGCAAGAAATCCGTCCTGCTGCTGGTCGCCAACGCCGACGGCGAACTGCGCTTCGTGGCGCTGAGCGTGCAGTAGGGCACAGGTCCGGCGCGAACACCCGCCGGCATCGCCTATGGCGATGTCGTCCCCGCTCTCGCGGGGACGACTCCGGGAGATTACGTCCCCACGAACTCGTCCCTGCGAAATCCCTGCGCATACAGCAGCGCGGTGAGGTCGCCGTGATCGATCCTTGCCGCCGCTGCGGCGGATACCGCCGGCTTGGCGTGGTAGGCGACGCCGAGGCCCGCGTGCTGGATCATGCCGAGGTCGTTGGCGCCGTCGCCGGCCACCAGCGTGTCGATGTCGTCGAGATCGAAGGATTCGGTGAGCTCGATCAGGGTCGCGAGCTTGGCGGCGCGGCCGATGATCGGTTCGGTGACTTCGCCGGCCAGCTTGCCGTCGCGGACGATCAGCTCATTGGCGCGGTTTTCCTGAAAGCCCAGCATGGCCGCGACCGCGTTGGTGAACAGGGTAAAGCCGCCGGAGATCAGGCAGGTCCAGGCGCCGTGGGCGCGCATGGTCATCACCAGTTCGCGCCCGCCCGGCGTCGGCGTGATGCGCCTGGCCAGCACTTCGTCGACCACGCCGACCGGCAGGCCCTTCAGCAGCGCGACGCGCTCGCGCAGCGCCGGTTCGAATTCGATCTCGCCGCGCATCGCCCGTTCGGTGATGTCGGCGACATGCGCCTTCAGGCCGGCGAAATCCGCCAGCTCGTCGATGCATTCCTGGCCGATCATGGTGGAGTCCATGTCGGCCAGAAACAGCTTCTTGCGCCGGAACGCCCGTGGCTGCACCACGATGTCGATCGGCAGGTCGCCGCGCGCCTCGCGCAGCTGGCTTTCGATGGCGTGGAGGCCTTCGGCCGGAATCTGGCCTTCGAAGGGAATGTCGACTGCCACTTCGTCGAACAGCCATTGCGGCGCGCCGGCCGACGGCAAAATGGCGCGCGCGCTGTCCACCACCGTGCTATCGAGCGCGGGGTTGGCGGGGTTACAGATCAGCGTGGCGACGAGAGACATCTGAGTGAATTCACCGGGAAATGACAGCAAGGCGGTGCTTATCGCAGGGCCGACCGCCAGCGGCAAGTCGGCCCTGGCGATGGCGCTGGCGCAAAAAACCGGCGGTGTCGTCATCAATACCGACTCCATGCAGGTCTATCGCGATCTGCGCATCCTCACGGCGCGGCCGACCGCGGAAGAGGAGGCGCTGGTTTCGCACCGGCTCTACGGCCATGTCGACGCCGCGGTGAATTTCTCGGCAGGCCACTGGGTGACGGATGCCGCCCATGAGCTCTCGCAAGCCCGCGCGCAAGGCGCCTTGCCGATCTTCGTCGGCGGCTCCGGGCTTTACTTCAAGGCGCTGACGCGAGGGCTGTCGGCGGTGCCGCCGATCGCGCCGGAGATTCGCGACGCCGTTCGCGCGCGGCTGGAACGCGACGGGGTCGAGGCGCTGCATGCGGCGCTGGCGCTGCGCGATCCGGTTTCCGCCGAGCGCCTGAAGCCGCGCGACCGCAGCCGGATCGCCCGCGCGCTCGAAGTGGTCGAAGCCACCGGGCGGTCGCTGACCGATTGGCATCGCGACGGCCTGCCGCCGCTGCTGCCGCCGGGTAGTTTTCACGCGCTGTTTCTCGATCCCGATCGCGACCAGCTCTATGCCCGGATCGATGCCCGCTTCGATGCGATGCTGAAATCCGGCGCGCTGGAAGAGGTGGCGGCGTTGGCCGCGCGAGGTCTCGATCCGCTGCTGCCGGCGATGAAGGCCCATGGCGTGCCGGCGCTGATCCGGCACCTCAAGGGCGAGATCGCGCAGGAGGAGGCGGCCGTGATCGGCCGCGCCGACACCCGCCACTATGCGAAACGCCAGTTCACCTGGTTCCGGCACCAGCTGCCGGAATTTTCTTGGGTGAAGCCGGAGGCGGCGGAGGCGTGGTTTTCACGTGTCATTCCGGGATGGTCCGAAGGACCAGACCCGGAATCTCGAGATTCCCCGATGTGCAAACGCACATCGTAGTTCGTGCTGCGCACGCCCCGGAATGACGGGTGAGAACTGCGCGCATGGCAGCAAGCCCCATTTTCGCTCTCGCCGAGGCCAAAAAACCCCGCTAAGCTGTGAATCGAGCGTTTTGTGCTGCCTTCCCTTGACTTCCGGGGTCTGGCGGCTATAACCGCGCAACCTTTGGGAAGTCTGGGCGGCTATATGCGTAATAAAATTACCAAACTCCTTATCGTCGTCGTACCCAAGCGCACCGCCGGGGATGGCTAAGGTCATCCAAATTCGGGCGGTGTGCATGGGGCCTCTTGGGCCCCTTTTTATTTTCGGAAACAAGCCAACTGAGACAAGCCGCTGGCGACAGCGCATCCGGAGCAAGCCATGAGCGACAAGAGTCACGATCCGAACCAGATGACCGGCGCAGCCATGATCGTGCGGGCGCTGATCGATCATGGCGTCAAGCACTTGTTCGGCTATCCCGGCGGCGCGGTGCTTCCGATCTATGACGAGATTTTCCAGCAGAGCGAGGTCGAGCACATCCTGGTGCGGCACGAGCAGGGCGCCGGCCACGCCGCCGAAGGCTATGCGCGTTCCACCGGCAAGCCGGGCGTGGTGCTGGTGACCTCGGGTCCGGGCGCCACCAACATGGTGACGCCGCTGACGGATGCGCTGATGGATTCGATTCCGCTGGTCTGCATCACCGGGCAAGTTCCCACACACCTGATCGGCAACGATGCGTTCCAGGAATGCGACACCGTCGGCATCACCCGGCCCTGCACCAAGCACAACTGGCTGGTGCGCGACGTCAACGATCTGGCAAAGGTGCTGCACGAGGCGTTCTACGTCGCCTCTACCGGCCGTCCCGGCCCCGTCCTGGTCGACGTGCCGAAGGACGTGCAGTTCGCGGTCGGCACCTATCACCCGCCGCGCAAGGCCGACGTGCACGTGTCCTATGCGCCGCGGGTCAAGGGCGATGCCGTCCAGATTCGCAAGGCGGTGGCGCTGCTCGCCTCCGCCAAACGGCCGGTGATCTACTCCGGCGGCGGCGTCATCAATTCCGGGCCTGAAGCCTCGAAACTGTTGCGCGAGCTGGTCGAGGCCACGGGCTTTCCGATCACCTCGACGCTGATGGGGCTCGGCGCCTACCCGGCCTCGGGCAAGAACTGGCTCGGCATGCTCGGCATGCACGGTACCTACGAGTCCAACATGGCGATGCATGGCTGCGACGTCATGCTGTGCGTCGGCGCGCGCTTCGACGACCGCATCACCGGGCGCGTCGACGCGTTCTCGCCGGGATCGAAGAAGATCCACATCGACATCGATCCGTCCTCGATCAACAAGAACATCCACGTCGACGTGCCGATCATCGGCGACGCCGGCAACGTGCTCGGCGATCTCCTGCAGGTGTTCAAGGCGGAAGCGAAGAAGCCCGACATCAGGGCCTGGTGGCAGGAGATCGCGACCTGGCGCGCGCGCAATTCGCTGTCCTACAAGAAGAACAACGATATCATCCTGCCGCAATTTGCGATCCAGCGGCTGTTCGAGGCCACGCGCGGCCGCGACGTCTACATCACCACCGAAGTCGGCCAGCACCAGATGTGGGCGGCGCAGTTCTTCGGCTTCGAGGAGCCGCACCGCTGGATGACCTCGGGCGGCCTCGGCACCATGGGCTACGGCCTGCCGGCGGCGCTCGGCGTCCAGGTCGCCCATCCCGACAGCCTCGTCATCGACATCGCCGGCGACGCCTCGGTGCAGATGACGATGCAGGAGATGTCGACGGCGGTTCAGTACGAACTGCCGATCAAGATCTTCATCCTCAACAACCAGTATATGGGCATGGTGCGGCAGTGGCAGCAGCTCCTGCACGGCAACCGGCTGTCGCATTCCTATTCCGAGGCGCTGCCGGATTTCGTCAAGCTCGCGGATGCCTTCGGCTGCGTCGGCATCCAGGCCATCAAGCCCGGCGATCTCGATGGCGCGATCAAGGAGATGATCAGCGTCAAGCGCCCGGTGCTGTTCGACTGCCGGGTGGCGGCGCTGGAAAACTGCTTCCCGATGATTCCGTCCGGCAAGGCGCACAACGAAATGCTGCTGCCGGCGGAAGCCACCGACGAAGCAACCGCCAAGGCCTTCGCCGGCGGCAAGGCGCTGGTGTGACGATGGCTGACATCGTCGCACAACGTCGAGCGCGAGTTCTGCTGTCATCGTCCGGCTTGACCGGACGATCCAGTACGCCGCGGCGGACGAGCTCCATCTCGAACGCCTGCGATTACTGGATCCCCGCTTTCGCGGGGATGACGAGAGAGGGGCAAGCGGGGCGCACCGATGTTTGATCTCGGGCAATTGCAGCGCGCGCAGCAGATCGTCCATGCGGCGATGCCGCCGACGCCCGCCCATGTGTGGCCGCTGTTGTCGGAGCGGCTCGGCGCCACGGCCATCGTCAAGCACGAGAACCATACGCCGATCGGCGCCTTCAAGGTGCGGGGCGGGCTGGTCTATCTCGATCGCCTGACGCGCGAGCGGCCGCACACCAGGGGGTTGGTCTCGGCGACCCGGGGCAATCACGGCCAGAGTCTGGCTTTCGCGGCGAGCCGCTACCGCATGCCGGTCACGATCTATGTGCCGCAAGGCAACTCGACCGAGAAGAACCGCGCCATGCGGGCGTTCGGGGCCAATCTCATCGAATTCGGCGAGGATTTCCAGGTCGCCCGCGAGGAGGCCGGACGCCACGCCAGCCGCGACGGACTCGAACTGGTGCCGTCGTTCCATCCCGACCTGGTGATGGGGGTCGCGACCTATGCGCTCGAACTGTTCCGCACCGCGCCGGACCTCGATATCCTCTATGTTCCGATCGGGCAGGGTTCCGGTATCTGCGGCTGCATCCTGGCGCGCGATCTGCTCGGTCTGTCCACGGAGATCATCGGCGTGCAGTCGACGCTGGCGCCGTCCTATGCGCTGTCGTTCGCTGCCGGCGCGGTGGTGATGACCAACAGCAGCGATACGCTGGCCGACGGCATGGCGACGCGCGTGCCCGACCCGGACGCGCTGGCGATCATCCGCAGGGGCGCTTCGCGTATCATGCAGGTTACCGACGATGAAGTGGCCGCGGCGATCCGGGCCTACTGGACCGATACCCACAACCTCGCCGAAGGCGCCGGCGCCGCTGCGCTCGCCGCCGCCTTGCAGGACAAGGCCAGGCTGAGCGGCAAACGTGTCGGGCTGATCCTGAGCGGCGGCAATATCGATTTTGATCTGTTCAGGCGCTGGGTGGTCGGCGAAGCCGTCTCCAGCGGCAGGGTGTTGGTGTGAGCGGTAGAGGCCGTCATGGCCGGGATTGTCCCGGCCATCCACGTCTTGCTGCGGAAACAAGGAAGACGTGGATGCCCGGCACGAGGCCGGGCATGACGAATGAGAGATGACAGGGACGAAGAACATGACTCAGCCGGCATCCGCCTACTTCATGGAAGAGCGCCATGACCCGACCGAGGCGCATACGCTCTCGGTGCTGGTGCAGAACGAGCCAGGCGTGCTCGCGCGCGTGATCGGGCTGTTCTCGGGGCGCGGCTACAACATCGAAAGCCTCACCGTCTCCGAGACCGAGAACCAGAAGCACGTCTCCCGCATCACCATCGTCACGACCGGCACGCCGATGGTGATCGAGCAGATCAAGCACCAGCTCGACCGCATGGTCCCGGTGTTTCGCGTGGTCGACATGACCCTGACCGGCCGCTCGATCGAACGCGAACTGGCGATGGTCAAGCTGCGCGGCACCGGCGAGCATCGCGTCGAGGCGCTGCGGCTGGCGGAAGCGTTCCGCGCCCGGGTGATCGACGCAACCACCGAGAGCTTCGTGTTCGAGATCACCGGCAATTCGGCCAAGATCAACCAGTTCATCGACCTGATGCGCCCGCTCGGCCTGGTCGAGGTGTCGCGCACCGGCGTCGCCGCCATCGGGCGTGGAGCCGAGGGGATGTGAGCCATGCTGGCGCGCGACTGGTACTACAATGAACGGCGGCGGCTCGGGCTCGATTCCGCGGTCGCCTCGATCTACGACCGTCACGACGACAGCGACCTGCGCGCCCGCGCGGCGCTGACCATGCTGGGCGTGCAGCGCGGCTGGCGGGTGGCCGATATCGGCTGCGGCAACGGCGTGCTGGCCTGCGAGGCGGCGCTGATGGGCGCCGAGGTCGACGCCATCGATATCTCGCCGGCGATGCTGGCGCTGGCCGACATCCAGGCGAGGGATCGCAGGGTCGCGATCCGCACCCAGCCGGCTGGACTGCTGAGCTTCGCCTACCAGCCGAATTCCTATGACCTGATCGTCAGCGAATTCACGCTGCATCATCTGCCGGATTTCTGGAAGGCGGTGGCGCTGTCGCGGATCCATGCCGCGCTGAAGCCCGGCGCCAACTTCTATCTGCGCGACATCGTGTTCGTCTCCACGCCGGACGGTGTCGAGCGCGACGTCGATCAGTGGGCCGATTTCAGCATCAAGAACCACGATTTCGACCGCGACAGCGTGGTGACCCATATGCGCGACGAATATTCCACCTTCGGCTGGGTGATCGAGCGGATGCTGGCCGATGCCGGCTTCACGCTGGTGTCGGTCGATTATCACGCGCCGCTGCACGGCACCTATCTGCTGCGCAAACCGAAACCCGGCGAGCAGGGCTAGCGACGTGAAGCCTGCCGATATCAGCCTCGCCGTCCTGGTGGCAGTGATCTGGGGCCTTGCCTTCGTGGCGAGCCGGGTGGCGCTCGACGAGCTGTCGCCGGCGCTGATGACGGCGTTGCGCTTTGCCATCGCCGCGCTGCCGTGCCTGTTCGTGCGGCGCCCGAACGTGTCATGGACCGTGCTGATCGCGATCAGCGTCACGCTCTTTCTCGGCCAGTTTCTGGCGCAGTCCTGGGCCATCGCGCATGGCGTTCCGGTCGGGCTCGCCAGCGTCATCGTGCAGAGCCAGGCGCTGTTCACGGTGGCGTTCGCGGTGCTGGCGTTCGGTGAAATACCGACCCGGATGCAGATCACGGGGATCGGCGTTGCCACGATCGGCCTGTTGATGATCTGCGGCACCGTCGGTTTCGATTTCAGCGTCGGCGCCTTCGCGGTGCTGTTGATCTCGCCGGTCAGTTTTGCGATCGGCAATCTGTTGCTGCGGCAGGCGAGACAGGTGCCGATGTTCGACCTGTTCGCCTGGCTCTGCCTGGTGCCGCCGCTGCCGCTGCTGGCGCTGGCGCTCGTCGCCGACGGGCCGTGGGCGACGTGGCTGTCGCTGTCGCAGATGTCGGCGAGCGGATGGATCAGCATGATTTTCATCGGCGCGATCTCCACCTGTGTCGCCTATTGGCTGTGGGGCCGCCTGTTGCGCGACCACACCGCCGCCCAGGTGGTGCCGTTCGCGCTCCTGGTTCCGTTCGTCGGCGCCGCGGCGTCGAGCGTCGTGTTCGGCGAAACCTTCGGTCCGCTGCGGCTGGCCGGGATGCTCACCGTGGTCGGCGGCATCGCCATTATGCTGCTGTCGAAGCGGGCGCCGATGCTGCCCGAGATCGTCAGGGGCACATGATGCCGCAGCCGCTCTTCGTCGCCTTCGTCGTGTTCGGCGCGGTCATGGCGTTCACGCCGGGACCCAACAACATCATGGTTCTGTCGTCGGGGCTGACTTACGGCTTCCGTCGCAGCCTCCCCCACATCGCGGGCATCTCGATCGGGGTTTCATTGATGGTCGCCTCCACGGGTATCGGGCTGGGGGCCGTCTTCATCGCCTATCCGGTGCTGCAGACCATCCTGAAATATGCCGGCATCGCGTATCTGATCTATCTGGCCGTTGTGATCGCGATGTCCGGGCCGGTGGCGCCGGGGCAGGACAACCAGCGTGGCCCGATGACGTTCTGGGCCGCCGTGCTGTTCCAGTGGGTCAACGTCAAGGGCTGGGTGATGGCGATCGGCATCATTACCGCCTATTCCGCGATCGCCAGTTTTCCGTGGAATATCGCTACCCAGGCCGCGCTGATGTTCGTCTTGGCAGCGTTGTCGTCGATCGTCTGGACGCTGTTCGGCAGTTCGCTGCGTTCCGTTTTGACCTCGCCTGTGGCCGTGCGGGTTTTCAACGTCCTCATGGCCGTCCTGCTGCTGGCCTCGCTCTACCCGGTCTTCATGGACGCATGATGCCGGCCTCCGCCATGCAGAAACGGGTTTCCCATGACGGGGAAAATGCTCTAGACAACGCCGGAAATTCGCGGGCGACCGGCGGTCCCGACCACCCAAAAGCCTGATTAACCGGCCGATTTCGGCCACGATTGAGGAAACGAACATGCGTGTTTATTACGATCGCGACGCCGACCTGAACCTGATCAAGGGCAAGAAGGTCGTCATCGTCGGCTATGGCAGCCAGGGCCATGCCCATGCGCTGAACCTGAAGGATTCCGGCGTCAAGGACGTCGCCATCGCGCTGCGCAAGGGATCGGGCTCGGCCAAGAAGGCGGAAGCCGCCGGCTTCAAGGTGATGGAAGTCGCCGAGGCCGCCAAGTGGGCGGATCTCGTGATGATGCTCACCCCCGATGAATTGCAGGGCGACATCTACCGCGAGCATCTGCACGACAACATGAAGAAGGGCGCCGCTCTGGTGTTCGCGCACGGTCTCAACGTGCACTTCAACCTGCTCGACCCGCGCGCCGATCTCGACGTGCTGATGATCGCGCCGAAGGGGCCCGGTCACACCGTGCGCTCGGAATATCAGCGCGGCGGCGGCGTGCCCTGCCTGATCGCGATCGCCAAGGATGTTTCCGGCAATGCGCACGACCTCGGCCTCAGCTACGCCTCGGCGATCGGTGGCGGCCGCGCCGGCATCATCGAGACCTCGTTCAAGGAAGAGTGCGAGACCGACCTGTTCGGCGAGCAGGTGGTGCTGTGCGGCGGTCTGGTCGAACTGATCAAGGGCGGCTTCGAGACGCTGGTGGAAGCCGGCTACGCGCCGGAGATGGCCTACTTCGAATGCCTGCACGAGGTGAAGCTGATCGTCGACCTGATCTATGAAGGCGGCATCGCCAACATGAACTACTCGATCTCCAATACCGCCGAATACGGCGAATACGTCACCGGCCCGCGCATCGTCACCGCGGAGACCAAGAAGGAGATGAAGCGCGTGCTCGAAGACATCCAGGCCGGCAAATTCGCCCGCGACTGGATGCTGGAGAACAAGGTCAACCAGACCTCGTTCAAGGCAACCCGCGCCAAGCTCGCGGCCCATCCGATCGAGGAAGTCGGCGCCAAGCTGCGCGACATGATGCCCTGGATCAAGAAGGGCGCGCTGGTCGACAAGACCAAGAACTGATCGCGCCGGCTTGCTCCAAGCTGAGAATTGATCGCAATGGCCGGGCCTCGTCCCGGCCATTGACGTTTTGTCCCTATCGACACGCGCGATGACGCTGCGGGCCAAGGGGCAAGTTCCGTAGGATTGCGGATCAAATTACGCCACAGGCCTACGCTTTCCGCCAATTGCGCGGCGCTGCCAGGTATTCTGTACGGAATATTAAGGATGCGCAGCCACGGTAGGTCTCTACCAATTCGTGGCGCGGATTTGCGATGCAGGGGTTCTTTCGAAGGCTGGCCCAATCGCCAGGTTCGCCATTGGCGGCCTTCGGCTTGCTGTTTTCGCTCGCCACCGTCCTGCTGTTTCTCACCGACCTGCAAACCCGGTACTGGGACAGGATCGCGGCCGTCAAGAAAGACGCCCAGAGCTTTGCCAACATTCTCGCCGCGCATACCGCGCTGACCTTCGAAGACATCGATCGCGCGCTTGGCGAAGCAACCGAAATCCGCAAAAGGCAGCTGTCCGCCAGGGATGCCGATCCCGCCGCGGTCAATGCCGCCCTGCGCCAGCTGCAACGGAGCTCTTCGGTGTTCGTCGGCATCGGATGGACCGATGCATCCGGAGAAGTGCTCGCCCACTCGTTGGGCCACACGCCGCCACGCCACAACATTTCCGAGATGTCGCACTTCATCGCCCAGCGCGACGGCGCCGCCGATCAGCTGGTGATCGCGCCGCCGTTTCAATCGGCGGCCGGCAACAAATGGTTCACCGGAGTGTCGCGCCGGCTCAGTAACCCCGACGGCAGTTTCGCCGGCGTTGTCACTGCGGCGATCGATCAATCACATTTCACGCAGCTCTATCGTTCGATCGATCTCGGAAAAGGCGGATCCGTCTTCCTGCTGCACCGCGAGGGGCTGTTGCTGGCGCGGGAGCCGGAGCAAAATGACGCGATCGGAAAATCGCTCGCTGACGCTCCGCTGCTGGCCAGATACCTGCCGATGTCCCAGACGGGTGCCTTCGAGACGAGGAGCGTCCTGGACGGCGTGGCCCGCATCATCGGCTACAAGGCCGTGCCCGGACTGCCGTTGGTAGTGGCCGTGACCTATGCCCGCAGCGAGGTGCTGGGGGCATGGTACCGCCACCTCGTGACGTTCGGCCTGCTGGTGGTGGCGATCGTCGCCGTCATATTGTTCGGTACGTTCCTGCTGGTGCGGCAGACCAATGCGCTGGCGGGCAAGACGCGGGCGCTGACAAGGACCAATACGCGCTTCGAGGCGGCGCTCGGCCACATGTCGCACGGGCTGACCATGCTCGATGGAGATCAAAGGCTGCTGGTCGCGAATGCCCGCTACGGCGAGATCTACGGCGTGACGGAAGCGGAGATGAAACCGGGGATTTCGCTGCAGCAGATCCTCAGCGATTTAGTGACGACCGGCAAGGTCGTCGATTTCGACGCCGAGCAGTTCATTCGCAGCGCGGGGGAGGACGGGCATGGCATCCTGCATCTCGCCAATGGCCGGATCGTCTCGATCACCCGCACGCCGATGGAGGATGGCGGCTGGGTCGCCACCCACGAGGATATCACGGAAAAGCGTCGTGCCGAGGCGCTGCTGGGCGAGAATGCCAGCGAATTGAAACGCACCAACGAACGCTTCCGCACCGCCATCAGCAACATGTCGCAGGGACTGTGCCTGTTCGACGCAGCCAAGAGACTGGTGATTTCGAACCAGCGCTATCAGGAGATGTACCGCCTGCCCGATGAACTGGTGATCCCGGGGACGCCGTTGAGCCGGATCCTGAAATTCTACGAGGACCGCGGCGATATCGGTGTCGTGAACATCGATAATTATGACGAACGCATGCCAGCGGTACAGCGGCAGAGTTACGAGCCGTCCGATGGTCGGAAGGTGCTGATTCTGCGCAAGCCGCTGTCGGATGGCGGCTGGGTCGCGACCCACGAGGATATCACCGAACAGAAGCGCAGCGAGCAGCTGCTGGCGGAGAAAGCCGCGGAGCTCGAGGCGATGAATCTCCGCTTCGACATCGCGCTCAACAACATGTCGCAGGGCCTCTGCATGTTCGACGCGGAGCAGAGGGTCGTGGTGTCGAACGCGCGCTACGGCGAAATCTATCACCTCAGTCCCGATCAGATAAAACCCGGTACCTCGCTGCGGCAGATTCTGGAATACCGCCGCGATAAGGGCGCCCATTTCGCGGTGGCGCCGGAGATCTATCTCAGGGAAAATGTCAGATCGGCCAAGGAAGTCCAGGAACTGGCCGACGGCCGCGTGGTGGCGATCGCCCGCCACATGATGTCGGGCGGGGGCTGGCTCACTACGCATGAGGACATCACCGACCGCGCGCGCGACGAAAAGCGGATCGCCTTCCTTGCCCAGCACGATCTGCTCACCGGCCTGGCGAACCGCGCCCTGTTCGCCGAAAAGCTCGAAGACGCCGCCAGGCGGCTGGCGCGTCATGGCACGACCTTCACCGTGCTGATGCTCGACCTCGACCGGTTCAAGCATGTCAACGACACGCTGGGACATCCGGCCGGCGATCGGTTGCTGGTCGAAGTGGCGCAGCGGCTGAAGTCCTCGCTTCGCGATACCGACGTGCTCGCCCGCCTCGGCGGCGACGAATTCGCGATCATCCAGGAAAACGAGAAGAGCCAGGACGAGGGCGCCATCGCACTCGCGCTCCGGATCATCGGGTTGATCGAGCAGCCGTTCGATCTCGGCGGCCATCGGGTCAATGTCGGCACCAGCATCGGAATCGCGTTCGCGCCGGAGCATGGCGCCGACGCCGAGGTGCTGCTGCACAAGGCGGATGTCGCGCTGTACGCGGCGAAGTCCGGAGGACGCAACGATTTCCGGGTATTCCAGCCTGAATTGACCGAGGCCGCGGACATCCAGCGCTCGATGGAAAGCGAGTTGCGCGATGCGATCGCGCGCAACGAGTTCGAGCTGCATTATCAGCCGGTGGTCGACATGAGGTCGCGGCGCATCAGCGGCGTGGAAGCATTCATACGCTGGAATCACCCGTCAAGAGGACTGCTCGGGCCCGAGCAGTTCCTTGCGCTCGCGGAATCGACGGGGTTGATGCTGCCGCTCGGCGAATGGATCCTGCAGCAGGCCTGCCTGGACGCCGCCGCCTGGCCATCGCACATCCGGATCGCCGTCAATATCTCCGCCGTGCAGTTCAGCAAGGGAAACCTGTTCGAACTGGTCCTGTGCGCGCTGGTTGATTCCGGCCTGTCGCCGGAGCGGCTCGAGCTCGAGCTCTCGGACCTCGGGCTGCCGGAGAGGGACCATCCGGCGCATCTGCTCGTCATCCGGCAGCTGAAGAATCTCGGGGTCTCGATCGTGCTCGACAATTGCGGGACGGGATATTCCTCGGCGGACTATCTGACGGGCTTTCCATTCGACAAGATCAAGATCGACAAACAGGTGGCCCAGGGGTTCGCCAGCCGCCGGGATTGTGCCGCGGTCGTCGCGTCCGCGCTGGCACTGGCGCGTGGCCTCGGTATTGCGACGGCGGCGAAGGGAATCGAGAACGTCGCCCAATACGAGGCGCTGATGGCCGCGGGCGTCGATTTTGCGCAAGGCTATCTGTTCGGCCGGCCGGTGCCGCATTCCGAACTCGACCTGGATGCCGTGATGCCGTCGGCACGGAATGTGGCCTGATATGAACGGCCAGGAAAACCTGATCGAACAGCTCGAAGGCATGCTGGCAAGCAAGGACATGTCGCGGCGCGCCGAGGTTCTGCGCCGTGTCACCGACCTCTTCATTCAGGGGTCTGGCAGGTTCACGGACGACCAGATCGAGCTGTTCGACGAGGTCATGAACAAGCTCGTCGAGACCATCGAGCTCGCCGCCCGTGCGGCGTTCGGCAGCCGGCTTGCCGGGGTGCCGGACGCACCCTTCAGGGTCATCCGCACGCTGGCGTTCGACGACGCGATCGAGGTCGCGGCGCCCGTGCTGGCGCATTCCGCGCGGCTCGACGATGCCGCGCTGGTGGAAAATGCCCGAACCAAGAGCCAGCGCCATCTGCTGGCCATCTCCGGACGCAGCATTCTGTGCGAGGCGGTGACCGATGTTCTGGTCGAGCGCGGCGACAATCAGGTCGTGGCGTGTGCCGCCGGCAACCGCGGCGCCAGGTTCTCGGCCGCCGGCAGCTCCGGCCTCGTCAAACGGGCGCAGGACCATGCCGATCTGGCGATGTGCGTCTGGTCGCGCCCCGACATCCCGCGTCATGATCTGTTGAAACTGTTCGTGCAGGCGTCGGAGATGCTGAGAAGCAGGCTCGAGGCCGCCGATCCTCGCCGCGCCGCGGTGATCCGCGCCGCCGTCGCGGAAGCCTCCGACGCGGTTCAGGCGACGACGCGCGCGGGCTCACACGAACACGCGCAGGCCTCGGCCCATGTCCGCTCGCTGCATTCGCTCGGACGGCTCGACGAGGCCCGGTTGCAGGAGTTCGCGCGCGAAGGCCATTTCGACAGGACAGCCGCCGCACTCTCCATCCTGTGCGAGCTTCCGATCGGGCTGGTCGAGCGCGCGCTGGTCCAGAGCGAGCCGGAGCAGCTCCTCGTGATGACGAAGGCCGTCGATCTGTCATGGGAGACGGCGAAGGCGATCCTGATCTTGCAGTCCGGCCGCGGCGGCCTGACCGCGGAACGGCTGAACCAGTGCTTTGCCAGCTTTTTCCGCCTGCAGCCGAAGTCCGCGCGGACCGCGCTCCAATTCTACCGGCTGCGCGAGAAGGCAAACGCGGGCTCCCAGCATTAGAGCGTGGAAGCGGCGGAGCCGCGGGCCTGCTATTTCTCGATCTTGTTGTGCACCAGCCAGAAGCGCAAGGTGCGCTGGGCGGTTTCAGTGGACAATTTGCCGTAGTCCTTCGAGGCGAGTTTCAGCGTCGGCTCCGATATCGGTTGCTGCGGCCGGCTGGAAAGGATGGCTTCTACCGTCAGCCAGGTCAGGCCACAGGATTTGCAGGGAATCAGGATCAGGTCGGCGCGGGGACCTTCGAGCAGCCGCACCATCATCTCGGTCGGCACGTTGTTGAGAACGGCGAGCGCGGCGGCTACTTCATCGAATTTGCCGCTGCCGACTAATTTGACGATGGCCGCGTTGTCCAGTTCGTCGTGCTCCTTCAACAGCTTCACCAGGGCTTCGGCGCGGCTGAAATCCCGGGCCGAACAGCTGTCGGCGCCGGCCGCGCCGGCGATGGTCTTCAGGATCCGTGCGATCTCCTCCTGCAACTCGGGCGGCGCGATCGCCATCAGCCGGGCGCGCACGGCGCTGGTCGCGCGCCGCAAGAGGTCGCGAAGGAATTTGAGCGGCAGGTCGATCCGAAGGCCGAGGATCTCGGTCAGATCATCGTCGGCATCCGCGTGGGCGACGATGCCGGAATAGCCGGCCTCGGAAAAGCGCGCGCTGGCGTTGCCGGCGAGCTTGCGGATCACCTTGCTTTCGCCGCGGTCGACGATGACGTCGGTGACGGCCTCCGGCAGGTTGCTGCGGCCGGAAATGGCGAGCAGATGATCCTGTCCCCTGGTGCTGGCGATCTCGACGAGGTCGCTGGTGCGCAGGCGGCTGGAATGGGCCAGCACGTTGCCGGCCACGGCGATCTCGCTGTCCCGCGCAAGGTGCTGAATGACTTCGAACGGCGCGTAGTCGACCGGCGCCAGGCGCTGGCCGAGCTCGGCTCTGGCCCGGCTCTCGACCCGGCCGATGAGAAGACACAATACGTCGTCGAAGACCCTGACCTGATCCTCGCTGAGACGCTCGCCGTCATGCAGGAACAGGTTCGTCACCTGGCGAAGGGTATCGACCCGGCGCTGCGACGAACCGCTCCTTACCGCGTCTTCGAGTTCGGCGATGATGGAATCGGGTTGTTGCATAATACGTTCGCGGTGTTTTTTTGGGCGGGAAAGCCGGCAAATTCGGCCTGCCGGGAAATAAGAATGAACTTCGGAACCCTACGCGGGGATTAAATTACCTCCGTAAAAATACACAGATCCCGGGGTTTATGTCGTGAGCCCGACCTAACGGGAGGTGGTCCTTCACGATTCATTCGAGAAAGTCGGATGCGTTGAAATCAACGCGACAGGATCTGTTCACCATGCCGGCAGGCCAGCGGGCAGGCCGGACCGGATCGCCCCGGTCGGATTGCGGCCGGCGGCATTCAGGCTACAAGGGCTGCACGCGGCACCAAGAGGCGGGAATTCGACCATGCAATCTGTCGTCATCACCGGGGCGTCCACCGGCATCGGCTGGGCCGCCGCGAGGCTGCTGCTCGATCGCGGGTTTCGCGTGTTCGGCAGCGTGCGCAAGCAAGCCGATGCCGACCGCCTCAGCAGCGAATTCGGCACCAACTTCATCCCGCTCTTGTTCGACGTTACCAATGAGGCCGCGGTGCTGGCCGCCGCCCGCGAGGTCCGCACCGCGCTCAACGGCGAAACGCTCGCCGGGCTCGTCAACAACGCCGGCATCGCGGTCGCCGGGCCGGTGCTCGAACTCGCCGCCGACGAATTCCGCCATCAGATGGACGTCAACGTGATCGGACCGATCATCGCCACGCAGGCCTTCGGTCCGCTGCTGGGGTCCGATCTGTCGCTGCGGGGGCCGAAGGGGCGGATCGTGATGATCAGCTCGGTCGCCGGCAAGAGCGGCAACCCGCTGCTGGCGGCCTATTCGGCGTCGAAGCACGCGATCGAGGGGCTGTCGGAGAGCCTGCGGCGCGAAATGATGCTGTTCGGCATCGATGTCGTCATCATCGCGCCCGGCGCGGTGAAGACGCCGATCTGGAGCAAGGCGGAAGAAATCGACATCTCTGCCTACCAGAACTCGCCGTTCTTCCCGGCGCTGCAGCGCGTCCGGAAATTCATGCTGCATCTCGGCGAAAGCGGATTGCCGGCGGAGAAGATCGCCGAAGCGATCGCGGAGGCACTGACGACGCCGCATCCCAAGGTGCGCTATCAGCTCACGCCCGACCCGATGCGGCACCTGATTACGGGGCTGCTGCCGAAGCGGACTGTCGACAGGATCATGGCCAAGCGGCTCGGCCTGATGCCGAAGGCCTGAGCGGGAGCGCCGCGGCCGCTATCCCGCCCGGGCGGTCCGTGGCGTTCGCGCCGAGGCCATGGCGATCAGGCGAAGCGCCATCACCGCCACTAGCGGGATCAGGAACAGCGCGTACAGCGGCATCGCGGGAACCCGCTTGCCGAACGACAGCATGAACTGAAACCACAGATAATAGCCGGTGGTGAGATGCAGGACGCGCCAGGCGTGCGGGCCCAGCGCTGCGGCGGTGCGGTCGAACGAGGTCGCGGTCATCGCGATGATGCAGACATAGCCGATGCCGCCGAAGATATAGGAGGCCAGGTTGGTGGCGGCCAGGAAGCCGGCCGGCGCCATCGCCGCGAAGCAGGCGATCGCAACGGCGTGGATGGCGTGCGAGGCGGCGAAGCTGACACCGAGCTGGCGCCGGTTGCGGCGCTGCCACCGGGTCCAGGCATTGGGCCACAGCCGCGCCAGCGCGCCGGCGCCGAAGGCGAGGCAGAACAGCACCAGCGAGGTTCGCGCGGTGAAACGGATTACCATGCGCACGCCGTCGACCTCGAACTGCCGCATGCCGGCGATCCAGACCGACAAGGCGATCAGGGTCGCCGCCAGCACGGCGAACAGCCGCCAGCCTTCGAACCAGCTTTGACGACGTTGCGGCATGGCGGTCTCCCGGTTGATGTAATCGCCAGTTACATCCAAGCCTGCGGCCGCCGTCAATTGTGTAATCGGTGCTTACATTCACGATCAGGTGATGCTATGGGATCACCATGCCCGTATCCTCCACGCCGAAACGCAGGTCCGCCCGCCGGCCGCCCGATCAGGCCAGGCCCTATCATCACGGCGACCTCCGGCGCGTGTTGATCGACGCGGCGCTGCAACTGGCCGAGGAGGGCGGCGCGGAGGCGGTCAGCGTGCGCGAGGCCGCCCGCCGCGCCGGTGTCTCGCCGGGCGCGCCGTTCCGACACTTCGACAGCCGCGAGGCGTTGATGACGGCGGTGGCCGAGGAAGCACAGCGGCGGTTTCGCGCCGAGATCGATGCCGCGCTCGGCGACGCCCCGGCCGGCGATCCGCTGGCCCGGTTTCGCGGCATCGGGCTGGCCTATCTGCGCTGGGCGATGCGCAATCCCGCTCATTTCGACATCATCTCCAGCGGGCGATATTTCGCCCATGACCAGGCCGGCGAACTGTCGCGCGACAATGCCGAACTGATCGGCCTGACCGAGCGCTTGCTCGAACAGGCCTTCGCGCTGGGCCAATTGCGGGTCGTCGATCTGACACGGGTAAAGATCGCCGCCCGCGCGCTGGTGTACGGCTTTGCGCGGATGAACCTCGACGGCCATCTGCCGCGCTGGGGTGTGGCGGATGCCGACCTCGAACGCACCGGAGAAGCGATCATCGACCTCTTCATCGAGGGCATCGTCAGGCGCTAGTCCGTGCAATCTGCGCACTTGACGAGCGAGCAAGAACCTTCGCGTAATGCCGGGATATTCGACGCTATCGATTTCGCATGGGGGCCGATATGAGCCGCACCGAATGGAAATTTCCGAGCGCAATTATCGCAACGATGATTTTCCTGAGCGGCCCGGCTGCTGCGGATCCGTGTGACGCTCTGCGCGACGCCGAGCCTCGAATCACCGCCTGCACCCAAAGCATCAATTCAGGGAAATGGAGGGGACACAATCAAGCAGTCAACTACAACAATCGGGGCAATGCATATCGACTCAAGGGTGACAACGACCGCGCCATCGCCGACTACAGTCAGGCGATCAGCCTCGATCCCAAAGACGCCGACTACTATAACGGCCGGGGCAATGCTTACGACGACAAGGGCGACTACGACCGTGCCATCACCGACTTCAACCAGGCGATCAGCCTCAATCCCAAATTCGCCTATGCTTACAACGGTCGGGGCGCCACATATGATGACAAGGGTGATTACGACCGCGCCATCGCCGACTACGACCGGGCGATCAGCCTCGACCCCAAATATCCGAACGCCTATTACAATCGCGGCACTGCATATCGCCACAAGGGCGATTACGACCGCGCCATTGCCGACTGCAACCAGGCGATCAGCCTCTATCCCAAAGATGCCGACTACTATAACGGCCGGGGTCTCGCCTACCGCAACAAGGGCGACATTGACCGCGCCATTGCCGACTACAACCAGGCGATCAGCCTCGACCCGAAACACGTCAAGGCCTATAAAAACCGCGGCCTCGCCTACAAGGACAAGGGCGACTACGAACGCGCCATTGGCGACTACGACCGTGCGGTAAGTCTCGATCCCGCAGGCGCCGGCGCCTACAATAGTCGGGGTAACGCATATCGCGACAAGGGCGACGATGACCGCGCCATCGCCGACTACAACCAGGCCATAAACCTCAATCCCAAAGACGCCAGCGCCTACGTCAATCGGGGCAACGCATACGACGACAAGCGCGACTACGACCGTGCCATTGCCGACCACAACCAGGCGATAGGCCTCGATCCCAAAGATGTGCTGGCCCACAATAATCGGGGCAACACATATGGCCGCAAGGGCGACTACGACCGCGCCATCGCCGACTACAACGAGGCGATCAGCCTCGATCCGAAGAACGCCAAGGCCTACAACAACCGGGGCTTCGCATATGGCTACCAGAGGCACGATTACGATCGCGCCATCGCCGACTATAACCAGGCGATCAGCCTCGATCCCAAATTTGTCAGTGCCTACAGGAATCGGGGCTCCGCCTATAGCCGCAAACGCGACTACGACCGTGCCGTCGCCGACTACAACGAGGCGATCAGCCTCGATCCGAAGAACGCCCGTACCTACGCCAGTCGCGGCCGCGTAAATCTCTATGCCGGTGCGCTTCCAAAAGCGCTTGCCGATTTCAACCAGGCGAATGCCCTCGACCCCAGCGACGCTTATACGGCGCTGTGGCTCGATATCGTCAGCCGGCGCAACAATGTGTCAAGCCGTCTGGCGCAGGCAAGTTCGAAAGTCGACATGACCAAATGGCCGGCGCCGATTATTGGCTTGTTCCTGGGCCAGATGACGCCTGCCGCCGTGCTGGCCGCGGCCGATGATCCGGACCCCATCAAGAAGAGGGGCCAGGTCTGCGAAGCGAACTTTTATTCGGGAGAGCTGTCGCTGTTGAAAGGGGACGAAGGATGATGCGGGCCGCTTGTTCCAGTTCGCCATCGGCAATTGCCCCCTCACTTTCCTCGAATGGGATGCCGCCAATGACGAACTCAAGGCGCTTGGCATCGCGCCATGAGCCGATTCTGCCCCACTTCGGCGTATCGACGCGACTAAAGGCGCCGAGGATGGTGCCGTCAGCCCCAGCGATGAAGAAAGTTTGATGCCGATCCAGATCTGCAGCACCTGCGGCACCTCCCACCCGGACACGGACGCGCCGCCGTCGCGCTGCCTGATCTGCGACGACGAACGGCAATACGTGCCGCGCGGCGGACAGGCCTGGATCACGCGAGAGAAGCTTGCAAGCGGCCACGTCAACGCCTGGCGGCATCTGGAGAAGGATCTGTTCGAAATCCACACCCACCCCCAATTCGGCATCGGCCAGCGCGCGCTGCTGCTGCGGACCTCGGCGGGTAACATCCTGTGGGACTGTATTGCGCTGCTGGATGATGCGACCGAGACGCTGGTTCACGCATTGGGCGGTCTGCGCGCCATCGCGGTCTCGCATCCGCATTATTACACGTGCATGCAGGATTGGGCGCGCGCTTTTGAGTGCCCTGTCCATCTGCACCAAGCCGATGCCGATTGGGTCATGCGAGCCGACCCCAGGGTTCGCCATTGGAGCGGTGAGACCCTGGAGCTCGCGCAAGGCGTGACGCTGCTCAGGCTCGGTGGCCACTTTCCCGGTGGGACGGTGCTGCATTGGGCTGATGGCGCCGGGGGACGCGGCGCGATCCTGAGCGGGGATATCGTGCAGGTGGCGGCGGACCTCAGCCGTGTCTCGTTTCTCTGGAGCTATCCCAACATGATGCCGCTCGCGGCAGTGACCGTCCGCCGCATTGCCGAGACGGTGGCGCCGTGGCGGTTCGAGCGTGTCTACGGCGCCTTTCCCGGACGGCAGGTGATGGCGGGGGGTGCCCAGGCTGTCCAACGATCGGCTGCGCGCTATATCGAGCTGCTCGAAGGTGGCCAGGCGTAGGCGGTCGCCGAATCGATCGTTGATCTCTTCAGCGGGCGTCCTGGACCGGCCCGACCGCGGGCGAGGTAAGGTTGCTGCGCGGAATATTGCCGCAGGCTACCCCTGCTCGCCCCGAGTCCGTTGCGCCTTGATGACGATTCCACTACGCTTTTGTGACACGGCGCGGGTTCCGGCCGCGCCGTCCGCCTCCTGGCCGTCGCCAGCCAAGGCCGGTGCCAGCGCCGGGTCGAGTTGCCTGCCGCCGATGGCGCCCGCGCCCAATACAGGACCATCCGCCAATGCCGCTGCCGCCGGCCTTGCCTCGGTCGGCCTCTGGCGATGGCTGGCGGTGGCGGCCCCGCATCTGGCGGCGCTGGCCGTCATGCTGCAGACCGAAACCGATCTCGCTTCACGCGTCGGCTTTCTGCTGTCGTGGGGGATCCTGAACTTCTTCTTCGTCGCGTTGTTGCGCCGTCCCGCGCTGTCGGGCGCGCTGTCGCTGACGCTGGTCGTGGTGCTGGTGCTGCTGTCGCGGCTCAAGCACGACATCGTGCAGATGACCGCGAACTTCGTCGATCTGATGGTGATCGACCGCGATACCGCGGCGTTCCTGTTCACGATCTTCCCCAATCTGCGCTGGTCGGTGATATCGGCGAGCCTCGTCACGCTCCCGCTGATGTATGCGCTGTGGTGGCTCGATCCGTTCCGGATCCGCCGCCTGCCGGCGGTCGCCTGCATGCTGGCCTGTCTTGCGGCGCTGGTCGGAAATGCCACCGAATGGCCGGATGAAGCCTGGCGCGGCTATTACGACGACGGCTACCTGTCGAAATTTGCTCGCTCCGGCGTTACCGCCGTGTCGGATTTTGTCAGTTACGGCTTCATGGAATCGGATGCGGCGGTGAACGAGCGGCTGAAGGTGCCGCTGCTGGACTCCTGCCATCCCGCCGGCCGTCGCCCCAACATCATCATGATCCACGATGAGTCCAGCTTCGACGTGCGCGAGGCCGAAGGCATCAAGGTGCCCGCGGGCTATGGCAGCCACTTCCAATCCTGGGACGGCAAGGAACGGACGTTCCTAGCCGAGAGCAATGGTGGCCCGAGCTGGTTCACCGAATACAACGTATTGGCCGGGCTTTCGTCGCGCTCGTTCGGCCGCTTCGCCTATTTCGTCACCCGCATTGCCTCGGGCCGCGTCGAGCGCGGGCTGCCGCTGGCGCTGCGCCGCTGCGGCTACCAGACGCTGTCGCTGTATCCGGCGTTTGGCGCATTCATGAGCGCGCGCAGTTTCCAGCTCACCACCGGCATCGAACATTTCTACGACGCCCATGATCTTCACGCACGTGACGTCGAGCCCGACAGTTTCTTCTATGACAAGGCCCTGGGCCTGATGGCGCAGGCGCCGCCGGCCTCGCCGCTGTTCATGTTCGTCTATCTCGCCGCCAACCATTTTCCCTGGGAAACCAAGTTTCGACCCGACCTGTTGCCGTCCTGGCGCAAGCCGGGCAACGAGCCGGTGGTCGACGAATATCTGCGCCGCCAGGCGATGAGCGCCGGCGACTACCGTGGCTTCATCGCCGGGCTGAAGAAGAAATTTCCGGGGCAGCCGTTCCTGATCGTGCGCTATGGCGACCATCAGCCGGAATTCTCGCCGCACATCCTCGATCCCGCGCTCGATGAAGCCGGGGTCGGCAAGAAGCTGGAGAATTACGATCCGCGCTATTACGCAACCTATTACGCGATCGACGCCGTCAATTTCGAACCGGTCGAAAGTCCGGCCGTGATGGATACGATCGATGGTCCGTATCTGCCGCTGGTCATCCAGGAGGCCGCCGGTATCCCGCTCGATCCGTCGTTCGAGGAGCAGAAGCAGATCATGCTGCGCTGCAAGGGGATCTTCTACGCCTGCAAGGACGGCGCGGAAGCGCGCCGCTTCAACCGGCTGTTGATCGACGCCGGCCTGATTCACGGGTTGTAGGGCACCGGATACCGTTTCCCGACGAAGGGACAGCGGCCACCTTGAGCGCTGCTGCATCTCTGCTAGGATGCGATCATTGCAGGCTTGCCGGTTTTGCCGCCATGGTCATGCGTTTTTTTGCACCCCAATTTCTTGTGGTCTGGGCCTTCCTCGGTTCGGCGATCGCCGTGCATTTCCGCGGCAAGGTGCGGCTCGGGTTCTGGCGCCAGTTCACCGACCATTCCACCCTCATGGCGCCCTACAATGTCCTGATGTACCTGTTCTCGGCGGTTTCGAACCAGCCTATCCTGGATGAGGCATCGATCCCCGAACTCAAGGCGTTGCGGGACAACTGGCAGCCGATCCGCGACGAGGCGATGGCGCTGTTTGCGCAGGGGCAGATCAAGGCCGCCGACAAATACAACGACTGGGGTTTCAATTCGTTCTTCCGCACCGGCTGGAAGCGGTTCTATCTGAAATGGTACGAGGCGCCGCTGCCTTCGGCGCTGGCCAACTGCCCGAAGACCGTCGAACTCCTGAATTCGATCCCAAGCATCAAGGGCGCGATGTTCGCCAGCCTGCCGCCGGGCGGCAAACTGGTGCAGCATCGCGATCCCTATGCCGGCTCGCTGCGCTATCACATGGGACTGGTGGTGCCGAAATCGCCCGGTGAATGCCGGATCATCATCGATGGCGATCCGCACTACTGGTACGAGGGCAAGGGCCTGCTGTTCGACGAGACGTACCTGCACTATGCCGAGAACACCACCAGCGATGACCGCATCATCCTGTTCTGCGATGTCGAGCGGCCGCTGCGCACCCGCGCGATGACGTCGGTCAACCGCTGGGTCAGCAGGCACGTCATCAACGAGAGCACCACGCAGAACGAGGAGGGCGAGCGGGTCGGCTGGATCAACCGGATCTTCGGCCATGTCTACCAGGTCCGGCTGGTGGGCAAGCGCATGAAGGCCTGGAACAAGCGGGTCTACTACGCGGTGAAATACCTGCTGATCGGCGGCATCCTCGCCGCCTTCCTGGCCAGCGCTTTCGCCTGAGCCGCTGCACTGCGGCAGAAGAACGCAGCCGGCTGGCATACCGCGGCTTTGCGCCGCCGCCGCTTGACCTTGGGTGCCCTGTTCATGTGATATGGATCCATGAATCCGCGCACGCTATTGGCTGTCGTTCTGCTCGCTGTCTGGTCGTCCGCATCGGCGGAGACGATGAAATTCGAGGATGCCACGGCGATACTGGGCGCAAGTTGCGCCAAGGACATCGGCGACAACTGCCGCGGCGTCAGTCTCGACGCCGTTCGTCTCAAGGACTGCCTGTCGCGCAACCAGGACGTCTTGTCCCCTCAGTGCAAGGCCGACTATGGCCGCGCCTTCGAGGCGATCCAGAAACGCGTGGCCGCCCGCTACGCCGTCGCCAAACTATGTGAACGCGACGTCAACAAATACTGCGGCAGCGTCAAGGGCGATCGCGCCCAGACGCTGGATTGCCTGTTGGCGGGGCCGCGCGGCATGACCATCAACTGCAACAAGGCGCTCGGCGAAGCGGGGTATCGTTGATGCGGTCGGGCAGCAAAAAAGCGCGCGGCATCGGCCTGCTCGCGGCCGTGTTGATCGCCTTCGCCGCGTTCCCGGCCTCGGCGCAAACAGCCCAGCCCGGTGGCACGGCGGAAGAATGGGTCGGCAAGCTCGGCGGCCTCGATGCCGCGCCGGATCTGGACCTCGCCGCCCTGAAGCAACAGGCAATGGACCGGATCAAGGCCAAGGCGAAGACCGACGCCGCGCCGCTCAAGCGGCCGCCGGTCGCGCCGGACCTGCTCAAGCTGCCGCAGTTTTCCGCCGACATTCAATTCGATGAGGACGCAGCGGTAGTTCGCCCGGAGTCCTATCGGTTGCTGGGGCGCATCGCCGATACGCTCTATCATCCGTCGCTGCTGGGATACAAATTCCTGATCGTGGGCCATACGGTGTCGACCGGTAAGCGCGAATACAATCTGACGCTCAGTCAGCGCAGGGCCGACGCGCTCCGCGACGTGCTGGTGACGACGTTCAAGGTTTCGCCAAAGCGTCTCGTGGCGCTCGGGCTCGGCGAGGAGCAGTTGCTGGACGGCAACCGGCCGGCCGCGCCGGTCAATGCGCAGATCCAGATCGTCACCGTCGGCAAGGCGCCCTGACGCAACATCTCCCCGTCGCCGCGGGTTGCGCCGCCGGCTGATCGAGGACACCATGCGAATTCCGCAGGCGCGGAGCTTTTCACTGGAGGAATCATGTCGTCTGGTCGTTGTGCGCAGCTTGCCATGGCCGCAACCCTCGTATGGTCCTGCGCGGCGCCTGTTGCCGCCGAGCAGCGCGTGCCTCAGCCGGTGCAGGCGACGCATCCGATGGATGCGCTGACCCCGGACGAGATTTCGGCTTCCGCCGCCATTCTGCGCGCCGCCGGCAAGCTCGGACCGGCCGTTCGCCTGGTCTCGCTGACGCTGGAGGAAAATCCCAAGGCCGACGTGCGCGCCTGGAGCCAAGGCAAGGCGTTCGGCCGCCGCGCCTTCGCGGTCCTGCTCGAGGCCGGCCGGCTGGCCGAAGCCCATCTCGATCTCGACGCGCGGGCGCTGTCGTCCTGGACCCCGGTCGAAAACCACCAGGCCGCCCTGACCATCGAGGAATTCATGGCGGCGGCCGATATCGCCAAGGGCGACGCGCGCTGGCAGGCGGCGATGGCCAAACGCGGCATCACCAATTACGACAATGTCGTGTGTTTCCCGCTCACCGTGGGGCCGGCGGTCGATCCGGCGCTGGCCGGCCGGCGCCTGCTCAACGTGCCCTGCGTCGACAAGTCGGGCACAGCCAACAACCTCTGGGGCAAGCCGATCGAGAACCTGATGGCGACGGTCGATGTCGGCGCAGGCCAGGTGGTTTCGGTCACCGATCTCGGCGTGCTGCCGCCGCCGCCGGAAACGCCGAGCCATGCCTGGGCGGATTCGGGGCGCGCCCGTCCCATTTCCAGGCCGGTTGATATCGTGGCGCCGCAGGGCTCGAATATCTCCGTCGAGGGCGGCCAGGTGCGCTGGGACAACTGGTCGTTCCATGTCCGGCTCGATCCGCGGCTGGGCTCGGTGCTGTCGCTGATCCGCTACGACGACCGCGGCACGCTGCGCGACATCGCCTATCAGATCTCGGCCAGCGAGATGTTCGTGCCCTATATGGACCCGGCCGCGACCTGGTCGTTCCGCTCCTATATGGACATCGGCGAATACGGCTTCGGCCTGCTGGCGACGCAATTGCGGCCGGGCCAGGATTGCCCGGCCAGCGCGACCTTTCTCGATCTCGCGATCGCCGACGCCAGGGGCGAGCCGGTGGCGCTGAAAGGCGTCGTCTGCCTGTTCGAGCGTCCCACCGGCGATCCCCTGTGGCGGCACGACGAGGCGTTCGGCGGCACTTACGAGATGCGCCCCGACACCGAACTCGTGGTCCGCATGGCGCCGGTGGTCGGCAATTACGACTATCTCGTCGACTATGTGTTCGACCGCGCCGGCGACATCGACGTCAAGCTCGGCGCCTACGGCATCGACGCCACCAAGGGGGTAGCGTCCTCGACGCTCGCCGATCCGACCGCGGCGGCCGACACCGCCTATGGCACGCTGATCGCGAAGCGGCTGCTGGCCGTCAATCACGATCATTACATGGCGTTCCGGATCGACATGGATGTCGACGGCACCGACAACCGGCTGGTCGAGGATCGCATCGTGCCGCGCCGGATCGCGGCAGACGGTCCGCGGCGCAGCCTCTGGCAGGTCGAGAGCCGGCCGATGGCGACGGAAGGGCCGGTGACGACGCCGCTCGGCGCCGCGCAATTCCGCGTCGAGAGCGCCGCCCGCAAGAACGCTTTGGGTTATCCCACCGGCTACCAGTTGCTGCCGGGCCATACCGACACCTCGATCCTGGCGCCGGACGATCCGGTGCAGGTTCGCGCGGGGTTTTCGGCCTATACGCTGTGGACGAGCGCCTATGCGCCGGACGAGCGTTTCGCCGCCGGCCCCTATCCCAACGAGAATCCGGAAGCCGACGGCCTGCCGAAATGGGTGAGCGCGCACCGTCCGATCGACGGCCGCGATCTCGTGCTCTGGTACACGATCGGGTTCCGGCACGTGCCGCGCGCCGAAGACTGGCCGGCGATGCCGGGGCTCTGGCACGGCTTCCGGCTGCGGCCGTTCAACTTCTTCGACCGAAGCCCCGCGCTCGACGTGCCGCCAGTCGATGCGGCCGCGCAATGAAGCGGTGGCCGGTCCTGCCTGCCGCAGCGATCGCGCTGGTGCTCGCGTCGGCCGGAGCGCGCGCCGGACAGGCTACGGACCCCGCGTCCGACCCGCCGGCCGGCGCGCTTATCTATCTGGACCGGACCGGCTGGCAAGCGGCGGCGCCGGCGCGAAAGACCGCGCTGGCTGTGGATTTCATGCGCATCTATTGCGGAAATCCGGCGATGCCGGCCTCGAGCCTCGTCGCGTGCCTGGACGCGAGCGCGGATTCCGGGCCGCTGTTCGCCCAGGCACTTTCCTGCGTCGCCGCCGAGGCGGCTGTTGTAAGATGAGGCGCGAACGCGTCGAAGCAAAAAAGAGGAAGTCCAGATGGCGACCAGCCTGAAGCAGATGATGGAAGCGGCCAACGCCGCCGTGCCGAAGATCACCCCGGTACAGGCGGCCGAACTGATCGGTAACGGTAACGCGCTGGTGGTCGACGTGCGCGACGCGTCGGAGGTCGCAGCCAGCGGCAAGGTCGCGGGCGCCCTGCATGTCTCGCGCGGCATGCTGGAATTCCGCGCCGATCCCGATTCCCCCGCGCACGACAAGAATTTTGCCAAGGACAAGACCGTCATCCTCTATTGCGGCTCCGGCGGGCGCGCGGCGCTCGCCGGCAAGCTGCTCAAGGACTTGGGCTATGACCAGGTCTATAACGCCGGCGCCTTCAAGGACTGGGCCGAAAGCGGCGCCGCGGTCGACAGACCGGGCGCGTGAGCGGCAGCATGATCCCTCCGCCGGCCGCGCGCGACGAACTGCTCAAGGGTTTTGCCCGCGCGCTGTTCAAGGCCGACATGGACGCGCTCTACCGGGTGGTGACGCCGGATTTCCTGTGGAGCTTTCACGACGGGCTCGTCACCACCAGGGCGCTGGCCGGCCCCGATGCCATCAGCGCGCATCTGGCCGAGCAGAAGGCGCGCTTCTCCGCACAGCGTTTCCACGAGGTGGTCTACCACCACGCCGATGACGCCACCTTCATGACGTTCCGCGTCAGCGAGACGGTGCGCGACGATGGCGATGCGCGCGAGCAGCGCGGCATCGAGTGCTATACGTTCCGCGACGGCCTGCTCGCCACCAAGGACGTCTATCGCAAGCCGGTCTAGAGCCTTTTCCGCTTCGATGGAATCGAAGCGGGTCTCTAGATTCTTGATTTGACGCGTTTTCTTGACGCGAACCGGTTTCCACTTCGCTTGAAAACGCTCTAGCCAGGACCGGCCATGGGTCGGCGCGCGCTACTGCTTTGGGATGCCGGCCTTGTCGATCACCTGTCGCCACTTCTCGATGTCGGATTTGAGCCGGCTTGCGATGTCCTGCGGCGTGCTAGCCCTGGCCTCGATGCCGAGTTCGAGCAGATGCTTCTTGACGTCGGCGTCGGCGAGGAC
>Ga0302157_10001390_pt1 | contig 29786 bp, 28 predicted proteins | sample I_Bog_N3_3_FD_193502 | JGI IMG/M metagenome (GOLD analysis project Ga0302157, IMG submission 193502) | Peat permafrost microbial communities from Stordalen Mire near Abisko, Sweden - I_Bog_N3_3 | ecosystem: Environmental > Terrestrial > Soil > Wetlands > Peat | place: Sweden: Abisko, Stordalen...
CCAATCCAGGACCTTCCGCCGGCCAGGGCATCACCCCTTGCGACGAGGGCATGACCGCCAGCACCCGCTCGGCTTCTTCGCGCAGGCCCCACAGGAAGGGCGAGGCATAGCCGATGCCCAGAACCCTTTGGCCCCGCAGATCAGGCCAGAATTCGCGCAGACGACGACGGATCATCCGCCGGGCCGCCTGGCCCAGGCTGGAGTCATAGAAATCCCGAAGATCGACCACATCGCTCCACATATGACTATCAATGGGACGAGGGCCACCCGGCGGCAAGTGAATTGTGCTAGACTCCCTTTCCGGGAGCAGAACCGCAGCAGCAAGGAGAGCCCTATGGCCGCGCTGGACATCGAACAGATTCTGGTCATGAGCGACAATTACATCTATCTGCTCCACGATTCCGAGACGGGCATCACCGCCGCCGTCGATCCGGCCTTGTCCGAGCCGGTACTGGGCTGGATCGAAGCCATGGGCTGGAGCCTGAGCTACATCCTGGTCACCCATCACCACGACGACCATATCGGCGGCAATCTGGCCCTGAAGCGGGCCACCGGCTGCAAAATCGCGGGCTCCCGCGCCGATGCCGAGCGGATTCCCGGGCTTGATATTCCGCTGACAGATGGCGATATCTTCACTTTGGGCAATTCCAGCGCCAAGGTGATCTCCACCCCCGGCCATACCCGCGCCCATCTGTCCTATTGGTTCGAGGAGAGCAAGGCCCTGTTCTGCGGCGACACCCTGTTCAGCCTGGGCTGCGGTCGCCTGTTCGAGGGCACGCCCGAGCAGATGTGGGGCTCTCTGACCACCCTGCGGGCCCTACCCGACGATACCCGGGTCTTCTGCGCCCATGAATACACTCAATCCAACGCCCGCTTCGCCCGCACGGTGGAGCGCAATAATCCCGATCTCCTGGCCCGCAGCGCCGAAGTGGACTCGTTGCGTACCCGCATGCAGCCCACCGTTCCCTCGCTGATGGGCCTGGAGAAAGCCACCAATCCCTTCCTGCGGGCCGACATAGAGTCGGTGCAGCAGGGCGTGGGTCTGGCCGGAGCCGATCCGGCCAAGGTCTTTGGCGAAATCCGCCGCCGCAAAGACGCCTTCTGACAGAAAGAGCCTTACCGTCATGAAATTGCGCTACTCCCCCACCTCTCCTTACGTTCGCAAGGTCACCATCCTGGCCCTTGAAACCGGCCTGGATGCCAAGATCGAGCGGCTGAAAACCAACGCCTGGGACCCGGCCACAGACCTGCCCAGCGACAATCCTCTGGGCAAGGTGCCCTGTCTGGTCCTCGACGACGGCCAGCAGCTCTACGACAGCCCGGTGATCTGCGAAGTCCTGGACTCCCTGCACGACGGCGTCAAATTCTTCCCGCCCGCCGGACCGGCCCGCTGGACCGCCATCCGCCGCCAGGCCCTGGCCGACGGCATCCTCGACGCCGCCCTGCAGGTGGTGATCGAAAGCCTGCGCCGCCCCGAGGAATTCCGCTGGCAGGGCTGGATCGACCGCCAGAAGGCCGCCATCAGCCGCGGCCTCGCCCAGCTGGAAAGCGAAGCCGACGACCTGGGCAAGCAGTTCACCATCGGCGAAGTGACCATCGTCGCCGCCCTTGGCTATCTCGACTTCCGCATGGCTGCCGACGACTGGCGCAAAAGCTCCCCCAAGCTGGCCGCTTGGTTTGCCGAAGTCGGAAAGCGTCCCTCCGTCTCTGCCACGGTGCCGCAAGAATGATTCTCTCTCATGGCCTGACGGCATCGCAAGTGGTGGAACTGCTGGAATTGCAGCCCCATCCCGAAGGCGGACATTACCGAGAGACCTTCCGTGCTGCCTCGGTCGATGGCAAACGCGGGGCCTGCACCATGATCTATTACCTGCTGGCCCGGGGCGAACGCTCCCACTGGCATCGGGTGGACGCCATGGAGATTTGGCTGTGGCATGGCGGTGCGCCGCTGGTGTTGTCCATCTCGGAAGACGGCCAGCAAAAAAATCTTCACCGCGTCGGCAATGACCTTGCCGCCGGCGAACGGCCCCAAGCCGTGGTGCCCGCCAACGCCTGGCAAGCGGCGGAATCCCTTGGCGATTGGAGTCTGGTGGGCTGTATCGTCACCCCTGCGTTCCAGTTCCAAGGCTTCGAAATGGCTCCGACCGGCTGGCATCCGGCGTTGAAATAGCCTGGGGACGCGCCATATATTGCACTGCAACATAATCCTTGAGGAGGTTGCAGGTCATGCAGTGGCGCACTCCCTTTCAAATCGCTCCCGCCGACGGAGGACCTTTCGAGGCCCCTCTGGCGCTGGGACTCCAAGGCGGCGGCGCTTATGGCGCCTTCACCTGGGGTGTCCTCGACCGCCTGCTCGAAGATGACGATGTGCCCATTGGGGCCATCAGCGGCGCGTCCGCCGGGGCCGTCAATGCCGTGGTCACCTCCTGGGGCCTGCTGGAAAATGGCCGTAGCGGGGCAAGACTGGCGTTGCGCAAGCTGTGGGAAGGGGTAGGCAAGCTGTCGGCCTACAGCCCCATGGGCCTGCCGGGGGCGGGCATGCAGTTCGACCTGATGACCCGGCTGCTGTCGCCCTATCAGTTCAATCCGCTGAACCTCAACCCCTTGCGCGACCTTTTGGCCGCCATGATCGATTTCGAGCGGCTGAAGACCAACAGTCCGCTGCCGCTGTTCATCTCCACTACCCATGTCCCCCGAGGCGAGGTGCGGATTTTCCGCGAACATGAACTGACCATCGACGTGCTGATGGCGTCCGCCTGCATTCCCACCCTGCAACAGGCGGTGGAAATCGACGGCGAGCCCTATTGGGACGGCGGTTTCTCGGCCAATCCGCCTTTGCTGCCCATGGTGATGGAGACCGACTGCCGATCCTTGCTGGTGGTCAAACTGACCCCTGACGAAGAGCCGGGCGCCCCCACCGCCGCCCAGGAGATCCTGGCCCGCCTGAAGCGCATCCTTTTCAACGCCCCGCTGCTACGCGAGATCGAAGCCATCGAGGCCATGAAAAAGGCCGTGAGTGGTGCCGGCAAGCTGCCTGCCAATCTGGCCCGGCTGCGCGATCTGGAGATGCAAAGCATCGCCATCGGTCCTGAGTTCTTCACCTCCGCCAAGGCTTCGGCCATGAACCCCAAGCCCGAGATGCTGGAACGCCTGTTCGAAGCTGGCCGCCAGACCGCCAACGGATTGATTCTCCACGCCCGCAACGGTTGACGCCCTATCTTCCAGCCGTCACCATGGCAGGACGATTTAGGAAAGGAGACTTAGGGAGCGATGGACGGCATTAACCTCATCATCCTGGTCTGTGCCGGACTTGCCGTCGCCAGCGTCTTCACCAGCGTGCTGGCCTTCCGCTTCGGCGCGCCGCTGCTGTTAATCTTTCTGGGCATCGGCCTTGCCGCCGGAGAAGACGGCATCGGCGGCATCGTCTTCGCCGATGTTCCCACCGCCTTCCTGATCGGCAGCGCCGCCCTTTCGGTCATTCTCTTCGACAGCGGCTTTCACACCAGCCTGAAAAGCTATCGCCAGGCCGCCGTCCCGGCCGTCACCCTGGCCACCTTCGGCGTCCTGGTCACCACCGGACTGGTGGCTCTGCCGGCCCATTTCCTGCTGGGGCTGGAATGGCCGGTGGCCTTTCTGATGGGCACCATTCTGTCTTCTACCGACGCGGCGGCCCTGTTCTTCCTGCTGCGCGTCGGCGGCATCACCATCCGCGACCGGGTGCGCTCGACCCTGGAAGTGGAATCCGGCACCAACGACCCCGTGGCCATCTTCCTGGCCCTGACCCTGACCGCCATGCTCACCGGCCATCAAAGCGGCGGCTGGGTACATATCCTGGCCCATCTGATGGTCGAAGGCGGCGGCGGCGTGCTGATGGGCCTGTTGGGCGGAGCCACCATCATCGCCGTGGTCAACCGCATGAAGCTGGACCCCGGCCTTGCCCCGGTGGCGGTGATGGGCCTTGCGGTCACCATCTTCGGCCTGACCAACGAACTGGGCGGCAGCGGCTTCCTGGCGGCCTATCTGGCCGGGCTGGTGGCGGGCAATGCCAAGCTGCAAGGCATCGGCGGATTGCGCCGTTTCCAGGACGGCATCACCTGGCTGGCCCAAATCGCCATGTTCGTGACCCTTGGCCTGTTGGCCACCCCAAGCCAGTTCCCCAAAGAATTCACCCTGGCCGGTCTTTTGGCCGTCGCCCTGACCTTTCTGGCCCGACCGGTGGCGGTGTTCCTCTGTCTGTCGCCCTTTGGCTTCGGCAAGCGCGAGCGGCTGTTCATCGCCTGGGTGGGCCTGCGGGGTGCGGTGTCGATCCTCTTGGGCATGGTGCCGATGCTGGGCGGCGTGCCCCATGCGACCGTCTTCTTCGACGTCGCCTTCATGGTCGTCGTGGCTTCTCTGACGGTGCAGGGCTGGACGGTGCGCCCGCTGGCCCGCTGGCTGGGCCTGATCGTGCCCGAAAAAGCCGGGCCGGTGGACCGCATGGAGGTGGATCTGCCGGGTCTGTCCGACCGCGAGCTGGTGGCCTATGTCCTGCACCCCGACAGCCCGGTGGCTCAAGGCCGCCCACTGCCCCGCTGGGCGCGACCCGTGCTGGTGCGAAGGGCCGGCAAGATCAAAAGTGTGCCCGGCCCCTTGCAGGCCGGCGACCGGGTCTATCTGCTGGTGGCCCTCAATCAGGTGCCCTTGCTGGACAAGCTGTTCGGCCGCATGAAGGAAAACCTGGAGGACGACGCCAGCCTTTACGGCGACTTCATCATCGGCCCCGAGATCACCATCCAGTCATTGCGCGAGGCCTATGATCTGCCCCTGGGCTCGGAGCTGGACGGCTCCACCGTCTCGGAGCTGTTCCGCCGCGAATTCCGCCTGGACCTGGAGGAAGGCGACCGCGTCCATCTGGGCCCCATCGATCTGATCGTCCGAGAAATGCGCGAAGGCCGCATCGTCACCGTCGGCCTGTCCCTCGACCCCCGCCCGCCGATGGGATGGGAGAAGGTCAAAGTGCTGCTGGAGAAACGTTTCAAGAGATCGCGTCCCCCAATTGCCTCAGCCTGAGGTGCCAACAAAAAGGGGCCGCGAACGGATCGCGGCCCCTTTTCTCAATTCACCCCCTGAAACGAAGCGCTTAATTGTTCTTAGCACCCTCGTGGATCCAGGTGCGGATGGTGTCGCGGTCGCAGGTAGACAGCTTCTTCTTGGTGCCGTGAGGCATCTGAATGCTCTTGTCGGCGCGGCCATCCAACAGAACCACCAGATTGCTGGTCTGGGTATCATTGGCAACGACGATGGGGCCGAACTTGGTGCCCTTGATCAGGCCATCATAAGAGGTCAGATCGAGGCCGCTCTTCTCCAGGCCTTCGCCGCCGGCCTGATGACAGGAGACGCAATGAGCCTGCAGGATCGGGGCAACGTCTTCGGCGTAACTAACGGTGGACTTCTTGGTGGCGGCGCCGGCGCCGGTCGCCATGGCCAGAGCGGCACCGGCAACCAGGACGGACAGAACAACTTTACGCATGGGACTTCCCCTTACCTTTTTATTCCAGCCTATGGGTATCGCGCCCCTGATTGGCTGATCGGTCATTGCGCAGTGTAAACCGCAAGGCGGAAGCGGCCAAGTACCCGGAAGAAGGAGGGGGACAAAATCCTTTTGGACAATAGGAAGCCGCCAGGGGTGCTGGCTTCGCAAGCAGACGCTGCCTATACTGCCGCCATGTCCGTCGTTTCTCCCCGCCTGATGCTACCCCCCGTCCCCGCCCTGGTCGCCGCACCGGGCGGCGCCGTTCTGCTGTCGCCTGATGGCGAGGTCGAGACCCTGACGCTGGCTCAGGCCAATCGCCGGGTCCGCGACGAGCCGCCGATGGTCTGCCATCTGCGAAGCGTCGCCGCCAAGCTGAAGACCGAGCCCTTCCCCGCCTTCGATCTGTTGGAACTGTTCGCCTTCATCCGCCCGGCCCAGTTCTGCGTCCCGACACCGCGCGGCCTGGCCGAAGCTTTAAACCTGCCGGCTCCGCGCAATCACGAGGAAGAAGCCGAACTGCTGCCCGATGCCGCCCGCGCTCTGCTGGAGGAACTGATCACCCGTGCGCCGCGCCTGCATGCCTCGAAGCAATCCGACGCCAAAGGCATCGCCTGGGTGATGACCAAGGGCGGTTGGATCTGGGCTCCGTCGATAATTGCAGCCTTAGGGGCCGACAACGACCAGGGACGCGGCTCGGCGGCCATGAAGGTCTGGGACCGCCTGGGGGAATGGAGCGAACATGCTCCCGAGGCTCCTGCCGGAAATATGCCGGTGGACCCGTCCGAGGCCCGCGCCCGTCTGGCCCAGATGCTGGGCGAGGGAGCCGAGCAGCGCCCCAGCCAAGCCGATTACGCCTCGGCCGCCGCCTTGGCCTTTGCTCCACGTGAAATGGCCGGAGCCCCCAATCTGGTGCTGGCCGAAGCCGGCACCGGCACCGGCAAGACCCTGGGCTATATCGCCCCGGCCAGTCTGTGGGCCGAAAAGAATTTGGGGCCGGTCTGGATCAGCACCTATACCCGCAATCTCCAGCGTCAGCTGGACGGCGAGTTGGACCGGCTCTATCCCGATCCTTCCATCAAAGCCCGCAAGGTGGTCATCCGCAAGGGCCGGGAAAATTATCTCTGCCTGCTGAACCTGGAAGAAGCCGTCATGCGGCTGATCCCGCGCGGTGGCGAGGGGGCTCGTCCCGGCGAGGCCGCCGCCCTGGGCCTGATGGTCCGCTGGGCCGCAGCCACCCGCGACGGCGACATGGTGGGCGGCGACCTTCCCGGCTGGCTGGCCGATCTTTTGGGCAAAGCCCGCACCATTGGTCTGGCCGACCGCCGGGGCGAATGCATCTATTCCGCCTGTCCGCATTTCCGCAAATGCTTCATCGAACGAGCCGTGCGCAAGGCCAAGCGGGCCGACATCGTCGTCGCCAACCATGCCCTGGTGATGATGCAGGCGGCCTTTGGCGGGCTGGATGATGGGGTTCTGCCCACCCGCTATGTCTTCGATGAAGGCCATCACGTCTTCGAGGCCGCCGATGGGGCTTTTTCCGCCGCCTTGTCAGGGCTTGAGACGGCCGAGTTGCGCCGCTGGCTGCTGGGAGCCGAGGCCGATCTCCAGAAAAGCCGCGCCCGAGGATTGCGCCGCCGCTGCGAAGACTTGGTCGGCAACAGCGAGGAATCCGCCGAAGCCCTGGACGAAGCCTTACGCGCCGCCCGCGCCCTGCCCGGCCCTGGCTGGCATCAGCGCCTTGCCGAAAGCCAGCCCCAGGGAGTTTGCGAAAGCTTCCTGTCCCTGGTCCGTCAGCAGGTCTATGCCCGCGTCGGTGGCCAGGACAATCCCTATAGCCTGGAATGCGAGCCCCGCCCGCCGCTGCCGGGCCTGACCGATGCCGCCCTGGATCTGGACGTCGCCCTGGAGCGACTGGCCCGGCCCCTGAAGACCTTGGCCAAGACTCTGACCGATCTTCTGTCCGACGAAGCCGCCGAATTGGAGAGTGCCACCCGCCAGCGCATCGAAGCCATTGCCCGAAGCATCGACCGCCGGGCCATCACCCCCATCGCCGCCTGGCGCGATATGCTGGGCGGGTTGGAGCATGAGCGCCGTCCCGAATATGTGGATTGGTTCGCCGCCGAGCGCATCGATGGCCGCGACATCGACATCGGCTTTCATCGCCATTGGGTCGATCCCTCGGCTCCCTTCGCCAAATTCGTCGCCGAACCGGCCCATGGCCTGCTGATCACCTCGGCCACTCTGCGCGACGGCTCGGGCGATAATGAGGCCGACTGGCTGGCCGCCGAAAGACGCACCGGGGCCATCCATCTGCCCCTGCCCGCCGTCCGGGCCGCCCTGCCCTCGCCCTTCGATTATCCCAAGGCAACCCGCGTGCTGGTGGTCACCGATGTGCGCAAGGACGACATGGATCAGGTCGCCGCCGCCTACCGCGAGTTATTCATTGCCTCGGGCGGCGGCGGGCTGGGGCTGTTCACCGCCGTCAGCCGCCTGAAGGCCGTGCATGCGCGCATCAATTCCGCCCTCGACCAAGCCGGCATCGATCTGCTGGCCCAGCATGTGGACGGCATGGATACATCCACCATCGTCGATATCTTCCGCGCCGAGGAAGACGCCTGCCTGCTCGGCACCGATGCGGTCCGTGACGGCGTCGATGTGCCGGGCCGCTCGCTTCGCCTGATCGTCTTTGATCGCGTCCCCTGGCCGCGCCCCGACATCCTGCACAAGGCCCGCCGCGCCTGGTTCGGCGGCAAGTCTTACGACGACATGATCACCCGCCTGCGGCTGAAGCAGGCCTTTGGCCGGCTGGTGCGCCGGGATGGCGATCGGGGGCTGTTCGTGCTGCTGGACCCCTTGATGCCGTCCCGCCTGTCGGGAGCCTTTCCCCCGGGGGTCGAGGTTCGACGGGTCGGTTTGGCCGAAGCCGTCCGTGAATGCCGCAGCTTCCTGGCCGAAGAAACCCCAGTGATTCTATGACCATTGCAATATGTGAGGCTTGACGTCCATATTGCGTCTTTCGCTGAAGAGGTTGCGGCGGCCATGATCAACGGGTGTTTGCAGGAATGATCACACCTTCGCCCTTCCGCTGGAGTTTGCTGACCCAGGTGCTGTCCCTGGTGACCCTGCTGCTGATCTCTCTGGTCCTGGGCGCACTATGGTTCCTGTCCGACCGCCAGCAGGCCGACATCGAGGCCATTCTGGCCGACCAGCAGATGACCCTGACCGCCAATCTGGTGGATGAGATCGAACATAAGATCGATCTGCAAATCCGCGCCGTCCAGCGGGGCAGCAGCCAATTCACCGGCGATGTCCTAAAGAATCCCACCCGCCTATCCGCCCTATTGGCCACCCGCAATGGCGCCATCGGTTTCTTTCCCAGCGGTCTGGTGGTCTTGAGCCCCACAGGAAAGCCCCTGGGGGAATATCCTACGCTGGGACGTCTGAGCCGGGATTATTCCGCCCAACCTGGGCTGGCCGAGACGGTGGCCTCTGGAAAGCCACGGCTGTCCGAACCCTATGCCGGCCCCGAGGGCAGCCTGCCGCTGCTGGCCATGCTGGTTCCCTGCCTGGACGCCGACGGCAAGGTCGAGGCGGTGCTGGTGGGCGAAGCCCCGCTGACCGACACCAATTTCTTAGGCAGCATCAGCGATCATCGCCTGGGCCAGACCGGCGGCTTTTATCTGGTTTCTCCGAAGTCCCAGCGCATTCTTCTGTCCACCGACAAGAACCGTATCTTCACGCCCCTGCCGCCGCCAGGAGCCAACAAGCTGCTGGACAGCATCGTCAAGGGCTATGAGGGCACCGGCATCTCGGTCAACTCCAAGGGCATCGAGGAACTGCTGGCGGCCCGCACCTTGCCTTCCACCGGCTGGAAGCTGATCGCCCGCCTGCCCACCGCCGAGGCCTTCCACCCGGTGGAGACCATGAAGACCCGGCTTGAGGTGACCCTGGGCCTCATCGGTCTGGTCACCCTTTTGCTGCTAAGCCTGCTGCTGGCCCGCTCCCTACGACCGCTGGCCCTGGCTGCCGCCTCGGTGCACGAGATGGTCGACGGAGACCGCCCGCTGGAGCCGGTGAAGGCCGTCGGCGGCGGCGAAGTCAAAGACATGCTGGAGGCCTTCAACGCCCTGCAAGGCAAGATCGTCACCGCCCAATCCGCCGAACAGGCCGCCCATGACCGCCTGCGGGCCATGCTGGACAATATGCCCATCGGTGTCGCCGTCCTCACGCCCGAGCGCATCCTGATCGAGGTCAATCCCCAATTCCGCGCCATCTTCGGACTGGGGACTCCGGACCTTCAGGGCAAGCCCTCGCGGGTGCTTTATGGCGACGGCGAGCAGCATGAAGAGCTTGGGCGGATCGCCTATCCCATCATGCTGGCCGGAGGCACTTTCCGCGACGACGTGCTGATGGCCCGCCAGGACGGCAGCGCCGTCTGGGTCCGTCTGACCGGCCATCTGGTGAAGACTTCCGATCCTTCCATCGGCATCATCTGGACCGCCGAAGACATCTCGGAACGCCACGAGGCCGAAGAGCGGCTGCAAGCCCAGACCGATGATCTGGCCCGCTCCAACGCCGAGCTGGAAACCTTTGCCTATGCCGCCAGCCACGACCTGCGCCAGCCCCTGCGACAGGTCTCCAGCTATGTCAGCCTGCTGGAGCGCGGCTATCAGGAAAAACTGGACGACGAAGCCCGCGAATATATCGCCTTCGCCCGCAGCGCCTGCGAGCGCATGGACAAGCTGATCGTCGATCTTCTGGACTATGCCCGCATCGGCAGGTCTGGCCGCGAGCCGGCGCCGGTCTCCATGGCCGAGGCCTCAGCCGAAGCCATAGAGAATCTGGCCGCCGCCATCGCCGAATGCGACGCCGAGATCATCCTGGATATCCCCGACGCCCTGCCCTTCGTCATGGGGGATCGCAGCGAACTGATGCGCCTGATGCAAAATATCATCGGCAACGCCATCAAATACCGCGCCCCCGACCGCCGTCCCAAAGTCGAGATCAGCGGCCAGGACGACGAGAATTGGCTGCATCTGTCGGTGGCTGACAACGGCATCGGCATCGCCCCGGAATATTTCGAAAAAATCTTCGGCATCTTCCAGCGCCTGCATAGCCGCGCCGACTATGAAGGCACCGGTATCGGACTGGCCGTTTGCAAGAAAATCGTCGAGCATCACGGCGGCCGCATCCATGTGGAAAGCGGCAAGGACTGCGGTGTGACCTTCCAGCTGTCCCTGCCTATTGGCTGATGCGCAGATTGCTCAGGCGGGCTCCGATGGTGGAGAAGGCCGCCGTCAGCTGGGTCTGGTTGGTGGCGTAAAGAGTATAGGGCGAATAATCGAAGCTGCTGCCGTTTACCGAGGCCGGATGCCCCGCCGTGGAAGGCGGGCCGCTGCAATAGCCGATGGCCGGGCCGGGACTGCTGCCGTCGTTGAAGAACAGGGTGTAGATGGTCACGCCATGGGATTTCAGGGCGTCGCAGACCGCCATCTCCTGCATCTCGATCATCTTATTGTAGGCGACCCCGCTGAAGCTGTAGCTGCCATAACTGGTGGAGCCGGTGGTGTTGTAACTGCCGAAGCTGGTCTGATAGGGCCCATAGCCCGTGTATTGCTGCTCATAGAAATCATTGGCGCCATCGGTCATCAGCACCACCGCCTTCTGCCACAAGGTGGCGTTCCAGTCGCTGCTGGTGGAAACCCCGGAATAGAGCCCGCCATTGGAGGTCGGCTCCAAGACCCGATAGGCCCAGGCCAGACCCAACGAGCCGGTGGTGCCGCCCTGGTGCCAATCCAAAAGCCCCGAGGCGTTGCTGCCGCTGGCCACACCGCCGCTGACCGTCACTCCAAGCTCGGTCACCAACTGGGCGGAATTGCTGGTCAAAGGCACCACGGGTGTGGGCGGGCAGGATAGATTGGGGCCGTAGTCCGACCCCTGGCCGCTGTTGGAGCCATCGTCATTGCCGGAATACCAGGCGCTCATGCTGGCCTTGGTGCCGGTGGTGGTCTTGGGCGGCCATGTGTAACTGTCGGCGCAAACGCCGTCGCTGATGGTCGTCCCCGCCGTTCCGCCGTCGTTGGCAAAGGGCCAGCTGGAGCCCACGGCGCAGGTCTTCTTGCTGGAACTATAAGTCGTCGGAACCCGGATGTACTGATAGGCCGAGCCATTGGTCGAAACACTGTTCAGGGCGGATTCCAGGCTCGAGACATTCAGGCCGGCATAGCTGTAGGAGCTATAGTTGGACGAGGCCGAAGAAACGGCGGCAAATCCGGTCGCCTGGTTCTCGATGACGCAGCCCCACCATTTGGTCGGGTCGCCCTGACCGAAAGCCAGAGGATTGGGCGAAGTGTTAGACCCATAAGTTGCCCCGATCAACTTGGAGATGATGCCGCTCTGGCCGCCGCTGGTGACGTCGGAACTGACCGCCGGCACCGCATTGATCGCCGCCACATAGGGCACCAACCCCACCCGCACAGTCGAACTGTTGGCATTCAGGCTGCCGCTGGTGGCGCCGTACAATTGCTGCAGCAAGGCATAGGCCGAGGTCTTCAGGGCATCGATATTGGACAGCCCCAGCGAGCCGGTATTGTCCAGCGCCAAGACGACTTCGACGCCGCTGACCGTCAGCTGTACCTGGGTCGAGGCAGCAACGGTAATGGTGGGAATCCCCACCAGCTGCAAAAAGGCGGTGGGCACGGTGGCCGTGGCCCCCATGCCGATCTGATTGGTCACCGAGGTATCGTAGGTCAATGCCCCCAGACTGGCGTTGTTGGTGGTGGCAAAATTGGCCGTCATATATTTACCGGCCAGCGCCTCTTTCTCGGCCACGGTCATGGTGGTGTTGGCCCCCATGGCCAGGGCCGAGGCATCCAGGGCGGCGCTTAAATTCGAGCGCACGGAATAGGCCCGCATCAGATCGGTCGAGACTCCGGTGCCGATCACCATGGTGGAGACCACCGCCGCCGACATCAAGGCGACATTGCCACTGCGGCTTAACAACAGGGATTTCAGGCTGCGGAACATTTGGGGCCTCCTAACAGGGCTTGGCCGGAAGACCGCCCAGCCTGCTGGTGTTCAGACTGGTGTCGGTAAAAGTCCGGGAGCCGAGAACTCCGCCGGTGATGGTGGGGGTGTAGCTATAAGTTACCGTGACCATGATCACCCCCTGGCTGGATGACCCCAATCCCGCCGCCGCCGTCAAAGAGACCGGCGTGGACAGCCCCGAAGGGCTGGAACAACGCCAGGATTGGATGGCGTTGCCGCTGGAATCATAAGACACCCCCACCATGTCGATGGTCAGCAGGCTGCTGTCCGAAGGCAGGGGCGAAAGCATCTGCTGGGCCGCCGTGACCAGACTGGTCAAAGCCGGCGTGCTTTTCTGGGTGGCCAGATCGGAAAGGGACTGGGCGGCCATTTGCGCCTTGGCCGAGGCCTCGGTCAGTTGGGCCAGCTCGGCCATGCCCAGCCATCCGGCCACCATCAGCGGCAGCACCAGCGCCAGCTCGATGGCCGCCAGCCCGCTGGTCCCGACCAGAAGCCGGGCGATGGGGGCGTGCGCGGTCATCAGAAGGGCTCGTTCTGAAAAACGACGGTATAGACCAGAGGCAAGGTCTGACCGGCGCTGCTGCCCAGGAAGTAGCTCAGACCCGGGGTCAGGAAGCTGTAGGGATAGATCACCCGAGCAGTGACGATATCGGCGGCACCGGCGGTAGCCGAGGAAGCGCCGGTATTATAGACCGCGCCCGCCGTGCCGCCATTGGCGTCCGGCACCGGAATAGAGATAGCCGAGAAGCTGGTGAAGCTGCGCAGGTCAAAGACCAAGTTGGCGCAATCGACCAGACCGTTCAGCTGATTGCAGACCGTCGTCGAAAAGGCGGAGGCGCCGCCGCCGCCGGTCACCGAGGACTGACCGGTGCGCACCATGCGGGCGGCTTCGGTCACGGCGTTTTGCAATACGGCGTCGGTAAAGGCCATTACCGTGGTTTCGATGATCGCCAGGGTCAGAGCCAGGAAGGGGATCATCACCAGGGCGAATTCCAGCGCCGCCGCACCATCGCGGTTTCTGATCAGCTGCTGGAATGATCCCTTGCGGCCCATGGCCCGGTCTCCCGTTCCGCCTCCCAAAAGGGGAAGGCTTTCACGGGGACCATTCTAGGGCTGACGGCCATACCCCTCTATGACAGGGGTCACAGGGAAAATAAGATCACTGCTTATGCGTACGGTTGAAATCAACCTCTTCCTGGTTCAGCTGCATGCCGACGAAGATTTCATAAGCGGCCAGATCACGCAGATCCTTGATGGGAATGCTCAACTGCACTTCGTCGTCGGTATAGCGCACCTGATCGCTGCCGGCGGGGAAGTCCAGGGTGACCGGCACCACCTTCTTCGCCTCGGGCTTGGGGAAATAGGCGGGGATGGCGACGAAATAGGCGACTTCGGCCTTGCGGCTCTTGGCCGCCGGGCCCAACTTGCCATCGACGCTCAGCTGCATCTTGATGTTCATGATGCGCTTGTCGAAGTCGAACAGGCAGGAACCCTTGAAGTTGCTGACCTGGGCTTCCAACTCGACGTCAGTCAGATCATGGCCCTTGCCGGCCTGGAAGCGGGTCTCGCGGAAGGCGTCGGCCAGCACCGAAATGCGGGGGCATTGCGGCTGATCGGGCTTCTTGCTCTCGAACAGCGAGCAGCCGCTGATGGCCAGCAAGGAAGCGCCGGTCAGAAGACCCAGGGCCAAACGGGAGACGACCTTCGGCATGTTCATGACTTCACCTTTTGCCAGCGCTGCAATTCTGCTATTGCTGGCGACTGTAGAGAACAGCGGCCCCGCGCACAAGTCACCGCTTGTGCATGGCCCCTTCCAGCTGGACCCATGACAAAAACTCCGCTCACCATCCTTCTCGCCAGTCCGCGCGGTTTTTGCGCCGGGGTGGACCGCGCCATTCAGATCGTCGAGACGGCTCTGACCAAATACGGCCGCCCGGTCTATGTCCGTCACGAGATCGTCCACAACCGCTTCGTGGTCTCCTCGCTCGAGGCCAAGGGCGCAGTCTTCGTCGATGAATTGGACGAAGTTCCCGCCGACCGCCCGGTGGTCTTTTCCGCCCACGGCGTGCCCAAATCCGTGCCCGCCGAGGCCCAAGCCCGCGGCATGTTCTATCTGGACGCCACCTGCCCCTTGGTGACCAAGGTCCACCACGAGGCCGAGCGCCATGCCGCCGAGGACCGCCAGATCATCATGATCGGCCATGCCGGCCACCCGGAAGTGGTGGGCACCATGGGTCAGGTGGAAAATGGCCGCGTCCTGCTGGTGGAGAACAACGCCCAGGCCGAGACCATAGAGCCCTCTCAACCGGAGCATCTGGCCTATATCACCCAGACCACTCTGTCGGTGGATGACACGGCCCAGATCGTCGCCACCCTGAAGCGCCGCTTTCCCGCCATCGAAGGCCCGAAAAAAGAAGACATCTGCTTCGCCACCACCAACCGCCAGCAGGCGGTGAAGGCCATTGCGCCCGGCTGTGACGCCGTAATGGTCATTGGTGCGCCCAATTCCTCCAACTCCAAGCGCCTGGTGGAAGTCGCCGCCCGCGCCGGCTGTGAGCGCGCCATCCTGGTGCAGCGGGCCGAGGAAATCGACTGGGCGTCTCTTGACGGCATCCGCCGCTTGGGCGTCTCGGCCGGGGCTTCGGCCCCTGAAGTTCTGGTGGACGAGGTCATCGAGGCCTGCCGCCAGCGCTTCGACGTCACCATCGAGGAGGTGGCGGTCACCCGCGAGACCGTCGCCTTCAGACTCCCCTCCGTGCTGACGGAAGCATAAAGACATGGCCGTTTATACCGAAGTCTCGGACGAGGAGCTGGAAGCCTTCGTCGCCGAATATGCCATCGGCGAGGTGGTCAGCTGCAAGGGCATCGCCGAAGGGGTGGAAAATTCCAACTACCTTCTGCAAACCGATCAGGGCAATTTCATCCTGACCCTCTATGAGAAGCGGGTGAACCCCGACGATCTGCCCTTCTTCATCGGTCTGATGGAACATCTGGCCCGCCAGGGTCTGGCCTGCCCGACGCCTTTAGCCGGGCGTGACGGCGAAACCCTGCGCACCCTTTGCGGCCGCCCGGCGGCCATCATCAGCTTCTTGCAGGGTCTGTGGCCGCGCAAAATCCATGCATCCCAGTGCGCGCCTTTGGGCCGGGCCATGGCCGAGATGCATCTGGCCGGGCTTTCCTATGGCAAGAGCCGCCCCAACACCCTGGGCCAACCCGACTGGCGGCCTCTGTTCGAGTTGGAGCGCCAGCGCGCCGACGAGGTCAAGCCGGGTCTGGCCCTGATGCTTGACGCCGAACTGGCCGAGCTGGAACGGAAATGGCCCAAGGATCTGCCCACCGGCATCATCCATGCCGATCTGTTCCCCGATAACGTCTTCTTCAAGGGCGAGGTGGTCTCAGGCCTGATCGACTTCTATTTCGCCTGCACCGATTTTCTCGCCTATGACATCGCCATCTGCCTGAACGCCTGGTGCTTCGAGGCCGGCGGCGATTTCAATGCCACCAAGGCGCGGAACATGCTGATCGGCTATCAGCAGGTGCGTCCCCTGACCCAGGCCGAATTCGACGCCTTGCCCATGCTGTGTCGGGGTGCCTCCATGCGCTTCCTGCTGACCCGTCTCTATGACTGGCTGAACACCCCCGCCGGAGCCTTCGTCAAGCGCAAGGATCCGCTGGAGTACGAAAAGAAGCTGCGCTTCCATGCCCAGGTCTCCGGCCCTGGCGACTATGGCCTGGAGATGGCGGCATCATGAGCGAGCCCCCCGAGACGGCCACTCCCGCCCCGACTCCTGCGCCTTTGCGGGTCGAGATCTATTCCGACGGCGCCTGTTCCGGCAATCCCGGCCCCGGCGGCTGGGGCTGCATTCTGCGCTGGAAGGGTGCCGAAAAGGAACTCTGCGGCGGCGAGGCCCATACCACCAACAACCGCATGGAGCTGCAGGCGGTCATCAGCGCCCTGAACGCCCTGAAGCGCCCCTGCGACATCGATGTCTATACCGACAGCCAGTATGTTCAAAAGGGCATCAGCGAATGGCTGCGCGGCTGGAAGTTCCGCGGCTGGAAAACCGCCGACAACAAGCCAGTGAAGAACGATGATCTGTGGAAGGCTTTGGATGAAGCCCAGGCCAAGCACAAGGTCAAATGGCACTGGGTCAAAGGCCATGCCGGCCATCCGGAAAACGAACGGGCCGACGCCCTGGCTCGTCAGGGGCTAAAGGAAGCGCGGGAAGGCTGAATAAGCCTTCCCGCAGCGGCCTTAATCAAGGTTAGCGATTGCCGAGACGCCCACATCGTTGCTGGCGACAATAGCCGCCACCGGGCGGATGTTCAGGCGGGCCCCATCAAAGGATTCCAGCCCATTGGCCCGCATGATCGCATGCAGGGACTGGACATAATCGTCCCCCCGCTCGGAATAGCGATGCAGGGTTGAGGCCAGGGCAAAGGAATCCAGCTCGCCACGACTTTTGCGCATCTGAGCACGGGCCTGACGGTATTCCTTGTAGGCGGGATGAGTGTTCAGGTTATGAGCATAAGCCTCGACCGCTTCGGTCAGAGTGCTGAAGTCACGATAATCCCACTGGCCGGACTGATCCTGGGCGAACTGGCCGAACAGAGCGTTCTGATGCCGCGCGATGCGCGACGTGCCCCAGCCGCTTTCCTCGATGGCTTGGGCCAGAGTCAGGGACGGCGGCACCACATCGACCTTGCGCACCAGGGCGTCCAGATTGGCGTCGGGTTCGTCATAGGTATCGGCCAGGGTCATGACCCATTGCACATCTTCAGCTGACAGGCTTTGGTTGGCTTCGACCTGACGACGGACTTCCAAGAGATGGGCACGGTCGCGACCGATGCGGTCATTAACCTCCAGCACCACCGGCAACAGACTGCGCAGGAACAGAGCCTTGCGCTCCTCGGGGGCATCGATGCTCTCCAGATCGGCGGGCAGAGACGCCAGAAGAACCCGCGGCACCGAGATGTAACCGGCTGCCACCGAATCCAGATCATAGCCGATGCGGTCGAAGGCGGCCTGCAGCTTGCCGGCGTTGCGGGTTTCAGACAGACGAATAGCGTAGGTCGCCGGCGGCACGGAGCCGTGGGCGACAGAGGACTGGGTTTGCTGGGAAGACAGATGCGGCAAAGGGTGGCCGCTCGAAACCAGGGCGATCAGTCCGACGGTGAAGGAGGCCAAAAGGGCCAGTGACAAGCCGTCGCGCAACGAGGTTCGAGTTCTATGATGCATTAAATGATTCGCTCTGCAGTTGATCCAGGTACCCCTAAGAATTCCCCTCTTGTAGCCTTGACCCTAACCATAAGCGAATGTGCAGTGCAACCATTTTCGTTGCACTGCAGCATAAGCATTTGATTTTATGTAATTTTTACTCAACGGCCTCGACGGCCTGAACTTCCGGAACGTAGTAGCGCAGCATGTTTTCGATGCCGTGCTTCAGCGTCGCGGTGGAGCTGGGGCAGCCCGAGCAGGCACCCTGCATATGCAGGTAAACGACCCCGTCTTCGAAGGCGCGGAAGATGATGTCGCCGCCGTCATTGGCCACCGCCGGACGCACGCGGGTGTCCAGCAGCTCCTTGATCTGGGTGACGATGGGGCTGTCGTTCTCGTCGCCCTTCTTGACCTCGACCGACTCGTCGATCAGGGAATCGCCGGCGGTGTAATGATCCATGATGGAGGCCAGCACGGCGGGCTTAAGCACCGGCCAGTCGACAGATTCGCTCTTGGTCACCGAGATGAAGTCGGCTCCCAGGAACACGCCGGTCACGCCGCCCAGATTGAACAGGCGGCTGGCCAGCGGCGAGCGCTTGGCCATCTCGGCGTCCGAGAAGGAGGCCGTCGTATTACCCAAAACGTCCGAACCCGGCAGGAATTTCAGGGTATTGGGATTGGGAGTGGCTTCGGTCTGAATGAACATGGCGGTACTCGCGTCCCTTAATGACAACAGAAGGTATTGGCCGACAAATGGGGGATCACAGACCATTAGTCAAGTCCCCCAGTCGGGTATTGGCATTGGTCAAATCACGGCATATCGTCCAGCCGGAACCAGACGGGAACATGGCGAACCTGATCCGAGGCCATGCCCGGCGGCAGCTTCAGCGGCTGGATATCGCGCAAGGTGCGATAAAAACTCATTTCCGCAACGTAGCGGGGATCGTCTTCGCGGAACTTTTTCAAATCGGGCAGCGCCGCCTCGGGGTTCCAAGGGCCATCGGCGGCGTAGGGCGGGCCAAACATGCCGTTGGGCTTGAGGTCGATGACCAGACGGATGGCCGCATGAATACCGCGCAATTCCGGAGGCGGAGTCCAATAGCCGGACACCCGGGTCAAGATCAGATCGCTGATGGTCCGCGTCTCAGGGTCCAGGCTCTCGCGGGCATGTTCAGCCGTCTCCGGTTCTTTTTCTGGAACGGGGGACGGCTTGGGCTTTTCCGTCACCTCGACCGGATGAAGATTAATCTTCGGCGGCGGCGGCAGAGGCGGCGGCGGTAACGGCTTCTTCAGCTCGATCTTTTGCGGCGGCGGAATCAGCGGCGGTTTCTTCAGATCGATCTTCGGGGCAGCCGGCTTTTCCTCGGGCACAGGCTCGGGTTTCGGTTCAGGCTTCACCTCGGGTTTGACCTCGGGCGCCGGCTCGGGCTTAGGCGTTTCCACCTTTGCGACTGGGGCCGGAACCGATGGCACCAAATCCACCGTCACCGGGCTTTCCTCGTCATCCAGCCGGCTCCAGGGCGGATCCATGAACATCAGAATGAGCAGGCCGACATGCATCAGCAGCGACAGCGCCAAGGCAATCGCCGCGAAGCGCAAACCTGTGCTCTGGCGCGAGGCTGGAGCCGGGCGCAATCCTCTGTCGATGTCAGACATCAGCTCAAGGCGTCGATGGCGTCGTCGGTCAGAGTGCCCGGCACAATGGTCAGGGGCGTGCGCAACCGGTTGACATATTTCCCCGTCAGGGCGGAGACCAGCGGGCCCGGGCCTTCCGGCCCAGTTCCGGCGGCCAGCACCAGGATGGAGATGGAGGGTTCTTCGTTGATCAGGTCCAGCAGCTCGTCGCGGGCGTTGCCTTCGCGGACATAAAGCATGGGAAGTTCACCGGACATCTCGTTGACCTTGGCGGCCAGACGGCTCAACAGAGCCTCGGCCTCCTGGCGGGCTTCGTCGCGCATGCGGTTGGCGATGGCGGCAAAATGCTGGAATTCGGCGGGCTCGACCACCCGAAACAGCGCCACCCGGCCGCCGGAATTACGGGCGCGGCGGCAGGCATAACGCAGGGCGGCGCGCATTTCCTCGGAATCATCGACCACCACCAGGAAGGTGCGCCCGTTCTTTTTCGGCGGCTGGCGCCGATCGTGATGGACTTCGGTCATGGCGGCAAAAGACTCCCTACGACCTGCGGAAAGCGACGGCGGCAAGCCATCCGGCAGCGACCGCCAACAGCACCGCCGCAAGGCCATAGAGTGCCGCCTGGCGACTGGCGAAGTCAAAGACTTCGGCGCCGATGCCGATCTTGCCGACGATCAAGGGCGTCGTCTGGGCCGTGACCACTTCGCCGCCCTTGAACAAATAGACCTCCACCTGATAGGTCCCGGTGGGAACATTGGCCGGGAAGTCCATTTCAGTACGGAACAAACGTCCTGACATCACGGCGACCTGCCCGGTTTCGCCGCCATAAAGCCCGGCTTTGGTCTTCAGGCGCAGCAAGGCGGCGCGATAGTCGTCATCATTTACCGCTTTGTCCCGGCGCTTGACGGTCAGCTTCAGATGATCGAGGCCGATCTGCTGGCGTTCCAGCACCGCCGGCTGGGCGATGTCCTCCAAGGGCCGGGTCGAAGCCACCCGGTAATAGACCGGAGCATCCGACACCACCCCCTGAGCCCGGTTGATCCAGATGCCCAGGAAGTTCTCCTTGCGGCGGATCACTTCGGGCTCGTTGGGGCCGCGCACCACCACCACCACGTCGCCGCTCTGATCGTTGTCTTCTTCCACCGCGCCGAACAGCAGCACCGAAGCTCCGGAAAAGCCGGTGGTGATGGCCAGCAGATGATTGGACAGATCGGCCACCAGCGGCACCCCAGCGCAAGCCGGGGCTCCGGGCAACAAAAGCAGCGCAAAGAGCAAGGGGGCGATCAGGCGTCTCAGCGCAAGGCCTCCGCGATCCGCATCAGCTCGGCATGGGCCCGCAGCAGATGGAAGCCTTCATTGGCCAAATGGTTGGGCAGAAACAGGGAATCATCGGACCCATGGGTGACGAACCAGGGACGCGGTGCGGCGGCATGCTGCAATTCGGCCAGCATCAAGGACCAGGCCTCGATCTGACCGCGCTCGGCCAAAAGGTCGGCATAATCGGCGCCCAGGCCGCGCAGCATCAGGAACTGGGCATAGGCATGGCCCTTGGCCTGCCAAAAGGCCTTGTCCGAGCGCCAGTCGCCGCGCGGGCCGATGGGACGGGACAAACCGGCGGCGACAGCCTCCATATCCTCGGCGGCCCGTTCGGCCAGATGGCGCAAAGCCCCAGCACCCTGAGGCAGAGTCGTCTCACCGGTAATCAGGCGATGGTTATAATTCTCCAGCGCCCAGCCGGCATTGCGATACTGCTTGTCCGACGAAGGCACCGTATTCCAGGGCGAGGTCTGGTCGAAGTGCCAGACATCCGGGGCATAGCGCAAAAGATCGGCGGCATGGTCCAGGTCGGCATCGGCGGTGGAAGGCTCGGACACGCCCTGCTTGGCCTCGTTCATGGATTGGGCAAAGCGGGCGGTGGCGGCGATAATGCCGATCTGATAGTTGGGCATATCGTCGAGAATAGCCGCCGGCATGAAGAAAGGCTTATTGGCCACCCAGCCATGGATATCCACCTCGCGGTGGATCAGAGCGGCGGCGATGGCCACCGACAGGCTCTGGCCGTTCTGATAGGAAGGAACGAAATTGGCGTCATCGTCGATGACATGGAAACGCCAGGCCCCGACCGGATAATAAAGCAGGATGGCCAGCAACACGCCGATGGCGGCCAGGGCCGGCAGGCGACGGCCTTGGGTGACGATATGATCGCGGACCGTGCCCAAAACGCCATCTTGGCTCTCGGGCGCGGGATCTTCGCCGCCCTCCGCCTCGATCAGAGGATCGGCCTCCGCCTCGACCAGAGGATCGGCGGTCTTTTCGGCGGGGGCATGGACATCGTCGGTCATGGCGTTTTTCCAGACAGGATTCGCCTATTTCCTACGCCCAGCGCCCCCGCCAATCAAGGGAAGCTTAGAACTTCAGGAAGCCGACGATGTCTTTTACTTCATCCATGATCGGAGCCGAGACGGCGCGGGCCCGTTCGGCACCATCTTTCAGCACAGCGTCAATCTGGGCCGGATCGGCCAGATAGCGCTTCATCTCGCTGTTGATGGGGGCCAGAACCGTGACGGCCAGCTCGGTCAGTTCCTTCTTGAAGTCCGAGAACTGCAAGCCGCCGAAGCGGGCCAAAGCCTCGTCGCGGGTGCCGTCGGACAAAGCCGCCCAGATGCCCAGCAGATTGGCCGCCTCGGGCCGACCGTCCAGGCCTTCGGCGGACTCGGGAATGGGAAACAGGTCGGTCTTGGCCTTGCGGAACTTCAAGGCGATGGTGTCGGCGTCATCGGTCATGTTGATGCGAGAATAATCGGACTCGTCCGACTTGCTCATCTTCTTCGAGCCATCGCGCAAGGACATCACCCGAGTCCCAGCACCCAGGATCAGAGGCTCGGGCTGAGGGAAGAACTCGACGCCATAGTCGCTGTTGAACTTCTGGGCGGTGTCGCGGGCCAATTCCAGATGCTGTTTCTGATCTTCGCCCACCGGCACATGAGTAGCCTTATAAATCAGAATGTCGGCGCTCATCAGGTTGGGATAGGCATAAAGACCGACCGAGGCGTTCTCGCGGTTCTTACCGGCCTTGTCCTTGAACTGGGTCATGCGGTTCAGCCAGCCGATGCGGGCGACGCAATTCAGAATCCAGGCCAACTCCGCATGGTTGGGATTAGCACTTTGATTGAACAGGATATGCTTCTTGGCATCCACACCGGCGGCCAGCATGGCGGCGGCGACTTCGCGAGTATGGGCCCGCAGGTCGGCGGGGTCCTGCCACAGGGTGATGGCATGCATGTCCACCAGACAGAAGAGGCATTCGTACTGGTCCTGAAGCCGCACCCAGTTGCGCACGGCACCCAAATAATTGCCGAGATGCAGGTTTCCCGTGGGCTGAACGCCCGAGAAGATGCGGTTCATGAGACTCTACGCTCCTGGAGAAAAGAGATCGGCTGGGGGTACTCCAAACGATGGAGGAGGTCAACCTTCGTCCCTCCTGGACATACCTCCCTCCCCCCGCTAATATCCAGCCCACATACAGATGACCCCCGTGGGAGAGACCGGTTTCGCTACCGGCGCCGAAGGAGCAACCGCCCCTGGAAACTCTCAGGCCAAAGGACCGCGGGGCGATGGCTCTCTGGAAAGCAGGGACGGCTTAAGGGCTGCTCCTCACCGAAGATGAAAGCGGACCCCATAAAGGCCCCGTGAATCTTTCAGGTCCTAAGGACAGAGGGGGGCAGACCGCTTTCGGTGTTCGGAGGCGAAAACTGTCCAGGGAGAGCCTTACCGTGAGCCTTGATCCAAATCTTCTGACCACCCCCCTGCTGGCTTTGCACGAAGAGCTGGGAGCCAAGATCGTTCCCTTCGCCGGCTATGCCATGCCGGTCCAATACCCCATGGGCGTGCTGGCCGAACATAACCATACCCGCACCAACGCTGGCCTTTTCGACGTCTCCCACATGGGTCAGGTGGTGATCACCGGCGACAACCGCGCCGCCGCCCTGGAGACCCTGGTCCCCGGCGACATTCAGGCGCTGGGTGAAGGCCGTATCCGCTACACCATGTTCACCAACGATCAGGGCGGAATTCTCGACGATCTGATGGTGACCAATGCCGGCGATCATCTGTTCCTGGTGGTCAATGCCGCCTGCAAGGAGCAGGACATCGCCCATCTGAAAGCCGGTCTGGCCGGCAAAGCCACCGTCACCGAACTGACCGACCGCGCTCTGCTGGCCCTGCAGGGGCCGAAGGCTGCCGAAGTCTTCGCCCGTCTGGCTCCCGCCAGCCAGGACATGGGCTTCATGAGCTGGAAGGTCATCGATGTGGCCGGAATTTCCTGCTTCGTCAGCCGCTCGGGCTATACCGGCGAGGACGGCTTCGAGATCTCCGTGCCCAATGACCGCACCGAAGAGCTGGCCCGCAAGCTGCTGGCCGAGCCGGAAGTGGCGGCCATCGGCCTGGGAGCGCGTGATTCTTTGCGTCTGGAAGCCGGGCTCTGTCTCTATGGCTCCGATCTGGACACCACCACCACCCCGGTGGAAGCCAACCTCAACTGGACCATGTCCAAGCGCCGCCGGGCCGAAGGCGGTTTCCCCGGCGCTGCCGTGGTTCAAAAGCAATTGGCCGAAGGCCCCACCCGTCTGCGCGTCGGCATCAAGCCCGTCGATAAGGCCCCGGCCCGCGGCCATACCGTCGTCACCGACCTGGATGGCAACACCATCGGCGAGATCACCAGCGGCGGCTTTGGCCCCACGGTCAATGGTCCCGTCGCCATGGGATATGTCCCGGCGGCCTTCGCCAAGCAAGGCACCGCCGTCAAGCTTCTGGTACGCGGCACGCCGCGCGATGCCAATATCGTCGCCATGCCGTTCGCGCCTCACCGTTATTGCAAGTAAGAGCCAAGGGGATTCCTGAGATGAGCAAGACCTATTTCACCGAAGAGCATGAGTGGATTTCCGTCGATGGCGACATCGGCACCGTCGGCATCACCGACTATGCCCAGCACGCCCTGGGCGACATCGTCTTCGCCGAACTGCCCTCCATCGGCGCCGCCGCCACCAAGGGCAAGGAAATCGCCGTAGTCGAATCGGTCAAGGCCGCATCCGATGTCTATTCCCCGGTGACCGGCGAAGTGACCGGCTCTAATTCCGCCGTCGCCGACCAGCCGGGCCTGATCAATGAATCGCCGGAAGAAAACGGCTGGTTCTTCAAGATCCGCCTGTCCAATGCCGCCGATCTGGATGGCCTGATGGACCGCGCCGCCTATGACGCTTTCCTGAAGGGTCTGGAGTAAACAGTCCATGCGCTACCTGCCGCTGACCGAAACCGATCGGCAAGCCATGCTTGCCGCCATCGGCGTTCAGGACACCGACGCCCTGTTCCGCGATGTGCCCCAGGCCGCGCGGCGCGATGCGCCGGTTGACCTGCCCCATCACGCCAGCGAGATGGAGGTCGAAGCCCGCTTCGTCGCCATGGCCGGCAAAAATCTGTCGGCGGGTTGCGCGCCCTTCTTTCTGGGAGCCGGAGCCTATCGCCACCACGTCCCGGCGACGGTGGATGCGCTGATCCAGCGCGGCGAGTTCCTGACCTCCTATACGCCTTATCAGCCCGAGGTCGCCCAGGGGACTCTGCAATATCTGTTCGAGTTCCAGACCCAGGTGGCCCTGATCACCGGCATGGAGGTGGCCAATGCCTCCATGTACGACTGCGCCACCGCCTGCGCCGAAGCCGCCGCCATGGCGGCGCGCATCACCAAGCGCAAGAAGGTCATCCTGTCGGGCGATCTGCATCCCCATTACCGTAGCGTCACCGCCAGCACCCTGCAGTTCACCGACATCGAGGTCGAGGCCCTGGACCCCGATCCGCTGGGCATGGAAGACCTGATCGGCCGCGTCAATGGCGGGGTCGCCTGCGTCATCGTCCAGAACCCCAGCTTCTTCGGCCGTCTGAAGGACCTCAAGGCCCTGGCCGACGAATGTCACGCCGAGGGTGCTCTGCTGGTGGTCGCCGTCGCCGAGCCGGTGTCGCTGGGCCTGATCGCCTCGCCGGGCGAGATGGGCGCCGATATCGTTGTCGCCGAGGGCCAGGCCATCGGCAACGCCTTGAACTTCGGCGGACCGGGCCTGGGCCTGTTCGCCACCCGCGACAAATATCTGCGCCAGATGCCGGGCCGCCTGGTCGGCCAGACCGCCGATGTGGATGGCCGTCGTGGCTGGGTGCTGACCCTGTCGACCCGCGAGCAGCATATCCGCCGCGAGAAGGCCACCAGCAACATCTGCACCAACTCCGGCCTCTGCGCCCTGGCGTTCTCCATCCATATGACCCTGTTGGGCGAGGAAGGCTTCACCAAGCTGGCCCGCCTGAACCATGCCAAGGCCGTGCAGTTGGCCGAGGCTCTGGCCAAGGTGAAGGGCGTGAAGATTCTCAGCCAGAGCTTCTTCAATGAATTCGCCATCACCCTGCCCAAGCCCGCCGCCGAAGTGGTCGAGGCTTTGGCGAAAAAGGGCATCCTGGCCGGCGTTCCGGCCTCGCGCTTCTATCCCAGCTATCCCGAACTGGCCGAGGTTCTTTTGGTCACCGCCACCGAAACCAACAGCGAGGCCGACATCGCCGCCTTCGCCAAAGCCCTGAGCGAGGTGCTGTGATGACTGAGTCCATTAGCGGTAACCGCGGCATGGTCATCGAAGAGCCTTTGATCTTCGAGCAGAACACCCCCGGCCAGTGCGGCGTCGATTATCCCGCCGTGCCGGACGTCATCGACCGCCTGGGCGGGCTGGAACGCAAAAGCGCCATCGGTCTGCCCGGTCTGGCCGAGCCCACCGTGGTGCGTCATTACACCCGCCTGTCCCAGAAGAACGTCGGCATCGATTCGTCGTTCTATCCCCTGGGTTCCTGCACCATGAAGCATAACCCGCGCCTGAACGAGAAACTGGCCCGCCTGCCCGGTCTGGCCGACCTTCATCCGTTCCAGCCGGAAAGCACCGTGCAGGGCGCTCTAGAGCTGATCGACACCTGTGCTCATTGGCTGAAGATCCTGACCGGCATGCCGGCCATCGCCATGAGCCCGGCTGCCGGTGCGCACGGCGAGTTCTGCGGCCTGATGACCATCCGCGCCGCCCATGACGCCAAGGGCCAAACCCAGCGCACCCGCATGCTGGTGCCCGAATCCGCCCATGGCACCAACCCGGCCAGCGCCGCCGCCTGCGGCTTCACCGTCGATCCGATCCCGGCCACCCCCCGTGGCCGCGTCGATCTGGCGGCCCTGAAGGCCAAGCTGGGCGACGACGTCGCCGGCCTGATGCTGACCAACCCCAACACCTGCGGCCTGTTCGAGGATGAAATCCTGGAAATCGCCGAGGCCGTCCATGGGGCCGGCGGCTATTTCTATTGCGATGGCGCCAATTACAACGCCATCGTCGGCCGGGTCCGCATCGCCGACCTGGGCGTCGATTGCATGCATATCAACCTGCACAAGACCTTCTCGACGCCCCATGGCGGCGGTGGCCCCGGTGCCGGTCCGACCGTTTTGTCCGCCGCCTTGGCCGCTTACGCTCCCCTGCCCTATGTGGTCCATGACGACAAGGGATTCCGTCTTGTCGAACATGCCGCCGATGCCGGCGACAACCGGCCGGTGGGCCGCATCAAGGGCTATCACGGCCAGTTCGGCGTCTTCGTCCGCGCCTTGGCCTATATGATGAGCATGGGCGCCGACGGCCTGCGCCAAGCCTCCACCGACGCCGTGCTGAACGCCAACTATCTGCTGGCCCAGCTGTCCAAGGACCTGACCGCTTCGTTCGAGGGCCCTTGCATGCATGAAGCCCTGTTTGACGATCGTTTTTTGAAGGATACCGGCGTTTCGACCCTGGACTTCGCCAAGGCCATGATCGACGAGGGGTATCATCCCATGACCATGTACTTCCCGCTGGTGGTGCATGGAGCTCTGCTGATGGAGCCCACCGAAACGGAAAGCAAGGCCACCCTGGATCAGTTCATCGCCACCATGATCGGACTGGCGCAAAAGGCCAAGGCCGGCGAGGTCGAGAGCTTCAAGGCGGCTCCGATCTATACCCCGCGCCGCCGCCTGGACGAAACCACCGCGGCCCGCACGCCGATCCTGCGCTGGAAGCCGTAAGACCATAAGACAGTCCCTCCATCTGAAAGGATGGAGGGACATCTCTTTGTCTCTTTTGTCATGACGGTCCGGCAGGTAAAGTGCGCCGAATTTCTCAAAGCTCAGGCAGACAATGATCAGATCCCATGCGCGTCCTTCGGCCTATCGGCGTTTGCGACAGCGGGTCTATCACATGCTGGGCGGCGAAGGCCGGTCCGAGACCATCGTTAAGATCGTCGATTACGCCCTGGTCACGCTGATCTGCATCAACTGCGTCTTTTCCGTGCTGGAATCGGTGGAATCCCTCTCCGTCATGCACGGCCATATCTTCCATGCCTTCGATCACTTCTCGGTGATCATCTTTTCCATCGAATATATCTTGCGCGTTTGGACGGCGGTGGAGATCGACGATCCCCGCTACCGCCATCCCGTCATCGGGCGGCTGCGCTTCATGCTGACCCCCATGGCCATCGTCGATCTGATCGCCATCGCGCCTTATTATCTGGGCATCTTCTTCGAGGTAGATCTGCGGGCCATGCGGGTGCTGCGCCTGCTGCGCGTCTTCAAGCTGACCCGCTATTCCCAGGCCATGACCATCATGATCGCCGTGCTGCGCCAGGAAGCCCGGGCCATTGGCGCGCTGCTGTTCGTCTTCGTAGTGATCTTGGTATTCGTCTCCAGCCTGATGTATCTGCTGGAGCATCTGGCCCAACCCCGGGTCTTTGCCGACATCCCCGCCGCCATGTGGTGGTCGGTGGTGACCATGACCACCCTGGGCTATGGCGACATGGTGCCGATCACCCCCATGGGCAAGCTGGTCGGAGCCCTGACCGCCGTCATCGGCGTGGGTATGATCGCCTTGCCCGCCGGTGTTCTGGCCTCGGGTTTCTCCGAGCAGATGCGCATGCGCCGCGAGGCCTATCTGGAGAGCGCCGAAAAGGCCGTCAGCAAAGGCCAGATGACCCGCAGCTCGCGCCGCCGGCTGGAAGATACCCGCTCGCGTCTGGGATTATCCCACGACGAGGCGGCCTATCTGCTGGAAAAGGCCGTGCATGTGCCCAGCCACTGCCCCCATTGCGGCGGCAGGCTGGAGCATCATCGCGAACCAGAAGAGGTTTAAACCTTAGAAGCTGCGACGACCTGAACTTCGACAACAAAGTCGGGGGTCGCCAGCTTGGCCTCGACGGTGGCGCGGGCCGGGGTCTGGCCGGGCATCACCCAGGCATCCCACACCTTGTTCATCTCGGCGAAATCGCGGATGTCGGCCAGATAAATGGTGGCCGAAAGGATGCGGGTCTTGTCGCTGCCGGCCTTGGCCAGCAGATCGTCGATGCGTTTGACCACTTCGGCCATCTGCACACCGACGGCAGCGCCGGGATGATCCTCGGCGATCTGACCGGCCAGATAGATCAGGCCGTTGAAGCTGGTGGCCTCGCTCATGCGAGCGCCGGAGTTGATGCGGGTGATTTCGGTCATTCCGGCAATTCCATCAATCAAACAGGCTGGAGACGCTACGCTCTTCGCTGATGCGCTGAATGGATTCGGCCATCAGGGGAGCGATGGAGATCTGGCGGATGTTATGGGCCAGCTTCACGGCCTCGGTGGCCATGATGGAATCGGTGGTCACCAGGCTTTCCAGCGGCGAGGCGGTGACGCGGGCGACAGCGCCGCCCGACAGCACGCCATGGGTGACGTAGGCCGAGACCGACGTGGCGCCAGCCTTCATCAAAGCCTCGGCGGCATTACAGAGGGTGCCGGCGGAATCGACGATATCGTCCACCAGAACGCAGTGACGGCCCTGAACGTCACCGATGATGTTCATCACTTCCGAGACACCGGCACGCTCGCGGCGCTTGTCGATGATGGCCAGCGGAGCGTCAAGGCGACGGGCGATGATGCGGGCGCGCACCACGCCGCCGACGTCGGGCGAGACGATCATCAGGTTTTCGTTGCCGAAACGGTTCTTGATGTCGTTGGTGAAGACCGGGGCGGCATAGAGGTTATCGAGGGGAATGTCGAAGAAACCCTGGATTTGCCCGGAATGCAGATCGATGGTCACCACGCGGTCGGCGCCGGCGGTGGTGATCAGATTGGCCACCAGCTTGGCCGAGATCGGGGTGCGCGGGCCGGACTTACGGTCCTGGCGGGCATAGCCGAAATAGGGCACCACGGCAGTAATGCGGCGGGCCGAGCCGCGACGCAGAGCGTCGAGGGTGACCAGCAGCTCCATCAGATGATCGTTGGCCGGGGCGCTGGTGGATTGCACCACGAAGACATCC
>Ga0302157_10001394_pt1 | contig 29754 bp, 25 predicted proteins | sample I_Bog_N3_3_FD_193502 | JGI IMG/M metagenome (GOLD analysis project Ga0302157, IMG submission 193502) | Peat permafrost microbial communities from Stordalen Mire near Abisko, Sweden - I_Bog_N3_3 | ecosystem: Environmental > Terrestrial > Soil > Wetlands > Peat | place: Sweden: Abisko, Stordalen...
TCCAGGCCGCGGACACGCAGGGTCATGCCCTCGATCCCGACCAGCGCCACCACCGAGGACGCGATCGGATTGGGCCGCACCGGGGAGCGCAAGGCGAAGGTGCCGAGTGTCTGGCCGGTCCGCATCGGGGTCTGCAACACCAGGTCGCGGCGGGACCGGTGCATCCAGTACAACACCTGGAGTCGTGGCGTGCCGCTGAGCCCGCGCAGCCCCGCGCGCCAGCGTTCGTCGAGGACGATCGAGCACGCCGGCCCGTCGAGGTCGCCGCGCTTCGGGCAATCGATGCGGCGGGTCCAGGGGGTGTGGATGACGCCAATGAAATAGACCCCGGCATCGGTCTGGTCCGGCAGGGGCACGGCGACCTCGCCGGGGCGCAGGTCGGTATCATGGGGTGGCTGGGTCATGGTCGGAGACTGGCAGGGAAGGCCGTTCGGAGTCCACAGCCTTGCGCCATTCGCGTGGCTGGCGGAACATCGGCGCATGACCTGGTCCATCCTTGTGCGCGATCCCGCGACGGGCGCTTTCGGCGCAGCCGTTGCCTCCCGGTTCTTCGCGGTCGGTGCCATGTGCCTGCATGTCGAGGGCGGTGTGGCCGCGCTGTCGACCCAGGCGCTGGTCAATCCGATGTATGGCGTGAACGCCATGCCGCGGTTGCGGACCGGCGAGCCAGCCGCGTCGGTGCTGGCATCCCTGGTCGGTCCGGATCCCGGCGCGGGGCAGCGGCAGTTCCATATCCTGGATGCTGCCGGTGGTCTCGCGCAGCACACCGGGTCGGATTGCGTCCCCTGGGCCGGGCATGTTTCCGCGCCTTGGGTCTCGGTGGCGGGCAACATGTTGGCGGGCCCACAAACCGTGCAGGCGACGTTGGATGGCTGGCTGAACGCGACCGGCACGCTGGCGGAGCGTCTGCTGACCGCGATGGAAGCCGGCGAGGCGGCGGGGGGCGACAAGCGCGGCAAGCAATCCGCGGCGCTGAAAATCTGCCTGCGTGACCCCTACCCCGACCTGGATATCAGGGCGGACGACCATCCGGACCCGTTGCGGGAATTGCGGCGGCTGTACCGGGTCAGTCTGGAGCGTTTCGCGGTGTTCCGCCGCTTCCTGCCGGGACGGGACAGCGAGTGGGGCACTTTGGACCGCGGCCCGATCGATGCCGCCATCGCACGTGACAGGATGCAACCGACATGATGATAAGACGCTGGTTTCCGGCCTTGATCTGCGGCCTGTTTGTTGCCGTTTCCGCCAGCGCGCAGACGTTGCATATCGGGTTGCGCCAGGACCCCGATCTGCTGGACCCGACACTGGGCTCGTCCTATGTCGGGCGCATCGTATTTGCCGGGTTGTGCGACAAGCTGTTCGATATCGATGTCAATTTGAACATCGTGCCGCAACTGGCGACCGGTTTCGAATGGAAGGACCCGACGCATCTGGTGATCCATTTGCGTGACGGGGTGTTGTTCCAGGATGGGGAGAAGCTCGACGCCGCGGCGGTGAAATACAAGCTGACGCGCGACCTGACCGCGAAGGGCAGCATGCGGCGGGGCGAGGTCAGCTCGATCGACAGCATCGACATCATCGATTCGCTGACGGTCGTATTAAATCTCAAAGCTCCTGCCTCACAACTTCTGGCACAACTGACCGACAGAGCGGGGATTATGATCTCACCGGGGGCGGCGGAGAAGGCGGGGGATCAGTTCGGTTTGCATCCGGTTTGTGCCGGGCCGTTCGGTTTCGCGGAGCGGGTGGCGCAGGACCATATCACTTTGAAGCGGTTCCCGGGGTATTGGGATGGCGGATCAATTCATTTCGATCAGGTGGTTTATGCGGTGAACGTGAACGCATCGGTGCGGCTGGCGAATTTGCGCGCCGGTGCGTTGGATCTGGTGGAATATATCCTGCCGACCGATGTCGATGCGGTGAAGCGCGACCCGAAGCTGGTGCTCGCGATGGGTGATTCGCTGGCCTATACGGGGATCACGGTGAATACCGGCAACGGGGCGGCGGCGCAGACGTTGCTGGGGCGGAACCCGCTGGTTCGGCAGGCGTTCGAATTATCGCTGGACCGCGAGGCGTTGATCCAGGTGGTTTACAACGGGATCTACGCGGCCACGGCGCAGGCCAATCCGCAGGGTTCGCCGTATTACATGAAGGACATTCCGCCGCCGCCGCGGGATGTGGCGCGCGCGAAAGCGCTGTTGCAGCAGGCCGGCGTGAGCCTGCCGGTGCCGGTGACCTTGACCATCACCAACGAGACCGACATCCAGCAGGCCGGCGAGGTCATCCAGTCGATGGCACGCGAGGCCGGGTTCGACGTGAAGTTGAAAACCATGGAGTTCGCGTCATCGTTGCAGGCTGCCTATGCGGGCGATTTCGAGGCGTACCTGATCGGCTGGTCCGGTCGCGCCGATCCGGATGGCAATATGTGGCAGATGCTGCACAGCGGTGCGACGTTCAATTACGGCCATTATGCGAACCCGGGGGTGGATCAGGCGCTGGACGACGCGCGCACGGTTGCCGATGTCGCGCAGCGTCGCGGGTTCTACGCCAAGGTGTGGCAGCAGGAGCGGGCGGACCTGCCGCTGATCTATCTGTGGGCGCCGCGCAATATCGTCGGACTGAAGACGGGCTTGACCGGATTCCGGCAGGTGCCGGATGGGTTGATCCGGCTGCAGGGTTTGGCGATGACGCCGTAACACCGGATTCGGACTGGGGGATTTTGCATGACCGAATTTTCCGATACGGCCTGGCAGCGTATCGCGGCATTGCGTGAGGCCATCCACGCGATGCCGTTCAATGCCGAACTCGCGGCCGGAATGCTCAGCGCAGAGCGGTTCCGCTTCTATATCGTGCAGGATGCGCTTTACCTGAACCAATATGCTCGGGTGCTCGCCATCGCGGCCGCGCGGGGGCCGGATATCGACAGCCTGAACACCTTCGCAAATTCCGCGCTGGGGGCGGTCGCTGTCGAACAGGCCTTGCACGCGCATTATCTGATTAAATTCGGTGTCGATCCGAACAGCCTGTTGACAGCGGAACCCTCGCCGGATTGCCTGGGCTACACCAGCTTCCTGATGGCAACGGCGTACCATGAACCGTGGGAGGTTCTGGTTGCGGCGCTGCTGCCCTGCTTCTGGCTATATTGGGACGTGGGCACGTCGATCGCGGCTCGGGCGGCGGCCGACAATCCCTATCGCGCCTGGATCGATACCTATGCCGATGCGGGGTTCGGGGATGCGGTGCGCAAGGTGATTGGCATCACGGACCAGGCGGCGGCGGGCGCCTCGGCCGCGGTGCAGGATCGCATGATGACGGCGTTCATCCGGTGCAGCCAATACGAGTGGCTGTTCTGGGAGGGCGCTTATCGGCAACGCGGCTGGCCGGTCACCTGACCGGCGGGACAAGGGGGAAACAGATGCCGAAACTCGGTCGAAGGACGGTTGTCGCGACAGCCGTGTTCGGAATTTTGCGGTCGCGCGCACAGGCGGCAGAGTTCGTTTTCAAGTACGGCAACAACGTGCCGGAGACTTATCCGCTGAACGTTCGCGTCAAATCCGCGGCGGCGCGGATTCTGGCCGCGACGAACGGGCGTTTCGACCTCCAGATATTCCCGTCCGGCCAGCTTGGGACCGACACTGATATGCTGTCGCAGGTGCGATCCGGCGCGATCGATTTTTACACGGCGTCGGGTCTTGTGCTGTCGACCCTGGTGCCTTTGACAGCCATCAACGCGCTTGGTTTTGCCTTCAGGGATTACAGCCAGGTCTGGCCGGCGATGGACGGCAAGCTGGGAGCATTGATACGAACGAAGATTGATGCTGCGGGCTTGCATGCGGTGGAGAAGATTTTCGATATTGGATTTCGTGAGGTTTCGTCGAGCACGCATCCCATCACGGGACCCGACAGTTTTCGTGGTTTCAAGGTACGGATTCCGCCGAGCCAATTGGGGGTGTCGATGTTCAAGGCGCTGGGGGCGTCTCCGGCGACGTTGAATTTTGCCGAGGCCTACACGGCGTTGCAGACACATGTGGTGGATGGGCAGGAGAATCCTCTGTCGATTATCGATACGGCGAAATTTTACGAGGTGCAGAAATATGTGTCGATGACCAACCACATGTGGGACGGGTACTGGATGTTATGCAACGGCCGCTCCTGGCGGAGTTTGCCCGACGATGTGCGGTTTATTGTGTCACAGGAATTAAACCGAGCGGCGGAGGAGGACCGCATGGATATTGCGGCACTGGATTCGTCGCTGAAGGCATCGCTGGAGAGCAAAGGGATGGTGTTCAACACACTGGATGTGGCGCCGTTCCGGGCTGTGCTGAAGGATGGTGGTTTTTATCAGCAGTGGCGGAAGACCTTCGGCGAAGACGCGTGGAGTGTGCTGGAAAGTTATGTTGGCACGTTGACCTAGCGGTGTGGCGGATTTCTCTCCCGCGGCGGAAGATGCCTGGCGTGATGGCCGGCCCGATGCCGGTCCCGTCCTGGCAAGGGATCGCGGTGGGCATCGGTCCCGCCGAGGGTCGGCGTGCCGGCCTGGCTGCACAGGGAACCGAAGGTCCCGGTGGTGTCCGCGCCGTGTCGCGCTTTGCCCCTCACCCGACCGGATGGCCTCCGGTCTTCCTGGCGCGCGTGGCGTTGCCCGATGCAGAGGTGGTTTGTCCGCATCGCGAATGGCTGGCCTCCCGAGGATGGCCTGGACAGCCTTGGTATCAGCATGCCAGAAGTTGTCCCACGGGCCGGCAAGGGCATCCCTTCCCGAAACCGGGGCCTTCGGGTAGCTTTGTTGAATGGTGATGCGGTAAGTTGGCTTGCATGGAGATTGCCGACGTAGCTCAGTGGTAGAGCAACTGATTCGTAATCAGTAGGTCCGGAGTTCGACCCTCCGCGTCGGCACCACTAAACAATTGAAATTCCAAGCGAATATGTACGCACACCGGATAAAGGTCCGCCAAGGGATGAGCTGATGACCGACTGGACAAGGCTCACCGATCCAAGCCTGTCCGGGTGTCCCACCCAACGCTGAGCGAACGGGACCGCAGGTTGCTCCCGGCCATCGGCGATCAGGTTCACCCAGCCGCCCGGACAACGCCCCCGCCACGTCGTGAACAGGCTGCACGATATGCACGACGTACATTCCTGGAGTACAAATCGCGCATCCGCTCCACAGCCCCGAACTGTTCGCGGCCCTGTCGGGCGACTATTTCTACCCGCGAACACCCTCCGCTTCGCCCCACGGCAGCGCCGCCGCAAAGCCGTCCGCCTCGCCGGCCGGCCGGTCCACGCCGGCCGGATGGAACCGCGAGGCCGACCAGCCGGCCATCTCCTCATAGGTCCGATACTTCTCCAAAATCGCTGCCTGCGCCGCGTCCAGCAGCCGCTTCGAGTCCTCCGGCCGGGTCTGCGCCAGCGACCGGTAGCGCATTTCGTTGCCGGCATAATCGCGAAACGCCAGGGTCGGACGCGGGCTGTCCAGCACGAAGGGGTTCGATCCCACGTCGCGCAGCGCCGGGTTATAGCGGAACAACGGCCAGTAGCCGCTGGCCACCGCCAGGTCCTGCTGCTTCATGCCGAACTGCATGTCGATACCATGGGCGATGCAGTGCGAGTAAGCCAGGATCAGCGACGGCCCGGCATAGGCCTCGGCTTCCCGGAAGGCCTGCAAGGTCTGCTGCGGGTTGCCGCCCATCGCCACTTGCGCAACATACACGTTGCCGTAAGCGATCGCCTGCAACGCCAGGTCCTTGCGCGCCACCCGCTTGCCGGCCGCGGCAAATTTTGCAACCGCGCCCAGCGGAGTCGCCTTCGACGCCTGGCCGCCGGTGTTTGAATACACCTCCGTATCCAACACCAGCACGTTCACATCGCGTGCGCAGGCCAGCACGTGGTCCAGTCCGCCATAGCCGATGTCGTATGCCCAGCCATCGCCGCCAACGATCCAGATGCTGCGCCGGACCAGATGATCCACCACCGACAGCATGTCCTTTGCCAGCGGCGTATCCCCGGCCGCGCGCACCCGCTCGATCAGCACCGCCACGCGCGCACGCTGGGCGCGGATGTCCGATTCCCGCACCTGCGGCGCATCCAGGATCGCCTGTACCAGTTCGCTGCCGACCACCGGTTCCAACTGCCGCAACAAGGTGTGCGCCAGTTCCAGGTGCTGATCGGCGGCCAGGCGGAAGCCCAGCCCGAACTCGGCATTATCCTCAAATAACGAGTTCGACCAGGCCGGCCCGCGCCCTTCCCGGTTGGCCGACCACGGCGTCACCGGCAGGTTGCCGCCATAGATCGAGGAGCAGCCGGTGGCATTCGCAATCTGCGCCCGGTCGCCGAACAATTGCGACAGCAGCTTCAGGTATGGCGTTTCCCCGCAGCCCGCGCAGGCGCCGGAGAAAGTGAACAGCGGCTCCAGGAACTGCACGCCGCGCACATTGCCGAAATCCACCCGGGCCCGGTCGTTCACCGGCAAGGTGGTGGCAAAGTCAAGACTGAGACGCGCATCGTCCAGCAGCGGCATCTTGTCGCCCATCACCAGGGCTTTCGCCGGTTCGGTCGGGCAGGCCTCGACGCACAGGGAGCAACCGGTGCAATCCTCGATGGAGAACGACAGGCTGAACCGCACGTCGGGGAAGCCGCGTGTGTTGATCGGCGCGGACTTGAAGCCGACCGGTGCCTTGTCCAGACGCGCCGCATCAAAATACCGCGCCTGGATGACGCCGTGAGGGCAGACGAAGCTGCATTGTCCGCATTGGACGCACAGGCCTTCGTCCCAGACCGGCACCGTTTCGGCAATGTTGCGTTTTTCCCAGGATGCGGTGCCGGCGGGCCAGGTGCCATCGACCGGCATCAGGCTGACCGGCACTTCATCGCCACGCCCTTCCAGCATCAGCGCCGTCACCTCGCGCACGAAGCGGGGCGCATCGGCCGGCACTGGCGACTGGCGTTCCCAGTTGCTGGTGGGTGCAGCGGGCACCGTCACCTCGAACAGGCGCGCCAGCGTGTCGTCCACGGCCTGGAAGTTGCGGGCCACCACCTCGGCCCCGCGGCGGCCGTAGGTCTTTTCGATCGCGTGTTTGATCTGCTCGATCGCTCGGTCGCGCGGCAGCACGCCGGACAGCGCGAAGAAGCAGGTTTGCAGGATGGTATTGGTGCGCCCGCGCAAGCCTACGTCCACCGCGACCTTCGACGCATCGATCACGAACAGCCGCAGCTTGTCGTTGATGATCCGCATCTGCATCGCACGCGGCAGGTGGTCCCAGACCGCATCCGGACCGAATGGCGCGTTCAGCAGCAAGGTCGCACCGGGTGCGGCCAGCCGCAGCACGTCGCCGCGCTCGACGAACTGGAACTGATGCACCGCGACAAAGCTTGCCTGCTGGATCAGGAACGGCGCCCGAATCGGCTGGCTGCCGAAGCGCAGATGCGAAATCGTCTGCGCGCCTGATTTATGCGAGTCGTAAACGAAATAGCCCTGCGCGTGCAGCCCGGCATCTTCCGCAATGATCTTCACGGTGTTCTTGTTGGCGCCGACCGTGCCGTCCGCGCCCAGGCCGTAAAACACCGCGCAAACCAAGCCTGGCGGATCGGTGGCGAATTCCGGATCGGCCGGCAGGCTGTTATGCGTCACGTCGTCGTTGATGCCCAGGGTGAACCCGGTGCGCGGCGCCGCCTTGGCCAGTTCATCGAACACGGCCTTCGCCAGAGCGGGGGAAAAATCCTTCGACGACAACCCGTACCGTCCGCCCACTACTCTCGGCATGGATGCGCGCCGGCCGGTGGCGATCGCTTCGGCCAGAGTCGCGACAACATCCAGGTACAGCGGTTCGGCCGGCGCGCCCGGTTCCTTGGTCTGTTCGAGTACTGCAATGGATTGCACAGTCTCCGGCAGCACTGCCAGCAAGGCGGCGCTGGCAAAGGGCCGGAACAGGCGCACCTGCAACACCCCGACCGGTTCGCCCTTGGCGTGCAACGCCTCCGCCGCGATGCGCGCCGTTTCCACGCCGGTGCCCATGGCCACGATCACGCGCTGCGCATCCGCGGGGCCGAAGAAATCGAACGGATGATAGTGCCGGCCAGTCAGTTCGGCGAAACGATCCATCTGCGCCTGCACGATGCCCGGCAGCGCCGCATAAAACGGATTGACGGTTTCACGAGCCTGAAAAAACGTATCCGGATTATGCGCCGTCCCGCGCACGAAGGGATGTTCCGGATTGAGCGCCCGCGCCCGGTGGGCACGCACCAGATCATCATCGATCATCGCGCGGATCTGCGCGTCGGACAGCAACTCGATCGTGTTGAGTTCGTGCGATGTGCGGAACCCGTCGAAGAAATGCAGCATGGGAATGCGCGAGGCCAGGGTCACCGCCTGCGCGATCAGCGCCATATCGTGCGCTTCCTGCACGCTGGCCGATGACAGCATCGCGAAGCCGGTCGAACGCACCGCCATGACATCGGAATGATCGCCAAAGATCGACAACGCCTGCGTGGCCAGCGCGCGCGCCGCCACATGGAACACCGTCGGCGTCAATTCGCCCGCGATCTTGAACATGTTGGGAATCATCAGCAGCAGGCCCTGCGAGGCGGTGAACGTCGTGGTCAGCGCGCCCGATTGCAGCGCGCCGTGCACCGCACCGGCCGCACCGCCCTCGCTTTGCATTTCCTGCACGACCGGCACGTTGCCCCAGATGTTCTTCAAACCCTGCGCCGACCATTCATCGGCGAGTTCCGCCATGGTGGACGACGGCGTGATCGGGTAGATCGCGCAAACCTCGTTGACACGATAAGCGACGTGCGCGGCGGCGGTGTTGCCGTCCATCGTCGCGTGATTAACCGGCATCGGGTCCATCCTCAACTCGCGTCCGCTTCCGGCACCATCTGAATGGCGTGGCAGGGACATTGCTCGAAGCACGTTGCGCAACCGGTGCAGCGCGATTCCACCATCTGGTAGCCGTTGCCCGGTCCCAGCTTCAGGATCGCCTGTTCCGGACAGGCGGCGAAGCAGTTATCGCATTCGAAGCAAACGCCACAGCTCAAACAGCGCTGCGCTTCACGGCGTGCGGCGGGCTCCTCGAGTCCGGCAAGGACTTCGCCAAAGCCGGAGAGCCGGTCTTCCTCGCTCACACGCCGTTGCGCGGCAGGATCGACATCGCTGAACACCGGCAGATGCAGCATCGGGAAGCTGACCACGGGGGGGCGTTCCGCTGGCGTATAGCCGGTCCCACGCAGCCAGGCATCGATATTGCGCGCCGCGAGCTTGCCGTGGCCCGTCGCGACCGTCACGGTCCGCTCGCTGGGCACCATGTCGCCGCCGGCGAACAGGCCCAGATGGCCGGTCATCATGGTGCGGTCCACCTCCACCGTGCCGTCCGGCTTGGCGACCACGCCCATGACGTTGTGCAGGAATGTGCTGTCGGTCTGCTGGCCCAGTGCCAGCACCACGCTGTCGGCCTCCAAGGTATCGAATTCCCCGGTCGCGCGTGGGCGGCCTTTTTCGTCCAGCTCCATGCGTTCCACGGTCAGGGACGGGCCGACAATTTCCTTGATGCTGGTCAGCCAGCGGATTTTCACGCCCTCTTCCAGCGCTTCATCCGCCTCGAACCCGTGCGCGGGCATGTGTTCGCGGTCGCGGCGGTAGATGATCAGCGCTTCCTCGGCGCCCAGCCGCCTGGCGCTGCGCGCCGCATCCATGGCGGTGTTGCCGCCGCCATAGATCACCACCCGCCGCCCCAGCACCGGTTTGCCGCCGGTGCCGATGTCGCGCAGCATCGACACCGCATCCAGCACCTTCGCCGCATCCCGAGCGGGGATATTGGCGTGCTGGGCGACGTGCGCGCCGATGGCGACGAAGACCGCGTCGAACCGGCCCGCGGTCTGTTCCGCCAGCACGTCGGTCACCGGATGCTCCAGCACGATACGCACCCCGAACCGCTCGATCCGGGCGATTTCGGCGGCAAGGGCCGCGCGCGGCAGGCGGTAGGCGGGGATGCCGAACTGCAACATCCCACCGGCAACCGGACCGGCCTCGTGGATCTCCACCTGATGGCCGAGGCGGGTCAGGTGGTAGGCGGCGGACAGGCCGGACGGGCCGGCCCCCACCACCAGCACACGCTTGCCGGAGGCCGCGGCGGGGACGGGATAGTCCCAGTGCTCCGCATCCGCTTTATCGCCCAGGAAGCGTTCAACCGCGTGGATCGACACCGGCGCATCCATTTCGCCGCGGTTGCAGCCGGTCTCGCAGGGGTGATAGCAGACCCGGCCGTGCGTCCCCGGCAGCGGATTGTCGGCGACCAGCGTTTCCCACGCCGCGCGATAATCGCCCGCCTGGGCCAAACCGAGCCAGGCCTGGATATTCTCCCCCGCCGGGCAAGCGTTGTTGCACGGCGGCAACAGGTCCGACCACACGGGATGGCGGGTGCGGAACGGGCCGGTGCCCCGGTCCCGGGTCAGATCGATGACCGGAGTCAGATCGCGCGCGGCTCGTTGGATCATTGGCGCTTCCATCAAACGGCCGGTGGAGTCTGCAAGCCGCGCGCGTCGGCTACGAAACAACGCCCCTGCGCACCGATGGCGCCGATATGGCGCACCACATGCGGCGCGAACCGGACCTCATGCTGAGACCGCGTGATACCAACCATGGCCATACTTCCCGGTTGTGACAATCGCAGAAAACACGCGCGCGGGGCGGTTTGCATTGATTCGGATCAATCGGTTGTTAACCGCGATCTGTTGTGATGGCGGCCGACCCCAGCCAGACGGATTGCCCCGACAATGCCCCGTCCCATCGTGACGTTGACCCTGAACCCCGCCATCGACCTCGCCTGTTCGGCCGAATCGGTCAATCACACGCACAAAGTCCGCACCTCCGGCGAGCATATCGATCCTGGCGGCGGCGGCATCAACGTCGCGCGCGTGCTGCACGAACTGGGTGCGGAGACGCTGGCGGTGATCCTGGCCGGCGGCGTAACCGGCGCGCTGATCGAGGAACTGCTGGATGAGGCGGGTGTGCCGCGCAAATCCGTGCGCATCCACGGCAGCACCCGCATCAGCTTCACCGTCTTCGATCGAACGGCGAAGCAGGAATACCGCTTCGTGCCGGAAGGTCCGGCCGCGGAGTCGCACGACTGGCTCGAAACGCTGTCGTTGTTAAAAACCATCGACACCGATTGGCTGGTCGCCAGCGGCAGCCCGGAACACGGCATGCCCGAGGACATCTACGCCAGGGTTGGCCAGATGGCGCGCGAGATGGGGCGCTGTTTCGTGCTGGACACCTCCGGTCCCCCACTGCGCGCCGCCCTGGAGGCTCGGGTTGTTGATTTGGCGAAACCAAGCCTGAGCGAACTGGAAGCTGTGGTCGGGCGGAAATTGACCACCCCCGCGGAACAGGAAGCCGAGGCGATGGCGCTGGTACGCAGCGGCCGCGTGCGCATGGTGGCGGTGACCCTGGGGGAGGAAGGCGCTTTCCTCGCCTCCGATGAGGGCGTGACCCGTATGCCGGCACTGGCGGTGCCGTTCCGCAGCGCGGTCGGCGCGGGGGATAGTTTCCTCGCGGCGATGACCTTGGTCCTGGCGCGTGGCGGTTCGAAAACCGAGGCGCTGGCCTATGCCGTTGCCGCCGGCGCCGCAACGGTCGCCTGTGCCGGCACCGCTCGGCTGCGCAGGGTGGATGTGGACGCCCAGTTCCGGCGACTGTGGCCGGGGTAACCGTCCCCCTTCGGACAGCGGATCGATCTGACTGAGTGCCGGCTGACCGGGGCATGGTACTTTCCTCGACCGTCGCAGGACACCGGTATCCAGCCTGTTGTCCTGTTGCCAGCAGACGATGAGACCCACCAGCCTTGGCCGGCCGGGGGCGCGCGGTCCGGTACGAACCGCCGTTCCCTCGCAGCAATGTCCATGCTATGCGATACCACCGTGGGTGAGGAGCTTGTTCCCTATGAAAGCAAAACAGCAGACAGATGTGACCGAAACAGAGACGCCTGATGTGTTCCGCCTGGAAGAATTCTTGCCATATCGACTTTCCGTTGCCTCCAATCGGGTCTCGCGCCTGTTCGCGCGGCACTATTCTGAAGCCTTCGGGTTGACAATCCCCGAGTGGCGGGTGCTGGCGGTGATCGGCCGTTTCGGCACGCTATCGCCCAGCGCGGTCTGCGAGTGGACGGCGATGGACAAGGTCAAGGTCAGCCGGGCGGCGGCCGGTCTGGTGTCACGGGGGCTGTTGCGACAAAGCCAGGATCCGTCGGACGGACGCGGACGGTTGTTGAAGCTGACGCGCAAGGGTATCACGGTCCATGGTGGCGTGGTGCCGCTGGCGCGCGAACTGGAAGCGACGCTGGCGGCGGGCCTCACGAAGGCGGAATGGGCGGCGTTGAATAAGGCGCTGGTGGCAATCACAGAGCACGTGCAGACGATTGACGGGCAGGACGACTACAGGGCCGTGGATTAGCCCGAACTGCCGCTTGCGTACCGGGATCATTCCGGGTGTTGGGAACGGCGCACCTGGCCGCGACCGGAACAAGGAGCGTAGCCACGTGACCGAAACAACCGCCGGCGCGTTGCGGTCCATGCCGGTTGGCCCCCTGGCTGCCACCGTGGCGATGCAGACCCTGGCGACAATGTCGCTGTATTCGCTGCCGGCCGTCGCACCGGCGGTGGCCGCCGATCTTCGTGTCAACGGCACGCTGGTCGGCGGCTTCGTTGCTACGGCGTACGGTGTCGGCATCCTGTCCGCGCTGCTGTCGCCAGGATTGATACGTCGTTACGGTGGCGTCAGAGCGACCCAGGCCGTGCTGCTGGCGGCGGCCGGCATGCTGGCGCTGGCCGCCGCCAGCCGCAGCGTCGCCGGCATCGCCCTCTCGGCGGTCGTGCTGGGCCTGGGCTACGGCGCGGCCGCGCCCGCCAGCACCCATTTGCTGGTCCCCCACACGCCCAGGACCGTGTTCAACCTGGTCATGTCCCTGCGGCAGATTGGTGTGCCGCTGGGCGGTGTGCTGGCCGCTTTGATCCTGCCGCCCCTGGTGTTGGCCTTCGGCTGGCGTGCGGCGTTGACGGTGGAACTCGGGCCGATTTTATTGCTGATACTGGCTCTGGAATTTCCCCGCGGGCGCTGGGACGCCGGCCGGGAGCCGCGGTTGCCGATCCGCATCGGGTCGGTTTTGCAGCCATTCCTGATGCTGGCCGACCGGCGGTTGCGCCGCCTGTCCATCGCCTGCTTTATTTATTCCGGCGTCCAACTGTGCTTTGTTGCGTTCATGACGGTCCACCTGACCACAGTGGTTGGCTTCGATCTTGTGCGAGCCGGACAGATTCTGGCAACCTATCAAATTGCCGGATCGGTCAGCCGCCCGATCTGGGGTTGGATCGCGGACCGGTTGCTGAGCCCAACGCACACTTTGGCAATTCATGGCGGAGGGATGGCGGTGGCCGCAACCCTGGCCAGCCAGTTCGGGCCGAGCTGGAACGGCGCCGCGGTGTTCGCCGTGGCGCTGCTGGCCGGCTGCACCGCGGGCGGCTACACCGGCGTTGCTTATGCGGAATATGCGCATCTGGGCGGCGCGCGGCGGACCGAGGCCGCGGGTCTGGGCACAGCGTTGATGTTCTCCGGCGGCATGCTGATGCCACCCGTCTTTGGCGCCGCGGTCACCGGCCTCGGTGGTTACGGCGCCAGCTATCTGGTCGTGGCGGCCCTGGCATTGGGCAGCGGGATGCTGCTGGGGTGGCAGCCCAGAGCCCTTTCACCGTGACTGGAAACAAAACCACCCGGTGGACAGCCCGTCCGCTCGGCGATACGACACCCCCACAACCAGGGGAAACGCACAAGCCATGACCGTCACGGTGCTCTATTCGGAGAAGTCCTACGCCGACGACCAGGTGGAACGGGCGGTCTACGGCCCCGACGTCCGGGTGATCTTCCCGAAAGAACCCACCAACGGCCTGGCCGACCTGTCCGATGAAGACTGCGCCGCCGCCGACGGCCTGATGATCCTGCGCTACAAAGTCTTCGCGCAAGACCTGGAGCGCTTCCCGAAACTGCGCGCCGTCTGCCGCATGGGCGTCGGCTACGACAACCTGGACCGGGTCGCGATGGCCCAGCGCCAGATCATGGTGCTGAACGTGCCCGATTACGGCACCACGGAAGTCGCCGATCACGCCCTGTCGCTGGCGCTCGCGCTCCGCCGCGGGCTGCTGCTGCACCTGGAGAGCCAACGCGCCGATCCGCCCGCCCCCTGGCGCTACATCATCGACCCCCTGGTCAAGCGGTCTTGTGTGCAGACCTTCGGCATCGTCGGCATGGGCCGCATCGGCACCGCGGTCGCGCTCCGCGCCAAGGCCTTCGGCTTCCGGGTGGTGTTCTACGATCCGAACCTGCCGAACGGGGTGGAACTCGGCTTGGGAATCGGCCGGACGCGGACCCTGGACGAGCTGCTGGCGCAGACCGACACCCTGTCCATCCATGCGCCGCTGACCCCGGAAACCCGCGGCCTGATCGGCGCGCACGAATTATCCGTGCTGCCCCGGGGTGCTGTGCTGGTGAACACCGCCCGCGGCCCGATCGTCGATATCGACGCGGTGGCGGCGGCGCTGAAAAGCGGCCATCTGTCCGGCGTGGGCCTGGACGTGGTGCCGGTGGAACCCCCGGTCGAGCCGGTGCCGGAACTGATCCGCGCATTCCGGGCCCGCGAACCCTGGACGATCGGGCGGCTGATCATCACGCCGCATTCGGCCTTCTTCACGCCCCAGGCCTGGGACGACATCCGCAGCAAATCCGCCGAGACAATGCGCGCCGCGCTGCTGGGGCCGAAGCCGCAGAATGTGATCCCGCCCGAGAGTTACTGACCCGGTTCCACCACCCCCGGCCCCTCCAGCATCACCACATTGCCCACCACCGCATTCCGCCGCATCACCACCGGCTCGCGCGTGCTGTTCCGGACGAACAGCACTGGCGATGGCAGATCGCTGCGCAGCCGGTTGTCCTGAACGATCAACGCCCCGGTCGGGTTGCTCACCCCTTCCACCCCGATCGAGATCGCCACCGCCGGGTTGTCGCTGTGCCGCCCTTTCCACAGATCATTGTTCTCGATCAGCGCGTTGCCGCCGTTCGGCAGCTCGATCAGATAACTGGAAGTGCCGTTCGGCCCGTCCTCGATCCGGTTGCCGATCACCAGGGTGGACAGAGCGCGCGATTTCACGTGGTGGCCGACATGCGTGTCCCAAAACGTGCAGCCCTCGACATCCAGCAGCGCGATCGGGCGCCCGGCATAGATCGCGTGCGCACAAGCCCCCGCGCAGGAGCCATTGCCGCGAAACTCGCTGCCGGTCACGCGCAGCACGCTGTCGGGTGAGCCGCCGGCCAGGATGCCGTTCTCGTTGTCGAGGAACCGGCTGTCCTCCACTGTCAGGTTGTCGCCCAGACCCCGCACCCCGGCCGCGGTGTGGAAGCGCCCGCGCGCGCCGGCAAAGGTCAGCCCCCGCACGGTGATCTCCGATCCCGCCATGATGAAAATGCCGCTTTCGGCGCAAACCCGGCCGGTCAGGACGACGCCGGGACCGGTGGCCTCGATCGTCAGATGCGAGGCCCTCCAAATCGCGCAATCGGCATAGGTGCCGGGATCGATCGTCACCACATCGCCATCGCCCGCCACCAGCGCGGCCTGGCTGGGGACCTTCAGCAGATGCGCCGGCCCCACCGCCAGCGTGCGGGCGGCGGCGGGCGGCATCAGCCAGAGACAGGCGAGCGTTGCGGCGACAAAAGCGACTGGGCTATGCCAGGGGAGATGCCAGGGGAGATGCCAGCGGACCGTGTTCATTCCCCATCCCTCGGCAAAGCGGAGATCGAAAGTCAAGGTGCCACCCAACGGGATCGGCCAGCGCGTGCCCCTGGTCGCGCATATCTTCCCCACCTTCGCGGTCGGCGGCGCCCAGGTGCGGTTCGCCGCGCTGGCCAACCATTTCGGCCCCGCCTTCCGCCATCTGATCGTGGCGCTGGACGGCAACCTCGCCTGCCGGGAGCGGTTGCGGGCGGACCTGAACGCCGACTTCCCCGCCGTTCTGGCGCCAAAAGGCGCGATGCTGGCCAATGCCTGGCGCTTCCGCCACCTGCTGCGGCGCTGGCGGCCCGATGTGCTGGTGACCTGCAACTGGGGCGCCATCGAATTCGCGCTGGCGAACCTGCTGCCGCTCGCCCGTCACATCCACGTGGTGGACGGATTTGGCCCGGAAGAGCAGTCGGCCCAGATCACGCGCCGCATCCTGGTGCGCCGGCTGGCGCTGTCGCACAGTCTGGTGGTGGTGCCCTCGCGCAACCTGGCCCGCATCGCGACGGAGACCTGGAAGCTGCCCGAACGCCATGTGCGCTACGTGCCCAACGGCATCGACCTGGACCGCTTCGCCGCACCGCACCCGGACCATCCGGGGCCGCCGGTGATCGGCACCGTCGCGGCGCTGCGCGCGGAGAAGAACCTGCCGCGCCTGCTGCGCGCCTTCGCCAGCCTGCACCAGCCGGCCCGCCTGGTGATCGTCGGCGACGGCGAGGCGCGCGGATCGCTGATGGAACTGGCGGGCGCGCTGGGGGTTGCGGACCGCGTCACCTTCACCGGCCACCGCGACGATACCCCGGCGCTGTATGCCGGCTTCGACGTCTTTGCCTTGTCGTCCGACACCGAACAGATGCCGCTCTCGCTCATCGAGGCGATGGCCAGCGGCCTGCCGGTCGCAACCACCGATGTGGGCGACGTGCGCGCGATGCTGGCTTGGTCGAATGCGCCCTTCGTGACCGAACTGGACGATCGGGCGCTGGCCGGGGCGCTGGCCGCTCTGCTGCGGGATGCCGATCTGCGCGCGCGCCTGGGCGCCGACAACCGGACCAAGGCGCGCCGGGATTTCGGCCAGGCGGCGATGTTCGACACCTACCGGGACCTGTGGAACGGCACCGCGTGACATCCGTCACCCTGTCGCCGGTCCGGGATTTCGCCGCCCTCGGCGCGCGCTGGCGCCGCCTGGAAGCTCGGGCGGATGGCTCGTTTTTCCAAAGCTGGACCTGGACGGGGTGCCTGGCCGCGGAACGCTTTCCCGATCCGATTCTGGCCGAGGCCACCGAGGCGGGCGAGACCGTCGCCCTTGCCCTGTTCAACCGCCGCCGGCATGTGCTGGGACCGGACACCTTGTACCTGGGCGAAACCGGCATCCCGGCCCTGGACCGCCCCTATATCGAGGATAATGGCGTGCTCGCGGTGACCGGGCGGGAGGCGGCGCTGACCACTGCCTGCCTGCAAGCCGCCCGATTCGGCCCGGCTGCTGGGCGACCGCGCCAGCTTGTGCTGAGCGGCATCGACGACCGCACCCTGGCCGCGGCGCGCCGGGTCGCCGGCGAAACCGTGGTGCGGCACAGCGATTCCGCCCCCTACGCCGATCTGATGCAATCTGCGCGAGAAGACACCGACTATCTGGTTCGGCGCAGCGCCAACACGCGGCAGCAACTGCGACGGTCGGACAGAGCCTGGGCCGCGTTCGGGCCACTGGCGCTGCGGCGCGCCGAAACGGTGGCAGAGGCGCACGCGTTCCTCGACGAACTGGCTCCCCTGCATCAAGCCACCTGGACCGTTCGGGGTGAGCCCGGCTGCTTTGCCGACCCGTTCTTCGGCCGCTTCCACCATGAATTGATCGACCGGGGCCTGCCGCGGGGGGAGATCGACCTGCTGCGGATCACCGCGGGCGTCCGGCTGATTGGCATCCTCTATAATTTTCGCTTCCGGGGCCGAGCGCTGGCCTATCAAAGCGGGTTCGATTATGCGGGCGCCGGCAGCCGCCGGAAACCGGGCCTGACCTGCCACCATCAGGCGATCCGGTTTTGCACCGCCGATGGGGCCGGCATCTATGATTTCCTCGCCGGCGGAGACCGGTATAAACAAAGTCTGTCGGATGCGGAGCGGTCATTGCACTGGGTCGAGCTGAACGGGGTACCACCTCTGTGGCGCCGGGCGGTTCGGCGGGTCGCGGGGAGACTGATGCGTTCGCCGCATGGGTGGAACCTGATGATGTGTGTAAAAAAATAGTTGCGTTGCATCTAATGGTACGCCATTTTACGCCGCTCTCCTGGGACAGAGTTTTGAAAGCATCTTTGGCCTCCGCAACGTCGTTGATCGCGCTCCTGGTTTTCCAGGGCGGGTCGGCGCGTGCCGCGACCTTGACCCTCAGCGCGGGCACCGAGCCCTCGCCGCAGTTTACCTACACCACGAATGTCGACAATTTTGGCGATGTGCTGGTCAGCGTCGCTTCGGGTGCCTTCGCGAACATCGCCACCTACTCGAACAGCGGCGGCGGCACGAGCTCGGTGTCCTGGGGCACCACGACCGGTGTGTTCGCCGGCGGTGGCCAGACGACGACGGCTGGCAGCCACGCGACGGTGACCGACCGGTCTTCCTTTACCTTCACCCCAACCGTGACCGGCACCGCCACCGCGGTGAAGGTTACGGTGACCGCCGGTGGGGCCAGCTCGCAAATCCTGACCCTGACCGGCACTGGTGTCGCGCCGGTGCTGAACAGCGTGACCGGCAACGTGAATGCTGGCTATGTGCTGGTCACCCAGTCCACGACCGCGGCCGTGACCGTCAGCAACAGCGGCAACGGCAACCTGGCCAACTCGAACCTGACCGCGGCGGGGAAATCGGCCACGCTCAGCAACCTGAATGGCACGTTGGGAACCGCCAGCAGTGGCGGGTTCAGCGGCGGTACCAGTGTCAGCCTGACGGACAGCAGTTCGACGACCTACAATTACGTCTTCAAGCCAACCGGCACGGGCACCGCGACCACCACGGTTGTCGACAGCTTCTCGAACGGCGGCACCAACAACGCGGCCAGCAGCGCGACCACGACCCTGGCCGGCACCGGTGTCGCACCGGTGCAGAGCGTCGCGATCAGCAATACCGGCACATTGGGCGGCGGCGTGGCCGCGACCGGCAGCGTCGGCAATGTGCTGGTCGGCAGCAGCGTCTCGGCCATCGTCACGGTCACCGACATCGGCAACGGCGACCTGGCGACGGGCGGCGGCACGAACACGATCAACAACCTGAACGGATCGGCCGGCAGCGCCAGCAATTCCGTCTTCGTCGGCACCGGCGGCACCTTCAACATCAAGGACGCCTCAGGCGGTTCCAGCAGCTCCACCACGGCGGCCTATACCTATAACTTCACGCCGACCGCGACCGGCGCGCAGACCGCGACCGTCATCACCGCCTTCACCAATGGCGCGACCGGCGGCACCAACCTCGCCAACACCGTCACGTCCGCTTTGTCCGGCACCGGTGTCGCGCCGGTGGCGAACGTCTCCGGTTCGGCCAGCGCCGGCTATGTCCTGGTCACCCAGTCCGCCGCCGCTAGCGTTACGGTCAGCAACAGCGGCAACGGCAACCTGTCCGGCCTCGGCACCATCAGCAACCTGCGCGGTTCGGTCGGCGCCGCGAGCGGCAGCGGCTTCTCCGGTGCCGGCGGCACCTTGGCGATCGGCACGGCGGCGGGCCTGACCGACACGACGTCCACGACCTACAGCTACGTTTACACGCCGACGACGCGCGGCGCGGCCTCGACCACAGTGGTTTCCACCTTCGTGAACGGCAACGGCGTCACCAACAGCGCCGGGACCCTGTCCACCACCCTGCTTGGCACCGGCGTCGCGCCGGTGAACAGCGTCACCGCCACCCCCACCGCCCTGGTTCGCATCGGCACAACGGGGGCGGGGGCGGCCACGGTCTCCATCTCCAACATCGGCAACGGCAACCTGTCGGGCGCCGGCACCATCAGCAACCTGAACGGCACTGTCAGCAACGCCCTCGGCACCGGGTTCAGCACCGGCAGCCCTGCCACCGTCGGCCTGGCGGACGCGGCATCCACGACCCTGGGCTACACCTATACGCCGCTCAGCCACGCCACCAGTTCGACAACCGCGACCATCAGCTTCAGCAACGGCAACACCGCCGGCACCAACACGGCGCAGACGATCACCGCCTCGGTCAGCGCGCAGGGCGTTGGCCCCACCTACCAGAGCAAAATCGGCGCCACCGTCGATACGCCGACCGCGGTTGCGCATGGCGCCACCGCCAGCACCGGCCCGACCATCAGCTTCTTCGTGGCCAGCAAGTCCACGCAGACCCTGTATCTGAACCTGGGCAACATCACGACCGATCCCAACGGCGGCAATGCCAGCCTGACCAACCTGTCGATCGAGTCCTTCACCTTCGCCGGCGCGAATGCCGCCGCGTTCAGCTCGACCTTCACCCCCGGTTCGGTGATCACCGAGGGCGGCTCGATCCTGCTGCCGATCACCGTCAGCAGCGGCGCGCTGACCGGCCTGCTGAATTCGAGCCTGACGATCTACACCGACGAATCGGTCGGCCTGGGCGGCACGGGCGACACCTTCACCTATGAGCTAGCCGCTCTGATCCCGGAACCAGCCTCCTTCGCGGTGATCGGCGCCGGCCTGGCTGGCCTCGCCTGCGCGCGCCGCCGCCGCAAGGCACGCTGACACCGCACGTCCCCTCGCGACGTCCGGCTCGATTCGCACCTGCTGCAATTGGGGGTTGTCACATATAATGCATGCGATCTATTTTGCCCGCTAAGGGCCGGGCGCAGCTCGTCCCGCTTGAGGAGTCGGTTCCCGGTAACAGGGAAGGAGTCCTTGCGTGAAGACCATCATGCTCGCCGGTGTGTCGCTGCTGGCGCTCTGCGCCGCGTCATCCACGGCCGAGGCGACGAGCTTCGTCTATACCGGGAGCCTCGTTCCCTACACGATCCTATCCTCCGGGTTCTATGACCTGACCGCGGCCGGCGGCCAGGGCGGCGGCGCCCAGGGCGGCGGCGGCGGTGGCGCCGGCGCGGTGATCGGCACGGTGATGTATTTACCGGCTGGCACGACCCTGGAGATCGCGGTTGGCGGTGCCGGCGGCAGCGGCAACTTCAGCGGCTATTATGGCGGCGGCGGTGGCGGCGGCAGTTTCGTCCTGACCGCCGGCTATGCACCCCTGATCGTCGCCGGCGGTGGCGGCGGGGCGGGCTATGCCGGCACCAATGGCGGCCCCGGACAGACCGCCACGAGTGGGCAGGCCGGATACGGGGCTGCCGGCGGCGCCGGTGGGACCGGCGGTGCGGGCGGCAGCGGCAGCGCCTATGGCGGCGGTGCGAATGGCGCCGGCGGTGCGGGCTGGTCGGGCATCGGCGGCGATGGCGCCTACTATCAAGGCGGTCTCGGTGGGTCGGGACCCCTGACCTTCGCCGGCGGGGCGGGTTACGGCGGGTTTAACAGCGGCGGTTTCGGCGGCGGCGGGGGCGGCGGCACGCAAGGTGGTGGCGGCGGCGGTGGCTTTTCCGGCGGCGGCGGCGGCGACGGACAGCACAGCTATGGCGGCGGCGGTGCGGGATCCTATGTCGCGCCCGGGATCACCGTCATCAGCCAGGCGGCAGGCGCCAATAACGGCTACGGCTATGTGACCATCAGCCGGGACACAAACGCCCCAGAACCCGCAACGCTTGCGTTGTTCGCCTCGGCGATCGGCACCCTGGGGCTGCTGCGGCGCCGGCGCGCCGAGGGGCTCGGCGGCCGTTAGCCGGTGTTTCGCGGCGCCAGATAGGCCCGCAACCGCCCCAGCACATGGCGGCCGATCGCCCGAAGACCTTGGACACGCCACGGATTGGCGAACACGATCCCGATCCGCTGGCGCCGGTCCCGAGCCCAGCCGCGCTTATAGGCATCATCGCCCCGGCCGAAATCGATCTCCCGCACGCCCTCGTCGTCCAACAGCCGCCGCAGCATCAGCGCCGTCAGCACCGTGCCAGGCGAATGCGCCTTGAAGGCCTCGTCATGTGCCAGCTTCAGCACCGTCGCCCGCTTGTGCTCCACCACCCACACCTGCGCCGCCACCGCCTGCGCACCGACCGACCACACACCCAGACGCAATGTCCCGGCCGCCGCCGTCGCCCGCATCAGCGCCGCATTGAACGCGGGGAACGGTTCGGGATCCTTCCAGCTTCTGCCATAGACCGATTCGAAGCTGGCAATCCCGGCCGCGAGTCCCGCCGGCCCCGCGAACACCGTGAACGCCGCATCCGCCATCCGTTCGGCCCGCCGCAAACGCCGGCGTATGGTCTCACGCAGGGCGCCGGGACGCGCCGCGAGATACCCCGCCCAGCCATCCGTACCGAGGTGCTCGGTCCAGTTGCCGAAGTGGTCGAACCGCAGCGGGATCAACCCGGCGCCCCCGACACCGTCGGTCAGTGCCGGCAGGAACGGCCACTCCGCCGCCATCGCATCCAGCCGGGTCAAGGCCCAACCCCGGCACACGGCGCCAAAGGCGCGGAACACCGCCTGACCCTCCGCCGCGCTCAGCCAGCCCGCGAGCAACGGTGCATACAAACAGGTGTAGGGTGTGGTCAGGCTCTCGAATGCCGAACGGCCGGCAGGCCGGCGCATCGGGAACAGCGCGGCGGGCCGGCCGCGGATCCGGCACAGCATGAAGCAGGCAGTGGTTCCCGCCGGCATCGCTGCCGCCAGCACTGTCTCCCACCACAGGCGGCTGCCGAACAAGCTGGTGTCCCACAGTTCGGCCGCATCGGCTGGAAGGTCGGCGACCGAGACGAATGTCTCGACCGGGTCAATCACCCCGGCGGAACTCGTACCACAGGCCGCCGATCCATTCGTGCAGCGCGAAGTAGGCGATCTCCCAGGTCCCGCTGTTCGGCCAGAAATCGCCCGGGATCAGGCCATACTGACGGTCCAGCGATGTCGGCGCGGCGGTCACCACCAGGCCGGTATGGGCGAAGGCGATCAAGGCCCGGCGCATGTGCCAGGCATGGGTGACGACATAGACCGAGTGAATGCCGTGAGCCCGCAGGATCGCCGCACTGTCGGTGGCATTTTCCCAGGTGTCGCGCGACTGGTTCTCCACCCAGGCGACCGGAACCTGAAAATCCCGATGCAGGCTGATCGCCATCAGGTCGCCGACCGGTGGCATGTGCGGCTGCGTCACGCCGCCGGTGACCAGGATCGGCAACTGGGTGCTCCGTTGCAATTGCGCGCCGGCCCGCAGCCGCTCCAGGGTCAGCGCCCCAACCCTGGCGGGTTCGGTGCCGCCCTCGGTGCGGATGATTTCCGCGCCCAGGATGATGATGGCCTGCGGTGGATCGTCGGCCGGCGGGACCAGGGGAAGATTGCGTTCCAGCAGGACCAGGGCCGTGTCCGACACCGCCGGCGTGGCCAGCACGACGAGGCCGAGGCAGGCCGCCCAGCACATCCCGAGCCCGAGGGCCGGCCGCCGGCGCTGCAGCAACAGCGCGACGAACGCGACCGTGACAAAGCCGAATGGCGGGATCAACAGGGAGACGAGCAGGTTTCTCAGGATCACCGGGGCGCCGATTCGGTTGCTTCCGCCAGCCATAGCAGAGTCTTGCCGAGTCCGTCGCGCAACGCGACACTGTCCCCGATCCCCAACGCCGCCCGCGCCCGATCCGGTGCCCCGAGGGAGTGACGGATTTCGCCGGCGCGCGGCGGTTTGAACTGGATGTCGGGTTGCGTGCCGGCGATCGCGGCGATCGTGTGGGCCAGGCCGATCACCGAGGTCGCGATCCCGGTGCAGACATTGAACACCGGCGCGTCGGTCGGGTGCAGCGCCATTGCGCCGCACAGGGCGGCCACGACATCGGCGACATAGACGAAATCGCGCGTCTGCTGCCCGTCGCCGAAGACCGACACTGGCGCACCGGCCCGCAGCCGCTCGCAGAAGATCGAGATCACGCCGGAGTAGGGCGAACGCGGGTCCTGGCGCGGGCCGTACACGTTGAAAAAGCGCAGCCCGACGGTGGGGATTCCATGCACGTGACTGGCGACGCCGGCATGCAGCTCGCAGCCGTATTTGTCGGCGCCATAGGCGGACAGGGGACGGGGTTCCGTGTCCTCGTTGATGGGGATGGTCCGGCAATCGCCATAGACCGCGGCCGAGGAGGCATAAACCACCGGGATCCGCGTGCCGGCGCGGCGGACGGCATCGAAGACGGTGATCGCGCCGGTGAGGTTGGTCCGGTGGGTACCCAGCCAATCGGTGACGCCGCGTTCCACCGAGGCGATGGCGGCGAGGTGAAAGCAGCCGTCGGCCCCCGCCAGCGCTTCGCTGACCGCATCCGGATCGGCCACATCCCCAACGAGCAGGCTGACCTCCGGTGCCAGGTTGCCTCGGTGCCCGGTGGACAGGTCGTCCAGCACCCGCACGCGATCGCCCCGCGCGCGCAGCGCGTCGCAGAGGTGGGATCCGATGAAGCCGGCGCCGCCGGTGACGAGATAGGTCCTCACAGGGCCTCGGTCAGGTGGCGCGGGTCGGGGGTGCGGACGTTCGCACAACAAAAGACTCTCCCCCTCCCCTTGTGGGAGGGGGTTGGGGGGAGGGGGCGGTTGGAGGTGGCCCGAGACGGCGGAGCTTCATCCCGCGGAGCCCCTCCCCCCGACCCTGTCCCACAAGGGGAGGGGAGAAAGTTTTGTGGTGGCCGCGCCATGTTCCGTCCTGCCTCACCGGGTTGCCCGTCAATCATCACATCCTAGCCGAGCACGGCAAGCGAATCGCTGGTGACGAAGCGCACGCCCAGGGCGGTCAGACGGTCCCGCGTATCGTCCACCGACGTGCGGCCCGCGGCCCCGGGCAGGCCGATACCGCGGCAGGCGTCTTCGATCATCGTCACCTCGTAGCCCAGCCGCACGGCATCCTCCGCCGACCAGGCGACACAGAAATCCGTTGCCAGGCCGGCGAGGAACAACCGGCGGAAACCACGCTGCCGCAGCCAGCCATCCAGGCCGGTCGCGGTGGTACGGTCGTTTTCGAAAAACGCCGAGTAGCTGTCCAGCGCCGGACGGAAACCCTTGCGAATGATGACCTCGATCCTGGTCTGCCGCAGGTCCGGATGCAGCGCCGCATTGACGCTGCCGGCCAGCCCATGATCGGGCCATAATATCTGGTTGCCATAAGACAATTCAATCGAATCGTAAGCCTGCCGCCCCGCATGCGCGCTGGCAAACGAACTGTGTCCCGGCGGATGCCAATCCTGCGTCGCAAAGGCATGCGCGAAAATGCCGAGCAGGCGATTGATGACGGGTACGACCGACTCGCCGTCGGGGACGGGCAACTCGCCACCCGGCATGAAAGTCGGCTGGATGTCGATCAAACCCAGGATATCGGTATCGAGCATCATGGTGCCTCTCACTGGTCAGCGGTCAGCCGAAATAGTATGCAGCGTCGGGGCCATCAATTTGCGCCAGGTTCAACCGGGAGACCACAACCATGACATCATTCCGCCCATACCTGCTCGGCCTGTTGTTGGGCACGACATTGGCCGCCGCGCCGGCGGGTGCGGTGACATTCCGGTGGGCGAATGACGGCGATGTCAACGCGATGGATCCGGCCACACGGCAGGAAACCGTGCAGCTTTCTTTCCTCGCCAACATTTACGAACCGCTGGTGCGGCGCAACCGCGATCTGGGACTGGAACCCGCTCTCGCCACCAGTTGGGAACAAACCAGCCCGACGGTCTGGCGTTTTCATCTGCGCCCGAACGTCAAATGGCAGGACGGCTCGCCCTTCACCGCCGACGACGTGGTGTTCACCCTGCAACGCACGCTGTCGCCGAACTCGTCGATGCGCGCGCCGATGTCGGGGGTGAAGGAGGCGCGCAAGGTCGACGACCTGACGGTTGATTTCGAAACCACCGTGCCGGACCCGATCTTCCTGCAGGAACAGACCAACCTGCTGATCATGTCGAGAGCCTGGTGCGAGGCGCATCATGCCACCGAACCCGTGGTGATCGGCAAGGAAGACAACTACGCGTTGCACAATGCGATGGGAACCGGACCGTTCCAACTGGTTTCACGCGAGCCCGACCGGAAAACCGTGTTGGATAAGAACCCGGGATGGTGGGACAAGCCGGAACACAACCTGGACCGCGTCGAATTCAATGTGATCGGCAGCGCGTCGACCCGGGTCGCGGCGCTGCTGTCGGGCGAGGTCGATATGATCTACTCGGTGCCGCCGCAGGACATGGCGCGCATCAAGCAGACGCCGGGGCTGCAACTGCTGCAAACGCCCGAACTGCGCACGATCTATCTCGGGTTCAACGTGTCGCGCGACGAACTGCCGAGCTCGGACGTGAAGGGCAAGAACCCGTTGCGCGATCAGCGCGTGCGCGAGGCCGTTGCGCTGGCGATCGATGAGCCGGCGATCGCGAGCCGGGTGATGCTGGGCCTTGGCCATCCGACGTGGGAAATGTGGGGGCCGGGGATCAATGGTTACGACGCGGCGCTGGATGTGCGGCCGAAAGCCGATCCGGCGAAGGCGAAACAGTTGCTGGCGGATGCCGGCTATCCCGCGGGCTTCCGGCTGGGGATGGATTGCCCCAACGACCGCTATGTGATGGACGAGCAGATCTGCACCGCCATCGTTTCGATGCTGGCGCGTGTCGGCGTCAAGATCGATCTGACCGCGCAGACCAAAACGAAGTTCTTCACCAAGATCAACGGCCCCAACTACGATACCGACTTTTACCTGCTGGGCTGGACGCCGGCGACCTACGACGCGCACAATCCGCTCTACACCCTGCTGGGCACGCGCGATGGCAAACGCGGCGAGGTCAATAACGGCGGCTACAGCAATCCAACGCTGGACGCCCTGATCGCGAAGATCGGTGTCGAGACGGATGCGGCGGCGCGCAACGGCATGATCCGCCAGTCGATCGAGATTCTGCAGCACGATCTGCCGACCATTCCGTTGCATCAGCAGGTGATCGTCTGGGCGGCGAAAACGAATGTCAGCCTGGCGCAGCCGGCGGATAATTTCTTTCCGTACCGCTATGTGACGGTGAAGCCGTAGCGCTTTAGCGCATCAGCCGGGTCAGGACCGTCAGGAAACGGTCCGCGGCCTCGGCAGCGGGCCAGGGTTCCCAGGGCGGTGTTGCGAACCAGGCGGCGAGCGGGTCTGTCTGAACCGGTGCCTCGGGGATGCGGAGCGTGCGGCGGACCTCGGTCGCGGTCCAGCCAGCGACCTGCACCGCTTCCGAGGCGGCGGCGATGCGGTCGGCCTGCTTGTGGAGCTTCTTTTCGGGCGCGGTCCAGCGCGGCAGCGCGTAGCGGCTGGCGATTGCGGTTTGCAGCCGTTCGGCGAGCGCGGCGTAGCCGGGGCCGAGGAACGGTTTCAGTGGGGAAATCGGGTCGAAGCCGAGAAGGCCCTCGTCCGCATCGTGGAGGAGCTCGCGGCGGGCGTGGGCGTCGGACAGGCCGGTCGGGCTGGATTGCCGGCGCAGCGCGAGCACCAGCAGCGAGTGCTGGGCGACGGACAGCGGCTGCGGCCAGGTCGAGTGCCCACCCCAGCGAAAGGTGCGGGCGAGGCCGATCGCCAGGTCCTCGTCGGTCCAGTCGAAGGGTGTCGGGTTGAGCAGATCGAGCCGGCGGCCGGAGGGCAGGCGGACCCAGGCGCGGGTGTCGGTCATTGCCCGTTCCACGGATTGACGATCGCCAGGCCGTACCCGGTAAAGTCCGCAACGTTGCACGTCGCCAGTGTGGCGCCATGGGCGAGCGGCATGCCGCCGATCAGAGCGTCCGCCATGGGCACTGGCCGCCCGGCGCGTTCCCGGGCGCTTCGCACCGTTGCATAACCGGCGGCGCAGGCTTCGTCGAAGACCAGGATCCGACCCTGAAAACCCTGGGCCAGCACAGCGTTCAGATTGGATTCCAGGGTCGAGCGGCGCCGCCCCCGCGGAAGCAATGCTAATCCGTATCGGCGTTCCGCTGCCACCACGATGGGCAAGAACAGATCCTCGATCGGGCAGGCGCGAAGGAAGGCCGCGACATCCGGCTCCGGGTGCGGCCGCATCATTTCCGAGACGACGTTGGTGTCGAGCAGGATCAGCGGTCGTACTCGGCGGCGGAGAAATCCGGTGGCGGACGGTCAGGGGTGACCGATCGGAGCGGCAGGTCGAGTTCGACGCCATTCCCGGGGCCGAAGTGCTGGGTAAAGAGGGCCACGATATCGGTCTTCGGTGCAACGCCGGCATCGCGGGCGATTGCGGTGCGCAGAGTTTCGCGGACCTCTTCCGCCAACGAACGATGGTTCGCTCGGGCGCGCACCTTGAGTTGGCTGCGCAGTGTCTCGTCCACGTCGCGGATCAGCAGGCTGGACATGGGTATGATTTCCCGTGGTTCCGAATTGAAGATGGCGATCTCTGTCACAGGATAGCACAATGTTCGAACGGGATGGAACGCTGGCTCATCGTTCGCTCCGCGCGGCCTGGCTCAGGAGGGCAGCCCGCCGGCCAGCATTGCCTCGGCCAGATAGGACAGCGCGACCATGACGTAGCAGCCCCAGGCGAAACGGTGGTAGCCGCGCAGCAGCAGGAAGGCCGCCAGCAGATAGGCCGCGGCCTGCGCCAGGCAGATGCACGCGTGTGGATTGTTCAACAGGGTGACGGCGTTCCGGGCGATAACGGACAGTGTGGCCAGGACGAGATCGATCGTGGTCATGTCGGGTCTCCAAAAATGAGTGGTCCGACACGCAAGTCTCCGCATAAATTGGCTGCGCGAAACAGAGATCTGAGGAAGCCGTGAACCGTCGTCCCGCGCAACGGCCGGAAGTTCCGGGAAGCGCCAGCCGGAAGCCGGGAGAAGTCCCAGACTTCCCGACGCTGCTTTGCTGGCATCTGGACGAAGGCACGCGGCCGGATGGCGAGCGCCGGCCATGGGTCCAGCAGGAATTCTGCGAAGCGGTCTGGTCCCTCAAACAGAGGAAACACGGTGAATTTAGCCCGCGGGTATACTCCGCGTGGCGTTCCGGCCAAACCCGCCCAGCCCGCGCCACTTTGAACGCCATGTGTGCGGTGCTGTTTCCGGCCCGCGATCCTGTCAGCCCGGCGGAGAAGACATTTCGGGTCACCTGGGATCGCTTTCGGTCGCGGGATGCGCAACCAGACCAGCACGTAGACGGGAATCGTGGCGAAGCCGGCGCGGACGATACTCAACCGGCCCCAAGGCCACGCCCTGTACGAACACGATCGGTTCCCCGCCCGCGGTATCCCTATCTGGCAAGGTTCTCAATTTCCGCAGGCGCTCAAGGGGATACACCCGAAGATTGCAGAGTCTTCCTGACACTTCTTTGGGGATCCAGCCCGGTCGATTGTCCCGGTCTGACCGCGTCGGTGGAGCTGACTGCGTTCGACTTGCATCTCGATGCGCCGGACTATCAGGACACCCATCATTTTAATGCGGACAACCGCCTGAAAGAGGTCGGGCTGTCCGCGGGGAAATGGACCTTCACCCCCGTGCCACCGGCAACATCGCTTGTGGGCGCGCCCACCGGTCCTCGGGGAGATGACGTATTGGTTTCCCTGACCCGCAACGCCGGGGTGAATGAACCCCGTGCACCGGTCGTCACCGGCTACATCCCGAGCCCTGATCACCTAAAGGTCACGATTGGCGGGAAGCGCGCGCGCAAGAAGAGCAGCGCCCTCAACGCGGTGATCGAGGCATTCCTGAAGACCTGCCCGGCGGTTGGGCCGCATGGCATCGATCTCGGGTCCGCCACCTGGAGTTGGGAGGAGGAACCGGAACCGTGAGGCTCACCGCGGACCAGCGCCGCATCCTGCGGGACCTGCTCGCTCGTCCCGATGCGGGGTTCACCGAACTGGCTCGGATCGCGAAGCTGGACAAGACCCGCGACTTCGTGCGCGCCAACCTGCGCGGGGTCGATTTCG
>Ga0302157_10001396_pt1 | contig 29730 bp, 27 predicted proteins | sample I_Bog_N3_3_FD_193502 | JGI IMG/M metagenome (GOLD analysis project Ga0302157, IMG submission 193502) | Peat permafrost microbial communities from Stordalen Mire near Abisko, Sweden - I_Bog_N3_3 | ecosystem: Environmental > Terrestrial > Soil > Wetlands > Peat | place: Sweden: Abisko, Stordalen...
GCATTCGCCACGACGTCTGGATCCTCGATGCCGCGACGAGCTGGAACCAGATGCAGGTGCTCGGCCAGATGGGCATCAATTCGGTCGCGCTGTGGCGGCTGGGCTCGGAAGATCCGGGCTTCTGGACCGCGCTTTCAAGCTGGCGCCAGGGCGGCGGGCGCGGCGGCAAGCCTTTGCCCAATCTCGGTGCCTTGCGCGAAATGACCAACGTCGACATCGAAGGCAATGGCGAGATCCTGCGCGTCGATGCCGTGCCGAGGGCGGGGAACCGCACGCTGAATTACGATCCGCATTCGGCTCTGGTGCTCAACGAAGCCTACGATCAGCTGCCGATGCCCTATGTCGTGCGGCGGACCGGCGACAAGCCCAAGCAGATCGCGCTGACCTTCGACGACGGCCCCGATCCCAAATACACGCCGCAGATCCTGTCGGTGCTCGAACGCTATCACGTGCCCGGCACGTTCTTCGTGATCGGCGAAAACGGGGTGCAAAACCGCGGGATTCTCGAACGCACGGTCGCCGATGGAAACGAGATCGGCAACCACAGCTATACCCACCCCAACATGGCCGATGTCAGCGACACCGGAATCCGGCTCGAACTCAACGCCACCCAGCGCCTGATCGAGGCCTATACCGGGCGATCGACCCGCCTGTTCCGCGCGCCCTATTTCGGGGATGCCGAGCCGAGCACGCCCGACGAACTCGGCCCCGCGCTGATCGCACAGCAACAAGGCTATACGATCGTCGGCCTGCACGGCGATCCGGGCGACTGGCAGAAACGCACTGCCGACGACATCTATCAACGCACGGTCAATGCCGTCGAACAGGCCACGCCCGACCGCACGGTCAATGTCGTGCTGCTCCACGACGGCGGCGGCGACCGCAGCCAGACCGTGCTGGCGTTGCCCCGGATCATCGAAAAGCTGCGCGCCGACGGCTATACCTTTGTCCCGGCTTCGGCGCTGGCCGGGCTCAACCGCGACGCGGTGATGCCCAAAGTCGAAGGCTGGGATCTGGTCGCGGTGCGGCTTGACGTCGGCATCTTCGCCGTGCTGGCCGCTCTGTTGTCCGGGCTCAAATGGATGTTTTTCTTTGCCATTGCGCTCGGCGTGATCCGCGCCCTGGGGATGACCACGCTGGCGCTGTTTGCCGATCGCGACGAAGACATGCAGCCGCCGGTCGAAGACGGGGGCGGGGACGGGGTCGAAGACGGGTACGGGGACGCGTTCAGCCACCCGCTGGTTTCGGTCATCATCCCCGCTTTCAACGAAGAGCGCGTGATCGAAAGCTCGGTGCGTCGCATCCTTGCCAGCGGCTATCACCCGATCGAAGTGATCGTCGCCGACGACGGATCAAAGGACCGCACGAGCGAAATCGTCGCGGCGGCATTCGGCGACAACCCGAGCGTGCGCCTGATGACCATGGTCAACGGCGGCAAGGCGCGCGCGCTCAACCGTGCGCTGGCGCAAGCCAATGGCGAAATCATCGTCGCGCTCGATGCCGATACCCAGTTCGAGCCGGAGACGATCGCCCGACTGGTACGCTGGTTCAGCAAGGAGGACATCGGCGCGGTCGCGGGCAATGCCAAAGTCGGCAATCGGGTCAATATCGTCACCCGCTGGCAGGCGGTCGAATATATCACCGCGCAAAACATCGAACGCCGCGCGCTGACCCGGTTTGACGCGATCATGGTCGTGCCCGGCGCGGTCGGCGCCTGGCGCCGCAGCGCGCTGGAAGATGTCGGCGGCTATCCCGAAGACACCCTGGCCGAAGACCAGGATCTGACCATCGCGATCCAGCGCCACGGCTGGAAAATCGCCTATGACGAAGATGCCGTCGCCTGGACCGAAGCGCCCGAAACGCTGCGCGCGCTCGGCAAGCAGCGCTTCCGCTGGGCCTATGGCACGTTGCAATGCCTGTGGAAGCACCGCTCCGTGCTGCGCGAGCGGTCGCCTTCGGGGCTGGCCTTTGTCGGCATGCCGCAGGCCTGGCTGTTCCAGATCGTCTTTGCGATGATTTCGCCGCTGATCGATCTCGCGCTCGCGGTCTCGATCGTCGGCACGATCGTGCGCATTTCACAGCACGGCTGGGCCCAGACCCAGTCCGACGTCTTGCGCATGGGGATCTACTGGATCGGCTTCACCGCCATCGATGTCGCCTGCGGGTGGGTCGCCTATCGCCTCGACGTTCGCGAAAAGCACTATCCCGCGCTGCTGTTGCTGGCACAGCGTTTTGTCTATCGCCAGTTGATGTATGGTGTGGTGATCCGCGCCGTGGGGGCAGCCTTTGCCGGGCTCGGCATCGGCTGGGGCAAGCTGGAACGCACCGGACGCGTCAACACGCAAGGGTAATCGGCGCGCTCTAACGCGGCAGGTGCAGCGTGGCGAGCAGGCCACGCCTGCCCGGCCCTTCGCCGTCCGACAGCGTGAATTCGCCGCCGTGCAGCCTGGCAACCGCCTGGACCATTGCCAGCCCGAGGCCCCCACCGGGCAGCGTGCGCGCGTTGTCGAGCCGGATAAAGCGTTCGACCGCGCGGTCGCGGTCTTGCGGCGGGATGCCCGGGCCATCGTCGAGCACCGCAATCTCGGCCATTCCCGGCCCCGCCCCGGCGCCGGGCCCGGCAGACGTGCTCAAGACCACGCGCCGCGCCCCGTATTTCAGCGCATTGTCGATAAGATTGGCGATCGCCCGCGACAGCAGTTCGCGATCGCACGTCACCACCACGGGCTCGAGCCGGGTTTCGAGCAGGACTCCCGATTGTTCGGCCAGCGGTTCATACAATTCGGCCATGTCTTCGACCACCCGGGCCAGATCGATCGGCAGCCGCCGGTCGGCCACCGCCCCGCCTTCCAGCCGGGTGATTTCCAGCGCGGTATCGAGCATGTGCCGCAATCCGTCGGCATTTTCGCGCGCCGCCTGCAAGGCTTCGAGCGCCACCGGCTCTTCGACCCGGTCGAGCGCGGTATCGATCGCCGCAGACAGCCGCGCCACGGGCGAGCGCAAATCATGGGCGAGCGAGGCCGAGACCGAGCTCAGCTCTGACACCAGCGTATCGATGCGTTCGGCCATGCGGTTCATCTGCAGGCGCAAATGATCGAACCCGTCGCCGCTGTGTGATTCGGGCAGACGCGCGCCGAAATTGCCCGAAGCGAGCTGCGCGGCGGTCTCGGCAATGGCATGGGTGCGCCGACTGATCTCGACTCCGAGCAAGAGCGCGCTGGCCGTGGCAAGCGCCACCGCGACAAGGATGGTCAGCCCCCCCGCCGTGGCAAAGGCAAGATTGAACCGGCTCTCGGTCGCGCCCATCACCCCCACGATCAGACGTTCGCCATCGGACAATTGCCCGGCGATCGCCATGCCCTCGATGTCGGGAATATCGGACCCCAGATGCACCATCACCGGGCGCGGGCGCGGCGCGGTATCAAGCGCCGGGACGCGCGCCAGATTGCTGAGCAGCGGGGTCGGCCCGCCGGTCAGCGCGATGAACACGGTCGGATCGGCGGCGCTGCCCTGCTGACGGACGATCATCTGCGCCAATGCGGGGCGACCGCCCTGGAGATACGTCGCCAGCAAGTCGTCGCGCACGTCGAGCACCTGGCGCACGCGATCGGCGCGCACCACGTCGAGCATCTGCCCGCGCAGAAAGAAAATGGCCGCCGCACTCGACAGCAATTGCAGCACGAACACCGCCGCGACCAGCCACAGCATGGTCGGCGACAGACGACGCGGATTGCTTGTCCGCGCGATCCTCCCCGGCCCGGGAAGGATCGGCTGGGCGCCCATAGCGTTCAATCCGCCGCCAGCCGGTATCCGGCGCCGCGCACGGTATGGAACAGCACGCGTTCCTCGCCATCGTCGATCTTGCGACGCAGGCGGCTGATATGCACGTCGATGACATTGGTGCCCGGATCGAAATGATAATCCCACACTGCTTCGAGCAGCATGGTGCGGGTCACCACTTCGCCCTGGTGCATCATGAGGTATTCGAGCAGGCGAAATTCGCGCGGCTGCAACGCGATCTTGCGCCCGCCCCGGCGCACCACCCGCGTCAGCCGATCAAGCTCAAGCTCGCCGCAGCGCAGCGTGGTGTCCTGCGCGCGGGTCGGACCCGCGCGACGGCGCACCAGCGCCTGAACGCGGGCGAGCAGCTCGGCAAACGAAAACGGTTTGCCCAGATAGTCGTCGGCGCCGGCTGTCAGTCCTGAAACGCGATCATCGGTGCTGCCCAGCGCCGACAGCATCAGCACGGGGGTATCGACATCCGCCGCGCGCATCGCTTTCAACACCGACAACCCGTCCATCGCGGGCAACATGCGATCGAGCACGACCACATCGAACTGGCTGTCGGTGGCCATGAACAGCCCGTCGCGCCCGTTGTCCGCGCGGTCGACGACAAAGCCTTCCTCATCGAGCCCGCGAGCAATATAGTCACCGATCTGGGTATCGTCCTCGATCAGCAGGATTCTGGCTGACACTCGCGTTCTTTCCGTTGCAAACACTTGCCATTCGCCCCACGGGCACCCTTCAACGGCCCCTGTTCCGGGCACCCTTCGCGAATTTCACCACCATGCCCCCACGCTTCCCGGGCCGCAAGCTGTTTGGCTGGCTCTCGCTGATCCCCCTGCTCATCCTGGCGATCATGGCCATCGGCGGCTATTTCGACCGTCACGCGACGCGCTGGCTGCCGGCGACGGGTCCCAACCGGACGGGCCCGAATCGACCGGCGCTGGTCGCGGTCTATTTCTCCGGCGACATGGGGCTGTCGGTCGGACTGGGCGAAGGCGCGCTGAGCGTGCTGCGCCGCGACGGCATCGCTGTGCTGGCGGTCAATTGCTCGCTCGCGTTCCGCAAGGCGCAAAGCCGCGCCTATGTCGATGCGCTGGTCGCCGATACCTTGCGCCGCGCGCTGGCCGAAAGCGGCGCGCGCCAGGTCGTGATCATGGGCGGATCGTTTGGCGCCGACGTGATCGGCACCGGCATCGGCGCGTTGCCGCCCGATCTTGCCCGGCGGATTGCCGCCGTCGTGCTGATCGTGCCGGGAACCCAGGTGTTCTTTCATGCCAATCCCACCGGGCTGTTCTATGCGGGCAGTCCCGACAGCGACCCGCGCCAGACCGTGCGTGCGCTGCGCGGCCTGCCGGTGACATGCATCTATGGTCGCGATGAAGCCGACAGCCTGTGCCGCGCGCGCGAACTGGCCGGCGCCCGGCGCGTGGAGATCCCCGACGGGCATCTCATGCTCAGCCATTATCGCCGCCTGGCCGAAGAAACCGCGCGCGCCGCGCTCGACCCGCCCCCGCCGCTGCTCCTGCCGCTACCCCCGCCGCGACCATGACTTCGGTGCGGCATCGACCGATCCCGCCATCCATTTTCACGCTACGTCGGACATGGTCTTGACGCCAAATTGCGTTATGAGGCCGTGGTGTTTTGCCTGTCCAATCTCGTCCTGGCGCTTGGCGCCGCTGCTTCACTTGCCGGCCATCAGCCTGACCCCTTGCGCGGGTCATGGCGCAATCCCGATGGCTCGGTAACGATCCGCATCGATGAATGCGGTGCCCGCCTGTGCGGCTGGGTCACGGCGGCAAGCCCCGATGCGATTGCCGATGCCAGAGACGGCGGCACCGACCGCCTGATCGGCGCGCAACTGTTCGAAAGCTATCGCCGCGATGGCGCCAATCACTGGAGCGGGGAAGTCTTCGTGCCCGACCTTGGCCATCGCTTTGCCTCGCACATCGTGCTGGTCGACCGTGCACATGCGCGCATTGCCGGATGCCTGCTTGGCCGGTTCCTGTGCCAATCGCAGATCTGGCAACGCGTATGAACGCTGCGGCAGGGCCGCCTCCGGTTCGCCACACCCTGATCCGGTTTGCGCTGATCATCGCGCTGGTTGCGCTGGTCGGGGCGATTGCGTGGCGTTCGCTGGCGCACCTTGCGCATGATTTTCGCCCCGCCGACGCGCTCGCCGCGCTTGCCGCGATCCCCCCGCGCGCCATCGTGGGCGCAGTGCTGCTGACAGCGACGAGCTATGCCCTGCTGACAGTCTATGACATGCTGGCGCAAGGGATCGTCGGCGTGCGCGCGCCGATCGCGCTGACCATGCGCGCCGCCTTTACCAGCTATGCCCTGTCGCACACGCTCGGCTTTGGAGCGATCACCGGCGGATCGGCGCGGCTGCGGATCTATGGCCGGATCGGCATGCCGCCAGCAAAAGTCGCACGGATCATCGTGATTGCCGGGGTATCGTTCTGGATCGGCGTCGGCGTGACCAGCGGTATCGCGCTGGCCATGCTGCGGACGCCGCTCGACCTTGGCCTGACCACGATCGAGCCGGCAGCCGCGCATGGCGCGGGCACGGTGATCCTCGGCGCGATCGCCGCGCTTGTCGCGATCGCCGCGCTGCGCCCCGACGTCTTGAAACCGTTGCGCCCGATCATCGGCACACTCGGCGCACAAACGGTCCTCGCGCTGGCGGTCGTCTCGACCGTCGATCTCGCCTGCGCCAGTCTCGCGCTCTATCTCCTGCTGCCGCACGATCAGTGGCATTTCGCGCGGTTCATGCTCGCCTATGCCATGGGCATCACGCTGGGATTGATCACGCACATCCCCGGCGGGCTCGGCGTGTTCGAAGCGGTGATCCTGTCAACTCTGCCCGAAGGCGCGACCGACGCCGGAGTCGCTGCGCTGATCGCCTATCGCGTGATCTATTACTTTGTGCCGTTTTCGCTGGCGCTGGTGCTCAACGGCGCGATCGAGGCGGTGGGCATCGCCCCGATGGCGCGCCGGGTCACCGCGCCGGCTCGCGCGGTCCTGCTCGATGCCAGCCCGATGCTGTTTGGCGCGATGAGCTTTGCCGGCGGGCTCGTGCTGCTGTTGTCGGGCGCGCTGCCTGCCGAACATGACCGCATGCGCAGCCTGATCATGCTTTTGCCGCTGCCGTTCATCGAAACCTCGCACCTCGCCGCCAGCCTGGTCGGCACCGCGCTCTTGCTGGTCGCCCCGGCGCTGTCGATGCGGCTGGCCAGCGGGATGCGCACGGCGCGCGCGCTGCTTGTGCTCGGCGCGCTATTTTCGGTCGCCAAGGGGCTCGATTACGAAGAAGCGACGGTCATGCTGGTCATGGCGGGCTTTCTGCAACTGGCCGCGCCAGCGTTCTATCGCGGACGCACCGGCGCCTTTTCGACGCACAATCTGCGCTGGCTGATCGCCGCCATGATCGCGGTTGCGATCACGTGCGCCAGCGGGGCGATGTTTTACGAAACCGCGACGTTCCGGTCGGATGTGTGGTGGCATTTTGCGCTCTATGGCGATGGGCCGCGCTATTTGCGCGCCAGTTTTGGCGCGGGCGTGCTGATGACCGCGTTTGCCTTGCGCGAATGGATGACCCAGCCGCGCGGGGGAGGCGGGGTCCGCGTGCTGCCCCCCGACGTGATGGCCCGCGCGATCGCCGCCTGCCCGCGCAGCGACGCGATGCTGGCCCATACCGGGGACAAACACTTCCTGATCGCGGATGAAGGCGATGCGTTCCTGATGTTCCGCCCACAGGGGCGGACCTGGGTGGTGATGGGCGATCCGGTCGGCCCCCGCGAACGCTGGTCGGGACTGATCTGGGAATTGCGCCGGCTGGCCCACCTGTCGAACGCGCCCTTGTGCTTTTACCAGGCGAGCGAGGCGCTTTTGCCGCTGATGGTCGATCTGGGGCTGTCGGTGATGAAATACGGCGAAGAAGCGATTGTCGATCCGGCTCGCTTCACTTTGGCGGGGCCGCGCATGAAGGGCCTGCGCAACAGTCGGGCCCGCGCCTTGCGCGAAGGGCTTTCCGTCACGCTGGTTGCAAAAACTGACATACCGCTGTGGCTGCCGCGCCTGAAACCGCTGTCCGACCAGTGGCTGGCGCTGCACCGGGGCTCGGAAAAAGGGTTCAGCCTCGGCCGGTTCGATGCCGACTATCTCTCCCATGGCGAAATGGCGGTGGTGATGCGCGGCGAGGAACCGATGGCCTTTGCCAATATCTGGCAATCGGGCGACGGCGGCGAAATGTCGGTCGATCTGATGCGCCAGCGCGGCGATTCCCCGCCCGGCACGATGGACCTTCTGTTTACCGAGCTGATCGACCTGGCGGGCAAGCGCGGCTTCCGACGATTCAACATGGGCCTCGCCCCGCTGTCGGGGGTTACCGGCGGTCGGCTCGCGCCGTTCTGGGCCCGTCTGGCGCGCGGGTTCTACCATCTCGGCGGATCGGTCTACAATTTTTCCGGACTGTTGTTCTACAAGCAGAAATTCGCGCCGACCTGGGAGAGCCGCTATATCGCCTGCCCGCAAGGCCCGCGCGGCTTCTTTGCGGTCGGCGCGGTGATCAAGCTGGTTTCGGGCGGGCGCGGATAGAGTCCGATCAGTGTGGTCCGGGCCCTGCCCCTCTTGATCCCGCCCCCATCGCGCCGGGATAGGCCATGCCGAAATCGCCGCCTGTAAAGCCATAGCCTTGCGGCAGCGTCGGCCCCATCACGCCATGCGCGCCCAGCGCCGTCGGCACGCCGCCGGGCGTGTCCGCCGGGCCCGCCGCCGGACCGGCGGCGGCAACGGCAACGCCTGCCGCATCATCGGCATGGTCCCTGTCTGCCCTTTCAACAGATGCAGGGCCAACGGATGCAGGCTCAACCGAAGGCGCGGGATCGACCTGCCCGCCGTCATCCCCGCCATCATCAATGTCCACCGCTTTCGGTGCGCGCGCGACAGGGCCGGGGATCGCGTGCGCCGAAGCCGCTTTCGCCAGCACGACGGGCCCCGGCGCAATCGGGCGCAACGGCGCCGTCTTCCCCATGCGCAGCGGCACGGCCGCAGGGCCGACAGGCATGGCTTGCTGCCCGATCAGCGCCACGGCCGCGATGCCTGCCGCCAGCGCGGCCAGACCGGCCCACGGCTTGCCCCGACGCGCGGGCGGCCCACCGACCGCATGGGCCATCGGCACAGCCGAAATCGGCACTTGCGCAATCTCCGGAGCAGTCCGGCCCGAAACAGCCTGTGTCGGGGCGGGCAACTGGGCGAGGCGCGGCACCTCGCGCACGATGCGCTCGGCAAGCCCCGGCGGCAGCGTCGGCGGCGGCACAGCGGCGATCCGGGCGCGCAGCGCGGCATCGGCGGAAGCGTCATCAGGCAATGAGGGTTCCGGATCGAACGGCGTGCGAAAAATCATAGCGCGTGGCTCCGCTCGATTTCGCCCGCGATGACCAGATCGCGCCAAGCCAGCTCACGCGTGGACAGCACCTCGCGCAATTGGCGCCGGGCGCGGAACAGCAGTGATTCCATGGCCTTGATGTTCAAATTGAGCATGTCCGCCGCCGCCGCATTGGAGAAGCCCTCGAAATAGCACAGTACCAGTGCGGCGCGATAGCGTTCGGGCAGCGCGTCGAGCGCCGAAACCACCTCCGCACGCGCCTGATCCGCCTCGATCAAGCGGTCGGCCAGCGGCGCATCGTCTTCGATGTCGGGCAAATCGGGCGTGGTGATCACCCGAAACCGGCGTTTGCGATCGAAACAGAGATTGAGCGTGACACGGTGCAGCCAGCCGACAAGGCCTGCCCCGCTCGGCGTCCAGCGAGCGGCATTCTGCCACAGCCGGGCAAAGGCGTCCTGAACCACGTCCTCGGCTTCGTGCCCGTCGCCCAGCATGCGCAGCGCCACCCGATAGAGCGCGCCGCCATGCCGATCAACCAGAACGGCAAAGGCCGCAACCGACCCCTCGCCGACAACCGCGACCAGCGCCGCATCATCGCGCCGCGCCAGATCGCGCGCGGCAGAGCTGCGCCTGCCCGCGATACGTGCCCGCCCGGCCTGCGCGATGGCGCTGGCCGGATCGTCGCCGGATGTGGTATGGCCGGGGCTCTCCATCGTGGCACTGCCGCCAAGCCCAATCGCGGCATTGCCGCCCAACACAGTCACAGGCCTGATCCATCGCGCACGAGGTTTGCTCCACCAATCCCCGACAATTTGAATTCCAGCCCGCCCAAACTGCTGCCCGGTTGCGCATGAACGGGAAATTTACGGCGAAGCGAACCAAGTTCTTTATTTGTCCGGCTTGCCTTGCAGGGTTTTCCGACTATCCACGTTAGCCGTTCGAGCCCTCACGCGCGCGCATTCCGCCTTGCCGGAATGAATGTGCCCGAGGGTCACGTTTTTTCAACGGGCGGAGGGCCGGTCTTGCCATCCCACCGCCATCCAGACCACGGTCCGAAGGGCTCGATGCCTTTCGACCCATTGCCGGATGACAGAATGCTGATGCAGCGCCAATTTTCGCAGTTCCTGGCTTCGACCGCTCCGGTTGCCCTTGGTGTCGCGGTGGGCCTTATGGCCGCTGCGCCCGCCTATGCGGACACGACCGTCAACTCCGGCACGACCGCGACGTACGCCACGTCGACCGCCGGCAATGTCACGGTTTCGGGCACGGGCACGCTGACCGGCGCTTCGGGCGCCGTGATCACGGTCGATTCGTCGAATACCGCAACGGTCAATTCCGGCGGCACGCTCTATGCCGGGACGGCGTCCAGCCCACTCACCGGCAATATCGGCATTCTGGCCAATCCCGGCGTGACGACAACGCTCACCAACGCCGGCACGATCTCTGTGCTGGAAAACTTCACCCCGCAAACGATCAATGGCACCGTCGTCTTTACCGCCCTGTCGGGAGTCAGCAATCGATACGGTATCTATGGCGCTGCGGGCGGCACGCTCAATGCGGCGATCTCGAACACCGGCGCGATCAATGTCGTTGGTGAAAATTCCGCCGGGATCCAGATCGACAGCACGCTCAACGGCTCGCTCAACACCCAGGGCACGATCACTGTGCTCGGTGACAACAGCTATGGCGTAAAGCTGGCGAACGTGACCGGCAATGTGACGATCGGCGGCACCGTGACGGTGACCGGCTCGGCCGCGCAAGGCTATCTGCAGGCGGGCAACGTCACCGGCCAGATCGTGATCGACGGCGCGATCTCGAACTCCACGAGCTATACCGACAGCAGCGGGACGGCACTCACGCTGTCGCTCGCGAAGCTCAACACCGGGACTCCGATCGTCGAAATCGACGGCAGTGTTACCGGCGGCATCCTGGTCAATGCGCCGACTTCGTCGACATCGTCCGACACCAACCGCGGCTCGATCTCGTCCTACGGCAACAATCCCGCGCTGCAGATCGGCGGGGCCAGCGCCATCACCATCGGCGCGGGCACGACCGACAACGGCACTTATGCGCTGGGCATCGACGGCTCAGTGACGGCAACCGCCTCTCAGAGCGACACGAATGCCTATGCCGTGGTGATCGGCAAAGCGGGCGGCGGCGCCGTCACGCTGACCAACGGGATGGAAGTCTACGGCACGGTCAGCGCGACGACGCAGAACGCTTCGGCCACTGCGATGCTGATCAATTCCAATGCGACAGTCGCGTCGATTCTCAACACCGGGACGATCAAGGCGGTCAGCAACGGGCAATCGACCGGCAATATCTATGCCATTCAGGATCTGTCGGGCACAGTTTCCACGCTGACCAACCAGGGCTATATCACAGCCAGCGGCACGACCAGCGGCACGACCGCTGCCATCGACCTGTCGAAAAACACCACCGGCGTCACTCTGACGCAGAGCTATACGTCGACCAACCTGACCAACGAATCGACCGACCAGTCGACAGCCGGCTACAACGCCTATACCGCCACGGAATATGCCGGAATTACCGGTGACATCCTGCTGGGCACGGGCAACAACACGATCAATATCGAAAGCGGTACCGTCAACGGCAATGCCGTTTTCGGCGCCGGCGGCAGCAATACGGTTGATATGGCCGATACCACCCGCTGGGTCGGCAACATCACATTCGGCGCCGGCGGCACGCAGACGATGGCGATGTCGAACTATGCCCAGTTCAACGGCAACCTCGAACTGAGCAACGACGCAGGCTCGCTGACGATCAACAATTCGGCGATCTTCCTTGGCTCGATCTACGATGGTTCGAATTTCAACGTTGTCGTCAACGGCGGAACATTCGGTGCCAATGCAGCCACGAGGAGCACACTCAAGTCGCTGACCGTCGCTTCGGGCGCGGCCTTGCGCGTCTTTGTCGATCCGTCGACCGGAACGGCATCGAGCCTGTCAGCTCAAAGCGCCACCTTCGCGAGCGGCGCCAAGATCTCGGTGACCGTCAATTCGCTGGCCACGACTTCGAAGCAGTATGACGTGCTCACCGCGACGACGCTCAGCGGAGCAAGCGCGCTGACCACGTCGTCGCTCAGCCTGCCGTCGCTGTTCGTCGGCTCGATCAGCACCGACGCCACCAACATCTACGTCACTGTCGCGCCCGCCACTGCGGCGCAACTGGGCCTGACCGCAGCGCAGACGGCTGCTTACGGGGCGATCATCAACGACGCGGCGGCCAACGCCAATATCCAGAACACGTTGCTGCAGATCTATGACACCCCGACGCTGCGCGGTCGGTTCAACGAAATGCTGCCCAACTATTCGGGCGGCACGTTCGACGTCGTCAGCCGCGCCACGCGGCTCGCCAACAAGCATTTCGACGACGATACGACGATGTTCTCGATCAGCGACAGCTCTGCCTGGCTCGAACCGATCGTGTTCAGCGGCACGCGCGCCTTTGGCGATACGGCGGGCTTCAAGACCACCGGCGGCGGTCTGTCGGCGGGCTATGAAAAGGTCACCCCGGTCGGCAACGTCGGTTTCCAGCTTGCCTGGCTGACCGGCGATGCCAAGGCCGGCACGTATCAGAGCGTCAAGGCCAGCGCATTCGAACTCGGCCTGTTCTGGCGCAAATCGAGCGGCCCGCTCTATATCTGGGCCGGCGGCAACCTCGGTCGCGAATCGTTCAATTCGACCCGGACGTTCTACGGCACATACACCACGTCGACGCCGAGCGCGGTAACGACCACCAACTTCACTTACAGTGCCGCCGGTCACTGGGCAGGCTGGTCCGCCGCGTTGACGGCGGGCGCATCCTATACCGTGCCGCTGGGCGATCATTTCAGCCTGCGTCCGCGCGGCGTCGTCGAATATGATCACCTGAAGGAAAACGCCTATAGCGAAGGCGGCGACGCGGCGATCGCGCTGAGCGTTGCGGGCCGGACCAATTCCGAGACCACCGCCACGACCACACTGGCCGCCAAGTGGAGCTCGGGCCCGAGCACGCACGAAGGTCGTCCGTTTGCGGTCGAACTCGAAGCCGGGCGCCGCTCGTGGCTTGCCGGCAACATCGGCACGACCACCGCAACATTCGCAACCGGCGACACGTTCAGCATCGATGGCGGGCACCTGCCTTCGGCCTGGATCAGTCAGCTCAGCATCATGCAGGGCGGGCTCGACTACACCTGGAAGATCGGCACCGACATCGAACGCGGCGCCGACAAGGGCGTCGCCTATGGCGTGCGCGCCTCGATCAGCATCGCGCTGTAATCGAAGTCGCTTTCAAAAAAGGGGCGGGCAACCACGCGTTGCCCGCCCCTTTTTTGTGCCCGGCCCTTTTCTTGTCCCCGATCAGGGGCGCCCGGTTATAATTCAGGCAGTCATGCTTCGAGCAAAGGTTGCGCGGCAAACCAGGGCTTCATCCGGGCAATCGCCTCCTCGACCAGCGGCGTCGCCACGGCAAAGCTGATGCGGATGAAGCGATGGCCTTCGACGGGGTCGAAATCGATGCCCGGCGCGATCGTCACCCCGGTATCGCGCAACAACCGCATGGCAAAACCGAGGCTGTCGCGGGTCAGATGGCCGACATCGGCATAGATATAGAACGCCCCGTCGGGCGGCGCGATGCGGCTCAGCCCCAGATCGGGCAGCGCGGCGAGCATGAGATCGCGATTGCGCGCATACGTCGCAACGTATCCTTCCAGCTCATCGGTGCAGTCGAATGCGACCAGAGCGGCCTTCTGGCTGATCACCGGCGGGGTCAGAAACAGGTTGCCCATCCGCGCGCGGGCCTGCGCCGCCAGCTCTTCGGGCACCACCAGCCAACCCAGTCGCCAGCCGGGCATGCTGAAATATTTGGAAAAGCTGTTGACCACCAGCGCGTCGGGCATGACCTGCAGCACGCTGTGCGCAGGGCCCTCAAACGTGATGCCGTGATAGATCTCGTCGGCGATCAGGCTAATGCCGCGCGCCCGGCACACGTCGGCGATGCGCGCAAGTTCATCGGGGGCAATGACCGTGCCGGTAGGGTTGGCGGGGCTGGCCAGAATCACCGCGTCGGGCGCCGGATCGAGCGCGGCGAGCGCCGCCGCATCGAGTTGATACCGCCGGTCTGGCCCGCAAGGCACTTCCACCGGCTCCATGAACAAGGCGCGGGCATTGTTGCGATAGGCGACATAGCCGGGCCGGGCAAAGGCCACCCGCGCACCCGGCCCGCCGATCAGCGACAGCGCCATGACCAGCGCCGGCGAAGCGCCGCACGTCAACACGATCCGCGAGGGATCGATTTCGACGCCATCGCGTTCGCGATAATGCCGCGCGATCCGCGCCTTGAGCGCCTGACTTTCCCAATAGCCCAGGGGATCGCCGTCGAGCACCTCGTGCGCATGGGCGATCGCCGCCGCCGGGGCGCCCGTCGACGGCTGGCCGAATTCCATGTGAATGATCGAGCGCCCCTCGGCGGCCAGGCGATGCGCCAGGCTCGAAACGGCCATGGCGTGAAACGGTTCCAGCTGTGCAATCATGCCGGTCCACCTAGCAGAGCAGGCCCAGTGACGAAATGGGGTGACGAAATGGGGTGACGAGACAGGCCGGGTTACCGATTGACAAGTCGCCCGCTCCATCGGACGCTTTCGATCCAGGCCGGGCGGCACGTATCGCCCGGTCGGCAATGGAGAGGTTCATGCAAACCATCAGTCCGGATTCCCCGCCCCCCGGCACCCCGCCGGTTCAGCCGCTGATGACCGCGCTGGTCATCACGGTCATCGCCGTCGTGCTGATCGCGGGCTTCGTCGCGATCGGCGCGGCGCTGCATATCGTGCCGGTTTACGCCGGATTTCTGCTGTTGTGGTATTGGACATCGGTCGGCAATTCCGACCTGCGCGCGCTTGCCCCGGCGGTGGTCGGCGGCGTTACCGGCGCCGCGCTCAGCTATATGCTGCAAACGGGCGCGGCGATGGGCAATGTCCCGCTGATCCTCGGCGCGCTGGGGCTGATGGTCGTGGCGTTGTTTCTGGTGATTGCCGGGCGGCTGCCGCTGTTCTGCAATGCCGCCACGATGCTCTATGTCACGGTGTTCAACGCCCCGGCTCTCCAGAAGAGCGAGGATTTTCGCGCAGTGATTGGCGCGACGGTACTCGGTCTCGTCTGGTTTGGACTGTGCATCGCTCTGCTCAGCCGGTTTGCCCCGCATCACGCGCAAGGCACGATAGAATCCGACGCCGTTCCCGCGTAAAAAATTGTCGGCGGCGGGAAAGGTCCGCCACGCTGCAGCGTTGTGTCTTGCGAACGTGACGGAAAAGGATTCGATCCGCCGTGACGGACTGGGCGCAACCTCCAGCCCCCCGCGCCCGCCCCTCTCCTCGCAGTCCCCCGATTTGGGGAGAGGGGCCCTCTTTTTCCGGGGCCCGTTCAGGCAAATGCCGCAAGGCGCCGCAAATGCTGATAAGCCTCGACCACTTCGCGCAAACGCGCCTCGTGGGTCCGGTCGCCGCCGTTGCGATCGGGGTGATAGCGGCGGACCAATTCGGAATAGCGCGCGCGCAAGCCGCGGCGATCAGCCTCGAAATCAAGCCCCAACGCGTCATAGGCCTGCCGGTCGGCAACACTCAGCCCGCGCCGCATCGCATCGCGCGCCTTGCGGGCATCCTCGCGCCGCAGCTTTGCGCGGGCGGCAATCGCATCAAGCGGATCGGGGAAATCGGCCCAGTGCGGCGCCTGGTCGATCCCTGCCGTCGGGCGAAAGGCGCGGGTTTCGCCGGCCCAGCCCGACAACGGCGATTGCGCGCGCGCGATCTCTTCGGGCGTCATCCCGCGAAAGAAATCATAGCCCTGATTGAACGCACGAACATGGTCGAGGCAGAACCAGCGATAGGCGCCCGGCCCGTCAAACCCCGGCGCGCGTTCGCCGGGCGCGCGAAATTCGCCCGGCTCGTTGCAGCCGGGCGCTTCGCACAGGCGGCCGGTCCCTTGCGTCCGGCCATGGAATCGATCCTGTTTCATTTCGCTTCCCCATGCCGCGTGATGGGCTAGGATGGAAGCCATGACAGGATCGATTGCCCGCGAGATCACCGCGCTGCTCACCGCCGCTTTTGCCCCCGATCACCTCGACGTGATCGACGACAGCGATCACCATCGCGGCCATGCAGGCCATGACGGCACGGGCGAATCGCATTTCACCGTGGTGATCGAAAGCGCCGCCTTTGCCGGGCAATCGCGTCTGCAGCGGCAACGCATGGTCATCGCCGCGCTCGGCGACATCCCCGGGCAACGGGTTCACGCGCTCGCCATAAAGGCCCGCGCACCGGGGGAATGATCCCATAACAGCGACGAACAAGGGGGAATGAGGATGCCATTTGCACAAACGGTCGCCTGGATCACCGGCGCTTCGTCAGGGATCGGCGCGGCCTTGGCGCGCGCGCTGGGCAAAGCCGGGGCTCATCTGGTGCTGTCGGGGCGCAATCGCGCGGCGCTCGAAGCGCTCGCCGCAGAATTGGGCGGGGAAACGCTGATCCTGCCGTTCGAAGTCACCGATCAGGCGGCGATGCTGGCCGCAGCCGATGAAGCGTGGGACTGGGCGGCGGCGCGCAGCGGCGGGATCGACATGCTGATCAACAACGCCGGGATTTCGCAGCGCTCGCTGGCTGTCGATACCGCCTATGCCGTCTATGAACGCATCGTCGCGGTCGATCTGCTCGCCCCGATCGCGCTGACGCAAGCCTTGTTGCCGCGCATGGTGGCGCGCGGATCGGGGCGCATCATGATGATTTCGAGCGTTGCGGGCAAAGTCGGCGTGCCGATGCGCACCGCCTATTGCGCGGCGAAATTCGGCCTTGTCGGCTATGCCGATGCCTTGCGCGCCGAAGTCTCGGGCGCGGGGCTTGCCGTCCATGTCGTCGCCCCCGGTTCGGTCCGCACCGATGTCTCGCGCAATGCGCTGACAGCCGACGGCTCGCGACGCGGGGCCAGCGACCGCGCGATCGACAACGGGCTCGATCCCGATGCCGTGGCCGAAGAAATCCTGGCGCAAGTGGCCGCAGGTCAGCGTGAAATCGTGATCGCGACCGGCGCCGAACAAGCCATGGCCGAATTGCGCCGCACGCCCGACGCGCTGTTCGACCAGATCGCCACGCTCGCCGTCGGCTATGCCGAACGGATGGCGAAAGGCGACTGATCCCGTGACACGCGGTCTGTTGCGCGCGCACGGTGGCAGCCATGCCACGGTCAGCAATATCGAGCTGTTTTTCGATCTCGTCTATGTCTTTGCGATAACCCAGATTTCACAGTTCGTCCGCGCGCATCCCGGCTTTGCCGGGCTCGGCGAGGCAGGGCTGCTGTTCCTCGCCATGTGGTGGGCCTGGATCTATACCGCCTGGACAACCAACTGGGCCAATCCCGACACCGTCCCGGTCCGGCTGATGCTGATCATGGCGATGCTGGCCAGCCTGATCATGGCCGCCGTGCTGCCCCGCGCGTTCGACGGCGACAAGCACGCGCTGATTTTCGCGCTGACCTATTGCCTGCTGCAACTCGGCCGCAGCCTGTTCATGGTTTGGGCGATGGCCGGCGACAGTCCATCGGGCAGCCGCAATATGCTGCGCATCGCGGCATGGTTCGCGTTTACCGCCCCGCTATGGCTCACCGGCGCGCTCGTTACATCGCGCGAGGCGCAAGTCGCGCTGTGGAGCGTGGCGCTGGCTATCGAATACAGCGGGCCGTTTGCCTTTTTCCGCACGCCCGGCCTTGGCCGCTCGACCGGGGCGGACTGGGACATTTCGGGCAGTCACATGGCCGAGCGCGCCTCCCTGTTCGTGCTGATCGCGCTGGGCGAAGGGATCGTGGTGACGGGCGCGGCCTTTGCCGACACACCACCTGACGCCATGCACGCCTGCGCCTTCCTCGCCTGTTTCGCAGGATCGGTGCTGATGTGGTGGATCTATTTCGACATCGGCGCCGAGCGGGGCGCGCGCCATATCACGCAAAGCGCGCAAGTCGGGCGGATTGCGCGCAACGCCTATACGTACCTGCACATGCCGATCATCGCCAGCCTGATCGCCTCGGCGGTGGCCGACGCCCTGCTGATGGCAGCGCCCGGCGCGGCGGCAACCCCCGCGTTGATCGCGGCGTGTGGTGGCGGACTGGCCGTGTTTCTGGCCGGGCTTGGCTTGTTCAAACGGTTTTCCAGCCCGCTTGGCAATCTGCCGCTCAGCCATCTGGTCGGGCTGATCATGCTGATCTTGCTGATTGTTCTGGCCAGCCGCGCGCGCTGGTCCGCGACCGGCTTTACCGCGCTGTGCGATGGCGTGCTGCTTGTCGTTGCGGTGTGGGAATGGGGCTCGTTCCATGGCGGCTGGCGCGAGCGCCTGGCACGTCGGAGCCTGTAACGGCGCCCGCCGCCTACGAAGTGCCCCCGATCTATTGAACGCCGAACCATTCGACCCAGGCGCCATGCGCATGGGCCGTGCCCAATACGACCTCTTCGCCCCCGCCCGGCCAGGTGCGCACGCTCAGTTCATGGCGAAATGTCGTGCGATTGGTTTCGAGGCGTATCCAGGCAAGCCGACGCGCCGGGGTCGCATGGGCGCCCGCCGCCTCGATCCCCGCCGTGATCGCCGCGCGCGTGGCTTCGGGCAGGTATTGCCAAACGATCGAATGAAACACGACGCGCGTGGTATCGGCATCCTGCGGTGCGGCCAGCCGGGCGCCCGTCCAGTCGCCGGCATCGGCGCGATCGAGCCGGGGCGGCCTGACCCGCGCCAGCGCCACGGCGGCATCGAGCCGTGCCATGCGCTCGGGCATATCGGGCCAGACATAAGCCTTGAGCCGCAAGGCCTGCGCCGGATCGGTCAGATCGACGGGCGCCCGGTCGCAGCCGCGAATCGCCGTGATGATCACCGGCGCGGCGGGCGGCGGCGGCCCTTTCCATTCGGGCACGACCCGCATCGGCGAATCGACAGGGCCGACGCATGTCCCGCCAAGGTCGAAGAAAAACCGGTCGAGCATCGAATTGATCCCCGCGCTGGCGCCCAGTTCATTCAATTCAAAGCGCGGCCCCTGTCGGACTGACAACCACAACAGCGCCGCCATGATGCTGGCCGATCGCCCCGCCTCGTTGGTCTGCGGCGGACCGTCGAGCCAGCGCAGGAGATCGGCGTCATGATCGGCGACCACTGCCCCCACCACCGCGTCGATCGCGCCCTGATCGGTCAGCTCACCCGCATAAATCGGCGCCAGCCGGTCATCGCGCCCGGTCAGGTGCAGCGCGTGCAGCCCGCCGGTCAACCGCAGCGGCAGCGCATCTTCCATCGCGCTGTCGGGCCAGCTCGCCAGTCGCCGCCCGACCAGAGTCGGCCCCTCCAGCAGTGCCAGTTGCGCGCGAACCACCCGCCCGGTGATCGGTGCCTGGCTGCGCGTGGTGTAATCGGCCTGCCAGAGGATCGCCTCTGTTACTTTCTGATTGGGGACTTTGGGGGGATTGACCGCGACAGGTTCCACTTGGGTTGCCCTTTCCGGCCCTTTGCCATAGGGCGCGTGGGCCATGACCGCGTCCCCGACCTCACTTCAGCCCCTCGTCTTTGCCCTGCCAAAGGGCCGTATTCTCGACGAGGCTCTGCCCTTGCTCGAACAGGCAGGTGTAGTGCCCGAGCCCGAGTTCTTCGACAAGAGCTCGCGCGCCTTGAGCTTTGCGACCAATCGTCCCGATGTCCGCCTGATCCGCGTGCGCGCGTTCGACGTGGCGACGTTTGTCGCGCATGGCGCGGCGCAGGCCGGGATCGTCGGGTCCGATGTCATCGACGAATTCGACTATGCCGACCTTTATGCCCCGGTCGATCTCGACATCGGGCATTGCCGGCTGAGCGTGGCCGAGCCCGCAGGCCTCGTCGCAAGCGGCGCGAGCGCGCACGAAAGCCATGCCCGCGTGGCGACCAAATACCCCAATCTGACGCGCCGCCATTTCGAACGGCTGGGCGTGCAGGCCGAAGTGGTCAAGCTGAACGGCGCGATGGAGCTGGCCCCGACGCTGGGCCTTGCCAGCCGGATCGTCGATCTCGTCTCGTCCGGGCGCACGCTCAAGGAAAACGGGCTTGTCGAAACCAGCCGGATCATGCCGGTTTCCGCCCGCCTGATCGTCAACCGCGCCGCGCTCAAGACCGACAGCGCGCGCCTCGGCGCGCTGGTCGATGCCTTCCGCGAATTGGTTGCGCGGCGAAAGGCGGCCTGATGCTGCGTCTCGTCTCTTCAGATCCGGGCTTTGCCGCCGCCTTTGGCCAGATGGTCGACGATCGCCGCGAAAGCGATGCCGATGTCGCGCGCGATGTCGCCGCGATCATCGCCGATGTGCGCGCGCGCGGCGATGCCGCGCTGGCCGACTATACCGAACGCTTCGACCGCTTCGTGCCGCAAAGCGAGGCCGACTGGCGGATCGCGCCCGAAACCTGCCGCGAAGCCTTTGACGCGCTGACTCCCGATCTGCGCGCTGCGCTCGAATTGGCGGCGCAGCGCATCCGCGCCTATCACATCGCGCAATTGCCCGAAAACCGCGACTATACCGACGAACAGGGCATTCGCCTCGGCGCGGTCTGGCGCGGGGTAGATGGCGCCGGGCTCTATGTTCCGGGCGGGCGCGCGGCCTATCCCTCGTCGCTGCTGATGAACGCGATTCCGGCGAAAGTGGCGGGCGTCGAACGGCTGGTCATCGCCACGCCGACGCCGGGCGGAGACATCAATCCGCTGGTGCTTGCCGCCGCGCATCTGGCCGGAGTCGATGAAATCTGGCGCATCGGCGGGGCGCAGGCCATCGCCGCGCTGGCCTATGGCACCGACCGCATCCGCCCGGTCGACGTGATCACCGGCCCGGGCAATGCCTGGGTCGCCGAAGCCAAGCGCCAGCTTTACGGCGTGGTCGGGATCGACATGGTCGCAGGGCCTTCGGAAATCCTGGTCATCGCCGATGCGCGCAACGATCCGCAATGGATCGCCGTCGACCTGCTCAGCCAGGCCGAACACGATCCCGCCGCGCAATCGATCCTGATCACCGACGATGCCGCCTTTGCCGATGCCGTGATCGCCGCCGTCGAGACCGAGATCGCGCTGCTGCCCAAGGCAAAGATCGCGCGCGAAAGCTGGGACCGCCATGGCACGGTGATCGTCGTCGGCTCGCTCGACGAAGCACCCGCGCTCGCCAACCGCATCGCTGCCGAACACATCGAGATCGCCACCGACGCGCCCGAAAGCCTGTTTGCCCATATCCGCCACGCGGGCTCGGCCTTTCTGGGCCGGATGACGCCCGAAGCGATCGGCGATTATGTCGCCGGGCCCAACCACGTCCTGCCGACCGGGCGCCGCGCGCGGTTTTCCTCCGGGCTGTCGGTGCTGGATTTCATGAAACGTACCTCGTTCATCGCGGTCAGCGAGGCGGGCCTCAATGCCGTCGGCCCCGCCGCGATCGAACTCGCCAATGCCGAAGGGCTGACCGCGCACGCGCGATCCATCGAAGTGAGATTGGGAATATGAGCCGTATTGAAGCGAAAGCCCGTTCGGCCGCGCGCCTCGCCGCCGTCCAGGCGCTTTATCAACTCGACATGGAAACGCCCGAGCTGACCGTGCTGATCGACGAATTCCATCGTCATCGGCTGGGTCGCGAGATCGAGGATGTCGAATACCTCGATGCCGATGTCGCCTTTTTCGACGACATCGTGCGCGGTGTTGCCGCGCGCAAAGAGGAAATCGATGCAACGCTGACCGCCCGGCTCGCCGAAGGCTGGTCGATCGCCCGGCTCGACAAGACCATGCTGCAGATCCTGCGCGCGGGCGTCTGGGAACTGCTGGCGCGCGCCGACATCGGCGTCGGCACGGTGATCAACGAATATCTCGACGTCACCCATGCCTTCTTCGACGCGCGCGAGGCGAAATTCGTCAACGGCCTGCTCGACGCCGTGGCCAAGGACGTCCGTTAACACCAAACAGGGCGAAGAATCACAACCGCTCGGCGTGCCAGCGGATGTGATCTTCCATGAACGTCGAGATGAAATTGTAGCTGTGGTCGTAGCCCGGCTGCAACCGCAGCGTCAGCGCGATCCCCGCCTTGTCCGCCGCCGCACGCAGCAACTCTGGCCGCAATTGTTCGGCCAGAAACCCGTCGGCCTCGCCCTGATCGACCAGGATGTCGCCCGCCGGACGTCGCCCGTCCTCGATCAACGCCACCGCATCGTGCGCGCGCCAGGCCGCAGCGTCCGGCCCCAGATACCCCGCCAGCGCCTTGTGCCCCCAGGGCACCTGCCCCGGCGCGACGATCGGCGCAAAGGCCGACAGCGAACGGAACCGGTCGGGATAAGTCAGCCCGAGCGTCAGCGCGCCATGGCCGCCCATCGAATGCCCGGTGATCCCCGCGCGCGCCGGATCGACCGGGAAATGGGCCGCGATCAGCGCCGGCAGTTCACCGGCAACATAGTCCCACATGCGAAAATGGCGTGCAAACGGCGCGACCGTGGCATTGACATAAAACCCCGCGCCCAGTCCGAAATCATAGGCCCCCGCCGGATCGTCAGCGACAGCTTCGCCGCGCGGCGAGGTATCGGGCGCGACAAACACGATGCCCAATTCGGCGCAGGCACGACGATATTCGCCCTTGTCGGTGACATTGGCATGGGTACAGGTCAGCCCGGACAGATAGAACAGCACCGGCAGCTTTGCCCCGCTGGCCGCCTGCGGGGGCAGATAGACCGAAAAGGTCATGTCCGTGCCTGTAGCGGTCGAAGCGTGGGTATAGACCCCCAATGTGCCGCCATGGGCCTTTGAAGTCGAAACGGTTTTCAAGGCCTGCTCCCTGCGCATCATAGCGGGGCAGGATGCGTAGGCCACGCACCCTGCCCCCTGTCACTCGTCGTCTCGTACCCGATCAGCCCAGCACGTGCAGCGCACAAAGCTTGTTGCCGGTCGGATCACGCAGATAGGCGAGATAGTACGGGCTGCCTTCGCGCGGCCCCGGCGGGTCTTCGCAAGCCGCACCGCCATGGGTCTTGCCCGCTTCCCACCAGGCGTCGGCCTGTTCGGGAGTCATCGCAAAGCCGATCGTGCCGCCGTTGGCCCCGCATGCCGGTTCGCCGTTGATCGGCTTGGTCACGATGAAAATCCCGCCGTTGTGCTGATAAACCAGCCGACCTTTGGGATCGATCACGCCCGCTTTTCCGCCAAACGCGGCAAACGTAGCGTCGTAAAACGTTTTCGCGGCGTCGATGTCGTTCGCCCCGATCATCACATGACTGAACATGAAACCCTCTCCGTTGTGGGTGGTGTCGAGCGGTGTGCCCGCTGACGGGCGGGAAGGTCAAGGGCATTGCGGACTTGCCCTCTGGATCGGCCTCCCGGCGCATAGCTTGACGATAATAAGCATTGCTATTATCGCCACGGCATGTCGAGCAACGTGGCCTTTCTGGCAACCGATGTCGGTCGCCTGTTCCGCAAGCGGTTCAACGTCGCCGCGCGCCAGTTGGGCGTGACCGGCCCGCAATGGCGCATGCTTGCCGCGATCCGGCGCACCCCCGGAATCAACCAGTGCGCCATTGCCGTCTGGCTCGAAGTGGAGGCGATCACCGCCGGGCGCATGGTCGATCGGCTGGAAAAGGCTGGCCTTGTCGAGCGTCGCGACGATCCCGACGACCGACGCACCTGGCGCCTGTTTCTGACCGCCGAGGCCGATCGCCAGATGGATCGCCTGTCCGGCTTTGCCGATCAGGTCTTTGCCGAAGCGCTGGTCGGATTCAGCCAGGCCGAACATGCCACACTGCTGTCGCTGCTCGACCGCGTGCGCGCCAATTTGTCCGAAAACATGCCCGAAGAAGCGCCGCCTGCCAGGACGCCCGGGACCAAAGAGAGCATGCCCCATGGCTGAAGCCGACCCCTTCCGCGCCGATCAGGCCACCGCTGCGGCGGGCGAGCACGTCAGACGCACGCAGACACGACGCTGGCGCGCGATCCTGATTATCGCCGGGCCGGTCGTGCTGATCGGCGGCGCGCTGTGGTACTGGTTCGGACGGCCCGGCGAGATCGATACCGACAATGCCTATGTCAAACAGGACATCGTCTCGGTCGCGGCGGAAATCACCGGGCAGGTCACCTCGGTCCAGGTCCGCGAAAATCAGCATGTCCGCAAAGGCGATGTGCTGTTCACGATCAACCCGGCCAATTTCGAAGCCTCGGTCGAACAGGCCGATGCGCAGATCGCGACCGCACAGGCGCGGATCACCGCGCTCGAAGCCGATGTCCGCGCCAATACCGTCGACATCGCCAGCGCACGCGACGACCTTGCGCTGGCCGAGGCCAATTACAACCGCGGCAAACAGTTGATGGAGCGCGGCTTCAACACCCGCGCCGCCATGGACGAGGCACAGCATGCCGTGGCCGCAGCGCACGACAAGCTCGCCTCGCTCCAGGCGGCGGCAGAGCGTGCGCAGGCCCAGCTCGCTACCGGACGCCAGGTGCCAGGCCAGAATCCCGGCGTTGCCGCCGCACGCGCGTCGCGGGCAAGGGCCGCGCTCGATCTGGCGCGCACCGTGGTCCGCGCGCCAGCCGACGGTATCGCCACCCAGGTCACCCGGCTGCAAATCGGGCAGATGGTGTTTCCCGGCGTTCCGATGGCCTCTGTGGTCAAGGATGCGGGCACGCGGGTCGAGGCAAATTTCAAGGAAACCGACCTTGGCCATATCCGCCCCGGCCAGCGTGCGGAGGTCACGATCGATGCTTATCCGGGCCTCGTGCTCAAAGGCCATGTCGATTCGATCGGCGCGGGCACAGGCGCGGAGTTTTCGGTCCTGCCGGCCCAGAACGCGACCGGCAACTGGGTCAAGGTGGTGCAGCGCGTGCCGGTGCGGATCGCCATCGACGCGCACACCGACCGCCCGTTGATCGCAGGGTTGAGCTCGTCGGTAACCGTCTATACCGGCAAGGACTGAGCGGCTCGATGAGCCCCGCAGATATCCCGCCGATGCGCGTCAGGAACCGCCCGCTGCTGTTGACCGGGGTCATGGCGGCGATGATCATGCAAACGCTCGACATGACCATTGCCAATGTCGCCTTGCCGCACATGTCGGCCTCGCTCAGCGCGACGCGCGATACGATCACCTGGGTGTTGACCAGCTATGTGCTGGCGTCGGCCGTGGTGCTGCCGCTGGCCGGATGGCTGGTCGATCGCGTCGGCATCCGGCGGCTGATGCTCGGCTCGGTCACGCTGTTCACAATCGCCTCGATGCTGTGCGGCGCGGCGCAAAGTCTTGACCAGATGGTGGCGTTTCGCGTGCTTCAGGGGCTTGCCGGCGCATTCCTTGCCCCGCTGGCGCAGACCGTGATCCTCGACACCAGCACGATGGCGGAACGGCCCAGGATGATGTCGATCTATACGCAAGGGGTCATGCTGGGGCCGATTTCGGGGCCGATCATCGGGGGCTATCTGACCGACAATTTCAACTGGCGCTGGGTGTTCTACGTCAACCTGCCGGTGGGGATCGGGTGTCTTGCGCTGCTGCTGCTCTATCTGCCCGATACGCCGCGCCGCGAACGACGGATCGATCTGTTCGGCTGGCTGCTCGTCGCAGCGGCGGTATCGGGGCTGCAGCTCGTGCTCGATCGCGGCGAAGACCGCGACTGGTTCGCCTCGGGCGAGATCGTGATCGAGGCGATCGTGGCCGCATCGTGCCTGTGGATGGCGGTGGTTCACCTGTCGACGGCAAAAGCGCCGCTGTTTCCGACAGCGATGTTCGCCGATCGCAATTTTTCCATCGGGCTGGTGTTTATCGGCCTGATCGGGCTGGTGATGATGTCGGTCATGGCGCTGTTGCCCGGCCTGTTGCAGCAGATCTATGGCTACAGCCCGTTCCAATCGGGCATGCTGCTGGCGCCGCGCGGGGTCGGCATGCTGATCTCGATCACGCTGTTTGGCCGATGGATGACGCGGGTCGATCCGCGCGCGCTGCTCGCGCTCGGGCTTGGCCTGATGTCGCTGTCGCTCTGGCTGATGGCGCATTGGTCGATCGACATGCCGCGCCTGCCGATCGTGATCAGCGGACTGATCCAGGGCGTCGGCCTCAGCTTTTCGTTCATGCCGGTCAACCTGATCTCGTTTGCAACACTGTCCCCGCAGTTTCGCACCGATGCTTCGGGGTTGAGCAATCTGTTGCGCAATCTGGGATCATCGGTGGGGATCGCCGCCGCCTCGGTCCTGCTGTCGCGCAATGTGCAGCTCAACCACGCCGAAATCGGCACCCATGTCACGTCCGCGCTGCTGCCGTTTGCCGGCGACATGAATTCCGCCTTTGCCCCGATCAGCGGCGCGGTGCTCGGGGTCGTCGATGCCATGGTCAACCAACAGGCGGCAATGATCGCCTATCTCGACGATTTCCTGGTGATGAGCCTGGGCTGCATCGCGGCGATACCGCTGCTCCTGCTGGTCAAGCCCGGCGCGCGCCCCACCGGCCAAAGCGCCGCATCGGCCGCAGCCGAAGGTGCCCATTAATCCACCACTTGACGCGCCGCCGCGCCCATGGCATCGGGCGCGCCTGCCTTGCGAAGCCGGCCCGCCAGACTCTGCGGCCCCTTCCCCGGGCGGGTGTAGCTCAATGGTAGAGCAGAAGCTTCCCAAGCTTACGACGAGGGTTCGATTCCCTTCACCCGCTCCATCAATGAATTCAAACACTTAAGCCTCCTTTTGGCGGGGTTACAGCTGCGTCGCTCGCGGTATTTTCGCGGTGAAATGCACCGGGACACAGTTTTTCGATCTCATCGATGACCGATTCCGTCGCTGCCAAGGCCAGGCCAAGGTTGGCCGGATCGGGGATTGCATAGATGTCGCTGACGTCGAATTTGGCATGCCCGAGCATCATCTTGCCCTGCGCCCAGTTGGCCTCACCGATCCGCTTGCGGACAATCGTAGCCATGCTCCGCCGGATCAGCTTCTGCCCGGCCTCGCCTTCCTCGGGTAGGCCAAGATGCGCACGCATCGTATCCCAGCCATGGCGCACCGTCGCATTGGCCAGATAGGTCGTCCGCCCCGGATTGACCTTTGATGGCACGATCTCGTCGAGCCAAGGCATGAACTGCCTGGCGACAGGGATCTTTGGGCGATGCTTGCGCGTCTGGCGACGCCCAACCGGATTGAGATCCAGCACACGCGCAGACGGAAACCACTGATTCGGCTTGATGTCGAAAATTGCATCGGGCCGCGCCCAAGTGGCAACAGCTGCGCGCAAAAACCGCAACAGTTCGACCCGCGTGGCGACGACCATGGCGCGCTCCTTGTCGCTCCAGTCGCGTCCCTCTGGCGGGGGCGGATCGATGCAAAAGCGGAACATCGCCGCGATGGTCGGCACATCGGCGCGATAAGACGGTGACCGACTGACATCGCGCGGCTGCTCGGCGCGAAACTGCGCGGCCTGCCCGCGCGTAGCGTTGATCGCCGCCGCCAATTGCCGGACGCATCCCTCGATATGCCCCAACGAGCGCGGCCGTTGCTTGGCCCCGGTCGGACTGACCACCGGCCGCTTGGCCAGCCAATTGCGAAATCGATCGACGAAACGCTGATCGGCCTGCGGCACGGTAATGTTCGGATCAGTCTCGGCGACAAATTCAACTACATGGGCAAGCCGCCCGCGCGTCGCCTTAAAGCCCGCCTTGTCCTCGCCCAAGATCAGATAGTCGCGGATTGCCGAAGTCAGCAGCGGCGCCGTCTCGCCGTCAAACAACCGCCCACAAGTCGGACAGCACTGCTGTCCCTGACTTTGCAGATAGAGCCGATCGAGGGCTAGCTTCGCCGTCCACAGATCGCCCGTGCCTGCGCTAGTGCTTCGTTCGCGGCGTCGCTCGGCATCATACCAGATGATCTCGAGATTTTCCCGATCGGTTCTGGCGTGGAGGGCATAAGGGCCGCGTTGATAGAGCGGCTTCTGGCGCTTCGTTCTTGGCATTTCCTCACCTGGCATTCGGTGGCAGCGACGGCCACGGTGGCAAAGGCCCCGATGGCAACGAGAGCCCGGACCTCATCAGCGGAAAAGTGCATCCCCCGGCCGCTTTCGACTTTGCGGGCGAGCTTGCGGTGCATGGCAAGCAGAACGACGTCATCCAGCGGCACCGGGGAGTCGATCGGTGAATCAAGCTGCGCCACGAACCACCTCCGGCTCGACCATGTTTGCCGCCATGAATTCCTCGATGGCGTCCTCCGGCACCAGCAACAGGCCATCCAGCCTGACGTGGCGCAGCCGGCGTGAATTGATCAGGCGGCGAATGCGGCTTTCGGGCCAACCCGATTGCTTGGCCATCTCGCGTGGACTGAGAAGTCTCGGCACGTAAGTTGCTCCTGTTTGTCTCGCCTGCATGGTGCTACACATACGACCATAGGACGTTGAATACAGGCTAATGGCATACATATGTATTCGCCAAGACGGATTTTGAAACCATGAGTGATGCCTCAGGCGGCATTGGCACGCGCATCGCCGAAGTTCGACGATTTGCGAATCTCAGTCAGGTTCAGCTGGCTGAGCAGCTTGGCATCTCAAAGCCCGGCCTCGCTAACTATGAACGCGGCGTCCGCGTGCCGCCGGCGTCGCTGGTCGTGGATCTCTGCGCGGCGCACAAGATCGACCCGGCATGGCTGCTCACCGGGCGGGGATCCATGTTGGAAAAGGATCTCGACGAACTGCACAGCATGGCGGTCGAAGTCGCCTGGAAATACCTGGCGCGCGGCGGTGACGATGTGCAGCAAGACCATCTCGTCAAGCTGAGCGGCGCCCTGTTCCAATATCTGATGCTGCATGACCAACTGGACGACGACATGACCACAGCCATGGGCAAACTGGTCGCCTGACATGAACGACAACGACCCCCTGCGCATCACCGACACCCGACTTTTGGCCGCCCTGCGCGCCATCAATCCAAGCCTAGAAGATGCCAAGGATGCCAAGCTTCGCCTCCAGCAGGAGCTGGTCGGCGCCCGTGCGCGCGAACGGGATCTATCCGCCGAACTGGGCCGCTATGCCGTCTTGCCCAAAGCGATCGCCCTGCTCAAAGGCATCGGATTGCTGCTGTTCATCGTCGTGTCGGCCGGACTTCTGTGCTCCCTCTGGTACCGGGCCGACGCTGGCCTTCTTGAAGTCGTGGTCCTGGCTGTCATTCTCGGCCTGCTGGTGCTCTTGGACTGGATCGAACGCCGTGTCGGTCGCTGGCAAATGGGTCGAGATTTGCATTACGCCTTCGTTCGCCCCGGAAAGGCTTGATCCGCCGTCAAGCTGCACAACCATGTGCCGATTCAGTGCGCCGCATTTCGGGCAAAACCGCGTTCGTTTGCGAACAGTGTGCAGTGGCGTGATAGCACGGTATTCCGGAATCAGATCGCCGGGCAGCATGACACGCCGACTGCATCGCTTTCGGCAGATCGCCTCAAGCGCCATCCCCGAATCGCGCGCCTCAGCAAGTGTCAGGTTCAGCAGCCGCACCTTCTGCATCCGTGCCACTTCACGGTCAGGCACGATCGTCCCCTGCTCCCGCCATTGATTGGTCAACACGGCG
>Ga0302157_10001397_pt1 | contig 29724 bp, 28 predicted proteins | sample I_Bog_N3_3_FD_193502 | JGI IMG/M metagenome (GOLD analysis project Ga0302157, IMG submission 193502) | Peat permafrost microbial communities from Stordalen Mire near Abisko, Sweden - I_Bog_N3_3 | ecosystem: Environmental > Terrestrial > Soil > Wetlands > Peat | place: Sweden: Abisko, Stordalen...
TCCCGGCGGCGTGGGTTCCTTCAACGGGACCCGCGCCGTTTTTTAATCCGCGCACCCGGCGCAAGACGCACTGCGGTTATACATCACGTAAGTGTTTTTCGCCATGCTGTGCCGCAGCATCTCATGCTTGCCACTCGTTTCGCGACTTATGTCACGCTTCTGGTTAACAAAATATGGGCGTATTACTACAATGAGGAGCAACCGGGATGAAAATGATCGTCGCGATCATCAAGCCGTTCAAGCTGGACGATGTAAGGTCCGCGCTGGCTGACGTCGGAGTGCAGGGTATTACCGTGACCGAGGTCAAAGGTTTCGGCCGGCAAAAGGGTCACACTGAACTCTATCGTGGAGCGGAGTACGTCGTCGACTTTCTGCCCAAGGTGAAGCTGGAACTGGCGGTCGACGACGACCAAGTGGATCGGGTGATCGAAGCGATCATCGAAACGGCGCGGACGGGGAAAATCGGTGACGGAAAGATATTCGTTGCGGAACTCGGTCAGTCGGTACGCATTCGCACCGGCGAACTCGGTTCCCACGCCTTGTGACCGCGATCGTGCCGCGAGGCATTGCCCGTGAAACGCCGCGTGATGCGCCCCGTGCTGAACGGGCTCGCCGTGGTCGCCCTGCTCGCCTGGTCCTCCATGGCCTCCGCGGTCGTCTATCGATGGGTCGATGCTCAAGGTAAGGTCCAGTACGGCGATCGGCCGCCGGACGGGGTGAAGGCCGAAGTCGTCCCTCTGCTCGGCGTGCATTCATCGACGGCGGCGTCACAGCCCGCTCCGAATCCATCGCCCCCACGTCCACAGCCTTCCGGCAACGCGCCGCCGCCCGCCCCCGCATCCAACAAGACCAAAGAGGCCGTCGCCGAGGACGTGGCCGCCGCGCGCGAGAAACAGTGCACCGAAGCCCAGGATCGCTATAAGAAGCTCGTCGAGGGGCGCAGGCTCTACAAGACCGGCGAGAACGGCGAGCGTGAATTCCTCACGTCCGATGAAATCGACACGGCGCGGATCAACGCAAAACAAGAACTCGACGCGGTCTGCAACCCTGGTAACTGAGGCCTGCTGGCCTTAGGCTACGCGTCTTCGTTTATGCTCGGGGTTTGGGTCAGACATGCGTACAGGCTTCGTCGGATTGGGCGCCATGGGAACTTTCATGGCCAGAAACCTTCACGCCGCCGGCTGGCTTTCAGGCGTGTGGAATCGCACGCCCTCGAAGGCGCAAGCGCTCGCCGCCGAACTGGCTGTACCGGCATTTGCCGACCTCACGGCGCTCGCGGCGGCCTCGGAGGCCGTCGTCGTGTGCGTCTCGGCGGATGCCGACGTGCGCGCCGTCGTCGCGGGACTCAAGTCGGGCCTGCGCGGGAACGCCATCGTGATCGACTGCTCCACGATCGGTGCGGGCACGGCGCGCGTCATGCATGCGGAACTCGCCGCCTCGAACGTGGGATTCCTTGATTGCCCCGTGAGCGGCGGCGTCGAAGGGGCGCGCTTGGGCACGCTCGCCGTCATGGTCGGCGGCGACGAGAGCGTGTTCACGCGGGCGCTGCCGGTGCTCGAAAAAATGGGCCGCACCGTCACCTACATGGGTTCGAGCGGCGCCGGCCAGGCGGCCAAGGCAACGAATCAAATCATGTGCGCGGGCATCATCCAGGCGGTCGCCGAAGCGATGGCCTTCGCGAAGGCGGAGGGCTTGCCGCTCGACCGAGTCATCGACACCTTGGGCAAGGGCGCGGGATCGAGCTGGTATTTCGTGAACCGTGCGCCGTTCATGGCCAAGGGCGCGTTTCCGGCAGGCTTTCGCGTCCGGCTGCACCACAAGGACCTGCGCATCTGCCGTGACATGGCCAAGGCCCACGGAGCCGTGCTTCCTGTGGTCGAGTCGACGCTCGGGGAATACGAGCGCCTGATGGCCGCGGGGTACGCGGATGAAGACATTTCCTCGATATACCGGCTGAAAACCGGTCTGTTCATCTAGCTCCTACGATGACAACTCCTCCGATGATCCGTATCGCAACCCGTAAGAGTCAACTCGCCGTCTGGCAGGCCGAGCACGTCGCGGCGCTGCTGCGCCTGGCACATCCCGGTATCGGCGTCGAATTGCTGCCGATGTCGACCAAGGGCGATCTCATCCAGGACCGCAGCCTCGCCGCGATCGGCGGCAAGGGTCTGTTCATCAAGGAACTCGAGGTCGCGCTCACCGAAGGTCGGGCCGAGATCGCCGTACACTCGATGAAGGACGTGCCGGCGGAGCTGCCGCCGGGCTTCGTGATCGCGGCCGTGCTCGAGCGCGCCGATCCGCGCGATGCACTGATTTCGGGAAGCCACGGCCGTCTCGCGGATCTGCCGCGCGGCGCGCGGCTCGGCACGTCGAGTCTGCGCCGCCAGGCACAACTGCTCGCCGCGCGTCCCGATCTCGAGATTCACGCACTGCGCGGCAACGTGAACACCCGCATGAAGCGCCTCGACGACGGCGAATTGGACGCCATCGTGCTCGCCTGCGCGGGACTCGTGCGCTTGGGCTGGGAAGCACGCATCACCGCGAGGCTCGATCCGTCCGAATCGCTGCCCGCCGTGAGTCAGGGCGTGATCGGCATCGAGTGCCGCACGGACGACACGAGAACCCGGGAACTCCTCGCGGCACTCGAGCACCCGGCGACGCGCCTCGCGATGGACGCCGAGCGCGCGTTCTCCGGCCGCCTCGGCGGCAGCTGCCAGTCGCCGATCGCGGCCTACGCGCGCCTCGACGCGGAACGCTTGACCCTCGACGGGCTCGTCGCCGAGCCGGATGGTTCGCGACTGCTGCGCGAGAGGATCTCGGGCGATGCGGGCGACGGCGTCGCACTCGGCGCGGAACTCGCCGAACGCGTGCTCGCCGCCGGCGGAGGACCCCTGCTCGAGCGCCTGCGCGCCGATTGACCGATGACTGCGCTGCGCGGCGTCGGCGTTCTCGTCACGCGGCCCGAGCAGCAGGCGATCGCGTTGTGCCGGCTGCTCGAAGCCGAGGGCGCCGTGACCTACCGGCTGCCCGCCATCGAGGTGGAACCGGTCCCGGAACGCCGCGATCTCGCCGCTGCCCTCGGCGATCCGACACGCTTTGCCGCGATCGTCTTCGTGAGCGCGAACGCCGTTCGCTTCGGCGCCTTCCTGCTCGATGCCTGGCGTCACGGCCCGGCGCACGAACTGCCGCTCGCCGCGATCGGTCCGGCGACCGCACGGGCGCTCGATGCAGCCGGTCAGCGTGTCACGCTCGTGCCGGCGGCCGGCTTCGATTCGGAAGCATTGCTCGCCGACCCGCGCTTGGACTCGGTTCGCGGGCGCAGTGTCCTCATCGTCAAGGGTCGCGGCGGACGGGAGCTCTTGCAGACGGCGTTTGCCGCGCGCGGGGCCGAGGTGTGTGTCGCGGAGGTCTACGAGCGGCACCCGGCGTCGCCCGATCCGGCGCGCTTACAGGCGCTCGAGGGCGATTGTCGTGCCGGTTCGATCGATGTGATCACGGCAACGAGCGCCGAGATCGGCGCCGCGCTCCTGCACTTGGGCCCGCCGTCGCTGCGCGAGTGCTTCGGACGCGCTCATTGGCTCGTACCGAGCGCACGCGTCGGCGAGGAACTCGCGCGCCTCGGGCTGCGGTCGCCGCTGATTCGCGCGACTTCCGCCGAGGATCACGATTTGGTCGCCGCGCTCTTGCGCTGGCGATCCAGCGCATCCGGCGCATAATCGAACGAGTCGAAAAAGAATCGCGCCGGGTCCATGCCGCGCGCCGGAAAGTGCTCGCGCACGGCGCCGATCATGGCCGGCGGCCCGCTCGCATAGACATCGAAGCGGGCGAGACCCGTCGCGCCGCCGGACGCCGCGAGATCGGCGAGCACTGCCTCATGCACCCACCCGCGGCGTCCCGTCCATGCGCTGTCCGGTTCCGAGAGCACCGGCACGTAGCGCAGCCGGCGCGCGCGGCGCGCGAGCACTTCGAGTTCGGCGTGTGCGTATAGATCCAACTCGCCGCGGACGCCCCAATAGAGCAGGAGTTCGCGCTCGATGTCGTTTTCCACGACGTGCCGCAGGATGCTCTTGAGCGGCGCAAGACCGGTCCCGCCGCCGATCAACAGCATCGGCGCGGACGATTCGCGGTACACGAATCGTCCGAGGGGCCCTTCGATGTTGAGCAGGGCATTGCGCGGCTCGCCCGCGAACAGCGGCGCCGTGAACTCTCCGTCCGCGACACGCCGCACGTGCAGTTCCAAGAGTTTCGAGTCATGCGGCGGCGAGGCGATCGAAAAGCTGCGGCGCCGTCCGCCGGGCAGCATCACGTCGAGGTACTGTCCCGGCGCGAAATCGAAGGTCTCGACCGCCGGCAGCCGCAGATGCAGTGCCAGCACGTCATGCGACAGACGCACGGCACGCTCGATGCGGCAGGGCAGGCGCTTCACGGTCACCTCGTCGGGCATGCGCGGTATCACGGGGTCGAGTTCCAGATCGGTCAGGGCGCGCGCCTGGCAGGTCAGGATTTGCCCGACCGCGATCTCCGCGTCCGACAGTCCGAGCGGCCGGCCGCTGGGGTACTCGATGTCGCCGGTGACGAGCCGCGCCCGGCAGGAGCCGCAATTGCCGCTCTTGCAGCTATGCGGCACGTTGATATGCGCGGCGAGCGCCGCGTCGAGCAGCGTCTGGCCGACCGCGGCGGTGAAAGTGATCGGCGAGTTGGTTAGACTGATGAGCATCCGGATTCCTGCTTCCGACACGTTATCATGCGATCCATCGTCATCATCGGGTGCGGGTACACCGGCCTGCGCTTGGGCGCGCGCTGGCTCGCGCAAGGCGCGAGCGTCGTGGGCGTGGCAATGCGCGGCGCAAGCTTGGACGACATCTCGCTCGCGGGCATCACGCCGGTCGCCTGGAACCTCGACGCCCCCCCGCGGGACGGGAATTGTGCGCCGGTCGTCGATTGGGACGCGAGCATCGTCTACTACTGCGTACCACCGCCGCCCGCCGGCAGCGCCGATCCGCGCCTCGCGCGCTGCCTCGCCGGAGTGGTCGGACGCCCGCAGCGCCTCGTTTACTTGAGCACGACCGGCGTCTACGGCGATCACGGGGGCGGCCGCGTCGATGAGGCGACGACGCCCGCGCCGCGCACGCCGCGCGCCGCGCGCCGGCTCGCGGCGGAGACCGCGATCAACGCCTGGGCACAAGCGCAGGGCGTGTCGTGGTGCGTACTGCGCGTGGCCGGCATCTATGGCCCGGAGCGTCTACCCCTCGAGCGCCTGCGTCGCGGCGAGCCCGCGATTCGGCCCGAGGAGGCGACGCCGACGAACCGCATTCAAGTCGACGACCTGGTGACGGCCTGCGTTGCCGCGGGTGTCTCGAGTCGAGCCGATCGGCGCATCGTCAATGTGTGCGACGGCAGCGACGCGAGTTCGACCGAGTTCCTGCTGCGGGTCGCGCGCATCGCGGGGCTGCCTGCGCCGCCGTTCGTGAGCCGCGCCGCAGCCCAGGCGACCTTCACGGCGTCGGCGTGGTCGTTCCTCGGCGAGTCGCGGCGCGTCGACAATCGCCGCCTGACCGAGGAACTCGGCGTGGCGCTCGCCTTCCACGACCTCGACGCCGGCATTCGCGCGAGCCTCTGAAGACCCGGCGCCCCGCAGCCGTGGCCGTGGCCGGACTAGGCCACCGGCAGGCTGCGCTTGCTGTCGAGCCAGTCGGTGATCGGCTCCCATTGCCGCCAATCGGGCCACGCCAGGTATTCCGGCAGCTCGAGCACACCCATGCCGCGCGCGTAGGCGCGCACGTAATTCTGCGCATCGCGCAGGCTGCCGAGATAAGGCAATTTGAACTGTCCGAGGTAGAGTTCGAGTTCCTCGAAGATCCGGGTCTGCTCACGCACGCGGTTGGCGACGATGGCGAGCCGCGTCTGCTTGCGCGACACCCTGCCGATTTCGAGCAGATCCTTCATGAAATGCGCGCAGGCCTTCATGTCGATGCTCGACGGCAGCACCGGCACGAGGATCGTTTCGGCACGCCGCACGAAGTCCTGGAGTTCGGCGCCGTGCACGCGTGCGGGCGCATCGATGACCAGCACTTCGGTGCCGCGCGCGACGCCGCGGACACCGTCCGCGAAGGCCGGGACCCCCGCGATCTTCGGCAGATCGGCGGGGCGCTGCGCGAGCCAGTCCAGGCTCGAGTGCTGCGGATCGAAGTCGGCGATGCACACCTGATGTCCGTCTCGCGCGAAGCATACGGCCAGGTTGGTCGCGATCGTGCTCTTGCCGCAGCCGCCCTTCGCATTGATCACCATGATGTGGCGCATACGATCTGCCGTCGTTATTTTGCTCAAAGGTAAGACCCGCGCGCGCTTTGTGCAAGTGCCGCTCGCGAGCGGGGCGTGCTTGGGCTATGCTCGCTCGTATGCGCATCGAGTTCGTGAAGATGCAAGGTCTTGGCAACGACTTTCTGGTTTTCGATGCTCCCCCCGCGTCGGCGGGCAGCGGGCCGGATGCGGCGCAGTTTCGGGCGCTCGCGAATCGACACACCGGCATCGGCTTCGATCAGGCTTTGATGCTCGAAGCACCGCATGCCGCCGGAGAGCGCGGGTTCTACCGAATCTTCAACTCCGATGGTTCCGAGGTCGAACAGTGCGGCAACGGTGCGCGCTGCGTGGCCGCTCTGCTGTTCGCGCGCGCGCCCGCACTCGGCCGCGAATTCGACCTCGGAAGTCCCGGAGGCCGCGTGCGCGCCCGCATTCATGAGGACGGCCTGGTGTCGGTCGACATGGGCGTCCCGAATTTCGAACCCGGGGCGGTGCCGCTCGACGCAGCGGGCGAGGCGGCGCTTTATTCGTTCGACGTCGAGGGCAGGCGCATCGATCTCGGCGCGGTGTCCGTGGGCAATCCCCACGCGGTGCTGCGCGTCGAGGACGTCGCGGCGGCGCCCGTCGGCTTGCTGGGTCCCGCTCTCGAAGGGCATGCACGCTTTCCGCGCCGGACCAACGTGGGTTTCATGGAAATCGTCGATCGCGGACGGATACGCCTGCGGGTGTTCGAGCGCGGCGCCGGTGAAACCCGCGCCTGCGGTACCGGCGCCTGCGCGGCAGTCGCCGTGGGCCGGCGCCAGGCGCTGCTCGACGCCGAGGTCGCGGTTGATCTACCCGGCGGCCGGGCGCGAGTGTCATGGGCCGGGCCCGGGGAACACATCTGGCTCACCGGGCCGGCGACGCAGGTGTTTACGGGATCGATAGAAATCTAACCCAATCCGTAGCGGAGACCGAGGATCTTATGACGATGAGCCATGCACGCGAGATCAAACCCAAGCCCTTGAGCGATACCGAGGTCGCGGACTATTTGCTGACCTATCCGGACTTTTTCGAACGCAACGCCGCGGTGCTCGCGAGGCTCAGGATTCCGCACGTGCGCGAAGCCGGCCTCACCGTGAGCCTCGTCGAACGACAGATCGAGGTACTGCGTGAGCGCAATCAGTCGCTCGAGCGCAAGTTGAAGGAATTGGTGGATGTCGCCCGCGCGAACGATGCGCTCGCGGACCGCATCCATCGGCTGAGTCAGCGGCTGATCCAGGCGCGCACGCTCGCCGAGACGATTCAAGCGATCGAGCGCTCGTTGCGCGAAGACTTCGACGCCGCGCTCGCGGTCCTCGTGCTGTTCCTGCCCGAGGCGCGCGAGATGGAGGCCCACGCACCGCAGTTTCTGCGCGCTGCCGATCCCAGCCTCGCCGCCGTCAAGAGCTTCGAGTCCCTGCTCCACGCGGGCAAACCCCGCTGCGGCCAGATCAAGGGCGGCCAGCGCGATTTTCTGTTCGGCAAGGACGCCGATGCGGTCGGCTCGGTCGCCTTGACGCCTCTCGGCCCCCAGGGCGGCCTCGGTCTCCTTGCGATCGGCGCGAGCGATGTCGAGCGCTTCCATCCGCTCATGAGCACGGAATTCCTCTCCCGCATCGGCGATCTCGTCGCATTCGCCCTCACCCGGTGAACGCGGCGTGACGGTCGATGGAGCCGCGCCGTGGCTCGCGCGCTTTCTCACGCATCTGCGCGCCGAGCGGCGCATGAGTGCCCACACGGTCCAGGCGTATCGGCACGATCTCGAGGCGCTCGCGCGGTTCTGCGCGCGCCGGCAGATCGCCGCCTGGACGGCGGTCGATCACCAGTCGGTGCGCTCCTTCGCGGCGCGTGAACATGCGGCCGGACTCGCCCCGCGCAGCGTTCAGCGCCGGCTTGCGGCGATTCGCACGTTTTTCAACTTCCTGCTGCGCCAGGGTGCCGTGCCGCTTAACCCGGCGCTCGGCGTGAGTTCCCCGAAGCCGAAGCGCCGTCTCCCCGAGAATCTGGATGCGGATCAAATGGCGCGCCTGCTCGCCTTCCGCGTGTCGAATTCCATCACGGCGCGGGACAAGGCGGTCATGGAGTTGTTCTATTCCTCGGGTCTGAGGCTCGCCGAACTCGTCGGCCTCGACCTGCCCGAACTCGACCTCTCCGACCGCACCGTGCGCGTGCTCGGCAAAGGCGCCAAGACGCGGATCGTGCCGGTGGGCCGCCACGCCGTGGACAGCTTGCGCGCGTGGCTCCCGGAACGCGCGCTGATCGTCGCGAAATCGGGATGCGAGGCGGAGCCCGCGGTGTTCGTGGGGCCGCGCGGCCGGCGTTTGAGTAGGCGCTCCGTGCAGCAGCGGGTCGCCCTGTGGGCGCGACGCCAGGGTCTTGCGATGCACGTTCACCCCCACATGTTTCGCCATTCCTTTGCCACGCACCTGCTCGAATCGAGCAGCAATCTGCGCGGCGTCCAGGAACTGCTCGGGCACGCCGACATCGGCACGACGCAGATCTACACGCACCTCGATTTTCAGCGTCTCGCGAGCGTCTACGACGCCGCCCATCCGCGGGCACGCCGCAGACCCTGACGCGCCGTCGATCGGGCGCAGCGCCGCTTGAAATCGCGCGCCCTGCCCCAAACTCGGCTGGTTCCGACGCTGCACGACCCCCATGCTCCACGACCCCCATGCTCCACGACCCTGAGCGCCTTTACGGCACGACCATACTCGCGGTGCGACGCCATGGGCGGGTCGCGGTCGGGGGCGATGGCCAGGTGACGCTCGGCACCACGGTCATGAAGGGGAACGCCCGCAAAGTGCGGCGCCTGTATGGCGGCAAAGTGCTCGCCGGCTTCGCCGGGGGCACGGCGGACGCCTTTACGCTGTTCGAGCGTTTTGAGGGCAAGCTCGAGAAGTTCGGCAATTTGACGCGGGCGGCGATCGAATTGGCCAAGGATTGGCGCAGCGACCGGAGCCTGCGCCGGCTCGAGGCGCTGCTCTGCGTCGCGGACGCGGACAGCACCTATGTCATCTCCGGCAACGGCGACGTGATCGAACCCGAACATGCCCTCATCGCGATCGGCTCGGGCGGAGCCTACGCCCAAGCCGCGGCGCTCGCGTTCTTGCAATCGACGGAACTCTCGGCGCGCGAGATCGTGGAGCGCTCGCTGCAGATCGCCGCCGACATCTGCATTTACACGAACCGCAACCTCTCCATCGAAGAGCTGTAGGCAAGCATGTCGCAAATGACGCCGCGGGAGATCGTCGAGGAACTCGACAAGCACATCGTCGGGCAGTCGGCGGCCAAACGGGCGGTCGCGATCGCCCTGCGAAACCGATGGCGCCGCCAGCAGGTCGCCGAAGCCCTGCGCCCGGAGATCACGCCCAAGAATATCCTCATGATCGGGCCCACCGGCGTCGGCAAGACCGAGATCGCCCGGCGCTTGGCAAGGCTCGCCAAGGCGCCTTTCATCAAGGTCGAGGCAACGAAGTTCACCGAAGTTGGCTATGTTGGTCGCGAAGTGGACTCGATCGTCCGCGATCTGGTCGAGATTTCGGTCAAGATGACCCGCGAGGAGGCCGTCGCCAAGGTACGCCACCGAGCGGCGGATGCGGCCGAGGACCGCGTTCTCGACGCGCTGCTGCCGCGTGCCCAAGCGGGGTTTACCGGCGATGGCGCGCCGCGCGACCAGGAAACCCGTCAGCGCTTTCGCAAGATGCTGCGCGAGCATGAACTCGACGATCGCGACATCGAGATCGACGTGCGTGCGATGCCGGTCGGCGTCGAGATCATGGCGCCGCCCGGCATGGAGGAGATGACCCAGCAGCTGCAGGGCATGTTCCAAAATCTGGGCGCCGGACGCACCCGCCAACGCAAGCTCAAGATCAAAGAGGCGCTCAAGCTGCTCGTCGACGAGGAAGCCGCGAAGATGGTCAACGAGGAGGAGCTCAAGGCGCTTGCGGTGGAGAATGCGGAGCAGAACGGCATCGTCTTCATCGACGAGATCGACAAGATCGCGCGCCGCCAGGAAACCGTCGGCGCCGATGTATCCCGCGAGGGCGTGCAGCGCGACCTGCTGCCGCTGGTCGAGGGCTGCACGGTCAACACCAAGTACGGCACGGTCAAGACCGATCACATGCTGTTCATCGCGTCGGGTGCTTTCCACATGTCCAAGCCTTCCGATCTGATCCCCGAATTGCAGGGCCGATTGCCGATCCGCGTCGAGCTCGAACCCCTCGTGGTTCAGGACTTCGTGCGGATACTCACTGAGCCGGACGCCTCGCTGTGTCGACAGTATTCGGCCCTGCTCGGCACCGAGGGCCTGACCTTGGAGTTCGAGGACTCCGGCGTACAGCGTCTCGCGGAGGTGGCGTTCGAGGTCAACGAGCGCACGGAGAACATCGGCGCCCGGCGTCTGCACACGGTCATGGAGCGATTGCTCGAGGCCGTATCGTTCGACGCAGCGGATCGCAGCGGCAGCCGCGTCCTCGTCGATCGGGCGTATGTCGAGGCGAATCTCGGCGAACTGTCGCGGAACGAAGACTTGTCGCGTTACATCCTTTGAGCGAGCCTTCGACCTCCCGCGTGCCGCAACCCACCGACATCCGGATTCGCACCCAATCGCGGCTGCTCGAGGTGCACTTCGACGACGGCGCGCATTTCGAACTGCCGTTCGAGTACCTGCGGGTATTCTCGCCCTCGGCCGAGGTCCAGGGGCACGGCGGCGGCGAGGGTCTGCTGGTCACGGGCAAGGAACGGGTCGGCATCGCACGCGTCGAGCCGGTCGGCAACTACGCACTGCGCCTCTGTTTCGACGATGGTCACGACACCGGTCTTTACTCCTGGTCGGTGCTCTACGCGCTCGGCCGCGACCGCGTGGCGAATTTGGCGCGTTATCGAGAGCGCTGCGCCGCTTCCCCGGCTGAGGGTCGGCGCGAACCGCACGTTCGGGACGCCTGACTCGCGACTCGGCTACAATGTCGCGCTAAACACCGGGCAGGCAATGAACGACCCCAACCGCACCGTCGATTTCGGCTTCGAGAAAGTGCCCTGGGGCGAAAAAGCCGAGCGCGTGCGCGAGGTGTTCGCGTCGGTCGCCGGCAAGTACGACGTCATGAACGACCTGATGTCGTTCGGTGTGCATCGGCTTTGGAAGCAATTTGCGCTCGCGCTGACCGGGCTGCGCCCGGGCCAGCAAGCGCTCGACGTGGCGGGCGGAACCGGCGATCTCACGATGGGCATGCTGCGCCAGGTCGGCAAGACCGGGCGGGTCGTGCTCTCGGACATCAATCCGGCGATGCTCGATCGCGGTCGCGATCGGTTGCTCGATGCGGGCTTTGCCGGCAACGTCGACTATCTCGTGGCCGACGCCGAACGGCTGCCGTTCCCGGATAATTCGTTCGACTGCGTCACGATCGGTTTCGGCTTGCGCAACGTGACCGACAAGGCTGCGGCACTCGCGTCCATGCATCGGGTCTTGCGTCCCGGCGGTCAGCTCCTGGTCCTCGAATTCTCCAAGCCGACGGCGCCCGGTCTCGGGCCGGTCTACGATGCGTATTCGTTTCGCGTGTTACCGCTCCTGGGGCGCCTCGTCGCCAAGGATGCCGACAGCTACCGTTACCTGGCCGAGTCGATCCGCATGCATCCGGACCAGGAAACCCTGCTCGCGATGCTGCGCGACGCGGGCTTCGCCCAGGCGCGCTACCACAACCTGACCGGCGGTATCGTCGCGCTGCACCGCGGCTACAAAATCTGACATGCCCGCAACGCCCGTGTGGCTCGCCCCGTTGGAGGCCATGCTGAACCGCAATCTCTTGGCGCAGCCGGCGAGCCTAGCTTTGCGGCGCCGCTTGTCCGGCAAATCCCTGCAGGTGCAGATCGACGGTGGGTCCGGTCTGCGCGTGTCGATTTGCGGCGACCGGCTCGTGCTCGATCGCGCCCGGCCTGCGCCTGACGACCCCCGACCCGGCGAGACGACGCCTGCCGCAGAGGCGCCCGCCGACGCCGTGATCTCGGGCGCTCCGACGAGTCTGTTGCGCATGCTGACGGGCGGTGCGACGCCTGCGGGCCCGGACAGCTCCGCCAGCGTGCAGGTCCGCGGCGACGCCGAGGTCGCCGCCGGCTTTCGCGAGCTGCTCACGCGCGCGCGTCCGGATCTCGAGGAGGAGCTCGCGCGTGTCGTGGGTGATTTGCCTGCGCATCGGGCCGGCGTCATCGGCCGCAGCGCGCTGTCGTGGGCGCGCCGCGTTGCCCGCAATGCCGGCGAGAACCTCGCCGAATATCTGCAGGAGGAAAGCCGCCTGGTGGTCAACAACACCGAATTGGAGGAATTCCTGCGCGGTGTCGACGAGCTGCGCGAAGCGGGCGATCGTGTCGCTGCGCGCCTCGGGCGCCTCGAGCTCAGGCTCGCGCAGCGCGGTCCCCCGCAGCCGTCGGGCGCCCCTTGATGCGCCTGCGTGTGCTCGGGCGGCTGCTCGAAATCCAGCGCGCCCTCGTGCGCCACGGTCTCGACGAATACGTGCGCGCGACCCACCTCTACAGGCCGCTGCGCTTTTTGTTCTTTCTCTCGCCGTGGACCTGGTTTCAGCGCAGCGCCGGCGTGACGCGCGGCGAGCGCTTGCGTCTGTCGCTCGAAGAACTGGGTCCGATTTTCGTGAAATTCGGGCAGGCGCTCTCCACACGCCGCGATCTGCTGCCGGTGGAGATCGCCGACCAGCTCGCGCTGCTGCAGGACCGCGTGCCGCCGTTTCCGAGCGCCGTCGCGGTCAGGACCGTCGAGGCCGCTTTCGGCCGGCCGCTCGCCGAAATATTCGCGAGCTTCGAGGAGACTCCGCTCGCCGCCGCCTCGATCGCGCAGGTGCACGCCGCGACGCTGCGCAACGGCCAGGAGGTCGTCGTCAAGATCCTGCGGCCGGGCATGCGGGAGATGATCGAGCGCGACCTCGAGGTGCTCGAGACCCTCGCCGGGCTCGCCGACCGATACTGGGAGGAAAGCCGCCGCCTGCGCCCCACGGAAGTCGTCGCGGAATATCGCAAGACCATTCTCGACGAGCTCGACCTGCTCCGCGAAGCGGGCAACGCCTCGCAGCTGAAGCGCAATTTCGCGGGCTCGCCGCTGCTCTACGTGCCGGACGTCTATTGGGACTACTGCCGCGTCAACGTCATGGTCATGGAACGTATCCACGGCATCATGGTGAGCCGCATCGATGAGCTGCGCGCCCGCGGTACGAACATCGCGAAACTCGCGGAGCACGGCGTGGAAATCTTCTTCACGCAGGTTTTCCGGCACAACTTCTTTCACGCCGACATGCATCCCGGCAACATCTTCGTGCAGATCGAGGATCCGGAGAATCCGCGCTATGCGGCCGTCGATTTCGGCATCGTCGGCACGCTCGAGGTGCGCGATCAACACTACCTGGCGGAGAATTTCATGGCGTTTTTCGACCGCGACTACCGGCGCGTCGCGGCCCTGCACGTCGAATCGGGCTGGGTGCCCCCCCACACGCGCATCGACGAGCTCGAGTCGGCCGTGCGCACCGTTTGCGAGCCGATATTCAACAAGCCGCTCAAGGAGATTTCCTTCGCCCAGGTGCTGCTGCGGCTGTTCGAAACGGCGCGGCGCTTCGACATGCGCGTCCAGCCGCAGCTGATCCTGCTGCAAAAAACCCTGCTCAACATCGAAGGGCTGGGTCGCCAGCTCTATCCGGACCTCGACCTGTGGAAAACGGCGCAACCGGTCCTGCGCCGGTGGATGCGCGAGCGCATGAGTCCGCGCGCGTTCCTGCGCGGCGTGCGCGCGCAGCTGCCGGACGCCCTCGAAACGGCAAGGCTCCTGCCGACGATCGTGAAGGCCGCCGTGCGCAAGGCCGCGGACGGCGAGACGCGCTTGACCGTAGAGAGCGCCGGGATCGAAGCCCTGCGGGCCGAAGTCGGGAGGTCCAACCGGCGCCGCGATTGGGCGTTCGCCGCCGGCGTGCTGTGGCTCGCGGGGTCTGCGTGGCTCGCGCTCGGCGCGGCGCATGCGTGGGCGGGCTGGCTGCAATTGCTCGTGGGCGCCTCCCTGTTTTTCGCGACGCGCTACTCCGCGAGACCCATGCGCTGATCGGTACCGACGCATGCGCTGATCGGTACCGTTGAAAGTTTGCCGCCGCCCGGGCGGTAAGACTTACACGGCGGGGCGCGCGGCCGGCTTCTGGGGACCGGCCGCAACCTGCCATCCAGGCCACCGGGCGCCCCGCACGCTCGTAGTGCCGTCATCGCCCTTCTTCGCGATCGTGGCATAAAAACTGCAAGTCTCTTGGGTGGTCCGTCCGGATTGCTCCATCTCGAAGAGGCGCCCTTGAATTTTTTGCTGCCGCGAAGGCGCGTGCGCGCGCAACTCAGTCAGGTACCTCTCACCGAAGATCCGATTTCCGCCGAACTGTACAGCGTCGAGCGACTCGAGCACTACGCCCATGCGCTCGCGCGCGAGCAGTCCGTGGGGGCGAAGCCGAGCGCCGGGATATCGCTGCAGAAGCGCCTGCACGACAACTCGCTCGTGCTCAGCGCGGCGTATCGCACGCTTGCGGACGATTCGCGCGTCGGCAAGGCGTTCTCCCCCGCGGCCGAGTGGCTCGTCGACAATTACTACGTCATCGACGAACACATCCGCACGATTCGCCGCGATCTGCCGGCCGGATATTACCGCCAGCTGCCCAAGCTCAGCGTGGGGCCCTTGCGCGGCGCGCCGCGCGTCTATGGCATCGCGTGGGCGCTCGTCGCCCACACGGACAGCCGCTTCGAACTCGACACGCTGTTCCGCTTCACGCGCGCCTATCAGCAGATCCAGCCCCTGACCATCGGTGAACTGTGGGCGATCGCGATCACCATGCGCGTCGTGCTCATCGAGAATCTGCGCCGCCTCGCGGCCTGCATCGTCTATCGGCGCACGCTGCGAGACGAAGCCGACAAGATCGCCGATGCGCTGCTCGACCCGGCGCCCGGAGCCGCCGGCCCGAATGCCGCGCGGCTCGCGGATCTCGCCGAGGCCGAGCTGCCGCCTTCATTTGCCGCGCAGCTCTTCCAGCGTCTGCGCGATCATGATCCGGCGAGCACGCCGGCATTGCCCTGGCTGCACCAGAGGCTCGCGACCGCCGGCACGAGCGCGGACGACGTCGTGCACGTCGAGCATCAGCGCCAGGGCGCGATCAACGTGAGCGTGCGCAACGTCATCACGAGCCTGAAGTTGATCTCCTCGGTCGACTGGCCCAAGTTCGTCGAGGGCGTGAGCCTCGTCGACGAGCTGCTGCGCGCCGAGAGCCATTTCGGCATGCTGGACTTCGCGACGCGCGACCTCTACCGGCACGCGATCGAGGACATCGCGCGCGGCTCGGGACGCACCGAGATCGACGTCGCACGCCGTACTCTGGAGCTCAGCAAGCGCGCCGGCGCCGAATCGAGGGCACGGGTGCCCGGCTTCTACCTCGTGTCCGACGGCCGCCGGACGCTCGAGACCGAATTCGCCTATCGCATTCCCTGGAACCGACGGCTGGCACGCTGGACGGGGCAGGCGGGGCTCTCGGGCTATCTCGGCGCGATCGCCGTCGTCACGGGCGCGCTCGTCGGGTGGCTCTGGCTGCGCTTCGGCCTGGGCTTCGGCTTCGGCCGGGGGCATCCGTTCGCGACCGGCCTCGAGGTCGCCTGCGCCCTGCTCCTCGCGAGCGAAATCGGCGTGGCGGCGGCGAACCTCTGGGTGTCGCGCCTATGCGCGGCCTCCGTGCTGCCGGCCTTGGAGTTCGCCGACGGCGTGCCCGCCGAGTTTCGCACGATCGTCGCCGTGCCGACGCTGCTGACGACGGTCGCCGAGATCGAAGAGCACGTCCAGAACCTCGAGGTGCATTACCTGGCGAGTCAGGACGGCGACATGCGCTTTGCGCTGTTGTCGGACTGGACCGATTCGGCCACCGAGTCCGCCCCGACGGACGAGGCGCTGCTCGAGGCGGCCGCCGCCGCGATCGCGCGCTTGAACGCCGCCTACGGACCGATCGACGGAGACAATCGGTTCATGCTGCTGCATCGGCGCCGCCAGTGGAACGAGCGCCAGCGCTGCTGGATGGGCTGGGAGCGCAAACGCGGCAAGCTGTTCGAATTGGGCCGCCTGCTGCTCGGCGCGGACGGCACCTCGTTCATCGCGGTCCGCGGCGAGCCGCCCCGGGTGCCGCGCGGTGTGCGCTATGTGATCAGCCTCGATGCGGATACGCGCTTGCCGCGCAACGCCGCGAAACAGTTGATCGGCAAGATGGCGTATTCCCTGAATCAGCCCGTGCTCGACGCGAAGGTCGGCCGCGTCGTCGCGGGTTACGCGATCCTCCAGCCGCGCGTGACGCCATCGCTGCCCATCGGGCACGAAGGCACGCCCTTCCAGGCCGTGTTCGCCGGCCGCGCGGGCATCGATCCCTATGCATTCGCGGTCTCGGACGTCTATCAGGATCTGTTCGGCGAGGGCACGTTCACGGGCAAGGGCATTTACGACGTCGCGGCGTTCGACGCGGCGCTCGACGGTCGCGTCGGCGAGAATCAGATCCTGAGCCACGATCTGTTCGAGGGGATCTTCGCTCGCTGCGGGCTCGCGTCGGACATCGAGGTGGTCGAGGAATATCCCGCTCGCTACGATCTGTATTCGGTCCGGCAGCACCGCTGGACGCGCGGCGACTGGCAGTTGTTGCCGTGGATTTTCGGGCGCGGCGGCCGCATGCCGGCGCTCGGCCGCTGGAAGCTCATCGACAATCTGCGCCGCTCGCTCGTGGCGCCGGTGGCGTTCCTTGCGCTCGTGCTGGTGTCGACGGGCGCCGCGGCGCTCCCGCTCACGCTGTTCGTGCTCGCAAGCCTCGTGCTGCCGGCGCTGTTGCCGTTCGCGATGAATCTGCTGCCGCCCGTGGACGGCGATTCGACGCGCGCACACTATCGCGCCCTCGGCGGCGATTTCCTCGAGGCCTGTGCGTCGGTCGGCTTGCGGCTCGTGTTCCTCGCCGATCAAGCGGTGGTGACCGCGGATGCGATCCTGCGCACCCTGTTCCGCCTCGGCATCAGCCACCGCAAGATGCTCGAGTGGACCACCGCCGCGCAGGCGAAACTCGCGCGCACACCGACCGTCGGCGGCTTCTATCGGCGCATGAGCGGTAGCGTCCTCCTCGCGCTCGCCGGGGTCGCGCTCCTGGCCGGCCTCGATCACCGCGTCCCCTGGACCTTCCTGCCGTTCGCGCTCGCTTGGATCCTTGCGCCGCTCGTTGCCGAGCGCGTGAGCCGGCCCGACGCCGCCCCGAACACCGAACCGCTGACTGCCGGCGAGCGCGATTCCCTGCGCGGCATCGCGCGTCAAACCTGGACGTTCTTCGCGACCTACGTGACCGATCAAGAGCACATGCTGCCGCCCGACAATTTCCAGCAGCTGCCCTACCCGGTCGTCGCAACCCGAACTTCGCCGACGAACATCGGCTTGTATCTGCTCGCGGTCGCCGCCGCCCGCGAATTCGGCTGGATCGGTTGCCTCGATGCGCTCGATCGCCTCGAGTCGACGTTCGCGACGCTGGACGCTCTCGAACGCTTTCGCGGCCATTTCTTCAATTGGTACGACACCCGTGATCTGCGCGCGCTCGATCCGAAGTACGTCTCCACGGTCGACAGCGGCAATCTCGCGGGCCATCTGCTCGCACTGTCGGAATCCTGCCGCCAATGGTCGACCGGGTCGGCGCTCGGCGCCTCCTGGAGGGACGGCATTCGCGACACGGTGATCGAGTTCGAAGCGGCGCTGAAGGCGATCGACGCCGAGCGCCGCGACTACGGCGTATCGCCGGACCAGTTGGCCGCCGCCGTCGCGACGCTGTATGCGTTGCTCGACGAGAACGACGCCACCGCGGCGGCCGATGCCGCGAGCGCCGCGGTATCGACGGGCGAGCGTCTCGCGCAAATCGCCGCTCAGACCGAGCGCATCTGCGATTTCGCCGAGGCGTTGATCGAGGAGCGCCAAGCCGGCGCCAACGCGCCGTTGCTGCATGAGGCGCAGATGTTGCGGGCGAACGTGCTCGGCCACGTGCGCGACTCCGCGGCGGATCGCGAGAATGCCGAGGGCCGGGCGGCCCTCGCCGCGCGCAGCCTGCGGCTCGCGCAGCGCGCGCGCACCCTGTCGCTCGCGATGGAGTTCGGATTCCTCGTCGAACCCGAGCGGCAATTGCTGTCGATCGGTTATCGGATCGCCGAGCGCGCGCTCGACCCGAGCTGCTACGATCTGCTCGCGTCCGAGGCGCGGCTCGCGAGCTATTTTGCGATCGCGAAGGGCGATCTGCCCGTGCGTCATTGGTTTCGCCTCGGGCGCCTGCTCACTCCGGTCGATCGTGGCTCGGCGCTCGTCTCCTGGTCGGGCTCGATGTTCGAGTACTTGATGCCCGAACTCCTGATGCGCGATCCCGCGGGCAGCCTCCTCGGCGAAACGGCGCGGCTCGTCGTGCGCCGCCAGATCGAATACGGCAAGGAGCGCAATCTGCCCTGGGGTGTTTCGGAGTCGGCCTTCAACGCGCGTGACGTCGAGCTGACCTACCAGTATTGCAGCTTCGGAGTGCCCGGGCTGGGCCTGCAGCGCGGCCTCGGCGATGAGGCCGTGATCGCGCCGTACGCGACCGGACTCGCCGCCATGGTGGACCCGCGCGCCGCCCTCGAGAACTTCGCGGTGCTCGAGGCGGCGGGCGGCCGCGGGCGTTTCGGTTGGTACGAGGCGCTCGATTTCACACCGGCGCGCGTCCCGGAGAACCAGCGGGTCGCGATCGTCTCCGCCTATATGGCCCATCACCAGGGCATGATTCTGATCGCGCTCGCAAACGTGCTGTGCGACGACGTGTTCCGCCGGCGCTTCTCGGCCGAGCCCATGATCCAGGCCAACGAGCTGTTGCTGCAGGAGCGCGCGCCGCGCGGCGGGGATGCCACGCCGCCCCGTGCCGATGAGTTGGCCTCGGCCTCCGGGGTTCGCGAGCTCGCGCCCGTGATGCCGCGGCGCTTCGATTCACCGCATCACATCGCGCCGCGCACGCATTTGCTGTCGAACGGCAATTACACCGTGATGATCACGGTCGCGGGGTCGGGCTTCAGCCGGTGGCAGGATCTCGCCGTGACCCGGTGGCGCGAAGATCCGACCTGCGATCCCTGGGGTTCGTTTATTTTCCTGCGTGACGTCGCGAGCGGCCAGGTCTGGTCGGCGGGCTATCAGCCCATGGGCACGGAACCGGACACGTATGAGGTGGCATTCTTCGAGGACAGCGCCCAATTCAAGCGCCAGGATGGCCGTATCGAAACCTGCACCGAGATCCTGGTCTCGCCGGAGGACGATGCTGAGGTACGGCGCGTGACCATCACGAACACGAGCAATCGGGTGCGGGAGATCGAGCTCACGTCCTATGCCGAGGTGGCCCTCGCGCTGCCGGCCGCGGATGCGGCACATCCGGCGTTTTCCAAGATGTTCATCCAGACCGAGTTTCTGGCCGACGTCGGCGCCGTGCTCGCGACCCGGCGTGCCAACGAACCCGGCAAATCCCAGCCCTGGATCGCCCACGTCGCCGCGCTCGACGGCGTCGGGGTCGGCGGCGTGCAGTTCGAGACCGATCGCGCGCGTTTTCTCGGCCGGGGACGGGACTTGCGCGACGCCGTGTCCATCATGGATGCCCGCCCGCTGTCGAACACCGCCGGCATCGTGCTCGATCCCGTGCTCAGCCTGCGCCGTCGGGTCGCGATCGCGCCCGGCAAGAGCGCGAGCGTCGACTTCTGGACCATCGTCGCCGCGAATCGCGCCCAGGCGATCGCGCTCGCCGACAAGCACAGCGACGTCGCGGCCTTCGAGCGGGTCAAGACCCTGAGCTGGACCCAGGCCCAGGTGCAGTTGCGCTATCTCGGCGTCGATTTCGACGAGGCCCAGGAGTTTCAGCGCATCGCCAACCGGGTGCTGTATGCCGATGCGTCACTGCGCGCGCCGCGCGAACTGCTCGGCCGGAACCGCACGGGACAGAGCGTGCTCTGGACCTACGGGATCTCCGGCGATCTGCCGATCGTGCTGATCCGCATCGACGACGAACACGACATTGATCTGGTCAAGCAGTTGCTGCGGGCCCATCAGTACTGGCAATCCAAACGGCTCGCGGTGGATCTCGTGATATTGAACGACCGGCCCCCGTCCTACGCGTCCGATCTGCAGCAGGGCATCGAGGCGGCGATCCGCACTGCACGCACGCGCGTGCACGACGAGGACGGGGCCGCGCGCGGGCGCATATTCCTCGTGCGCGGCGATCTCATGCCGCCCGCGAATCGCGACTCGCTGCAGGCGGCGGCGCGGGTCGTGCTGATCGCGCGGCGCGGCACGCTCGCCGACCAGCTCGCGCGGCTGCGCGATGATCCTGCGCCGCGCGCCGAGAGCCCGCGCGTCGCCACGGGAATGGCCGGCGGCCCGGTGCGCAGCCTGCCGGACCTGGAGTTCTTCAATGGAGTCGGCGGCTTCGCCGACGATGGGCGCGAGTACGTGACCGTGCTCGACGAGCGCCATTGGACGCCCGCGCCCTGGACCAACGTCGTTGCCAATTCCGCTTTCGGCTTTCAGGTGTCCACGGACGGTACCGGCAGCACCTGGTCGCTCAATTCGCGCGAGAATCAACTGACGCCGTGGTCGAACGATCCGGTCAGCAATGCGCCGAGCGAAGTCATCTACCTGCGCGATGCGGCGAGCGGCGAAGTCTGGAGCGCGACGCCGCTGCCGATCCGCGAGACATCGCCCTATGTCGTGCGGCACGGCTTCGGCTACACGCGCTTCGAGCACACCTCGCACGAGATCGCGCTCGATCTGCTGCAGTTCGTCCCGCTCGATGCGCAGGTCAAGATTTCACGTCTGCGCATCACGAATAAATCGCGCGAAGCCCGGCGGCTGTCGGTCACGTATTACGTGGACTGGGTGCTCGGCAGCCAGCGCACGAAGTCCGCGCCGTATGTCGTCACAGAATTGAACCCCGAGACCGGCGCGCTGCTCGCGCGCAATCCCTGGAACGCCGAGTTTCAGGAGCGCGTCGCGTTCATCGACATGCGCGGTTTGCAGCGGACCGGCACGGGCGATCGCGCGGAGTTCATCGGCCGCCACGGTTCGCTCGCCGAGCCCGCGGCATTGCTCGGCGACGCGCCGCTGTCGAATCGGGTCGGCGGCGGCCTCGATCCCTGCGGTGCCCTGCAGGCTCCATGCCGGCTGGGCGTGGGCGAGAGCATCGAGTTCGTCTGCCTGCTCGGCGAGGAGTCCTCCGCGGCGGCGACGCTGGAGCTCATCCGCCGATATCGCACCATGGACCTCGATGCCGCGCTCGCGGGAGTGCGGGCGTTTTGGTCCGACACCTTGACCGCCGTCCATGTGAAGACGCCGGACCGCTCGATGGACGTGATGCTGAACGGCTGGCTGCTCTATCAAACCCTGGTCTGCCGTATCTGGGCACGCGCGGGCTTCTACCAGGCGAGCGGTGCCTACGGATTTCGCGATCAGCTGCAGGACGGCATGGCGCTGTGCATCTCGCGCCCGGAACTCGCGCGTGAACACATTTTGCGCGCGGCCGCGCGGCAATTCCCGGCCGGCGACGTGCAACACTGGTGGCTGCCCACGTCCGGACAGGGTGTACAGACGCGCATCTCCGACGATCGCATCTGGCTCGCCTATGCGCTCGCCCATTACCTCGAGGTCACCGCCGACGGTGCGATCCTCGATGTCGAGATCCCGTTTCTCGACGGCGCCCCCCTGTCGCCGGACCAGCACGAAGCCTTCGCCGCACCCGCCGCGACGGCGCGGTCGGCGACGCTCTTCGAACACTGCGCGCTCGCGCTCGATTCGAGTCTCGCGATCGGTTCGCACGGTCTGCCGCTGTTCGGTGCCGGCGACTGGAACGACGGGATGAACCGGGTGGGTGTCGCCGGACAGGGCGAGAGCGTCTGGCTCGCCTGGTTCCTCTATGCCGCACTCTTGCAATTCGCGCCGATCGCCGCGGCGCGCGGTGACGAGGCGCGCGCCACGCTGTGGCGCAAGCATGCGTTCGCGGTCCGCCAGTCGATCGAGCGTGAAGCCTGGGACGGCGACTGGTACCGCCGCGGCTACTACGACGACGGCACGCCTTTGGGATCGGTCACGAGCGATGAATGCCGCATCGATGCGATCGCGCAGTCCTGGGCCTTGATATCGGGGGCCGGCGACCCGGAGCGCGCGCGTCGCGCGATGGCGGCCGTCAACGCGCAACTGGTCCGCCGCAGCGACGGCCTCGTGGCGCTGTTTACGCCGCCGTTCGATCATTCGCGCATGGACCCCGGCTATATCAAGGCGTATCCGCCGGGCTTGCGCGAGAACGGCGGCCAATACACGCACGCGGCCATGTGGACCACGCTGGCATTCGCGCTGCAGGGGGACGGCGACCTCGCCGGCGAATTGTTCTCCTTGATGAATCCCATCAATCATGCGAGCACGCGCGCGGGGATCCATCGCTACAAGGTCGAACCCTACGTGGCCTGTGCCGACGTCTACACGGCCACGGCCCACGTCGGCCGCGGCGGTTGGACCTGGTACACGGGATCAGCCGGCTGGATGTACCGAACCGCCATCGAGGGCATGCTCGGCATTCACGTGCGTGGCGCGACCCTCGCCGTCGACCCTTGCATCCCGCGCGCCTGGCCGCGGTTCGAGCTGACCTTGCGCTACGGCGGCTCGCATTACGACGTCATCGTCGAGAATCCCGCGGGAATCAACCGTGGCGTACGGCGCGCGTTCCTCGACGACGTCGAACTCAAGGGAGCCCCGCGAACCAGCGGCGGTGCGCAAATCGCACTCGCGGATGACGCCCGGCGACATCGCCTGCGCATCGTGCTCGGCTAGCGGGCTCGACGGGTTGGACGGTGGGCGGGCCGGCGCGCCGCGGACTTCGCCTTTAGCGAGTCGAGGCGGCGCGGGTCGCGAGTGCGGCCAGCAGCGAGCGCGTCACGGCGCGCAGCGGCACCATGCGCAGCAGCCGCCAACCGAGTGCGGGACGCGACAGCAGGAGGCCGGCCGCTACGACGGCGAGCGCCTTGGCGCCGCCGCCTCCGAGCAGCAGGCGCATGGTGCGGCTGCGGGGAAAGGCGTGCTCTTCGGCGAGGCTCTCCGCGGAGTCATGCCGCAGCAGATCGATGAGTTCCTGCCGGGTGCTTGCAAGCTTGTCCTCGGCATCGCGGCGATCCAAGAGGGTCTGTTCGGCCATCCGATCAGACGCCGTCTTTCGACATGATTCGATCGAGCGCCAGCCGGTCGGCGGCGAGCTCGCTCTTCACGGAGGAGAGAAACGGCGTTCGCGCGCGCAGCAGACGCGATCGGTACAGCGCGGCCGCAACGAGCAACAACGCGAACGCTGCCCCCATCCACGCGATCGCCATCACCCGGTTCGGTGTGTCCCACGTGCGCGCGATCACGGCCAAACACAGCATGGCGACCGTGAAAAAGGAACTCATGACGATCAGCGTGGAGGCGATCAGGCCGTCCGCCAGTTCGCGGCGGGCGCGCAACAGGTCTTCTCCCGCAAGCTCCGCATAGGCCGCAAGATGCCGGAGCACGATCGGCGCCGCCAATGGCACGGTGCGCAGCAAATCCATGCAGGCTGTCCTACGATGAGCGGCGCGACGCCAGGAACCCGATCGTGATGCCCACGAGCGCCGCAACGCCGAGCGCCTGCCAGGGATTCTCACGGACGTAGTCGTCGGTCGTGGTCACCGCCTGACGGGCGGAACGGCGCACGCTGTCCGCACCGTTCGCGACGCTCTGTTTCGCCGAGGCGAGCGCGTTCTCGACCTTGTTGCGCACACGCACAACGTCGGCATCTTTGAGGTTCGCGATGCGCGCGACGAGATCCTCGACGTCGGCGATCAGATTCTTGACTTCGCCGGCGCCGACCGATTGCAGGTGCTGGGCGCCGCTCTTGAAATCGTTGCCGAGACGATCGGCGGAATTTTGCAGGTGGTCCGAGACGCCGTCATGGGGAATGTTCATAGGTCTTGCGCTCCTTCAGTTGAATTCGAATCAAGTTCTGCGTGCGAGTCCGAGCACTGCGCTGATGATCGCGACCACGAGGAACACGAAAAACAGTATCTTGGCGATGCCCACCGCGCCCGCGGCGATTCCGCCGAAGCCGAACAGGGCCGCGACCAGGGCAATGACGAAGAACACGACGGCGTAGTAGAGCATGGCATTTCCTTTTCGCGCGAAGGCGACAGTTGGTTGAAATGAGTGTCCGCCGAACGCCGCGGCGGGTGTAGCGTCCGAGGCCCGGCGCTTCATGTAGGACTTGGGCTACAGGCTGGACTTTGGCGCCTCGTGCAACGACACTCTGACTCATGAAGATCTTCGGTGAGGAGCTGGGCAATCTCGGACGCTGGTACATCGCGGTGCCCCCGCTCCTGCTCATGGGATTTCTCGTGGGGCTCTTCCTGCTGGCCACCGCGGGCCAGACGCGCTTGGAGGCGGCCAACGAACGGGTCAGGAATTCGCAGGTGCGCGAACAGGCCATGAGCGAATATCTCGCGCTCATCAGCACGGCGGAGACGTCGCAGCGTGGCTTCATCATCACCGGCGACGACAGCTATCTCGCGCCCTATGACGCGGCGGTCGCGGCGATCGAGCCGGCGCTCGATCGCGTGCACGAAGCCTATGCGACGGCGGCTCGCGCGGAGGACCTCACGCCCGAGCTGCGCACGCTGTCGCGCGAGAAGTTGACCGAACTTCGGTCGACGCTCGACGCCTTCAAGGGACGCGCGGCGACGCCGTTCGATCCAAAACGCATCGACGTCGGCAAGCGCATGATGGATCGGATCCTCGCGCTCGTCGCCGTGATGCGTGCGAGCGAGAATCAGGAGCTCTCCGCCGCCGCCGCGAGCCTGCGCGCCGACCTCATCTGGTCACGCTGGTTCACCGGGGCGGGAGCCGCGCTCAACATTGGACTCGTGCTGCTGGCCATGCGGCTCGTCTACGTCGACATGCAGCGCCGCGCCAGGGTCGCGACCGCCCTGCAGGATCAGAAGCTCGAACTCGAACGGCAGGTTGGCGAACGCACGCAGGAGCTCACCGATCTGTCGACGCATCTGCAGGAGGTCTCCGAAGAAGAGAAATCCGCGCTGTCGCGCGAGCTGCACGACGAACTCGGCGGACTGCTGGTCGCGGCGCGCATGGATTTGTCGTGGCTGCAACAGCGCCTGCCGACGAGCGACCCGGCGATCGAACAGCGTTTCAAGCGCATCCACGAATCCTTGAGCGCGGGTGTCGATCTGAAGCGCCGTGTGGTCGAGGAGCTCCGTCCGACCCTGCTCGACAATATGGGCTTGTTCGCGGCCCTGCGCTGGCAGTTCAAGGAAACCTGCCGGCGCAGCGGCTTGTCGTGCAAGGAGGATCTGCCGTCCGAGGAGCCGCGCTTCGATCCGGATGCCGCGATCGGCATCTTTCGCGTGGCCCAGGAGGCGATGACGAACATTCTCAAACACGCAAAGGCGAAGAGCGCGACGCTGTCGGTGCAAATCAGCGGCGGCTCGCTCGTGTTGCGCCTCGTCGACGATGGCCAGGGGATGCCGGTGGACCGCTTGAAGAAAGCCGCCTCACATGGACTCGCCTCGATGCGTCATCGCATCACGGCGCTCGGCGGTCACCTCTCGGTCGCCGGCAACGAACAGGGGGGCACGACGGTAACCGCCGTGGTCCCCCTGCCGAGAGTCGTCCTCGTCAGAAGCGCCTGAACTTTCCGGGCGGCCTGCGCCGGGCTATTGCAGCGACACGTTCTGCGAACTGCGCGGGGCAATCGGCCCGTTTCCAGAGCCCACGATGACTTCCACGCGTCGATTCATCTGCCGTCCCGCGGCGTCGGCATTCGAGGCGACCGGGTATTCCTTGCCGAAACCCTGGGTCGTGATCCGCGCCGGCTCGACATTGCGACTCATCAGCGACGACTTGACCGCATCCGCGCGCCGCTGCGAGAGCTCCTCGTTGTACGCGTCGGAGCCGATGCTGTCGGTGAAGCCGTCGATCTCGACGCTACGGCCCGGATTGGCCTGCAGAAATTGGGCGAGCTGATCGAGCTTTCGATCCGCACCCGGTTTCAGTTGTGCGCGACCGGTGTCGAACAGCACGTCACCGAGCGTCAGCACGATGCCGCGCGGCGTCTGCTTGGCCTGCAGATCCTGCAGCTGGGCGGCGAGATCGGCTGCCTGCGCGGTAGCGACCGCCGCCTGGCCCATCGCCGCGGCTGCCGTCATTTTCGCGTTGTCGGCTTCCCGGGTTCGCGCCTGGAGCAGGATCTGATCCCGCTCGGTCTGACCGGCGGCCACGCGGGCGTCGTCGGCCTTGCCCGCGGCGCGCACTTGCGCGAGGCGCGCCGTCTGCATCGCGAGATAAGCGGGTTGGTCGACCCCTTTGATGTTGTCGTGCAAGGCGGCGTCCTCGGCCGTCTGCAATTCCTTCTTCGCGTTGACGATGTCGAGCGCGGCGTATTTGGCGACGTTCGGGTCCGCCTCCGCAGACTGCACGGCGGCGCGGGCGCTTTCGAGCGTCGGCGTGGTCTTGGGTCCCGACGCGCAGGCGGCGAGTGCCGCAGCGCAGGCGACGGCTATGAGTGGTTTGGCGTTCATGACTATTCCTTAATTGGGTGAATTGGAACCGGGCGCGGAGGCGTTGCGGAGCGCTTGCATGCTTGCCTCGAATTCCATCGCGGCCTTGTGCGAGCGTTGCGTGTCCGCCGTGGCCTCGGCGAGCTGCGCGTCGACGTTGGCTTGGTCGGCGAGTTCGGCCGCGGGAACGGGTTGGCCATCGACCGCCGCCTTGTCGGCGCGAGCGAGCTTGTCACGCGCGGTCTGCAGCTCGACGGGCGCCAACTGCGGTGCGCCGGCCTGCTCGGCGCGGGACACGGACGCCTTGGCCACGGCGATGTGTTCATTCGGGGGCGGCGCGCTCGCGCAGCCGCCGAGCGCTAGAAGCATGGCGCCGCAGCCTGCTGCGAGTGCGGCGCTCGAGTACTGGATTTTCATGATTGCTGTCTCCTGAGTGTCAATGACGCGCGTTCAAGGCACGCGACGCCGCGTTGGATGCTTCGGACTGGTCCTTCAGTGAATTGGCGAGGTCCTGTATCTGACGTTCGGCCTCGTCCCTGCCGATGCCGTAGGCTTCCTGGAGCTTTCCGGCGAGAATCTCCCGCTGTCCGTTGATCGCGGCGAATTGATCGTCGGTCAATTTCCCCCATTTCTGCTGTATCTGTCCTTTCAACTGCTTCCAGTTGCCCTGTACGCGGTCCCAGTTCATTGCTTGCTCCTCGAGGTTTGGGTTGTGGCGCGGTCACACGACCGCGGGTGGCACTGCACTGCCTTAGCCCTGAGTAGAGCAACTGGCGTGCCAACGGCGGATCGCTGCGGGGACGCTCGTTTGAGCCGATTCGCGCGCGCGCAACACGTCTTTCCATGTAGAAATTGCGTACGAGGAGCAGAAGTTACCCGGCACGTTGCAGCGGCGCGACGGGTGGCGCGCGCTTCAGGCCGTGCGCAGAAATTGGTCGCAGATTTCCTGGAGAACTTCGGCGAGCCGGCCGTAGTCGCGGGCTTTATCGAGAAAATGCGTCGCACCGAGCGCGACCGCGGCGCTCTTGTACTCGGGCAGGTCGTAATTCGTGAGGACGACGATCCGCGGCTGATTGCTCGTACCCGCGAGCGCACGCATGACGCCGAAGCCCGTACCCTGTTTCAGATGCAGATCGAGCACCACGACGTCGACGGCTCCGCGCTTGACCGCGGCGATCGCACCCGACTCCGTATCGGCGGTGCCGACGAGTTCGACTTGGGGAATTTGGCGTATCGCTTCGATCAGACGTTCGGTCAAAACTTTCGAGTCCTCGACGAGCAAGACTCGCAGACAATCGGTCATCGTCTTCGCGTCCATGGTTGATGTGCTCTCGAAGGCCCGAGTCTAGCGGAGGACGGCCCCGGCCGACGACATGCCCCACATGGGTTGTACTGTAGGATTGCGCTCACAAGGTCGGCGCGCAGGATCAAGGCATGAGGCGCAAGGCGCCGGGCGGCGGCAGCGAGCGGTGGCGCGTCACTGGATCAGGCCATTGCGCAGGGCATACGACGTGATGTCCGCATTCGCCGTGAAGTTCATCTTCTCGAGGATACGGCTGCGGTAGGTGCTCACGGTCTTGACGCTCAAGGAGAGTTCGTTGGCGATGTCAGACACACCCCGGCCCGCCGCCAGCTTGCAAAAGATTTGAAACTCGCGGGTCGAGAGGCGCGCATGCATGGGTTTGTCGGGATCGCCGTCCAGGTCGGCGACGAGAATCTCCGCGAGCGCCGCGCTCACGTAACGCCGGCCCGCGAGCACGGTGCGAACGGCTTTCATGAGCTCTTCGGGCGCGCTGTCCTTCGACAAATAGCCGCTCGCGCCGGCGCGCAGCACGTTCACCGCATATTGCTGTTCCGGCAGGCCGCTCATCACCAGCACCTTGACGTTGGGATGACCGGTCTGGATGTGACGCAGGATGTCGAGACCGCTGCGGTCGGGCATGTGGATGTCGAGCAGCACCAGGTTCCAGTTCTGCTTGCGCAGCTGATCCAAGGTGTCGCTGCCCGTCGACGCCTCCCCGATGTCGGTGATGCTCGAATCCGCTTCCAGGAACTGCTTGAACCCCGCCCTCACGACGGCGTGATCATCCGCGATTAATACTCGTGACACGAACGCCGACCTCTCGTCACCGCTTCAGGTGTTTGCGAATGATTGATTCTGTGAATATCCATTGAGCTTGTTATAGAGCGTTTTGAGGCTGCAGCCCAGTGCCCCCGCCGCGCGGCGCTTGTTGCCCTGGAAGTGATCCAGAGTCGCCTCGATCAGAGAGCGCTCGACGTCGTCGATGCGCGAGCCCACCCGGATTTCGAGCCGTTCGCGCGTGTCGATCGGCTCCAAATTACGGGCACCGCCATTACTTTGCAACAGGGGGGCCAATTCCAGGACGTCGTCCCCCAGAATGAAGGCGCGTTCGATGCAATTCCTGAGTTCGCGCACGTTTCCCGGCCAGGAATGCTGCTTGAGGGTGATGCGCGCGACCGCCGAAAAGCGTTTCGCCGCTCCCTCGCGGGCATTCAACTCGGCGAGAAAGTGCTCGGCCAGCAGTTCGACGTCGGCGCCGCGCTCGCGCAGGTTTGGCATCGCGATCGGGAACACGGCGAGCCGGTAGAGCAGATCGTCGCGCAACTGACCGCTTTCGACGGCCTGAATCGGGCAGCGGTTCGTCGCTGCGATCACGCGCACGTCGACCGCGAGTTCGGTGCTCGCGCCGACCCGGTAGAACTTGCGCGTCTCCAGGACCCGCAGCAATCGCGTCTGCATTTCGAGCG
>Ga0302157_10001398_pt1 | contig 29720 bp, 17 predicted proteins | sample I_Bog_N3_3_FD_193502 | JGI IMG/M metagenome (GOLD analysis project Ga0302157, IMG submission 193502) | Peat permafrost microbial communities from Stordalen Mire near Abisko, Sweden - I_Bog_N3_3 | ecosystem: Environmental > Terrestrial > Soil > Wetlands > Peat | place: Sweden: Abisko, Stordalen...
TAAGTCCAATGTTCTGCCAACTTTAGCTGAAAAAGGGGGGGAGGGGGTGCACGAGACAAGGAAGCTCACGGTGAGCCCTCCCGCGCGCTGCTGCCGGGCATCACGCGCAAACTGATACGCTTTCCTGCATGACCTTTCGAGCCCTTTCGACCGTCCTGCTGCTCGCCGCCGCCCTCCCCGCCCAAACCGCCAAGCCCTCCGCCGGAGCCGTTCTGGCGCCTGCGCCGGACACCGCCAACCCGACGGCGCAGTTTAGCCGCATGGCCCAGCCCGGCGGCGTGGCACTCTCGCCGGACGGCGCGACCGTCGCCTGGACGCTCCGCCAGCGCGAGGGCACCACGCTGCACCTGACCGCGGTCGCCGACCCCGACCCGGGCAAGGAAAAGCTGATCACGCCCAACGGCACGACCAACTGCTCCAACGCCTCACCGGTCTGGTCGCCTGACGGCGCGACGCTCGCGTTCCTCTCCACCTGCACCAGCAAGGAAGAGCGCCCCGGGCAGGAGCAGATCTTTCTGTGGTCGAAGGCCGACGGCAGCGTGAAGCAGCTGACGCACGTCGTCGGCAACATCCAACAGATCGCCTGGACGCCAGACAACAAGCAGATCGGCTTTCTCTTCGTCGAGAACGCCACCCGCTCCGCGGGAGCACTCGACGCGATGAAGCCGTGGGCAGGTGTGATTGGCGAAGACGGCGTGGAGATCCAGCGCGTCTATATCGTCTCTGTGGCCGACGGCAAGGGCCAGTTCATCACTCCCGCAGGCCTGCACGTCTTCGAGTTTACGTTCAACCCGTTGAAGCCCGAGACGGCCTTCATCGCCGCACCGCCGCCGGGCGAGAACAACTGGTGGGTCGCCAAGCTCTACAGCCAGCGGCCGGATGGCAAGGGGCCTACCGTCGTCTTCGACCCCAACACGACGAAGTCCGCGCTGCATGGACTGCAGATCGCCGTGCCGCGCTACTCGCCCGACGGCTCGAAGATCGCGCTGATCGGCGGCCTGATGAGCGATCAGGGCTCGACCGGCGGCGATGTGTGGGTCGTCCCCGCGAGCGGCGGCGAGCCGGTGGACATCACGCCGGGCATCGACGGCACGCCCTGCTTCGAGGTCTGGCTGAACGACAAGGAGATGGGCTTCGTCGAAGACCGCCGCGGCCACAGCCTGCTGGCGGACTATGACGCCGTCGGCCACTCTGAGATCGCGCACACCGACCTCGGCGAGGTGAGCGTCTCCGGCGGCCCAATCAAGGACGCCGTTTCGGTCGCGCTGAAGTCGAGCGGCAGCTACCTTGCCTTCGTGGAGAGCGGCTTCGCGCAGTCGCCGGAGATCTATACCGTCGACGCGAAGAATGAACCGCACGTGCTGACGCACCTGAACGCCGGCGTCAAGCCCAGCGGGCACACCGAGTCCATCGAGTATGAGGATGAGGGCTTCCACGTGCAGGGTTGGCTGACCTTCCCGGCCAACTACGATCCGGCGAAGAAGTATCCGCTGATCGTCACGGTTCACGGCGGTCCTTCAGCCGATGCCGGCCCGGGGCGCGGCGGATCCACCTGGGCGCAGCACGGTTACTTCGAGTTCCAGCCCAACCCGCGGGGCAGCTTCGGTCAGGGCGAAAAGTTTGTGCAGGCCAACGTCAAGGACTTCGGTTACGGCGACCTGCGCGACATCCTGAAAGGGCTCGACGTGATTGAGGCAAAGTATCCCGTCGACAAGGACCGTGAGGGCCTTACCGGATGGAGCTACGGCGGCTTTATGACCATGTTCGCCGTCACGCAGACGCACCGCTTCCGCGCTGCCGTCGCGGGCGCGGGCATCTCCGACTGGCAGAGCTACTACGGCGAGAACTCCATCGACCAGTGGATGATTCCGTTCTTCGGCAAGAGTGTGTACGACGACCCCGCGGTTTATGCCAAGTCCTCGGCGATCACCTTCATCCACCAGGCGAAGACGCCGATGCTGATCATCGTCGGCGACCGCGATGGCGAGTGCCCCGCGCCGCAGAGCTTTGAGATGTGGCATGCGCTGCGTGAAGAAGGCGTGAAGACCCAACTGGTGGTCTACCCCAATGAGGGCCACGGCTTCCGCAACCCGGAGCACATCCGCGACCGCAACGAGCGCGAGGTGAAGTGGTTCGCGGAGAATATGCCTGAGAAGCAGGGAGAGACAGGGAAAGGCAGGGAGTAGCAGGGAAAGCAGGGAGAGGCAGATGCAGATGCGCCGCGCGGGAGTTTCCATCGCGAACAATATTGCGGAGGGGCACAGCCGCCTCACCACCGGAGAGTACAAACACTTCCTCGGCATGGCGCGCAGCTCTAACTCTGAGATCGATACGCAACTGGTTCTCCACTCATCGCCACCAAGCTCGGATACGGTGACCGCGCCAACATCGCGAAGGCCGAGGAGCTATCGCAGGAAGTGGAGAAGATGCTGATCTCTCTCATCCACAAGCTTTAGTCTCTACTCCCTGCACTTCCCTGCCTCTCTCTGCTGTTCCCTGCTTTCCCCGCCTTCCTGTAAACTGAAGTCTCGGAGTTTACGTGGTTGGCGGTCAGACCGTTCAGCTTGAGTTCCGGTTGAGCGGGGAGGTTCTAGTGCGGTTGTTTTACCTGAATGCAGCACGCCGGTTGGTCGGTCTCGCGGTTCTCTTGTTCTTTTCGATCCCCCTTGGGCTGTCGATCACCGGCTGCCATCACGCCGCCGCTGTAGAGTATTGCAACGCCGGCGACTCCGGCCCGGTGGTGGGACAGGTGGCGAGCATCACGCTCTCGCCCTCGCTGGCTACTATCGGCGAGAGCCTGAACTACGGGCAGATCGGCAGCAGCCTCTCCGCCAGTGCGCTGGACTGCAAGGGCAACTCCGTCTCCGCCACGCACATTGTCTACGCCACCAGCAACATGCAGTTGGCGGACATCAACCCCAGCAGCGGCCAGACCTGCGGCGGCACCTGGAACCGCAACTCCGGTGGCGGCATCGCGGACTACACCACCTGCACACCGGTGGTCCCCACCGCCGCCTGCCTGGCCGCGCCCAACACTTCAAGCTGCTATCTGGCGTACGTCACCGCGACCAGCAGCGGCGCGGTCTCCAACGCTATACCTGTCTTCGTGCATCCGGTGGTCACGGGAGTCGTTCTAGGCGGGGCCTCGTCCAGTTGCACGCTCGCCCCGGGAACTGACCCGGGAACCGACTGCTGCCCCAACAGCACCACCGGCGCGCCCATCACCGCGCCCATCTACACGGGCGGCTCCTGCATCTCGCAGGGCGGAGTGCAGCAGTTGGTGGCGCGCGTCTACGCCGGCGGCACCACGGCTCCGGCCAACAACGTCACCTGCCAGATCGGCCATGTCAGCTTCTCCGCGCAGACCACCGGCGACATCGTCGCCATTGACCAGAACGGCGTAGCCACCGCCAACCAGCCCGGCTCCACGCTCATCTCCACATTGGTCTCGAACTCGTCCTCGGCCGTCAGCTCAGGTTTCTTCTCCACCTGCCCGCCGGCCTCCATCACCCTGTCGGTTCCCGGCCAGCCCGCCGGCACCACCAGCGTCAACGTCTCACTGAACAACGTGCAACCGCTCACTGCCGTGGTCAAGGACACCAAGGGCGTGACCATCACAGGCGTACAATTGGAGTTCAACTCCACTACGCCGCAGACCATCCCAGCTTCGGTCGGCTCCGTCACGCCTTCGTATCCCGGCACAGCGACCATCACCGCGGTCTGCAATCCTGGCACCTGCAATCCGTCGCCGTTCAGCCAGATCGGACTCTACGGCAACGGCAAGCCCATCACTTCCAACGGCATCGGTATCACCACCTCCGGTACCAGCGGCACGGTCATCTATATGGGCAGCACCTCGTCGCAATATCTTCTGCCCATGGACTTCACCACCAACCAGACCAGCTCCCTGATAAAGCTGCCCTACGTACCCAACTCCATGGTCATCTCCCAGGACGGCAACTCCATCTACCTCGGCAGCAGCCAGGCGCTGATGACTGTGACCACCCTGAACAACACGCAGGGCACACCCAACACCTCCGTCGTAGGCACTGTGCTCTCGGTCTCGCCGGACGGCAGCACACTGGTCATCACCGATCCCGTGCGCCAGACCATCACGCTGTACAACACTGCGAGCAGCTCGGTGGCCACCAGCTATGGCGGCGTAGCCACCAGCGCCGCCTGGTCGCCGGACTCCTCCACCGTCTACATCACCACCCAGAGCGGCAACGTGCTGCTCACCCACAACAGCTTCACCAACTGGCAGGCCACCTCCACCACGGAGAACTACACGGCCTCCGTGGTCACCGTACCCAGCGTAGGCGCTTACTTCGCCGGACCCAGCTTCACAGACGGACGCAGCTACTGCTCCTCCAGCACCATCTCCACCAGCGGCACGCCACCCACTGTGACCAACGTCTTCGCTCCGCTGGCCGATGAGAACGCCGCCGTTAACGATGTGCTTGCAGCCACCACGGACGGCCTGCATATGCTGGGCGCCACCGTGTCCACTACGCCGGCGACGTTGAACGACCTTGACCTCACGCTGCCGGTTACCTCCAGCACATCCGCAGCCTGCCCCACCGCAGTCACGCCCGGCTACTTCTCCAGCACGGACAACAAGCTCGCACTCAGCCAGATCACGGCCGCCAGCATCACTGGTGTGGTTCCTGCGAGTAACTCCAAATTGGCCTTCGTCACCTACACCGGGTCCAGCGCCAAGCTGCCGCTCTATCTCCCGCCCGCTTCCGGTGCAGGGACGCTCAGCTTCCTCACCCTGGGCAACGGTGCTACTGTGGCGTCCGCGCCGGATATTGGTGTGTTTTCTACCGACAATCTCACCTTCTATGTGGGCACCGCGGCAGCCAACGGCAACGCCGTCGACAACGATCTGCACATCTTCAGCATCAACGGCACCACGGCCACCGAGAGCGGAGTCCTAAAGCCAAACCTGCCGCCGACTACCGGCACCGGTGTGGCTCCCATCAATCTGTTGGTACAGAAGCCCAAGCATCTTACGTCGTAAGCGCAAGAAAATAGAGGACTTGCCCATCGCCAACCGGTGGCTATTTTCTGTCTGCCAGCCGTTGTTCCAGCAGATCGTGGCCGATGGCGTCCAGCACGCCGTTGAGGAAGTTCAGGCTCTCAGGAGCCGCGTAGAGCTTGGCTAACTCCAGTGTTTCGTTGATGATAACGGCGACCGGCGTCTTGGGAAATCCCAGCATTTCGGCGGTGGCGGCGCGCAGCAGGTTGCGGTCGACCACCGGCATGCGCTCGATGCGCCAGTGCTGCGCGTGGCGTTCGATGAGCGCGGAGATCTCGTCGGCGCGGGCCGCGGCGATGCGGTGCAGGTCGCCCGCAAAGCCTTTGGTTTCAGCATCTACGTCGTCGCGCACACCCCAGAACAGGGCGTCCACCTCGGCCGAGGTCTGCTTTCCGAGGTCGCCCTGGAAGAGCATCTGCATGGCCAGCTCGCGGCTCTTGCGGCGGGTTCCCACTTAGGATCGCTCCGGGTTGAGGTGCATTTTAGGCGTCTTGAACTGCTCTACGAGTGTATTTTTGCGTGTTTCAGGCGTCTTGAGATTTCCCGGATCGGCCGTCTTGATTTGTTCCTGCACCGACGCCATCTCGATGGCCGCGACCGCCGCCTCAAACCCCTTGTTGCCGGCCTTCAGTCCGGCGCGGTCCAGCGCCTGCTCCAGGGTCTCGCAGGTCAGCACGCCGAAGGCGTGGGGTACGCCCGTCTCCTGCTGGCTCTGGCCGATGCCGCGGGCGACCTCGGTGTAGATGGCCTCGTAGTGGGCGGTCTCGCCGCGCAGCAGCACGCCGAGCGTGATGATGGCGGCAAAGCGCCCGGACTCCGCCAGCGTGCGGGCGGCGGAGGGGATCTCCCACGCGCCGGGCACGCGCACGATCTCGATGTCGGCGCGCGCGCAGCCGCTGCGGGTCAGCGCGTCCAGCGAGCCTTGCAGCAGGCGTTCGGTGATGACGGCGTTCCAGCGCGCGACGACAATCGCGAAATGTTTCCCAGCCGCAGACAGATCGCCTTCGATAGCGATGGGCTTGCCGTGCAGCGGGTTCTCCGATTCCCAGAAGCCGAGCGTGAGGTTTGGTGCCAGCTCGACGGTAAAGAGGCGCGAGTTCCAGTGGGTCAGCGCGGGCTCGGTGAGCGCCGCCTTTTGGTGCGCGGTGTTGTGCTGCTCGCTCCACGTCTTCACGACGGCGCGGACGGCGTCTAGTTGGGTGACCTCGACCAGCAGCGCAGGAACCGCCGGCGCGCGGCCGGTCACGAACTCAACGTTGCCCAGCGGCGCGAGGAACGCAGCACCTTTGCCCTGCGAATCGCTCCAGCCCTTGCCCGGCTCAAAGCCCAGCGCGGCAAACAGCTCGCCTAGCGCCGCGAAGGTCTCCGCGGAGGCGATGGGCGCGATGGCGGTGATTCCCTTGACCATCTGTCGATTGTAGTCGGTAGCAGTCAAGAAGAGCGTGACATGCGCCACCCGGCTTTGCAGCGCGAGACGAGTGCTTTTGGATCAAGAGCTGCTGGGGAAGTGTGTGGCGAGGGCCTTGGTGACGGCTGCTTTCAGGGAGGGAAGGTCGTCCCGAACGGTGTTCCAAATCTTGTCGGCTTCGATGCCTTCGTAGTCGTGACGCAGGATATTACCCATGCCCCGAATCTTGCGCCAGTCCGGGCCGGGACAGAGATATTCATCTTCCGGTTTCAGACGGTAAGCGGCTTCTATCACGATTTGCAGTTGACCCTCGACGGCGGCCCGGGTCTTGATGTCGGATGCATAGGCCCGAAAGTCCATGCCAACGGTGAACTCTTCGATCAAGCCGATGGCTTTGAGGACGTCTCCGAGATGCATCTCCGGGCCTCTAAAAGACATCGACCGCCTCACGGTCGACGTTGGCGCGGACGGGTCCTTTGAGAGCTGTGGCGGAGGAGAGATCGACCTCTGCACCGAGCAGATCACAGAGTTGGAGGCGCAGGCCGCTGAGGGTCAGCAGAGAGAGGCGCGCGTCGGGGGTGAAGTCGGCGACTAGGTCGATGTCAGATTGGGGGGTGGCATCGCCGCGGGCGACAGAGCCGAAGAGGCGCAGGTGAGCGAGACCAGCCGCCTGGAGTTCCGGGGCGTGGCTGCGGAGGATCGCGAGGATGCGGTTCCTGTCCATCTGGAGAGAAGGTTAGCGCGTGTAAGGGGCAGGGGTGCGGGGCGGGTGCGCGGGCATCCTGCGAACCCACATCTAAAGATCGAGATGTGGGGCACCCAGAGTGATGGGCAGATGTGGGCCACCCGCCATGGGGCGGGTGGCACAAAGCACCTACGCCGAACGCTTATGGGCGTCCACGTAGGCGCGCAGCACGGCGTTCATGCGGGTTAGATGGCCTTTGCCATGGTCCTTGAACCAGTCGACGATGTCGTTGTCCAGGCGCAGATGGACGGAGGTCTTGCCACGGGGCATGACGACCTTGGCGTTCTTCCAGAAGTCCGCGCCAAGATACTCGCCCTCCGGTGCGTTGGGGTCGGTCTTGTCCTCACCGCGAGCCCGCATCGCCTTGATCTCGCTCATGGTGTATCTGACGATAGTAGGCTTCTTCTTCATGCTTGCTCGCCCTCAATCATGGCTACAATTGTGTACACGGTCAAGTGGCTGCCTGTTTTTAGAAGATGCCCCGCTTGAAAGTGATGGTTGGAAAAGGTGTTGGACTCGGCGGAGCGACTAACACCATCGGGGTCCTTCGACTCCGTGAGGCGCATCCTTCGGCAGGCTCAGGACGCGAGCCTCACACCGCTCAGGATGACAGTTTTTGGTGGGATGAGCGGGTGGCCCTTGTCCGGGTAGACTAGCGGCATGATAGGCAGAAGGATCAGGATTCGTGGCGGGTTCCTCGGGGTGGCGGCGGTGGGGCTGGCGATCGCCATCGGAGGGGGCGTGGCGGACGGGCAGAAGGGGAAGCATTCCCCGCCGCCGCCGACATCGGGGGCGTACATCGCGCTACGGGACGCGTTTGTGGATCGGATTGGCGAGGACGGCTTTTATTGCCGGCTGCCGGCGCCGGCGATGGTGGTGGCCGATACGCCGCTGTTCGGCAGGTTCGACCGGGGATCGAACAACATTGTGACGCCGGACTGGACGCAGCTAACGCCCGCCGAGAAGTCCGTGTTTACACAGCTTGCCGGAGCGGGCAGGGCCGGCGCGTCGGGAGGGACGGACGCGCAGGCGCAGAAGATCTTTGAGGTAGAGGCGCACCAGTGGATCTTCATCGTGCAGGAGGTGCACTGGTGGGAGGCGTGCAAGCAGTTGACGCTGAAGCTGACTCCTTACCAGGCGGAGCTGCAGGCGGTGCGTGTGGCGCTGGCCTACTGGCGGGAGCGCGACCCGGAGGTGGTGGAGCGGCTGGCGGCCATCGTGGAGTCGTTTGGCAAGGAGCCGAGCCTGATACCGCCGGGGCAGGACCTGCCCACCTACTTCAACCAGCACTATCTGACCACCGGCTCCGGGCAGGAGTACCTGTGGTTGCAGGCGCAGGTGGTGAAGGTGGCCATGGCCGATCCGCAGGAGCTGACGCTGGTGCAGGCGATGAAGCAGTTGGAGTAGCGGCTGAAGGGACAAGCAAAGGCAACAACGAACGCAAGGGACGCAAAGGAAGAACGCCAAGGTCGCAATGGAAGGCGACAGACTTACGCGAAGTCTTCGGCGATGGTGGCGTCGGTGCCGGGGTCGGCGTGGAGGGCGCGCAGCAGCATTGTGCCCAGCGCGCTGACGGCGAGGTTCAGCAGCAGCGCCGGGACCGCCGCGTACATCGCGTAAGTGTGGCCGAAGAGGGTGAGCGGGTAGACCGAGCTCTTGAGGCCGAGCTGCACGGCCATCCAGGTGCCCCAGACCATGCCCGCAGCCCAGCCGGCGAGCAGAGCGCGCGGATGCAGCCAGCGGGTGAAGACTCCCAGCACGACCGAGGGGAAGAGCTGCACCATCCATACGCCGCCGAGCAGTTGCAGCTCGATGGCGAATTTGGCCTCGACCTTGAGGACGAAGGCGAGCGCGCCGAACTTGACGGCGAGCGAGACGAGCTTGGCGATGGTGGACTCGGCGCGGTCAGAGAGGGGCGCGCGGCGGAACTCGCCCAGCAGGTTGCGGGTGAAGAGGTTGGCGGCGGCGATGGACATGATGGCCGCGGGAACCAGCGCGCCGACCGCCACCGCCGCCAGGCAGAAGCCGGCGAACCACTCGGGAAACATCTTGAGGAAGAGCAGCGGGACGGCGGTGCTGGTGTCCTTGGCGGTGACGCCGGCCGCGAGCGCTCCGTAGCCGAGCAGCGCGATGAGACCCAGCAGCAGGCTGTACGCAGGCAGCAACGCGGCGTTGCGGCGGATGACGTCGCCGGACTTGGCGCTGAGCACGGCCGTCGCGGTGTGCGGATAGAGCATCAGCGCGATCGCGCTGCCGATGGCGAGCGTGGAGTAGCCGAGATACTGCTGCGGGCGGATGAAGATGGTTGCGGGCGGATTGTGCAGTGCGAGTTGCTGCGATGCGACGGCGAAGATGTGCGAGTAGCCGCCCAGCTTGAGCGGCAGCACAATGAGCGCGGCGGCGACCATCAGATAGAGCATCGCGTCCTTGACGATGGCGATGACCGCGGGAGCGCGCAGGCCGCTGGAGTAGGTATAGGCGGCCAGCACCACGAAGGCCAGCACCAGCGGCCACTCGCCGTTGAGGCCCAGCGCGGCGAAGACGACCTTCATCCCCACGAGTTGCAGCGCGATGTAGGGCATGAGCGCGAGGATTCCGGTGACGGCGATGGCGACAGCGAGCCAGCGGCTGCCGTAGCGGCCGCGCACGAAGTCGGCGAAGGTGACGTAGTTGTGGCGATGGCAGACGCGCCACAGCCGCGGCAGCACCACCATCATGTAGGGATACGCGAGCGTGGCGTACGGCACAGCGAAGAAGCCCATGCCGCCCGCTCCGAAGAGCGCCGCCGGAACGGCAATGACCGTGTAGGCGGTGTAGAGATCGCCGCCTAGCAGGAACCACGTAATCCAGGTGCCGAAGCTGCGGCCGGCGAGCCCCCACTGCTCCAGCGTGTGCATGCCGGCCATGGGACGCCGCCAGCGCGCGGCCCAGAATCCGGCGATGGTGACGAGAGCGAAGAAGAAGAGGAAGACGGCGAGCGCCGTGCGATGGAGAGTCAACGCAGGCTGCCCTCGCTGAGGTCGTAGACCTCGATGCCGAGGTCGTTGAGGCTGCGCACGGCGACCTCCAGGTTGCGGCGGACGGCGGGCTCGGCGCTGCGGGGGGTGTTGTGCGCCTCCTCGATGGCGACGACGCGGCCATAGGGCCAGGAGGTCTGCGGGATGGCGGTCATGGCCTCGCCGAGCTTGTCCATGGAGATGTTCAGCACCTGGCGACGAGCGCCGACGGGGCGCATCATGCCGCCCGCGCCGATGGGCGTAGTGTTGGCGTCGGCCAGCGTGACGTGCAGCTCCAGCATGTTGGCCTGCACGGTCAGGTAGGGGTTCTCCCAGCTCTCAAAGGTGTGGATGGCCATGTAGAGGTTCTTGGAGGGCGGCGGGACGCGCTCCATCTGCTCACGGCCGGTCTCCAGCTGGGCGCGCTGCTCGGCGAGGGCCTGCGCCCTCTGCTGGGGTGTGGACGCGGCGGGCGGCGCGGTGTGGCAGCCGCATAGCGCCAGCAGTACAGATAAGGCTGGGAGGGAGGTCCGCAGGTTGAACACCGCACCAGCATACCAAGTGCCGCCACGGCGGGCGTTGGCGGACCCGATGAACCGCAAACTTGGTTTTTTGCGGGACGTAAACACCCTCCAGGCTGCATCCAACCGGGAGTGCGTACAATTCGTCTTTAGGAACGTATGTCCAATTAGCGGGAGCCGAAGCCGGTTGTGCGACAGCTACCCCCATGCAAAGCAAAGGATAGGGAATGTCCCAGGACGAATACCGAGATACAGGACCGCACCGCGAAACTCTGGGCTCCTCCTTTGCAGCACACACCGGCGATACGGGAGCGGCCTTTGAGCAGCGCAACGCGTCGCCGGAAGATCCCGACGAGGGGGCGCGGCGGAAGCGGAGACGCCGGTTTTGGATCGTGCTGGCGGTGGTTGCCTTGTTGGCGATCTTCATCGTCTACCGGCTGACCTCGCCCAGCTCCAGCAAGCCCAGCGCCGGAGCGGTCGGAGGTCGCGGCCAGCAGGGGCCGGCGGCTATCACCACCGCCGAGACCACCACCGGCAACATGAATGTTTACGTGGATGCGCTGGGAACGGTGACGCCCGTGGCGACGGTGACCCTTTATAGCCAAATTACCGGCCGCGTCATGGCCGTCCACTACAGCGAGGGGCAGATCGTCGCCAAGGGGCAGGCGCTGGTGGACATCGATCCGCGGCCCTACCAGGCGACCCTGACCCAGGCCGAGGGCCAGTTGCAGCGCGACCAGGGCGTGCTGGCGCAGGCGAAGATGGACCTGGCGCGCTACCAGGCGGCGTTTGCGCGCAACGCCATCGCCAAGCAGCAGCTCGACGACCAGGAACAGGCCGTCGCGCAGGATGAAGGCACCGTCAAGGCCGACCAGGGAACGGTGGACTACGACCGCGTTCAACTGTCCTACTGCCACATCGTCGCGCCCATCAGCGGAAAGGTTGGCCTGCGGCTGGTCGATCCCGGCAACACGGTCTTCTCCGGCAGCAGCTCCACGCTGGTGGTGATCACGCAACTGAAACCGATTACGGTGGTCTTCAACGTCTCCGAGGACGATCTGCCGCAGGTGCAGGAGCAGTTGAAGGTCAATAAGAGGCTGGAGGTCGATGCCTTTGACCGTTCCAATGAGAAGAAGGTGGGGACCGGAACGCTGACCTCGCTGGACAACCAGATCGACACCACAACCGGGACGGTTAAGTTCCGCGCGGAGTTTGCCAACCAGGACCTGGGGCTGTTTCCCAACCAGTTCGTGAACACCCAGCTGCTGGTGCGGACGCTCCAGAACGTGACGCTGGTTCCGAACGCCGCGGTGCAGCATAACGGTACGGCGGCGTTCGTCTACATTGTGAACTCCAATAGCACCGTCGGCGTGCAGCCGATTACAACGCTGACCAACGACGAGAACAACACCGCGGCCCAGGGTGTGAACTCCGGCGTGACGCTGGCCACCAGCGGCTTTGACCGCCTGGAGAACGGCGCCAAGGTGGAGGTGCACAACCGTAAACCTAAGTCCGGAGGACAGGGCGCAGCCGGTGGCTCGTCGCCCGGTAACGCGGCTCCATGAACCCATCACGGCCATTCATCCTTCGCCCGGTTGCAACGGCGCTGCTGATGGCGGCGATGTTTCTGGCCGGGGGCGTGGCGTACTTCCAGCTTCCGGTGTCGGCACTGCCGGAGGTGGACTACCCGACGATCCAGGTGCAGACGTTCTATCCGGGAGCGAGCCCGGACGTGGTGGCCTCCGCGGTGACAGCGCCGCTGGAGCGGCAGTTCGGGCAGGTGGCCGGGTTGAGCCAGATGACCTCCACCAGCTCTGGCGGGTCGTCGATCATCGTAATGCAGTTCCAGCTCAGCCTGAACATCGACGTGGCCGAGCAGGAGGTGCAGGCGGCGATCAACTCCGCGCAGAGCTACCTGCCCGCGAACCTGCCCACACCGCCGATCTACAGCAAGTCCAACCCCGCCGACGCGCCGGTGCTGACGCTGGCGCTGACCTCCAACGAGATGGCGCTGTCGCAGGTAGAGGACCTGGCGGACACGCGGCTGGCGCCGAAGATCTCGCAGATTACCGGCGTGGGGCTGGTGAGCATCTCCGGCGGGGAGAAGCCGGCGGTGCGCATCCAGGCCAACCCCACGGCGCTGGCGGCCTATGGGATCAATCTGGAAGACCTGCGCAACGCGCTGACCGCGACCAGCCTGAACTCTGCCAAGGGTAACTTTGATGGGCCGGCGCAGGACTACACCATCAACGCCAATGATCAACTGCTGACCAGCGGCGACTACAAGGGCGTGGTGGTGGCGTACCGCAACGGCGCGCCGGTGATGCTGACCGACGTGGCGCACGTGGTGGACGGCGTGGAGAACGCCAAGCTGGCCGCGTGGAGCAACACCACGCCCGCAGTGATCCTGAACATCCAGCGCCAGCCCAGCGCCAACACCATCCAGGTGGTGGACAGCATTGAACACCTGCTGCCCACGCTGGAGACCACACTGCCGCAGGCGGTGCATGTGGCGATCGTCACCGACCGCACCACGGCCATCCGCGCCTCCGTGAAGGACGTGGAGTTTGAGCTGATCCTGGTAATCGCGCTGGTGGTGATGGTGATCTTCCTCTTCCTGCGCAGCCTCTCGGCGACGATCATCCCCAGCATCGCAGTACCGCTCTCGCTGGTGGGCACCTTCGGCGTGATGTACCTGGCGGGCTACAGCCTGAACAACCTGACCATGATGGCGCTGACCATCTCTACCGGGTTCGTGGTGGACGACGCGATCGTGATGATCGAAAACATCTCGCGCTACATTGAGGAGGGCGTGGCGCCGATGGAGGCCGCACTGCGCGGCGCGGAGCAGATCGGCTTCACGATTCTGTCGCTGACGGTCTCACTGATTGCCGTGCTGATTCCGCTTTTGTTCATGGGCGATGTGGCGGGGCGGCTCTTCCGGCAGTTCGCGGTGACGCTGGCGGTGACCATCATCCTCTCCGCGTTCGTTTCGCTCACGCTCACACCGATGATGTCCGCGCGGCTGCTGCGCCATACGCCGCCGGAGAAGCAGAGCCGCTTCTACAAGTACTCGGAGGGGATATTTGAGCGCATCATCGCGTTCTATGGGCGCACGCTGAAGTTCGTGCTGGGCTACCAGACCATCACGCTGCTAGTCGCGGTGGGGACGCTGGTGCTGACCATTCTGCTGTACATCACCATCCCCAAGGGCTTCTTCCCCACGCAGGACACCGGGATCATCCAGGGCATCTCGCAGGCGTCGCCTTCGATCTCGTTCGCGGAGATGACAGAGAAGCAGCAGGCGCTGGCGAAGGTGATTCTCGACGACCCGTCGGTGGACAGCCTCTCGTCTTTTATCGGCGCGGACGGCACCAACACCACGCTGAACAGCGGACGCATCCAGATTAATTTGAAGCCGCTGGGCGGCGGCAAGGGCGAGCGTAACCTGTCCGCGACAGAGGTCATCGACCGGCTGGGACCGAAGCTGGAGAAGGTTGAGGGCATCAAGCTCTACATGCAGCCGGTGCAGGACCTGACCGTGGACGACCGCGTGAGCCGCACCGAGTACCAGTACACGCTGGAAGACCCCAACCAGACCGAGCTGAACAGCGTGACGCACCAGCTGGTCGCCGAACTGAAGAAACTGCCCGAGCTTGCGGATGTGGTCACCGACCAGCAACTGGGCGGCGAGGCCGCATCGCTGGTCATCGACCGGCCCACCGCTTCGCGCTTCGGCGTGACGCCTTCGACGATCGACAACACGCTCTACGACGCGTTCGGCCAGCGCCAGATCAATACGCTCTACACGCAACTGAACCAGTACCATGTGATCCTGGAGGCCGACCCGCAGTTCCAGTCCAATCCCAGCAAGCTGAACGATATTTATGTGCAGGCGTCCACCACGGGGACGGTCGCCGCGCAGGCCTCCAACACGGCGGGTTCGTCGTCGGGCGCGGGATCGGGCAGCAGTACGGCCACCAGCGGCCTGTTGACGCCGAGCGTCACCAATGGCGTCTCCTCAGCTTCCGCATCGACATCGGCGCTGTTGTCGAGCAGCTCGGGAACAACAACGGCGACATCCAATGTTTCGTCGACATCGGCGCTGCGGTCGACGAGCTCGACTGCGCAGTCCTCCGTTCTGGCCAACACCAGCACGACCACCAGCACGTCCTCCAGTGCCAATACTTCGCAGAGCGGGACCAGCCGCTCGAGCACCACGGGCTCTTCTAATACCGGGTCGAGCAGCGGCAGTACGTCTGGCGGCGGCGGCGGTGTTGGCGGCTCGGGAGGCAACAGCAACAGCGGGCCCGCCAATCCGGTCCCGCTCAGTGCGTTCGCGCACTTCCAGACACAGAGCGAGTCGCTCTCCATCAACCACCAGGGCCAGTTTCCGGCCGTGACGATCTCGTTCAACCTGTCGAACGGAACTTCGCTGAGCCAGGCGCTGGACGCGATCAACAAGGTCATCGCGAAGTCCAACCTGCCAGCCAGCGTGGTCTCCGACTACCAGGGCACGGCGGCGGCGTTTGCGGGATCGCTATCCAATGAAGGGCTGCTGATCCTGGCCGCGCTGGTGACGGTGTATATCGTACTGGGCGTGCTGTATGAGAGCTTTATCCATCCGGTGACGATCCTCTCCACGCTGCCCTCCGCCGGGGTGGGCGCGCTGCTGGCGCTGTACCTGTTTCATCTGGACCTGGATATCGTCGCTATCATCGGCATCATTTTGCTGATCGGCATTGTGAAGAAGAACGGCATCATGATGGTGGACTTCGCGTTGGAGCTGGAGCGCAAGGAGGGCCGCAATGCGACCGACGCTATCTATGAGGCGTCGCTGCTGCGCTTCCGTCCGATCCTGATGACCACCATGGCCGCGCTGCTGAGCGGCATACCGCTGGCGTTTGGTACGGGCATCGGCAGCGAGCTGCGCCGTCCGCTGGGTGTGGGCATGGTCGGCGGCCTGCTGGTGAGCCAGGTGCTGACGCTGTACACCACGCCGGTGATCTATATCTTCTTCGACAACCTGGGCGCGCGGTTCGCGCGGCGGTCGGGTAAGGCGACGCTTGCGCAGGCGGAGGGCGGCGCCGCATGAACCCGTCGCGCATCTTCATCGAGCGTCCCGTCGCGACCACGCTGCTGACCATCGCGGTCGCGATCGCGGGCATCATCGCGTTTACGGTGCTGCCGGTGTCGCCGCTGCCGCAGGTGGACTTCCCGGTGATTACGGTGGCCGCACAGCTGCCCGGCGCCAGCCCGGACATCATGGCGTCATCGGTCGCGACGCCGCTGGAGCGCGAGTTCGGACACATCGCGGGCGTGAATGAGATGACCTCCTCCAGCACGCTGGGCACCACCAGCGTGACACTGCAGTTCGACCTGAACCGCGACATCAACGGGGCGGCGCGCGATGTGGAGGCCGGCATCAACGCTGCACGGTCCTATCTGCCGGCGAACCTGCCTGCCAATCCCTCATACAGCAAGGTGAACCCCGCGGACTCGCCGATTCTGGTGCTCGGCCTGCAGTCCGATGTCTACGACATACCGGCGTTGTACGACGAGGCTTCGACGGTGATCTCGCAGCGCATCTCGCAGATTGCCGGCGTGGGCCAGGTGCGGGTGGTGGGCGCGTCGCTGCCCGCGGTGCGCATTGAGCTGAATCCCAACCAACTGGCGCATTACGGCATCAGCCTGCCGGCGGTGCAACAGGTGATCGCCGGACAGAACTCCGATCTGGCCAAGGGACAGGTCACCCTGAGCGGCACCACAGCGGACATTATCGCCAACGACCAGATATCGAAGGCCGATGCGTACAAGCCGCTGGTCATCGGCTACCACAACGGCGGCGCAGTGCGGCTCGAGGATGTCGCCGACGTGATCGACTCGCAGCAGACGATCCGTCAGGCGGGGTTCCTCAACGGCAAACTCTCCGTCAACATGATCATCTTCCGCCAGCCGGGCGCAAACATCATTACGACGGTGGACGCGGTGAAGGCCGCCATCCCGTCACTGCAGGCGACCATCCCGGCGGGTGAGCACCTGATTACCATCCTCGACCGCACGCTGACCATCCGGGCGTCGGTCAACAACATCGAGTCCACGCTGCTGATCTCTGTAATGCTGGTGATCCTGGTGGTGTTCCTGTTCCTGCGCAACGTGCCGGCCACGCTGGTACCGGCTGTGGCGGTGCCGGTATCGCTGATCGGGACCTGCGCGGTGATGTACCTGTGCGGCTTCTCACTGGACAACCTGTCGCTGATGGCGCTGGCCATTGCCAGCGGCTTTGTGGTGGACGACGCCATCGTGGTGATGGAGAACATCTCACGGCACGTGGAGGAGGGGCTTTCGCCGCATGATGCTGCGCTGAAGGGCGCGCGGGAGATCGGCTTCACCGTCTTCTCCATCAGCATCTCGCTGATTGCGGTCTTCATTCCTCTGCTGCTGATGGGCGGCATCATCGGACGACTGTTCCGCGAGTTTGCCATCACGCTCTCCACCGCCATCCTTGTGTCGATGGTGATCTCCCTGACCACCACGCCGATGATGTGCTCGCGCGTGCTGCGCGCTCCCAAGGATGTGCAGCACGGGAGGTTGTACCGCTGGAGCGAGAACGGCTTCAACCGGCTGCTGCGCGGCTACAAGTCGAGCCTGAGCTGGGTGCTGGACCATCCTGCGCTGGTGCTGATCGTGTTCCTGCTGACGCTGGTGTTGAATGGGTTTCTGCTGTTTATGGTCCCCAAAGGCTTTTTTCCGCAGCAGGATACCGGTGTGATGCAGGGAGGAATGCAGGGGCCGCAGGACACATCATTCTACGCGATGCGCGACGCGGTGCAGCAGTCGGTGCGCATCATCAAGAACGACCCCGGCGTGCAGAACGTGATGGGCTTTACCGGCGGCCAGGGAACGACCAACGGGGGCTTCACGTTCATCGCGCTGAAGCCGCTGGGCCGTGGCCCCAACGACCGCAAGGTGAGCGCCGCGGAGATCATTGACCGGCTGCGGCCCCAACTGGCACGCGTTCCCGGCGCCGCCACGTACCTGCAGCCGGTGCAGGACATCCGCATCGGCGGCCGCCAGGCCAATGCGCAGTACCAATACACGCTGCAGGCCGAGTCCACCGAGCAGTTGCAGAAGTACGGTCCGGAGCTGCTGTCGGCTATCCGGAAAGCCCCCGGCTTTCAGGATGCGAGCACCGATCAGCAGAACAACGGCCTGCAGGCGCTGCTGACCTATGACCGCCCTACCGCGGCGCGGCTGGGGATTACGCCGCAACTGATGGACCGCACGCTCTACGACGCGTTCGGGCAGGCAGAGGTCTCGACGATCTACAGCGAATTGAACCAGTACTACGTGGTGATGGAAGTCGCGCCCCAGTACTGGGCTTCGCCGCAGGGGCTGAAGGACACGTACCTGATACCGCAGTCCGGCGGGGGAGCGGTTCCGCTGGACTCGGTGATGAAGTATGCGCCCTCCACGTCGCCTCTGGCGGTGAACCACACCGGGCTGTTTCCCTCCGTCACCGTAAACTTCAACCTGGCCAAGGGCGTGTCGCTGGGCCAGGCCACCAAGACCATTCAGCAGATCCAGCAGAACCTCGGCGTGCCGCAGTCTGTGCACGGCGAGTACGCGGGAACACTGCAGGCCTTTCAGCAGTCGCTGGGCAGCGAGCTCTACCTGGCGATTGCTGCGGTCGCGGCAGTCTTTATCGTGCTGGGCATCCTGTATGAGAGCCTGGTCCACCCGATTACGATCCTCTCCACGCTACCGCCGGCCAGCCTGGGAGCGGTGCTGGCACTGCTGCTGACCGGCACCGAGCTGGATGTGATGTCCATCATCGGCATCATCCTGCTGATCGGCATCGTGAAGAAGAACGCCATTATGATGATCGACTTTGCGCTGAATGCCGAGCGCAACGAGGACATGAACACCCGGGACTCGATCTTTCGGGCCTGCATGCTGCGCTTTCGGCCTATCCTGATGACGACGATGGCGGCACTGTTCGGTGCTGTGCCGCTGGCGGTGGGCACGGGCATGGGATCAGAGCTGCGCCGGCCACTGGGCATCTCCATCATCGGTGGGCTACTGGTCAGCCAGGCGCTCACGCTGTACACCACGCCGGTGATCTATCTGTTTATGGACAACCTGCGTCTGAAACTGCAGGGCGATAAGAACGCACGGCTGTTCACTGCAACGCCGGCAGAAGCAAGCTAAGACATTTGTTCGTGATTCGTCAGTACTGAGGAGCGGGAGCCATGAGGACGAGGCATTCAATACGAGGCGGTCGTTGCGCGGTTGGTCTGGCGTCCGTGGCGCTCACGCTGCTGGCAGGGTGTCGCGTCGGGCCGAAGTACGTCGCGCCGAAGGCGGTTGCGCCACCGGAGTTCAAGGAGTCATCGCCGGCTGCCTACAGCGCGGCTCCGGCAGGGACATGGCAGCCCGCCAACCCGCAGGATGCGGCGCTGAAAGGCAAGTGGTGGGAGATGTTCCACGAACTCGAACTCAATGCTCTGGAAGAGCAGTTGAACATCAACAACCAGAACATCGCGCAGTACTTCCAGAACTTCATGGCGGCGCGCGCGCTGGTGCGCGAGGCGCGGGCGAGCTACTACCCGACTCTGACCACCGACCCGTCGTACTCCCGGCAGCGCACGCCGGGGACGCTGCGCAGTACAGGCGTGACGACAGGCACCACCACGGGAACTGGAACGACAGGCACTACCGGCGTTGCAACGTCGAGTGGAAGCACGTCCACCGCGCTGTCGCTGCCGTTTGACGTGTCCTGGGAGCCGGACCTGTGGGGCAAGATTCGCAACACTGTGCGCGAGTACCAGAACGCCGCGCAGGTGAGCGCCGCCGACCTGGAGAATGAGCGCCTGACCGAGCAGGCCGATCTGGCCGAGTACTACTTCGAACTGCGCGGGCAGGACGCCCTGCAGGGCATCTATGACCAGACCATCGACGCTGACCGCAAAGCGCTGAACTTGACCAAAGCGCTGTATGAGACCGGCATCGACAGCGATGAATCCGTGGCGCAGGCCGAGGTGACGCTGCAGAACGCCGAAGAGGCAGGCGCGGGCATCGCCACCAACAGGGCCATCTACGAACATGCGATCGCCACGCTTATCGGCAAGCCCGCCTCGAGCTTCTCGCTGCCGGTGAAGGAGCTGACAACGCCAGTGCCGGCAATCCCGGTGGGAGTGCCGTCGCAACTGCTGCAGCGGAGGCCGGACATCGCCGCCGCGGAGCGCACTATGTCCGAAGCCAACGCGCTGATCGGCGTGGAGAAGGCCGCGTACTATCCCAACCTGACGCTCACCGGCGGTGGCGGATTGGAGTCTTCCACCATTACCTCGCTGTTCTCCGGGCCGGCGCTGTTCTGGTCCCTGGGTGCATCGGCGGCCGAGACCATCTTCGACGGCGGCCTGCGCCGCGCGACCGTCGCGCAATACACTGCGCAGTACAACGCCGACACTGCGGCCTACCGGCAGACCGTGCTCACGGCCTTCCAGCAGGTCGAGGACTATATTGCGACGCTGCGCGTGACCTCCGCGCAGATCGCCCAGCAGGACCAGGCGGTGAAGTCCGCGCAGCGCTATCTGGACATCGCCACGGCGCGCTACCAGACCGGCCTCGACCCCTATCTGGACGTCATCTCGGCGCAGACCACGCTGCTGAGCGACCGCCAGACCCAGGTCACGCTGCGGGTGAGCGAGATGACCGCGGCGGTGCAGCTGGTGCAGGCGCTGGGAGGCGGATGGGACTTAAGCCAGCTTCCTTCGGCAGCGAAGGTGACCTCCAGCGCGGCGGCGCGGCAGGTGTCAACGACGCCCTAAGCCGGGTTCGATTGCGTCCCGTCAATGAAATATTGAGCGCATAGCGCGCGCTTCAAGTGCCAACGTCTTGTCGCCGATAGGACGGGCATGGAAGGTCGTCCGCAGGTCCAAACATCCGCGCGGGTTCCGTTTCGGGACACTCTCTTCGGATGGAGGAAGCTCTTTCGTAACTTACTTAATTCGGCATGCCTTGAAAGTGGCATCCTACGGTCAGGACGGGTGCCGTACCGTTCTGCAGAGGATGTCAACGTGCATATGCTGTTTGGGCCCCGTAAGAGCCAGTTTCTTCGCCTATTCCAAATCTTCCCAACCAAAATACAACTTGGTGTAACAAGCTGGCAGCATCTCGCCCTGTTGATGGTGGGTGTTGCGCTGGTGCTGACGCCCAGCCATGGGCGGTCGCAGACGGTGTTCCCGGGAAGCACCGTGGTGGGACAGAAGTCGCTGCCGCTGCCGGTGTTGGTCACGATCACATCAACCGGGGTGTCCACGACTCCTGCAGTGCTGACGGAAGGAATCGGCGGGCTGGACTTCCAGGCTGCCCCGGGCGGGACCTGCGCATCCGGCATCACGTACACTGCGGGCCAGCAATGCACGGTAAACGTGTTCTTCGCACCGCTCTATCCGGGGGCGCGCAGTGGAGCGGTCGTGGTGAGCAGCGGGGGCAGCGTTCTGGGCAGCACCGCATTGAGCGCGACAGCCACCGGCTCTTTGGCGGTGCTGGTACCGGGCGAGATCAATACAATCGCCGGCACTACAACGTGGATCTATCGCGGCGACGGGGTGGCCGCGAACACAGCCCCGATCTTTCTGCCGACCGGAGTCACCGAAGACGCTGCCGGCAATGTATTTCTCTCCGACTCCAACAATTACCGGATTCGCCGGGTGGACGCGCAGAGCGGGTTAATCTCCACAGTCGGCGGCAATGGCATGGCGGGCTACTCGGGCGATGGCGGACCTGCGACGCAGGCCTCCATCAACGCGCCGGGCGGGTTGGTGCTGGACGGCGCGGGCAACATCTACTTCGCCGACACCGGTAACGATGCCATCCGGCGCATTGACGCCGTGAGCGGCATCATCACCACCGTGGCCGGAGTGCCGGGCGTTCAGGGCTACTCCGGCGACAACGGCAAGGCGACAGCGGCGACGCTCTCCTCGCCGCAGGGCTTGGCCTTCGACACTGCTGGAAACCTCTACGTGGCAGACACCGGCAACAACGTCGTCCGCAGGGTCGCGGCTGGCTCGGGGACGATTACTACCATCGCCGGCACCGGCGTCGCGGGCTACAACGGTGATGGAGTCGCGGCCACCGCGGCGCAATTGAACTCGCCGTGGGACGTGGCCGTTGCCAGCGACGGCTCACTGTATATCGCCGACCTGAACAACAACCGCGTTCGCCGTGTGGCCTCGGGCAGCATCTCCACTGTGGCGGGCAACGGCACGGAGGGATTCGGTGGAGACGGCGGCAGCGCCACCGCGGCGCAGATCAATGGGCCGGCGAGCGTGGCGTTCGATCCGGCGGGCAACCTGTACATCGCCGACTCGGCGAACAACCGCGTGCGCAAGGTTTATGTCTCCAACGGAGATATCGAAACCCTGAGCGGCAACAACAGCGAACAGTTCCTCGGCGACGGCGGGCCGTCCAACCTTGCCAGCTTGTATGGGCCGTACTCGGTGTACTTCGACCAGACGGGCAACCTGCTGATCGCGGACCTGTTCCACAACCGCATCCGCGAGATCAGTGGGACGTCGATCACGCTGCCGGAGTACGCGACCATCCGCGTGGGCAAGATCTCGCCTCCCCAGGCGCAGGGCCTGGAGAACGACGGCAATGCCGACCTGATTCTCTCCAGCACCAACTTTGTGACCTTGAACAACGCCGCCCTGGACGCAGCCACCACCACCTGCAATGCCGGAGGAGACCTGCCTTCGGACAGCACGTGCAACCTGGGTGTGGAGTTCGCGCCCACGGTGACCGGCAATCCTGTGAACGGCTCGGTGATGGTCAACTCCAATGCGGCCAACACGCCGGACAACATCTATATCTTCGGCCAGGTGCTGAGCGTGAACCCTACTTCTATCGCGCTGACCTCCAGTGTGAACCCCAGCGTGGTGGGTGCAAGTGTGACCTTTACCGCGAATATAACCAGCGCGAGCAACACACTCACCGGGACAGTGGTTTTCTACGACGGCACGGCCCAACTGTGCAGTGTGGGCGTCAGCATCAACGCCGCGGCCTGCTCCACAGCCGCGCTGACCGTCGGCCAGCACAACATCACAGCCGACTACTCGGGCGATGCTCAAGACGCCGCGGTCAACTCTTCTGTATTGAAGCAGATTGTGAAAGAGCCGAGCGCACTGGCACTGACGGTCTCGCCCAATCCTGCGATCGTGGGCGCGACCGTCACCATGACGGCGACGGCAAGCGCGCCGGTCGGAACGCCAACGGGCTCAGTGACGTTTTATGACGGAAATACTGCTCTTGGCAGCGCCACTTTGAACGCCGCGGGCCTAGCTACCTTTACGACGACGCAACTGGCGGCGGGAACGCATCCCTTGTCAGCACAGTACACGGGCGATACAGGCGATACGCCGGCGACCTCGAACACGGTGTCTGAGGTCATTCAGCTGTCGACCTCCGGTACGAATCTGACCTCCAGCGGCAATCCGGAGCCGGTGGGAACGGCAATCACCTTCACGGCGACGGTCGCGAGCAGCGGCGGCACAGCAGCTACCGGCACGGTGACATTCACGGAGGGAACAACCCAACTGGGCACGGTGACACTGAGTGCGAGCGGCGTGGCCACGCTGACGACTTCCACCCTGGCGCCAGGAGCGAATCCGATTGTTGCTACTTACAGTGGCGATGCCGCTAATGCCAGCAGCGCCTCCGCCGCGTTCACGGAGACGATCCAGCAGATCGGAACCGTCGTGACGTTGAGCAGCAGTGCGAACCCGGCGAATGCAGGCCAGACGGTGGTCTTCACCGCCAACACGGCCATCGCGGCCGGAGCCACCGCGGATGGTGCGATCACCGGGCAGGTGACGTTTACCGACGGCACGAATACGCTGGGCGTCTTCGTCGTGGACGCCAACGGGAATGCGACGGTGAGTCTCAACACGCTGCCAGTGGGCGTGCATCACATCGTAGCCACCTACAGCGGCAGCACCAACTACGCGGGCGCTGCATCGAGTCCCTTGCTGGAGACCATTCAGATTACCGGGACGACGACCGTAGGCAGTTCGGCCGCAAGCCCCACGCTGGCGGGCGAGCCGGCGACACTTAACGCGACGGTCAGCAGCGCCTCAGGCGTTCCCACCGGTTCGGTCACCTTCTATGACGGAGCAACGGTGGTGGGGACGGGATTGTTGAATGCTCAGGGCATGGCCACCTTCACGACGTCCACGCTCAGTGTGGGGACGCATACGCTGAAGGCTGTCTACAGCGGCGACGCCAACTATAACGCGAGCACCTCGGCAAACTTTACGCAGACTGTCAGCCTGGCGACGACGGGATTGACATTGACCGGGCCGACGGCCCCGGTGGATGTGGGCACGCCGGTCAACCTGACCAGTACCTTGACCACCAACGGCGTGACTCCCACGGGCACATTGACCCTGCGCGATGGCAACAATGTCATCGCGACGCAGCCGGTGACTGCGGCGGGAACGTTTGCGTTCAGCACGTCAAGCCTGTCGATCGGGACGCACACACTGACCGCGGCCTATAGCGGCGACGCCGACAACGCGACGGCGGTCTCTCCCGCGATTACCATCGTCGTGCAACAGGCCGGGTCGGCGACCGCGCTCAGCAGCAGCGCAAATCCCTCTCCGCTGGGCCAGAGCGTCACGCTGACGGCCATGGTCAGCAGCGACAGCCCGGCCATCTCCGGGACCATGACCTTTGAGGATGGCGGCGTGGTGATTGCAACGGTCGCCGTGAGCAACGGGACGGCCACCTTCACGACGAAGACGCTGGCCTTTGGTACGAACAACCTGACGGCGGTGTACTCGGGCGACACGAACCATGCGGGGTCGACTTCGGCACTGCTCGTGGAGCAGATAACCGAGGTCTCGACCGAGAACCTGTCCTCGAGCGTGAATCCGGCTGCGTCCGGAGTGAACGTCATCTTCACCGCATCCATCGCCGCGGTGGGAGGGATCGTGCCGACCGGCACGGTGGTCTTCAAGGACGGAGGCACGGTGTTGGGCACCTCGACGGTGGACGCAACCGGGACGGCAACCTTTGCGACATCAACGCTGAATGTGGGATCACATACCATCACCGCGACCTACAGCGGCGACAAGAACGACGCTCCTGCGACGGCGACGCTGATTGAGACCATTCAAAATGCGAACACGCAGATCGTGTTGACCGCGAGCAGCAACCCGGCGACCTATTCCACACCGGAGACGTTCACAGCGACGATCACCAGTAACGGCGGCATCGCCACCGGGACAGTGACGTTCACCGATGGCGGAACGGCCATCGGCACCGGCACACTGAACGCCAGCGGCGTGGCGACGCTCACGACCTCCACGCTCGCGCCGGGAGTCCACCAGATCGTGGCGAACTATGCGGGCGACGGAAAGGCGAGCGCATCGAGCTCGACGCCGCTGACCATCTCCGTGCAGGAGACGACATCGATTGCGCTGAGCAGCAGCGCCAACCCGGCACTGACGCTGGCGCCGATTGTGCTGACGGCAACGGTGAGCAACGCCGGAGTGGGGGCGTCGACCGGGACGGTCACGTTCAAGGACGGCTCCACGGTGCTGGGCACGGAAACGCTGAACGCCGGCGGTGCCGCGACCCTCACCCTAGCATCGCTTCCTGCAGGCACGCATCCGCTCCAGGCCAGCTACGCGGGAGATACGAACAACTTCGCCAGCGTCTCGCCGATGCTGTCTGAGGTGGTTAATTTGCGTACCACGACAACTTCCGTGTCCTCCACACAGACCAACACAAGCGACCCGCAACAGGTAACGTTGATCGCGAGCATCGGCTGGACCGGTCCAGTTTCGCCTACCGGGACGGTGACTTTCATGACCGGAACCACGGTCATCGGGACCGAGCCGTTGAACGGCAGCGGGCAGGCAACCATCAACATTGAACTGCAAGCAACGAGTGAGCCCGTCACGGCTACGTATAACGCTGACACCGTGTATGCCAGCTCCACCTCCGCGGTGACGGCGATCACCGGCGGCGGAGTCTCGCAGTTCTCGATCGTGGTCACTCCGGCTTCGATGACCATGCAGAGTTCGCAGCATAGCGTCGCGACCGTCACGCTGACCTCGGTCAGCAACTTTACCGATACGATGCAGCTCGGTTGTCTCGGTCTGCCGATCGATGCGACCTGCACCTTCAGTGCTGATCAGGTCGTGTTGGCCGCCAATGGAACCATGGCCGGAAAACTGACGGTGGACACAGGAAATCCGCTGGGTGCTGGAGCCTTGGCGAAGAACGAGATCTCCACACACCGCGGAGTTCTGCTCGCCTTCCTGCCCACAAGCCTGCTGATCTGTATGGTCTTCTTCCGGTCGCGGCGCCGTTCGCTTCCCTTGCTCCTGCTTCTGGTTTGCGCGATCGCCGCCACATTGGGCGCGACCGGATGCGGCGGCATCCAGATCAACAGCACGCCAGCTGGAACCTATAACTTCCAAGTCACGGCGCGCGGAGTTGGGACAGGCATCACCCGGACACAGGACGTGACCCTGATTGTGACCCAGTGAGCAGTACGATGAAGCATCTTCGTTTCTCTTGGTTTTCCATCCTGGCGATCGCCCTGCTGCTCGCCGGAGGCCGCGGCCTGCATGCGCAAGCCAAGCCCACAGCGACTGGTCTGGGCACCCTTATCTCCGTTGGCGGAGAGGGCTCGTATTACCAGATGGACTACGGCAAACGGTACGTCGGAGGCTTTGCGGCATTCGCGGAGGTAGATCCCACCTGGCGGTACGGTGCGGAGGCGGAGGTGCGCTTTTCACGCTTTGGCGCCGATGAGAATGTCACCGAGACCACATATATGGCGGGGCCGCGGGTCACTCTGAGCAGGCGGCAAGGAAAGATCCGTCCCTACGCGAAGTTCCTCATCGGCGTGGGACATATCAACTTCCCGTTCAACTATGCGACGGGCAATTATCTTGCCTATGCGCCTGGCGGCGGGCTGGACTATGTGATCAACGACCGCTGGACCGTCCGCGCGGTGGACTTCGAATACCAGGAGTGGCCGAAGTTCACCTACGGCGCGCTGAATCCATACGGCGTCAGTATGGGAATCTCCTTCCGGCTCAACCCGCTCGAGACGACGTCCAGCAAGGCTGCACACCACTGGTAGGCCGGGGCGACCATAGCCCTGCACAGATACACTTTCAGCATGGATGTTTTATACGGCCTGCACCCGGTGGAAGAAGCCCTGCGCGCCGGGGCGCGGCCCATTGACCATGTGAGCGTAGCCAAAGACCGCAAGGATCCTCGGCTGGAGCGGGTGCTGGAGTTGTGCCGCGCCGCCGGGGTGAGCGTCCACACCGAGCCACGCGATCAGCTCACCCGGCTGGCGAAGACGGACGCACACCAGGGGGTGGTCGCGTTCCTGCGCGAGCGCACGCTGCTGACGCTGGAAGACCTGTTAGACGCGCCGCCGGGGCCCTCCGGCTACCGGTTTCTGCTGGCGCTCGATGGTGTAGAGGACCCGCACAACCTTGGCGCGCTGCTGCGCTCCGCGGACGGTGCGGGCATCGACGGCGTAGTGCTGACCGAGCGCCGCGCTGCTCCACTGAGCGCAGTGGTGGCGAAGAGCTCCGCTGGCGCGGTGGAGCACGCGAAGATTGCGCGCGTCACCAACCTCGTGCGCGCGCTGGAGGCAATGAAGCAGCGCCACCTGTGGATCGTGGGCCTGGATGAACGCGGCACACCGGACTACAGCGACTTCGACTTCCGCCAGAACTGCTGCCTGGTACTAGGCAGTGAGGGCAGCGGCCTGCACGATCTGGTCAAGCGCACCTGCGACCACCTGCTGCGCATCCCGATGGCGGGCAGTGTCAGCTCCTTGAACGTATCCGTGGCAGGCGCGGTTGTGATGTATGAGGCGATGCGGCAGCGACACGGCAGTGCCCTTCCCGCTCCGCGGGAGTCCAAACCGGAGAGGCCGCGCAAAGGTTTGGGATCGTGACAGGAAGACTCCGGAGGTGGATGCGCTATAGCCTTACCGCGCTGGCGCTGGGAGCGAGCGCGGCACTCGCGCAGCAGCCGCCGGCCAACTCCGCTCCAGACGCCGGCGCGCAGCAAGCCGCGCCTACTCGCCACGGAACCGTCCTGTTTGAGCGCCACGCGGATGCCGCGGCAACGCCGTCTGCTGCAGCGCAGGATTTGCCGCAAAGCGCGCCGGAGATCTCCGACGCGGAACGCACAGCGATCACCATCACCTCTTACGATCTGGACGCGCAGTTGAAGCCTGCGATCTCCGGCCTGCAGATGCGGGCCCGCCTCACACTGCGCAACGACGGCCCGCAGCCGCTGACACGGCTTGCGCTGCAGATCTCTTCGACGCTCACATGGGTGAGCGTGAGCCTCGCTCCGAGCGATGGCACGGCGACGGAGAGGCTGCCGCTGGTGCAGCATCTGATCGACACCGACGCCGACCACACCGGCAAGGCGGACGAGGTGGTGATCTCGCTGCCCTCTCCACTCGCCGCCGGCGCGAGCCTGGCGTTGGATACCTTCTACTCCGGAACCATCGCCGCCAACGGTGCCCGGCTGGAGCGGATTGGGGCCACTCCCGCGGCTGCGCTGGACACCGACTGGGACGCCATTGCTCCCCTGCCCAACGGCCTGTCCACCGCTCTGCGCGGCCTCGGGTCCGTGCTCTGGGTGCCCGTGGCCGCACCGCCGCTCTTCCTCGGCGACGGCGCGAAGCTCTTTCAGTTCATCGGCGCGACCCGTCTGCGCGAGCAGAACGCGAGCGTCCATCTGCGTGTGGCGGTCGAATACAGTGGTGAGCCTCCCACCGCTGTCTACTTCTGCGGTCGGCGACGGTCCCTGGCAGCCATCAGCGACGATGTGAATTCGCCGGTCGCCGCGGGACACGGCATTGCGGCGGCCGAATTCGTTGCGGCACCGCTCGGCTTCCGTCTGCCGAGCCTGTTCGTCGTAGACCACGCCGAAGAGCGTATCGCTCCTGCACCGGCGATGCTCGACGCAGCGCCACAAGGTGACAGCTCGTCTTCCAGTTCCAGCCGCAGTGACAATTTGCCGCCGTCGGCGAGCATTGACGCGGCGGCGAGCGATGATGAAACGCCGCTGCTCGCCGTAGAGACCGAAGACGACGGAGCGCTGCCACGTCTCGCCGCCTCCGTGGAGACGATTGCGCCGCTGCTGCAGCGCTGGTTCGGCGCCCGTCCACCCAGTGCGCTGACCGTTCTGGACCACGGCGGCCAACCCTTTGAGGACGGGCCACTGCTGGTGGCTCCTGTCTCCAGCCTGGCAGGATCGGGCTCCGCCGTTGCGCTCACGCACAGCCTAACCCACGCCTGGGTGCAGACCGGCCAGCCGTGGATGGATGAGGGGCTGGCGCAGTTTGCGGCGTTGCTGTGGGTGGAGCAGCAGCAGGGCCGAGAGGCGGCCGTCGCGCAGTTGCAGGACCTTATGCTACCGCTGAACCTGGCCGAGATCGTCGTTAGTCCGGACATCACCACCGATGCGGGACAGCCGTTGATCGCGGCGTCCGACGAGTTGTATTACCGGCGCAAGGCCGCCGCAGTGTGGTGGATGCTGCGCGATATCACCGGCGACCAGGCGTTGCAGGCGGCGCTGAAGGCCTGGTGCGCGCAGCCGGTCTCTGCACAGAGCGCACACGAGCAGTCCGTGGCGTTCGAGCGGTTGCTGGAGAAGACCAGCGGCAAGGAACTGGGCTGGTTCTTCGCCGACTGGGTTCTGCGCGACCGCGGCCTGCCCGACCTCACGATCGTGAGTGTGGAACCGCACCTGCTGCCCGCGGGGCAGGCGCACGGCAGCAGCTGGCTGGTCTCAGTGACCGTTCACAATGAGGGCGGCGCCGTGGCCGATGTTCCGTTGGTGATTCGCTCGGGAAGCTTCAGCACCACACGGAGGATGCGCATCCCCGCCTTCGCCAGCACCACCGAGCGCGTGCTGGTGGAGACTCCGCCGTCGCAGGTGGTGGTGA